>JAESGW010000124.1_pt1 | contig 181660 bp, 189 predicted proteins | sample 9269791 | NCBI WGS metagenome assembly JAESGW01 (sample SAMN16773120, study PRJNA677053) | algae metagenome | isolation source: Aphanocapsa lilacina HA4352-LM1 and co-occurring heterotrophs from near cave... | place: USA: Maniniholo cave, near Haena, Kauai, HI | collected 2009-07-28
CACCGGCTGCATGCAGACGATAAATCTCGATCCGCTCTTCAAGGCTGAGCTGGCAGTAACATTGTCCCATCGCAACAACACCATAGCAGGTGTTGCACTTGTTCTGTGAACTCAGGGGATCCAGTATTCCAGAGACGCCGGTGATGCAATCGAGCAGCCGCAGCGTACTGGATGCCCGCCTTCGCGGGCATGACGACCCCGGTGATCAGTTCATTCCCCCTTCACGAACTTCGCGAACGCCTCAGCGTAATCAGGATGCCAGCGCGACAGCGCGGGGCGGTTTTCGACGATGTCGCCGATCGCCCACGCCATGCGCCGCTCGTCGAGCGAACGCGGCACATCGTTGTCGGGGCAGAGGATGTAGAAATCGCCGGCATCGATGCGGGCGATCATGAAATCGACCGTCTGCTCCGGCGTCCAGGCGCCCGGCGGCTTCTCGGTGCGGCCCCGCGCGGTGAGGCCGGTGAAGACGTGACCTGGGATCATCAGGTGCGCGCTGATCTTGCAGCCGGGGATGTTGCGCAGTTCATGCTGCAGCGCCTCGGTGAGCGCTTTTACGCCGGCCTTGGAAACATTGTAGGCGGGATTGCCGGGCGGGGTGGTGATGCCCTGCTTGGAGCCGGTGTTGATGACGAGGCCGGGCCGTCCGCGCTCGACCATGTGCGGCGCGAACGCCTGCGTGCCATGGATGACGCCCCACAGATTGACCTGCAGAATCCGCTGCCAGTTCTCCAGCGGTCCAAAGCTGTTGCTGTCCGGGCCGATGCCGGCATTGTTCATCAGCACATCGGTGCCGCCGAACCGCTTCTGCACCGAGGCTTCGAGCGCCGCGACGTCCTCGAAGCGGCCGACGTCGACGGTGGCCGTCATCACATCGGCAGCGCCGCCCCTTGCGACCGATGCCAGCGTTGCGGCGGCCTCTGCGAGCCGGTCCGTCCCGATATCGGCGATGCACACCTTCATGCCGAGGCCGGCAAAGTGTTTCGCGGCGGCAAGCCCGATGCCGGAGGCGCCTCCGGTGATGACGGCAACATTGCCGGGCGACATGGCTGGATGGGGCATGCGAAAATTCCTGAACCGGCTGGAGGGAGACCTCTGAGCGTCCAGTTATCGCATACTTTCCCGTTGGTATCAGCCCGCGCGCTTCCGCGGCCGGCCGATCTGAGCCCGCAAGGCCTGCAGTTCCTTGCGTGCGGCGCTCATTGCATCGCGCTCAATCTTCCGGTAGCGCGCGACCAGCGTGGCGCCGAAAGGTGTCAGCGTCGCGCCGCCGCCGTTCTTGCCGCCGGTCTGCCGCTCCACCGCGGCCTGCCGGCAGATCCGGTTGATCTCGTCGACGAGGTCCCATGCCCGCTTGTAGGACATGTCCATCGCCCTTCCTGCGGCAGAAATCGACCCGCAGGTCTCGATATTCTCAAGCAACTGGATCTTGCCCGGTCCGATGCGCGCGTCGCCAGCCAGATCGATCCGGATACTGAGGGAAGGGAGCGATCTGGCACTCGATTTCGGCATGGAAGACTTGCTTTCAGGGATCGCGCGGCGAGATTGCCACCGGAGCCTTTTACGAACAAGCTGAAGCAGTTACATATCCGTATCAACACGGGGTTTTGGAAATACACATGAACTATCCATCGTTGTTCTCGCCGCTCAAGATCGGTCCCTATCAGCTCAAGCACCGTGTCGCGCTGGCGCCGTTGACGCGGATGCGGGCGGCCAAGCCTTCGCTCGCGCCGCGGCCGTTGAATGCGGAATATTACGCGCAGCGCGCGACGCCGGGCGGGTTGCTGATCGCCGAAGCCTCGCCGGTCGTGGACACCGGCTTCGGCAGTCCCGGCGTGCCCGGCATCTATACCGAGCAGCAGATTGCCGGCTGGCGCGAGGTGGTCGATGCCGTTCATGCCAAGGGCGGGATCATCTTCCTGCAGCTCTGGCATGTCGGCCGCGTCTCGCATTCCTCGTTCCAGCCGGGAGGCGCGCTGCCGGTCGCGCCGTCGGCGGTGCCGATCGCCGACCTGAAGACCGGAACGGCCGACGGCAAGGCGGTGCCCTACGAGACGCCGCGCGCGCTCGAGACCTCCGAAATCCCCGGCGTGATCGATGCCTATCGGCAGGCCGCCAAGAATGCGCTCGCCGCCGGCTTCGACGGCGTCGAGATCCATGGCGCCAACGGCTATTTGATCGAGCAGTTCCTGCAGTCGCACACCAACCTGCGCACCGATCAATATGGCGGCTCGATTCCGAACCGCGTCCGCTTCCTGATGGAAGTAACGAAAGCCGTGGTGGAGGTGTGGGGCGCGGACCGCGTCGGCGTGCGACTGTCGCCCTATGGCGTCGCCAATGGCAGCGGCGAGCCGGACCCGATGCCGCTCTACAAATATGCCGTCGAGCAACTCAACCCGCTCGGCCTCGCCTATCTGCATTTCATCGAGCCGCGCTCCTCCGGCGCCGGCCGCGCCGAGGTCAACCACCAGAACGTGCCTTCGGCGATGGTGCTGTTCCGGCCGATCTGGAAGGGCGTGCTGATCACCGCCGGCGGCTTCACCGGCGAAACCGCTGACGTCGCGATCAGGGACGGCCATGCCGATGCAATCGCCTTCGGCCGCATCTTCATCTCCAACCCCGATCTGCCGCGCCGCCTGCAACGCGGCTTCCCGCTGACGCCCTACAACCGCGCGACGTTCTACGGCGGCGACGTGGCCGGCTATACGGACTATCCCGAGCATAGCGAGCTGGAGCAGGCGTAACTCTTTCCGTCATTCCGGGGCGATGCGAAGCATCGAACCCGGAATCTCGAGATTCCGGGTCTGGTGCTAACGCACCATCCCGGAATGACGGAGTTTCGTCGCTGCACTTGCAATGACGACACGTGACGACGGAGCCTCGATCATGTTTCCTGAACCGGAGGAAAAGAAAAAGACAAAGGCCGTCTCGCTCGGCAAACCCGCCGCCGGCCAATGCCTGTGCGGCAAGGTCGCCTTCGAGATCGACGTGCCGGCACGCTGGGCCTGGCACGATCATTCGCACGCCAGCCGCCGCGCGCACGGCGCAGCGTATGCAACCTATGTCGGAAGCTGGCGCAAGCGCTTCCGCATCACCAGGGGCAAGACCTGCCTCGCGCGTTACGAGGACGAGGCGACCAAGACCGTACGAAGCTTCTGTTCGAACTGCGGCACGCCCATTGCCTATGAACGCCCGCGCTCGCCGCATATGGTCAATATTCCCCGCGCGCTGTTCTCGGGCCGCACCGGGCGGCAACCGCTCTATCACATCGCGATCGAGGAATTGCAGGAATGGGCCTTTACCGGCGAGCCGCTGGTGCCGCTGAAGGGCTATCCCGGCGTGGTCTGGCAGCGCTCGAAAAAGAAGAAGCGCATCGCCGGCGATGACCCGTTCAGCCTTGGGCGCGCAGGGCAGCCATGACCTCGCTCCATTGCGCGCGTCGTTCAAGTTTGGTCATGTGTCGCCATCCCGCGGGTGAACGCGCCCGGGGGCGGGAGGACACATGAAGAACAAGATCACCGGCCGTTCCGCATTTCTTGCCCTGCTGAAAGACGAAGGCGTCACGCATCTGTTCGGCAATCCCGGCACCACCGAACTGCCGGTCATGCATGCGCTGAAGGATCATCCCGATCTCACCTATGTGATGGCGATGCAGGAGAGCCTCGTCGTCGCCATGGCCGATGGCTTCAGCCGCGCCTCGGGCAAGCTCGTCGCCTGCAACGTCCATGTCGCGCCCGGCCTCGGCAACGCGATGGGCTCGCTCTACAATGCGAGCTTCACCGGCACGCCGATGATCCTGACCGCAGGCCAGCAGGAGCAGGGCCATGGCCTGACGGAGCCGGTGCTTTATGGCCCGCTGGTCCAGATGGCCGAGCCGCTGGTGAAATGGGCGGTGGAAGTAACGCGGCTGGAGGATCTGCCGCGGATCGTGCGCCGCGCCGCCAAGATCGCCACCACGCCGCCGACCGGGCCGGTGTTCATCTCGCTGCCCGGCGACATCCTCAATGCCGAGGCCGGCATCGAACTCGGCCGCTCGACCCGCGTCGATACCCGCGTCAAGCCGTCGGACGATTCGCTGCAGGCGCTGGCCGCGCGCATCCTCAAGGCGGAACGGCCGGTGATCATTGTCGGCGACGAGATCGTGAAAAGCGATGCGCTCAAGGAAGCCGCGCAACTGGCGGAAACGCTGGGCTGTCCGGCCTACCAGTCGTCGACGCCCTACGGCGCGCAGTTCCTGTCTGAAAGCCCGTGCTTCATGGGCGCGCTGGCGCGTATCCAGAAGCTCGCGCGCGATACGCTGCAGCCCTACGACCTCATCATTGCGCTCGGCGGCGATCCGCTGCGGATGTCGGTCTACAGCGAGACCGATCCGCTGCCCGACGGGCTTTCGATCGTGCAGGTCGGCCTGGTCGATTGGGATCTCGCCAAGAACTACAGCGCCGAGATCGCGCTCAAGGCCGACGTGAAGGAAACCCTGCGCGCGCTGGTGCCGGCCCTGAAGGGTTTAGGCGGCGGCGCGCTCGAGACGCGCGCAAAGCAGGGGCTGGCGGCGCTTGCATCGACGAACTGGACGGCGCTGCGCAAGCCGCTGGTCGAGCAGATCTCGAAACACGCCACCACGTCGCCGATCGATCCGGACTGGCTGGCGTTGCAGGTGGTCGAGGCGATGCCGGACAACGGCATTCTCGTCGACGAAGGCCTGACGTCGTCGCGGCAGATGATCGCGCTGCGGCCGCACCGCGACCGCTACGGCTATCACGCGCTGGCCTCGGGTGGCATCGGCTGGGGACTGCCGGCGTCCGTCGGCGTCAGCCTCGCCAACCCGAGCCGGCCGGTCGTGTGCTACTCCGGAGACGGCAGCTCGATGTATTCGATCCAGTCGCTGTGGACGGCGGCGAACCACAAGCTGCCGCTGACCTTCGTCATCGTCAACAATGGCGGCTACCGCATCATCAAGCAGCGGCTGCTCGCCTTCCACGGCGACGACAACTATATCGGAATGGACTTCAAGGATCCGCCGGTGGATTTCACGGGCCTGGCCAAATCGCTTGGGCTCGAGGCGACGAAGGTGACCGATCCGTCGCAGCTCAAGTCGGTGCTGTCATCGGCGTTCAGCCGCCCCGGCGCGAAGCTGATCGAAGTGGTGTTGAGCAATTCGGTGAATTGATTTCGACTACCTGTAGCCCGGATGAGCGAAGCGAAATCCGGGGACCCATCTAGCAGCGGCCCCGGATTTCGCTTCGCTCATCCGGGCTACGATTATTCCGCTGCCTTCGGCAGATGCGGACGATACCTCGTCGCGGGATGCTGTTCGTTCAGCCGCGCTCGTCCGGCGCCGAACAGCTTCTCCCGCAGCGTTCCTTCCGCATATTCGCGCTTGTACCGTCCACGCTTGGTCAACTCCGGCACCAGCATGTCGGCGATATCCTCGAAATCGCCGGGCGAGGTGGCGAAGGCGACGTTGAGGCCGTCGACGTCGGTCTGCTCGAACCAGGCCTCGATATCGTCGGCGACCTTCTCCGGCGTGCCGACCACGACCGGACCGGCGCCGCCGATGCCCACATGCTCCACGACTTCGCGCACGGTCCAGACCCGGGCCGGATCGGCGCGGGTGACGTTGTCGAGCGCGGTGCGGCCGGCGTCGTTCTGGACGTGACGCACCTGCTGGTCGAGGTCGTAGGTCGAGAAGTCGACGCCGGTCCAGCCCGACATCAGCGCCAGCGCGCCCTCGGGATTGATGTGGCGGCGATAGTCGGCGTATTTCGCCTTTGCCTCTGCCTCGGTGCTCCCGAGAATGATCGTCATCATGCTGAACATCAGGATTTCAGCCGGGTTGCGCCCGATCTCGCCGGCGGCCGCGCGGATCGCCGCCACGCGCGGCCCGATGATCTTGGCCGATGGACCCGACATGAACACGCATTCGGCGTGCTGGGCCGCGAATTGCCGGCCGCGCGGCGAGGTGCCGGCCTGGTACAGCACCGGCGTCCGTTGCGGCGACGGCTCGCTCAAATGGATTGCGTTGAGCCTGAAGTTCGTCCCCTCGTGCTCGATGCGATGGACCTTCGACGGATCGGCAAAGACCCCGCGCGCACGATCGCGCAGCACGGCCTCGTCCTCCCAGCTTCCCTCCCAGAGCTTGTAGACCAGCTCCATATATTCGTCCGCGATCTCGTAGCGGTCGTCATGCGCGGTCTGCTTGTCCTTGCCGGCGCCGCGGGCCGCGCTGTCGAGATAGCCGGTCACCACGTTCCAGCCGACCCGGCCTTCGGTGAGGTGATCGAGCGTCGACATCCTGCGCGCAAACGGGTAGGGCGGCTCGAAGGAAAGATTGCTGGTGACGCCGAAGCCGAGATGCTTGGTCATGGCCGCCATCGCCGGAATCAGCATCAAGGGCTCGTTGGAGGGCGTCTGCGCCGCGTTGCGCAGTGCCGCGTCCGGGCTGTTGCCGTAGACGTCGTAGACGCCGAGCACGTCGGCGAGAAACAGCCCGTCGAACCGGCCGCGCTCCAGCGTCTTCGCGAGGTCGAGCCAGTAGGGCAGGCGGTTGTATTCGAGGGTGCGGTCGCGCGGATGGGTCCAGAGCCCGGGCGATTGATGCGCCACGCAGTTCATGGCGAAGGCGTTGAGCCGAATTTGCTTTGTCATGACGGATGGCCTTGAACCTGCGCAGAGTTCCCCCTGCCGATGCCCGATCGTGCGCCGGGCTGTGCCTGAAATTGCTGCATTCTCGCAGGGCTTGGCAAGGCCCATTCGGCATGTCCAGCCACTTCCAGCAGCCGAACTATCCCGATAGGTTGCGGCCGCAAATGCAAGCGAATGAAGGACAGGAAGTATGGCCGATAGAGCGGACGCGATTGCGCGGGTACGCGAGCATCTCCATTCCGGCGCGTTTATCGCCGAACTCGGTCGCAGGGTTGCCTATCGCACCGAAAGCCAGACTCCGGGAACGGGCGCGGCGCTGCGCGCCTATCTCGTCGAGAACCTGCAGCCCGCCTTTGCCGAACTCGGCTTCACCACGCGCCTGATTGAATCGCCGACCGGCAGGGGACCATATCTGCTGGCTGATTATCGCGAGGATGCCTCGCTGCCGACCGTCCTGACCTATGGCCACGGCGACGTGGTCGAGGGCATGGAAGGCGAGTGGCGCGACAATCTCGATCCGTGGCAGACCACCACCAGAGGCGAGCGCGTCTATGGCCGCGGCACGGCTGACAACAAGGGTCAGCACAGCATCAACCTCGCGGCATTGCGCGCGGTGCGCGAGACGCGCGGCGGCAAGCTCGGCTTCAATGCCAAATTCATCATCGAGACCGGCGAGGAGATCGGCTCGCCCGATCTGCGGCAGGTCTGCGAAGCCCATCGCGACGAGCTGAAGGCCGATCTGTTCCTGGCGTCCGACGGGCCGCGGCTGTCGGCGCAACGGCCGACCATCTTCCTCGGCTGCCGCGGCGGCAACCGCATCCATCTCGATGTCAACCTTCGCGACGGCGGCCACCATTCGGGCAATTGGGGCGGCGTCCTCGCCAATCCCGCGACGATTCTCTGCAACGCAATTGCAAGCCTTGTCGACGGCAAGGGTCGGATGAAACTCGAGGCGCTGAAGCCGCCGCGGATTTCGAACGCCGTCCGCGCGGCGCTCGCGGACGTGAAGATCGAGCCGACCGCCGACGAGCCGGCGCTGGCGGCCGACTGGGGCGAGGAGGGATTGTCGCCGGCGGAGCGGCTGTTTGCGTGGAACACGCTGGAAGTCCTGGCGATGTCCTCAGGCAATATCGACAAGCCGGCCAATGCCATACCCGGGCACGCCAATGCCGTGCTTCAACTTCGCTTCGTCGTCGGCACCAGATACGAGGAAGTCGTCGACGCCGTGCGGGCGCATCTGCATGCCAACGGCTTTCCGATGGTCGAGGTCAGCGTGGCGCAGCGTTTTGCAGCATCCCGAACCGATGTCGACAGCCCATGGGTGAACTGGACGGCGGACTCGATCCGGCAGACCACGGGCAAGGCGCCGGCGATCCTGCCGAATTTCGGCGGCTCGCTGCCGAACGACGTGTTTGCCGAAGGGCTCGGCCTGCCCACGATCTGGGTGCCGCATTCCTATCCCGGCTGCTCGCAGCATGCGCCCGACGAACACATCCTGCTGCCGGTCACGGAGGAGGCGCTGGCGATCATGGCGGGCCTGTTCTGGGACCTCGGTGAAATGCCGCGCGCGCGGTAGAGGTTCGCATGACGGAATATTTGTCATGAGGAAGGCGCGAAGCAGCTGTTCCGGCGAATAAAATCAGACCAGGAGTATCGCCAGGCGAAACGTCCCCCTGTCCCGGGCTGACCGCTCTCTCTAGGATCAGCCCGCACGGAGGATTCCAGCGATGAAACACATCCGGTTCGGATCGGGCACGCCGAAGGCCCACGCCGCATGAGCCCGTCCAATGCCAGGAAGAAGCCGTCGCCGGCCGTCGTCGGATCATCCGACAAGTTCAACGCCATCCAGAAAGTATGCGCGATACTGCGCGTGCTGGCGCAAAGTTCGCCGCTGCGGCTGACGGAGATTGCGGAAGCGACTTCACTGAACAAGGCAACGACGCTGCGCATCCTCGGCTCGCTGATCGAGGAAGGCTTTGTCAGCCGCGTCACCGGTGCGAAGACCTATGAACTCGGGCCGGAGGCGCGGGTGATGGCGGTCGGCGCGCGCCGCACCGTCGACATCGCCGAACTGGCGCAGCCGAGCCTGCTGCGTGTGTCCGAGCGATCCGCCGACACCGCGCTGCTGTCGGTACGGAGTGGCGTCGAGGCGCTGTATCTGGCGCGTTCCGTCGGCAGTCATCCGCTGCAGCCGAACTATCTGCAGATCGGCAGCCGGCGGCCGCTCGGTGTCGGCGCCGGCAGTCTCGCTTTGATGGTGTGGCTGCCCGATGCCGAGATCGACGCCATCATCGAAGTCATCATGCCGCGGCTGGCGAAATCGCCGCGCATCACGCCGAAATATCTGCGCGAGCGCATCGTCGCAGCGCGGAAGCACGGTCATACCGTGCTGCTCGACGCCGCCTTTCCCGGCATGGGCGGGGTCGGCGTGCCGGTTCGCGACGACACCGGACAGGTCGTGGCGGCGTTGAGCGTCGGCGCGTCCAGCGACCGCATCCGCCGGCGCGAGGGCGAACTGGCCGAGATGCTGAAGAAGGAAGCGCTGATCCTGTCGCGCGCGATCGCCCAGCCGGCGAAGCCGAATGCGCTCAAGGTCGTCAAGGCCATCTAGCGCTACCGGCTAGACGCCTTCGTCCAGCGCGACCATCTCGCGCTTCCGGCGCAGCGCCGGCAGCAGCGGTCCGATCAGCAGCACGGCCGCGAACGCCAGGCACACCGCCGAGATCGGCCGCTCGACGAAGGTCATCAGGTCGCCCTGCGACAGGATCAGCGATTTGCGCAAATTGTTCTCCAGCATCGGTCCCAGCACGAAGGCCAGCACCAGCGGCGCGGGTTCATAACCGAGCTTGCGCATGAAATAGCCGATCACGCCGAACGCGATCATCACGTAGACGTCGAACACGTTGTTGCTGGAGCAATAGACGCCGATGATGGTGAACAGGATGATCAGCGGGAACAGGATGTTGTAGGGCAGCTTGAGCAACTGCACCCACATCCCGATCATCGGCAGGTTGAGCACCAGCAGCATCAAATTGCCGATATACATGCTGGCGACGATGCCCCAGAACAGGCCGGGGTTCTGCGTGATCATCAAGGGGCCGGGCTGCAACCCGTGAATGACGAAGGCGCCGAGCAGCAGCGCCATCACCACGTTCGGCGGAATGCCGAGCGTCATCAGCGGAATGAATGCGCCGCCGGCTGCGGCGTTGTTGGCGGCCTCGGGGCCCGCCACGCCCTCGATCGCACCCTTGCCGAAGCGTTCAGGTGACTTCGACAGCCGCTTTTCCAGCGCATAGGACCCGAACGACGCCACCACCGCGCCACCGCCCGGCAGGATGCCGAGGAGGAAGCCCATGATCGTTCCGCGCGCCATCGGGCCGGCACTGGCTTTCCAGTCCTCCCGGCTCGGCAGCAGGTTCGTGATCTTGGCATTGATGACGTCGCGCTTGATCGCCTGCTCGGTGTTGAGCAGCACTTCGGCGACGCCGAACAGGCCCATCACCACGGGCACGAGGCCGATTCCGTCGATCAGTTCCATGCGGCCGAATGTAAGACGCGGCTGCGCGGTGATGCTGTCGAGCCCGACCACACCGAGCACGACGCCGATGCAGGCCATCAGCAGCGCCTTCGCCATCGAGCCCTGCGTCAGGAAGGTCAGGAGCACGAGGCCGAGCACCATCAGGCTGAAATATTCGGCCGGTCCGAACGCGATGGCGACGCTGGCAAGTTTTGGCGCGACCAGCATTAGCGCGACCAGCGCGAAGGTGCCCGCGATGAAGGAGCCGAATGCGGAGATGCCGAGCGCAGGTCCCGCGCGGCCCTGCTTGGCCATCTGATGGCCGTCGATGCAGGTAACGACGGACGCGGCTTCGCCGGGAATATTGACCAGGATCGAAGTGGTCGAGCCGCCATACATCGAGCCGTAGTAGATGCCGGCCATCATGATGATGCCGGACTCCGGCGTGCCCGACAGCGTGATCGGCAGCAGCAGCGACATCGCCGAGATCGGGCCGATGCCGGGCAGCACGCCGACCAGCGTGCCGATGAAGACGCCGATGAAGCAGTAGATCAGGTTGACGGGCTGCAGCGCGACGCCGAAGCCATGGGCGACATTGATGAGCGTGTCCATGGTGCGGTCAGCCGATTTCGAACATGCCCGAAGGCAACTGGATCAGGAGCAGGCGCTTGAGGACCCACCACATGCCGAGCGGAACCAGCACCGCAATCGGGATGGCGAGCGTCCAGCGTACCGGATCGACCACGCGCAACAGCAGCAGCATCAGCGGTATCGAGGATAGCAGGAAGCCGAGCGGGTTGAGCGCGAACGAAAACGCGATAAGGCAGACGATCACCAGCAGCGGCTTGGACCAGCGCGCATTCTTCCAGCGGGAGCCGAGCGTCGGCCCGCCCTCGGTCAACGCCGTGACGATGATCGAGGCAGCGAACAGGCACATCAGGATGCCGGTATAAAACAGCACGAAGCCGGCGCCGGGGTCGTTGATGGTGCCAAGCTTCAGCTTCAATCCGGACCAGACCACAAACCCGCCGAGCGCGAGGCCGATCAGCCCGCCCCACAATTCGGAATTGTTGAGGCGGAATTTGACGTTGGTGTCGTTAATCATTGAATTGCTTTCAGGTCGTCCCCCGAACGCAGTGCTTGCGCGCAACACGGCGTCCGGGACACAGGCCGTCAGTTCGTCTTCTTGCCCAGTCCGAGCGTCTCGATCACCTTGCGCTCGGAATCGGTGACCTCGACCACGAACTTCTTGTAGTCCTCGGTGTTCTTGTAGTTCGGCACCATGTCGAACTTGGCGAGCGTGGCGATCACCGCCGGATCGTCCAGCGCCTTCTTGAAGGCATCGTGCAGCTTGGCGACGATCTTGGGATCCATGCCCTTCGGACCGGCAATGCCGAACGGTGAATCATAGACCATGGGATAGCCGAGTTCCTTCAGCGTCGGCACGTCGGGGAAGTTCGGCGAGCGCGCCGAGGTCCACACCATCAGGAGCCGCAGCTTGCCGGCGTCGACCAGCGGCCGCCATCCCGTCGAATCCGCCTGCAGCATGGTGTGCTGTCCAAGTACCGCGGCGTTGGTTTCCGCGCCGCCCTTGAACGGGACCTGCGTCAGCTTGATGCCGGCAAGGCCCGCGATCTGCTCCATGCCGATATGCAGCGACGTGCCGGCGCCCGGCGTCGCATAGGTGACCTTGCCCGGGTTCTTCTTGGCGAAGTCGACGACGTCCTGCCAGCTCTTGAACTGCGACTCGGCGCTGGTGGTGACGCCGAACGTGTAGCCGGTGAGGTGGACGATGTAGGAGAAGTCCTTGGCCGGATCCCAGGAGACGTCCTGCATCAGCGGCAGCCGGAACACCGTGATCGGAATTTGCGCGATAGTATAGCCGTCGGGCTTGGCGGCTGCAGCCATCGTGGCCGGGCCGACCGTGCCGCTGCCGCCGGCCTTGTTGTCGATGGCGATCGGCTGTCCCAAAATCTTGGAGGCGCTTTCGGCAATCGCGCGCATCGAGATGTCGGTCGAACCGCCCGCCGGCCACGGCACGATCAGTGTGATTGGCTTGGTGGGATATTCCTGCGCGCCGGCCGCTGCAGATATCAGCATGCCGATGGCGGCGATAGTGACGCTAAAATAGTGACGTCCAGACATGTCAAATGCTCCCTTTGCAGCCTCGTTCATCCGAGGCGCGTTATTTACTTTCCTGGGCTCGATCTTCCCCGAAATCGCCTGAGAAGAAAAGCTTATTGACTGCAGTGGCCCGCGCTGCGGGGAAGCGCGATCGGCCGAAAGTAGCCATGCGACAATTGGTCTGCCGCCGCATCCCGAGGTACGGAATTTTGCTGGCGTCCCGGGGTAGTTGAGGGAGATCGCACGAAGCAATAATCAAGGAAAGCTCAAGATCAAGGTGCCTTGCGATATCAGGATATTTCGGGCCATCATATGCCGACCGGAACGACCGGTTCCGATCCCTGCCCATGGCGGCATGGCAGGAAGCCACGCCTGGAGCCCATGATTTCAGCTTCGACCGCAACCGACGCCGCCATCATCGAGGCGTTCGCCGGCATTCCTGCGCTCCTCGAAAAGAAGCCGGCGCTGATCGCGTGCGGCCGCTTGCTCGACTGCGAATGCCTGCTCGGCCCCGTTAACCATGCCTTTCACGCCTCGATCCGGCAGGGACGGATCGTCGACCTGACGCCGGCGCCGGTGCTGATGCGATCCTGGCGATTTTCCTACCGGGCTTCCGTGGCGGCATGGGCGGAGTATTGGCAGCCCGCACCGCGTCCGGGTTTCCACGACCTGCTGGCTTTGACCAAGCACGGGAAGGCTGTGCTCGAAGGCGACCTGCATCCGTTCATGACGCATCTGCAGTACTTCAAGGACGTGCTGGCGCTGCCGCGGCAACATTTCGCAACGGTCGTGTCATGAACGGCATGATCGAACCGATCGTCGGTCGCTACGTGCATGTCGACATCGACGGTGAGATGTATCGCATCTATTTCGAGGAAAGCGGTGAGGGCATCCCGCTCGTCTGCCTGCACACCGCCGGCTCCGATGCAAGGCAATGGCGGCATCTGCTCGCGGACAAGGAGTTCGCGAAAAGCTTTCGCATCATCGCCTTCGACATGCCCTGGCATGGCAAGTCGAACCCGCCGGCAAGCTGGGATGGCACCGAGTATCAGCTCACGACCGCGCGCTACACGCAGACCATACGCGCCTTCTGCAAGGCGCTGCAACTGGACAGGCCGGTCGTGATGGGCTGCTCGATCGGCGGCCGCATCGTGCTCAATCTGGCGATCGATCATGCCGCCGAATTCCGCGCCCTGATCGGACTGGAGGGCGCCGATTTCCAGGCGCCCTGGTACGACACCTCATGGTTAAACCGCCCCGATGTCCACGGCGGCGAAGTCTGCGCCGCGCTGGTGTCCGGCCTGATGGCGCCGCAAAGCCCGGCGGCCTCCCGGGCCGAGACGCTATGGGCCTACAAGCAGGGCGGGCCGGGCGTGTTCAAGGGAGACCTGTATTTCTATCGGGTCGACGGCGATCTGCGCGGCAGGGTCCAGCGGATCGATACTAAAGTATGCCCGCTATTTCTGCTCACGGGCGAGTATGATTTCTCCTGCACGCCGGAAGATACTAAACGGACCGCTGCCGCGATCCGGGGCGCCAGCGTCACCATCATGGAGCAGCTCGGTCATTTCCCAATGAGCGAAAATCCCGAACAGTTTCGCCGCTACATTGCGCCGGTCCTCGACCGGATCGTGGCCATCGAGGCGGAGCACACCGGCCGCCGGTAGGCAGGCGATTGCATGAGATCTGTTTTGGTCCGATTTGTGCAGGTATAGTGCCGGCTCCGGCGGGGCGGCCGTGCAAAGACAAGGTTCTGGGTTGCCGGCGAAACTATCCGGCAAGCTGGTTCGTAAGCTACCTGGCAAGTCGCCAGGTATGGGTCGATGAGCAATCATCTGTAGCCTTTAAAGGAGAAGTTACGTGAAACACCGTCAGACTATCGGTTATCTGCTCGCCGCCGCTGCGCTCTTTGCCGGATCGGCGACGGCGCAGGAACTCACCGGGACGCTGAAGAACATCAAGGACACCGGCGCGATCACACTCGGCTTTCGCGATTCCTCCATTCCCTTCTCCTATCTCGACGACAACCAGAAGCCGATCGGCTACGCGATGGACCTCTGCTACAAGATCGTCGACGCCGTGAAGAAGGAGCTCAAGCTCGACAAGCTCGAGGTCAAGCTCAATCCGGTGACGTCGTCCACCCGCATCCCGCTGCTTGCAAACGGCACCGTCGATCTCGAATGCGGATCGACCACCAACAATGTCGAGCGCCAGAAGCAGATCGCCTACACCAACACCCACTTCCTGACCGCGAGCCGCTACGTCAGCAAGAAGGCGGGCAAGATCAATGCAATCGACGACCTGAAGGGGAAGTCGGTGGTTTCCACCGCCGGCACCACCAACATCAAGCAGCTCACCGAAGCCAACGCAGCGCGCGGTCTCAACATCAACATCATCCCCGCCAAGGATCATGCCGAGGCGTTCCTGATGGTCGAGACCGACCGCGCAGTCGCTTTCGTGATGGACGACATCCTGCTGGCAAGTCTCGTTGCCGGCTCGAAGGCGCCGGCTGATTACGTCATCTCCAAGGATGCGTTCTCGAAGCCCGAGCCTTACGGCATCATGCTGCGCAAGGACGATCCGGCGTTCAAGAAGGTCGTCGATGCCGCGATCGCCGCGGTCTATACCGGCGGTGAGGGCCAGAAGATCTACGACAAATGGTTCACGCAGAAGATTCCGCCCAAGGGGCTGAACCTGAACACGCCGATCAGCGCTGAACTGAAGAACGTATTCGCCAAGCCGTCCGACTCGCCGGATCCGGATTCGTACAAGTAAGCCCATCATGCACCGGAGGAGGTGCGTAAGCGCCACCTCCAGGCAGCGATAAGGCGTAGAGATAATTTGACCGGGCCATTTTCCTGGGGAGAATGGCCCGGTCATTGCATGAGCGTGGTGACGCGACGCGGCGGACGGTAGGGGCCCGTGAACTATAACTGGAACTGGCACATCTTCTTCGAGCCGAACCCGACCGGGAGCGGGACCTATCTCGATTTGTTGCTGTCGGGACTGTGGCTCACCATCAAGACGGCGCTGCTGGCCTGGATCATAGCGCTGATCGCCGGCACGATCGTAGGAATCCTGCGCACGCTGCCGTCGAAGACGGCGTCCTGGATCGGCTTCTGTTACGTCGAATTCTTCCGCAACATGCCGCTGCTCGTGCAGCTGTTTCTCTGGTTCTTCGTGCTGCCCGAACTGCTGCCGCGCGCTGCGGGACTGTGGCTGAAGCAGCTTCCGAACGCGCCGTTCTGGACAGCGGCGATCGGGATCGGACTGTTCATGTCGGCACGCGTCGCCGTGCAACTGGCCGCCGGCATCGCCTCGCTGCCGCGCGGGCAGAAGCAGGCCGCGACGGCGCTCGGGCTGACGACGGGGCAGGGCTATCGCTACGTGCTGCTGCCGATGGCGTTTCGTATCATCCTGCCGCCGCTGACGTCGGAATTCCTCAACACCGTGAAGAACACTTCAGTGGCGATCACCATCGGCCTGATCGAACTCACCGGCCAGGCGCGGGCGATGCAGGAGTTCTCGTTTCAGGTGTTCGAGGCCTTCACCGCCGCGACCGTGATGTATCTCGCCATCAACATCGTCGTCGTCACCGGCATGCGTTTCCTCGAACGCAGCCTGGCGATCCCCGGCTACATCACGGGGAAATAGCATGTTCGCCAACCTCGATTTCGACGTCATCCGCCGCTCGCTTCCCTATCTGTTTCTCGACGGCATGACGTTCACGCTGATGTTGACGGGGCTCGCTGCGCTGGGCGGCCTGGTCTTCGGGACGCTGATCGCGCTGATGCGGCTGTCGAGCTACAGGCTGCTCGGCCGCATCGCCGGGCTCTATGTCGACTTCATGCGCTCGCTGCCGCTGGTACTGGTGATCTTCTGGTTCTACTTCCTGGTCCCCTATATCGGGCAGTGGCTGACAGGCGCGTCGCGGCCGATACGCGTCGGCGCTTTCACCTCTACGCTCGTCACTTTCATCATGTTCGAGGCCGCGTATTTCTCCGAGATCATGCGCGCCGGCATCCAGTCGATCTCCAAGGGGCAGCCGGCAGCCGCGAGCGCGCTCGGCCTCACCTACAGCCAGTCCATGCGTTACATCGTGCTGCCGCAGGCGTTCCGGAACATGCTGCCGGTGCTGCTGACGCAGACCATCGTGCTGTTCCAGGACACCTCGCTGGTCTACGTGCTGTCGATTCCGGATTTCCTCGGCGCCGCCAGCAAGGTGGCGCAGCGCGATGGACGGCTGGTCGAGATGTACCTGTTCGCGGCCGCGGTCTATTTCGTGATTTCCTGTGTCGCATCCTGGGGCGTCCGGCGCCTGCAGGCGCGCATTGCCATTGTTCGTTAGCGAGCATGATCCGGAAAAGTGGGAACCGGTTTTCCTCGGGACAAACGCCAAGCGTTTGCCCGGAGATCATGCTCAAAAGGATAACCTCATGATCGAAATCAGCCACGTCAATAAATGGTACGGGCCGACCTTCCAGGTGTTGAAGGACTGCACCACCAGCGTCGCCAAGGGCGAGGTGGTGGTGGTGTGCGGCCCCTCGGGCTCGGGCAAATCGACGTTGATCAAATGCGTCAACGCGCTGGAGCCGTTCCAGGAAGGCCAGATCATCCTCGACGGCATCAAGGTCAACGATCCCAAGACCGATCTGCCGAAACTGCGCGCCCGCGTCGGCATGGTGTTCCAGCACTTCGAACTGTTCCCGCATTTGCGGATCATCGAGAATCTGTGCCTGGCGCAGGAAAAGGTGCTGGGGCGCTCGCACGCCGAAGCCATGGCGAAGGGTGAGAAGCTGCTCGCGCGCGTCGGGTTGACGGTGCATGCCAACAAATACCCGGCCGAACTGTCCGGCGGCCAGCAGCAGCGCGTCGCGATTGCGCGCGCGCTCGCGATGGACCCGATCGCGATGCTGTTCGACGAGCCGACCTCGGCGCTCGATCCGGAAATGATCAGCGAAGTGCTCGACGTCATGGTCGATCTGGCGCGCGAGGGCATGACCATGATGGTCGTTACCCACGAGATGGGCTTCGCGCGAAAGGTCGCGCACCGGGTGATCTTCATGGACAAGGGCGAGATCGTCGAGGATGCGCAAAAGGATGAGTTTTTCGGCAGCCCACGCAGCGAGCGCGCGCAGCAGTTCCTGTCGAAGATCCTGTCGCATTAGGGGCTGTTCGCCGTCATTCCGGGGCGCCTCGAAGAGGCGAACTATGGTGCGCGATTGCGCACCTGAGAATCTCGAGATTCCGGGTCTGGTCCTTCGGACCATCCCGGAATGACCGACGCGGGGGTTCCTCGCCCCCGACAAATTGCCTATAAGGTCCGCCGCAACCAATCGTACTACCTCCAGGAGAACTTCGCTTTGGAACAGATTGCCTACGTCAACGGTTCGTTCGTGCCGCACTCGGAGGCCAAGGTCTCGGTCTTTGACCGCGGCTTCCTGTTTGCCGACGGCATTTACGAAGTGGCCGCCGTGCTGGACGGCAAGCTGATCGACAACGCCTCGCATCTGGCGCGGCTGGAGCGTTCGGTCGGCGAGATCTCGCTGGCGTTGCCCGAAAGCGTCGAGCGCATCCAGGAAATCCAGAAGGAACTGGTGGCGCGCAACAATCTCGTCAACGGCATGGTCTATCTGGAAGTGACGCGCGGCGCCGACACCGGACGCGACTTTGCGTTTCCGAAGGGCGTCAAGCCGACGCTGGTCATGTTCACTTCGGTGAAGGACATCGTCGACGCGCCATCGGCCAAGACCGGCATCGACGTGATCACGGTGCCTGATCTGCGCTGGACCCGGCGCGACATCAAGAGCGTGGCGCTGCTGGCGCAGGTGCTGGCCAAGCAGGCCGCGGCGGAAGCCGGCGCCGGCGAGGCCTGGATGATCGAGGACGGCAAGGTGACCGAGGGCGGCTCGTCATCGTGCTTCATTCTCACGCAGGACGACGTGATCGTGACGCGGCAGAACGGCAGCGCGATCCTGCCGGGCTGCACCCGCAAGGCGGTGGTCGCCCTTGCCGAGGAGCGCCAGCTTCGCGTCGAGGAGCGGGCGTTTTCGGTGGAAGAGGCGCTGGCCGCCAAGGAGGCCTTCATCACCAGCGCCACCGTGTTCGTGCAGGCGGTGGTGTCGATCGACGGCAAGAAGGTCGCCAGCGGCAAGCCCGGCCCGATGACCAGCCGGCTGCGCGAGATCTATGTCGAGTTCGCCAAGGCGACGGCGGTGTGAGGGCGGACCGGCGTGCCCGGCCCCGCAAGCGGTCGCGCATCCTACTTTGCATGGGGTTGTTTTCGATGTTTTGTGTTCGGACCACGCGGCCAGCGTGATGATAGCCGGGACAAGGCCGGGCATGACGGCTACTTCTCCGCCACGAACCTGTTGCGAAGCGTGCCGATGCCGGTGATGTCGATCTCGACGACGTCGCCGGCCCTGAGGTCGGGCGAGGCGCCGTCGGTGCCCATCCAGATCACGTCGCCCGGCGAGAGCGTGAAGTATTTCGATAGCTCGACCAAAAAAGGCACGACGCCGAAGATCATGTCGTTGGTGCGGAAGCGGCCGGTCTCCTTGCCGTTGACCCTGATGGCGGTTTCCATCTTGTCGAGATCGACCTCGGTCTCGATCCACGGGCCCATCGGCTTGAAGGTGTCGGCGTTCTTGGAGCGCCACAGGCTGCGGTCGGCCTTCTGCCAGGTACGCTCGCTGACATCGTTGCCGATGGTGTAGCCGAACACGCAATCCATCGCGTTGGCTTCGGTGAGGTGTTTTGCCTTCTTGCCGATGACGACGACCAACTCGCCCTCGTAGTGGATCTTCTCGGTTGCGCTCGCCGGGATCACCACGTCCTCGTCATGGGCGATCAGCGCGTTCTGCGCGCGATAGCCGATTTCCGGCCGGTCAGGCACGTTCGGCACCGTGCCGGCCTTGTCGGCGGCTTCCTTGAGGTGCTTGAGGTAGTTCAGCCCGACGCAATAGAAGGTGCGCGGGATCAGCGGCAGCTCGATCTTCACATCCTTCAGGGCATGCGACTGCGTTCCGCGCCGCCACTCGCCGAACGGATCGCCATTGACGGCGATTACCTTGTCGCCCTCGACGATGCCCCAGGAGCTCTTGCCGGCGGCGGTGAATTTGAGCCAACGCATGTGGTGTCCCCTTGCTCTTATTCGGCGGCGGCCTGCGGCCGGGTCTTCCAGGCGCCGGCGGCCGGGCGCCGCAGGCCGAGATTTTCGCGCAGCGTCTTGCCGGCGTAGTCCTTGTGGAACAGGCCGCGGCGCTGCAATTCCGGCACCACGTGCTTGACGAAGTCGGCGTAGGAGCCGGGCACGATGGTGGCCGCGATGACAAATCCGTCGCAGCCGCGCTCGACGAACATTTCCTCGAGCTTGTCCGCGACCTCCTTCGGGCCGCCGACGATCGCATCGTGCACCTGGCCGCGGCCGGAGAAGGTGACGAAATCGCGCGCGCTGGGATTGGACTTGCCCGAGGTCTTGAGCACGCCGTCGCGAATGCCGAGAATGCCCTGCATACTCTTGAGGTCTTCTGATGTCAGCGGCTCGTCGAGCGGTTTTGAGGCGAAGTCGAAGTTCAGGGCTTCGGCGAGCAGCGACAGTGCATCGATCTCCAGCGGCAGCTTGTTGATGACAGCCATCTTGTCCTCGGCCTCGGCCTTCGTCGCGGCGCAGACGGGTGTCGTGAGGTTGCAGAGGCGCATCTGATCGGGATCGCGGCCGGCTTTCGCCGCTTCGTTGCGGACCGCCGCGTAGCCCTCCTTGGCGGCGGCCAAGTTGCGCGCGGCGGTGAAGATCACTTCGCCCCAGCGTCCTGCAAAGCGCTGGCCGCGGCCGGATGCGCCGGCCTGGATGATGACGGGATGACCCTGTTCGGAGCGCGGCACGGTGAACGGACCGCGCGATTTGTAGAACTCGCCCTTGTGGTCGAGCCGCTTCACTTTGGTTGGATCGGCGAAGCGGCCGCTCTTCTTGTCCATGATCAGCGAGCCGTCTTCCCAGGTGTCCCAATGGCCGAGCACGACTTCCATGAATTCGTCGGCGCGGTCGTAGCGGTAGTCATGTTCGAGATGGGCATCCTTGCCCATGTTGTGGGCCTCGCCGTCATTGAGCGAGGTGACGACATTCCATCCCGCGCGCCCGCCCGACATCAGGTCGAGGGTGGCGAAACGGCGCGCGACGTCGAACGGCTCGAAATAGGTGGTCGAGGCGGTCGACCCCAACCCAAGTCTGGTCGAGGCCATGCCCATCGTGGTCAGCACGATCAGCGGGTCCATCTTCACGCAGCGGATGCCGTATTCGACGGTGTGGGCGTGGTCGTTGCCGTAGCGGTCGGGCATCGCCAGGCGGTCGTCGAAGAACGCCATGTGGAATTTGCCGGCTTCGAGGATGCGGGCGATCTCCTGGTAGTAGTCGGCCGACATCGAATCGTCGCGCGATTCCGGGTGTCGCCACGAACTCGGCAGGTTGGTGCAGTTCTGCGCCTGCAGGAATCCAACCAGCGCCATTTGCCGTGTCATGCCGTTCTCCTTGTTCGCGCGGAACTGGGTTTCATTTCAGGCCGAGTTCGGCGGTCAGCTTGTAATCTGTGGCCAGCGCCTTGAGCTTGTCCCAGGTGGCGTCCTCGACCTCGATGCCGTCGCGTCTGCGCTGCTGTTCGCGGATGTGCTCGATCTCGCCGGGATAGAAGACCCCGGGCGAGCCCTCCGACGGCGGGGTCGATTTGAGATAGCGCGCGAACTCGCCGACTTCCTTCTCGAAATCCTTCAGGGGGCGGAACGCGGCGACGTTGAACACCGCCATGAAGCAGCCGTCGTTGTGACGGCCGGTCGGCTCGACGCCAAAGCCGAGCCCCGTGAGCAGGCCGCACAGCACCTCGACCATGGCGGCAAGCCCGCTGCCCTTGTAGCCCTCGCTGCCGCCGAGCGGCAGCAGCGCGCCGCCCTTGCGATACTGGGTCGGATCGGTGGTGTGGCGGCCTTCCGGGTCGATGATCCAGCCTTGCGGAATCTGTTCGCCGCGCGCGACCGACAGCGCGATCTTGCCGGCCGCCACCGCCGAGGTCGCCATGTCCAGGTAGAACGGCGCTTCCAGATCGGACGGCACCGCGATCGAGATCGGGTTGGTGCCGAGCCGGGCCTCGCGGCCGCCGAACGGCGCGACGTGTTTCGGTGAGCGGCCGGAATCTGCGGCGGCGATCCCGATCATGCCGGCCCGCATTGCCATCATGGGATAGGCGGCAAGCCGCCCGACATGGCTCTGGCGGAACACCGTGCAGGCGGCGACGTTGGCGGTCCTGGCCTTCTCGATCGTCAGCGCCATCGCCTTGGCGTTGACGTGGAAGCCGAAGCCCCAATGGCCGTCGATCACGGTGGTGGTCGGCGATTCCTGGACGATGGTCCATTTGGCGCCGGGCACGATATGGCCGGCCTTGACGCGGTCGATATAGGTCGGGATCGCAATAATCCCGTGCGAGTCGTGGCCGGCGAGATTGGCGTTGACGCAGCCGACTGCGACCGCTGTGGCTTCCTCTTCCGATGCGCCGGCGGCCTTGAGCAGCGCCGAGCCGATGCGCGTGAGACGGTCGGCCTGAACGAGCGGCATGGGAGTTCCTCTTTGGATGCCCGCGCCGACGGCGGGTCTTGCTTGTTGTCGTACCCTGCATGGTCTCAAAGCGGTGGGGGGACGGCAAGCGCAGAATGTCCTGTTAGCCATGCGCCCGCAGGGTGCTGATGTCCTGAGTTTCATCGTACGAAACCGGGCCGTAACCGCGCCGGTGGGCTCGATGCCACGGCCTGTTATGGCTGACAAATCGTCAACGGGGCCGTAGTTCTTCGGAGAAGACGGGCAACCGTTGGTCCGACATTTACTCTAAATCGGATCTTCCGCTCGCCAATAACGAGCATTTAGGCCCGCCGCTCGCATAAAATCCCGCGGAGGCAACTCTGAAGTTGCCCGGAGGGAGCCTGGGGACGGTGAAGACCGATATCGCGCGGACATTCGCGGCGTTGAATGCCACCAACGAAGCGATTCTGTACGCAAAATCACCCGAAGAGCTGTACGAGAAGGTCTGCGAAGCCGCGTTTTCCAGCGGGGACTTCCTGGCCGCGGCCATCTTCCTGCACGATCCCACCACCGGTCTCCTGCGCTTCGCCGCCGGCTGTGGCGATGACGTGGCCCGCCTGCGCAGCGTAGACATTTCGGTGGTGGCCAATACCCCCGAGGGCTCCGGCGTTTGCGGGCAGGCCTTTCGCGACCAGCAAGTCTGCGTCAGCAACGATTTCCTGAATGACCAGCGTTCGCTGGCGTGGCGTGCCAGCGTCGAGGCCGCCCGGGTAGGCGCCGCGGCAGCGCTGCCGCTGACCTGCAACGGCGAGAGCGTCGGCGTACTCGTCGTCACGCGTCAAGAAGCGCGATCGATCGATGGACAGATCGTCTCGATGCTGCAGCGGGTGTCGGCGAACGTGTCGTTTGCGCTTGATAATTTCGATCATGAGGCCGCCCGCAAAAGCGGCGAGCGCGCAATGCGGCGGTTGAACCGGATGTTCGGCGCGATCAGTGCAACCAATGAAGCCATCCTCCGCGCCAAGAATGAGCAGGAGCTCTACGAGCGGGTCTGCGGTGCCGCCGTCAACAGCGGAAAATCGGCGGCCACGGTCGTCCTGCTCGCGCAGCCGGGCTCGATCTGGCTGGAGCCGGTCGCAGGCACCGGCGACGCTGTCGAGCAGGTCAAGCAGGCGCGGCACTCGATCGATCCGGACAACATCTACGGAAACGGCGTCTGCGGTCGCGCGTTCCGAACGCAGAAGCCGTGCGTCAACCACGATATCCTCAACTCCGCGCAGGGGCGCCCCTGGCTGCAGACCGCGCGGGATAGCGGCGTCACCGCCTGCGTTGCAGTGCCATTGATCAAGTCCGGTCAGAGCGTCGGCGTGCTGATGTTCTTCGTCGGCAGATCATGGGCCGAGGATGAAGAGGTCGTCGCGCTGATGGGGCGGATTGCGGAGAACGTTTCGTTCGCGCTGGAAAACTTCGAGCGCGCCAGCGAAAAGGCGAAAGCCGACGCCGAGAAAGAAAAGCTCGCGCGCATGCTGGGTGCGCTCAGCACGACCAACGAAGCAATCGTCCGCGCAACGTCGCGAACCGAACTGTTCGAGCTGGTTTGCGAAGCCGCGGCAAAAGGCGGGCGGTTCAACTCGACCAGTATCATCCTGGCTAGATCCGACAGCGACGACATGGATACGGTGGCGGTGGCGGGGCCGACGGCCTACAACATGCGCCGGGTAAAGGTTTCGACCAATGCGGATCGCCCCGAGGGGCGCGGGCTCTGCGGCAATGCGTTCCGCGCCCGGCGAACCTGTATTGCCAACGATCTGCGCGCGGATCCCCGCGGCTCGGCGTTCCACAAATTCATCCACAGCGACGGCGCGATGTCCGGCGCGGCGTTTCCGCTCATCGTCTCGGGCCAGCCGGCGGGGGTGATGTTCTTCATCTCCTCCGAGAGGCACACGTTCACACCCGAATTCGCCGAACTGCTGGAGCGGCTCACCGCCAACGTATCGTTCGCGATGGAGAATTTCGACCGTGCCGACGACAAGGCGCGAACTGAAATCCAGAAAGAGCGGCTGACGCGCATGTTCGCTTCGCTGAGCGCGACGAACGAAGCGATTATGCGGGCCAAATCCCGTACCGAATTGTTCGAGCTGGTGTGCGAAGCCGCAGCGAACGGCGGCAGGTTTACCTCGACCACCGTCGCGCTGGCAGAACCAGACAGCGATCTCCTGCGCATCGTGGCGGCGGCGGGCCCGACGGCCGAGACGACGCGTCATGTCAGGCTTTCGGTCAGCGAAGCCGTTCCGGAAGGCCGCGGGCTCAGTGGAACGGCATTTCGGACCATGCGAGCCTGTATCACCAACGACTATGTCGCCGACCAGCGCGTCGCTGCCTTCCACGCCATCGTCCGCACCGATGGCGCCCAGTCGGGTGCTGCTTTTCCGCTGCTGGTTCGTGGCGAAGCCGTCGGCGTCATGATCTACATGTCCGCCGAGAAGAACACGTTCATTCCCGAATTCGCCGAACTGCTGCAGCGCCTCGCCGACAACGTCTCCTTCGCGCTGGAGAATTTCGACCGCGCCGACGAAAAGACCAGGGCGGACGAACGCATCGAATATCTGGCGTCGCACGACAGCCTCACCAGGCTGCCCAACCGGGAGATGTTCAATGGCATGCTGCGGCAGGCTATCGATGCCGCCGAGCGCTACCAGCGGCGGTTTGCGCTGCTGTTCATCGATCTCGACAGGTTCAAGGTCATCAATGATTCGCTGGGCCATGACGCCGGCGACATGCTGCTGGTGGAGATCGGCGGCCGGCTGCGGCGCGCGTTGCGTTCGAGCGACGTGGTGGCGCGGCTCGGCGGCGATGAGTTCGTGGTCATTCTGGAAGAGGCTGCGGAACGATCCGAGGTCGAGCAGGTGGCCGCAGAATTGCTGTCCGTGCTGAGCCAGCCGCTGCAGTTGAGCGGTCACGAATGCCACACCACGGCGTCGATCGGGATCGCGATGTATCCGTCCGACGGCGCCGACATCTTGACGCTGACCAAGAATGCCGACATGGCGATGTACCTCGCCAAGGAGGACGGCAAGAACGGCTTCCGCTTCTTCAGCCGAGAGATCAAGACGCAGTCGATCGAGAGGCTGAAGCTGGAGAGCGCCTTGCGCCGCGCGCTGGAGCGCGACCAGTTCACGCTGCACTATCAGCCCAAGATCGACATGGCGAGCGGCCAGATTACCGGCGTCGAGGCGCTGTTGCGCTGGAACCATCCCGAACTCGGCAGCGTGTCGCCCGCCCAATTCATTCCGCTGGCCGAGGAGACCGGGACCATCGTCCCGATCGGCCGCTGGGTGCTCAGGGAAGCCTGCGCGCAGAACATGGCCTGGCAGCGCCGCGGGTTGCGGCCGGTAACGATGGCAGTGAACCTTTCGCCCCGGCAATTCGCCGACGGGCATCTGTTGCGAGACGTCGACGAGGCGCTGGCGGCGAGCGGCATGTCGCCGGTGCTGCTGCAGCTCGAAGTCACCGAAAGCATGGTGATGCGCAACGTGTCGCGCGCGATCAAAATTCTCGATGCAATCCAGAGCCGCGGCATAAGGCTGGCGATCGACGATTTCGGTACAGGTTATTCGTCGATGTCGCTGATGAAGCAGTTCCCGATCGACACTATCAAGATCGATCGCTCGTTCATTCGCGACCTGCCGGTCGATTCCGAGGACCAGGCCATTGCGCAGGCGATCATCAGCATGGGCAAGGCGCTCGGCATGACCGTCGTAGCCGAAGGCGTCGAAACCATCGAGCAGCAGGCGTTTCTGCGCAGTCACGCCTGCGACGAGATGCAGGGCTTCCTGTTCTCCAGGCCGCTGCCCTCAAGGGAACTGGCCGATCTGTTGCGAGCCGCGCCGCTGCTGGCCGCCCCGCCGCTGCAACCCGAGGCCGGATCAGGGCTGGAAGGCGCTGTCGTCTGACGGCTGCGGGTGGAGATCGCGGACGTCAGTTGCGTCGGCTATGTCGGTCTTTCCGGGGAAATCGTAGGGCCACGGAGCGGAGGTCTGCCCGGCAAACGCCTTGAGAAAGATTTCCGCGCCCGCGGCATACGCCGCTCCTTCGGGCAGCCCGAGCCGAACGCGCCATTCGGCCGGCAGCGGCTCCGCCGTGTTGCGCAGTTCCATGGCCGGTCCCCACCACCACGCCGGCGCCGGCGACCGTTCCTTCTGGGGAACGGCGCGCCAGCGTGCGTACTCGCCGATCATGCGTTCAAACTGCAGTGCCGCCGCGGGGTGCATTCAATCTCCTGACGCCATGATAGCGGCATCTGCAGGTGGCGCAATGCACGCCGGCTATTGCCGGCCATGCTGCCAGTGCGAGGTCACGTCCGCGCCGGACTTGTTGAGATGCACGTGCTGGTCGACGTGATCGACCCATGACACCGGAATGAAGTGGTGGTGCTGGCCATCGGGCGAACTCTGCTTGGTCAGCTTGATCTGGTCGGTTCCTTCGAGATGGTCGACTTTTCCGACTGTCTTCTTGTCGGAAGAGATGACGTCCATGTGTTCCCGGATCTGTGAGGTATCAGCCATGTTTCATTTTCCTTGAATGAGTTGAGGATACAAAAACGCGGCGCGGACGGAATGGTTGCTAAGCCCAAGCCGTCGTCTGGCGCGACAAGTCTCGTGCCGCACAGCGCAACTGCAGCATGGAAATCGGATTTACGCCGGCCCTCGTGATGATAGGTTGCGCCTCCAACAAAAACAGTCAGGGAGGACATGTCCATGAAGCGCTTGTCGATACTCGCTGCGGGTCTCCTGGTGGGCGCCGCCGCTGTTCAATTTTCCAGCATTGCATCGGGCCAGGGCGACGGCTGGGTGACGCTGGTCGACGACAAGAAGATGGGCGACTGGACCGAGGTCGGCAAAGCCAACTGGGCGATGAAGGACGGCGCGCTGGTCGCCGACAAGATCACCGAGGGCAAGGATCCGTCCTATCTCGTCAGCAAGAAATCGTACAAGGATTTCCAGATCAAGGCCGAGTTCTGGGCCGACGACGACGCCAATAGCGGCATCTTCATTCGCTGCGACCAGTCGGCCAAGATCGACGCCAAGATCTGCTACGAGGTGAACATCTTCGACAAGCGGCCCGATCCGACCTACGGCACCGGCGCGATCGTCGATATCGCCAAGGTCGATCCGATGCCGAAGGCCGGCGGCAAATGGAACACCTTCGAGATCACGGCCAAGGGCCCGCATCTCGTCGTCATGTTCAACGGTCAGAAGACCGTCGACGTGCAGGATTCAAAACACGCCAGCGGTCCGCTGGCCCTACAATACGGCTCGGGCGTGATGAAGTGGCGCAAGGTTCAGATCAAGGAATTGTAGTCACGGCCGGAGGATATCCGTTTCAACCTGACGGGCTCACCCGCTCCAAGCGGGTGGGCCTTTTTCATGCCACGTTCATGTGTCGCGAATGACGGTCGGGCCGCCCGGGAACTGCATGATTTTCCCAGGATCGACCGCGTGATGACGAGCGCCTTCGGTAAGTCGTTGTCGCGCGAAGAGAATTGACGCGATGTGACCGAGTGGACACGGTCGCGCGAATTGTGTGCACGTTCTAGATGTGTTCGCGAAAGTTCATGATCGCCCTTGCCGCAGAGGCGTATGCTTAGGCTCGGGTCAGGGACACTGGTGAATGCTGCCGTGGGGAGAGTCAACATGCCAGCCTACATCCACCAACACGATGACACCGAGCCGGCCTACGTGATCTGTCCGAGCTGTGTAGGGCTTCCGATGTACATTCGCGAAATCGAACCGCATTGGAGCATGGCAAAGATCGAATTCACCTATGAGTGTGCGGATTGCGGGGCGGAAGTCCGCCAGACTGTGGTGAAGCCGGAGTCGCGGCACTAGCTGCGCGACTTGTGGGGTGGGTTAGCCGGGGGGCGTCGCGCACCATCTGTCTTGCCTGATGGCGAGCTGCGCTGTGCTAACCCACCCTACGACGCTTCAAACTTCGAGGCTTCAAACCTGCCTCACGACGCCCGGCTGTCCCGGATCGCATTCGAGCGCGTCGCGATCCCACTTTGCTGCGTTCGCGGCAGCTTCATAAGTGCTATCAAGGAAATCGAGCAGCGTCTTGTCGGGATCATCAGACTTGCGCACGGCGTCATAGGGCAGGACGAACTCGCTCATCGCCTCGCTGAAGAACGCCGCGTCCGGCCGCACCTTTGCCGTCCTGAAGCCTGAAGGCTCCGGGTAGGCGTAGGAATAGAATGCGGGATAGTCGATCGCGCCGCTGCCGGGCCAGAAGCCGGCGCTGCTGACTTCGTGCGAATAGGCTTCGTGCGCGACCGCGTCGGGCAGGTTAGGTACGCCGCCGGGATGGCGCGGCGCGCGGCGTCCCGAGAAGCGCGTCACCGCCAGGTCGAAACTGCCCCAGAAGAAATGCACCGGGCTCGCCTTGCCGAGAAAACCCGTGCGGAACTGCTTGAAGACGCGGTCGCAGTCGACGAGAATCTGCAGCAGGCGCCCGGCGGCATCGGGGTCGTAGGACGCATGCGCGGTATCCTGCGAAAATCTTATCGGGTCAGGCAATTCGTTTGGCATCTCGTCGATGGACACGGCAATGCCGAGTTCGGCAAGTGCTTCCATGATGGTGCTGTAGAAGCTCGCGACGGAATGACCCGGCAGCGCAAAATGCCGATTCACGCCGTCGCTGGTCGAGATGCGCAGGCGATGATCGATGAAATCGAAGTCGATCTGGAACGTCCGCGTGCCGTCCGGCACCGGCGACGTCGTCAATCCGCGCGGCGTGACGTAGAGCGCCACGTGCCAGGAATGATTGAGCCACGGGGATTTGGCCAGGCGGACCTTGCCGACGATCTGGGTCCACAAATGCAGCGTGGAATAGGTCTCGCGCCATTCCTCGGTCGGTAGCTCCGGCCAAGCGGTTCTGGAATTGCTGCTCATGACTGAACTCCTGTGCGAGCGTCGCTGGCTCATAACGGATATCACGAATCCGACGGGTGGGGCGGCATTGCCCGACGGGAATGTCGCCCCTGTCGCGTCAGCCGTGCAGCTTGTTGGCGGTCTCTGCGATCACCTTTCCCTGATATCGCGCGCCGGCGAGTTCGTTCTCGCTCGGCTGGCGGCTGCCGTCACCGCCGGTGATCGTGGTGGCGCCGTAGGGTGCACCGCCGGTGACCTCGTCGAGTTTCATCTGGCCGGCGAATCCGTAGTTGAGACCGACGATGGTCATGCCGAAGTGCAGCAGGTTTGTGATGATCGAGAACAGCGTGGTTTCCTGCCCGCCATGCTGGGTCGCGGTCGAGGTGAAGGCGCCGCCTACCTTGCCGTGCAGCGCGCCCTTGGCCCAGAGTCCGCCGGCCTGGTCGAGGAAGTTCGCCATTTGCGACGCCATCCGGCCGAAGCGGGTGCCGGTGCCGACGATGATGGCGTCATAGTTCGCAAGGTCCTCGACCTTTGCGATCGGCGCTGCCTGGTGGAGCTTGTAGTGCGAAGCCTTGGCGACGTCTTCCGGCACCAGCTCCGGCACGCGCTTGACGTCGACAGTGGCGCCGGCGCTGCGGGCGCCTTCGGCGATGGCATTCGCCATCGCCTCGATGTGACCATAGGCGGAGTAATAGAGCACGAGAACTTTGGCCATGATGGTGTTCCTTGGGTTTGGATTCGGTGTGAGGTGTTCGAGAAAAAATCGGTCGTCATGCCCGGCCTTGTGCCGGGCATCCACGTCTTCCTTCGCATCAAGGCGTGGATGGCCGGGACAAGCCCGGCCATGACGGCGGTGCGTGGGTTTCCGTTATGCCGCGTCGACCAGCACCAGTTCTGAATCTTCCAGCGCGGTGATGGTCAGCTTCGCCTCGTTGCGGATCGCGGCGCCGTCGCGGGCGTTGACGCGCACGCCGTTGACATCGACGCTGCCTGCCGCCGGCACCAGATAGAGGTGGCGTCCGTTATGCGCGGCGTATTCGGCGCTCTCACCGGCTTTCAGCGTGGTGGCGAGCACCCGCGCATCGGCCCGGATCGGCAGCGCATCCGCATCACCGGCAATGCCGCTGGCGATGGTGACGAGCTTGCCGGAGCGATCCGCCTTCGGAAACGGTTTTGCGCCCCAGGTCGGCTGGCCGCCCTTCGTGGTCGGCTCTATCCAGATCTGGAAGATCCTGGTCTTCGACGGCTCCAGATTGTACTCGGAGTGACGAATGCCGCTTCCTGCGCTCATTACCTGCACGTCACCTGCTTCGGTGCGGCCCTTGTTGCCGAGCGAGTCCTGATGCGTGATCGCGCCTTCGCGAACATAGGTGATGATTTCCATGTTGGCGTGGGGATGAGCGGGAAAGCCCGAGTTCGGCGCGATCTCGTCGTCGTTCCAAACCCGCAAGGCGCCGTGGCCCATATTCTCAGGATCGTAGTGGCTGCCGAACGAGAAGTGGTGCTTCGCCTTCAGCCAGCCGTGATCGGCGCTGCCGAGTTTGTTGAATGGTCTGAGTTCGATCATGGGATATTCCTTCTCACTTGAGGGTTTGTTGAACTAGGCGCCGAAGCCGCCATCGACATTGAGCACCGTGCCGGTCACGAACGAGGCTTCGGGACTTGCGAGGAAGACAACGCCGGCGGCGATCTCTTCCGCGGTGCCGAAGCGCTGCAGCGCGTGCTGGCTGCGCTGGGCTTCGGCAAAGTCGCCGCCGTCCTTCGGGTTCATGTCGGTGTCGATCGAGCCCGGCTGCAGCACGTTGACGGTGATGCCGCGCGGTCCGAGGTCGCGCGATGCGCCCTTGGTGTAACCGACGATCGCAGCCTTGGTGGCGGCGTAGTCGGCCAGGCCCGGGAACGATGCGCGGGTCGCAATGCCGGAGCCTATGGTGACAATGCGTCCGCCTTCGCCCATCAATTGCGCTGCAGTGCGGATCGCGCTGATGACACCGTGAACATTGACCGCATCCTGGCGCGCCAGTGCCGCGGTGTCGGCGTTGGCATCACCGACCGCGCCGCTCACCGCGACGCCGGCATTGTTGACGAGAATATCGAGCCGGCCGAAATCCCTGGCGACATTCCTCACCAGTTGGTCGACCTCGACCGAGGAGGCCTGGTCAGCCTTGTAGGCGCGGGCATTGACGCCCTTGGCTTTGAGTTCGGCGACGACGGCTTCCGCCTTGTCGGGGGAGGCCACATAGCTGATGGCGACATTGGCGCCTTCTGCTGCGAGGGCGCGGGCCGAGGCTGCGCCGATGCCGCGCGAACCGCCGGTGACGAGGGCTACCTTGCCTGAGAGCTTCTTGGTCATTGGATTTCTCCGTTGCTTGAATTCCGATGGCCATTGGATATGCCGTCCGCCGTGGTATAGAAATAGAAACTATTGAAACTCATTGTTTCCAAAAATGAACCTAGAGGGCCGACCGCGATGGCAAAGCTCCCGGATTTCGAAGCGCTCGCGATTTTCGCGAAAGTCGTGGAGTTGCGGTCGTTTGCGGCGGCCTCGAGCGAACTGTCGCTGTCCAAGGCCACGGTGTCGAAGGCGGTCAGCCGGCTGGAGCAACGGCTCGGCGCGCGGCTGTTCAACCGCACCTCGCGGCGGCTGGCGCTGACCGACGCCGGCCAGAAACTGGCCGAGCGCGCGACCCAGCTTTTGGCCGATGGCGAAGCTGTCGAGAACGAGGCGTTGTCGCAATCGACGGCGCCGCGCGGGCTGGTGCGGCTGGCGGTGCCGATGACGTTCGGGGTGAAAGCCGTCGCGCCGATATTGCCCGCGTTTCTCGAAGAGTATCCGGAGGTCTCGATCGATCTGCACTTGAGCGACGCGACGGTCGATCTCATCGGCGAGGGCTTCGACGCCGGCCTGCGCATCGCGCGGCTGCCGGACTCCTCGCTGATCGCGCGGCGGCTGTGCGCGATGCCGCGCTACACGGTGGCGACGCCTTCATATCTGAAGCGCCACGGCAGGCCGACGCATCCCATGCATCTCGCCCAGCACAAATGCTTCGGCTACGCCTACCTCTCGACGCCGGGCGTGTGGCACTACACCAACGCCGCAGGCGAGCAGGCCAGCGTGCGCCCGGCGGGACAGCTCCGAGTCAATAACGGCGAGGCGTTGTTGCCGTCGGTCATCGCGGGGTTGGGGATCGCCGATCTGCCAAACTTCATCGTCGGCGACGCCATCGCCTCGGGTGAGGTCGAAGTCATCCTGAAAGGTTGGCACCAACCCGAAGGCGCCGTGCACCTGGTAACCCCGCCCGGCGGCCCGCGTCCCGCTCGCGTCGAAGTGCTGGCGGAGTTTTTGGCCAAGCATTTCGCGAAGGCCAGGAAGCGGAAGTAGAGGCCTCCAGGCGACGATGACACGCGCGGCTATCGCAACACGGCGGGTTTCGGTTAGGCTGCCAATAACAACGAAAACGATCACCGGGGAGAGCCCACCAATGAACCGCCGTGAACTTCTCAGGGGCGCCGCTGCGCTGCCGCTCGCGCACACCGCATTCTCTCGCGCCGCCTTCGCGCAAAGCCCGTTTCCCTCGCGCAACGTCACCATGATCGTGCCGTTTCCACCCGGCGGGCAGGCCGATCTGGCGGCGCGGCCGGTGGCGCTGGCGCTGGAGCGGATCCTTGGCAAGCCCGTCGTCGTTGACAACCGCGCCGGTGGCGGCGGGGGATCGGTGGGCAATGCGGCGGCGGCGCGCGCCGAGCCCGACGGGCACACGCTGTTGATGACGCTGTCGTCGCTGGCGGTGCTGCCGGAAGCGGATCGCCTGTTCGGCCGGCCGGTGGCGTACGAAGTCTCGCAGTTCGCACCGATCGCACGCGTGCTCGCCGATCCCACGCTGCTGGCGGTGCCGGCGTCGGCGCCGTGGAAGACGCTGCAGGATTTCGTCGACGACGCCAAAAAGCGCCCCGGCGAAATTCCCTATGGCTCGTCGGGGCCGTACGGCACGCTGCATGTGGCGATGGAAATGTTTGCGGCTAGCGCCGGCATCAAGCTGCTGCACGTGCCGTTCCGAGGCGCCGGTCCGGCGCTGGCCGCGCTACTCGGCGGCACCGTGCAGGCGGTGGCCTCCGCGCCGGGCACGCTGAAGCAGCAGGTGGATGACGGCAAGATGCGCGTGCTGGCGAACTGGGGTGCCGAGCGCGTCCCGAGTTTTCCCGACCTGCCGACGTTTCGCGAACTCGGCTACAAGGATGTCGAGTTCTACATCTGGGCCGGTCTGTTCGCGCAGAGCGCGCTGCCGCAACCGATCATGAAGCAGTTGCGCGAAGCGATGGCGCAGGCGGTGAGGGCGCCCGAAGTGATCAAGACGTTCGAAACCGCGGGCAGCCCGGTCGCCTATCTCGACGCGCCGGAGTTTGCAAAATTCGTCGCGGAAGACAGCGCGCGGCTGGTTGCGGCGGTGAAGAAGATCGGCAAGGTCGAGTAGCGGAACCCGCTTCACAATTTTTTGTCTGAGCCAACGTCGCGTGGCCGCATTGCTCTGTCAGGCTCTGCGCCATCGCGCGCGGAACTTCGCGCTATCTTGAAATCGAACGAAAGGACCCCGGACATGCCAACGCAGCGGATTGTCCTCGGCCTCGCCATCGCGATCAGCGGCGCAGCGGGTGTTATCGCCCCCGCATCGTCGCAGGAAAACCGCGGCACATGGGAACAGCAGATGGCCTGCACGCCTGACGTCTGGCGGCTGTGCAGCGACCAGGTTCCGGATGTCAGCCGCATCGTGGCGTGTTTGCGGCAGAACACGCCGCAGCTCTCAAGCAATTGCCGTGCGGTGTTCGAGGTCAGCGCCGAGCAGCAGCAGGCCAATCGCGCGCCGGCGCAGCGCGTTCCGCCGCAATCGGCGCCACGTTACCGCGACCGCGCGCCACAACAGATGCAGCCGCAGGCGGTGCAGCCCCCGCCGCGGCCTTATTATGAGGATGATGACGAGTAGGCCGGCGCTGGCTCGGCGGGCTTGTGCTCGCAGACGTCGACCCATTCGGCCGCGGTCAGTTCCGCCATCCGATCGGGCGTGATCCTGACCGCGCTGTGGGTCGAGCCTGCCGCGGGCACCACGACGTCGAATGCCTTCAGCGAGACGTCGCAATAGACCGGCAGCGGCGTCTTCAGTCCGAACGGGCAGACGCCGCCGACTTCGTGCCCGGTGATCTCTGCGACTTCGTCGAGCCCGAGCATCTTCGGCTTCACGCCGAAAAGCGCCTTGACCTTCTTGTTGTCCATCCGCGACGTGCCGGCGGCAACGATCAGCACCACGCGGTCGCCGACGCGCAAGGACAGCGTCTTGGCGATCCGCGCCGGCTCGACGCCGTAGGCTTCGGCAGCCAGTGCTACGGTAGCGGAGCTCATGTGGGATTCGATCACGGCAATATCGGGCGCCTTCTCGGCGAAGAAGGCGCGAACGGAAGCAAGACTCATTTCAGGACCTTATGCCAGACACCAGGGCGGGAAACTCGGCGAGCGCGTGGATGCGATGGTCGGGCGCAACGCCGAGTTCGTCCATCTGGGTGCGCAGGATCTTGAACATTGTCAATGGCGGGAGCGTGTCGTTTTCGATGCAGGCCAGCGCCATTGCCTCCGGGCTCACCCGCTCGATCCAGGCGACGTTGAGCCCGAACGCCTTGGCGCCGCAGGCATCCCAGGGGTTGGAGGAGATGAACAGCACCTCCGCCGGCGGCACGTGCAGCACCTCCTCGATCAGCGCATAGGCCTCGGGGCTAGGCTTGAAGATCTTCTTCTCGTCGACGCTGATGGTCGCATCGAGCAGGCCGTCGAGCCCGCTGTTGCGCACCAGCGCGCCCAGCATTTCAGGGCTGCCGTTCGACAGGATAGCGAGCTTGCGATCCTTCATCGCCGAGAGTGCCGCGAGCGCATCCGGATAGAGGTCGAGATGCAGATATTTGTCGATGATGCGTTCAAAGGCGTCGTCATCATATTCCAGCCCGAGGCTGCGCAGCGTGTAGGCCAGCGAGTCGCGCGTGACCTGCGAGAAATCCTGGTAGCGACCCATCAGCGAGCGCAGCCAGGTATATTCAAGCTGCTTGATGCGCCACACTTGCGTGATGATCCCGCCATAGCCGGGAAACTCATCCTCGGTGACGTCAGCCACCGACTGGACATCGTAGAGCGTGCCATAGGCATCGAAGACGATTGCTTTGATGGTCACGGTGATCTCTCTCTTCCGCCGATGGTCGCAAACAGAAAATCCCTGACGGCATCGATCGATCGGTCTCGGGCGGTCTGGTTGAATTCGAGGTGATGGCCGAGAAACTTCACGGGCGTCGCAAGACCGGGCACATCGAAACTGTGATAGGCGCCGGGATAGACGACAAGCTCGATCGGAACGCCAACGCCTTTCTGCCGCGAAACCCCGTAATCGTCGCGCTCCTCCGCCAGATTGCGGCACTCGTCGGCCGGGGTCCAGTCGTCCAGTTCACCGATCAGGATCAGCGTCGGCACGGTCATGCTGCCCTTGATACCCATGCAGGGCGGATAGAAGGCGATGGCCGCGCGATATTTCTCTTTCGAACTCCGCTCGATCATGCCGCGCTCCACCGACGCGAGCGCGAGCCATCCGCCTTGCGAGAAGCCGATCACGGCGACGCGGTCGGGATCGACGAATGGCTGCTGCACCAGATAGGCCAGTGCGCGATAGGCATCGAAGATCGTTGCGGCCGGCGCGCCGCCGGTGCAAGTGGTGGTAATGCCGCGCGGACCGAAGCGGTCGACCGTGAGCATCACGTAGCCCCAGGACCCGATCCGCGGACCCCAGCGCTCATCGAGATTCTGCCATCCGCCGTTACACCCGTGGAGCAGGACGACCGCGGGCGACGGGCCCGCATCGCGCGGCTGCCGCAGGTAGCCGAACAACGGTTGCGAAGTCGCAAGCGGACTTTCGATTTCGACGAGACGACGCGCCGTTGCGTCGTCGGCCGCACGTACAGGAGCACTTCCGATGAGGAGCACAGTGAGAATGAGAGCAATCTTGGCAGTATCTTTGGCGAGGCTCGTCATGGACCACCTCCCGCATTACCGTCGATGATATTCCCTTAAATCCCCAAAATCTTCCGCGCGTTCGCTTTCAGAACCTTGGGCCGGATCTCCTCGCGGATCTCGAGCTTGGCGAAATCCGCCAGCCAGCGGTCAGGCGTGATCACCGGCCAGTCCGAGCCGAACAGCATCTTGTCCTGCAGGATCGAGTTGATGTAGCGCACCAAAATCGGTGGAAAATATTTCGGCGACCAGCCGGAGAGGTCGATATAGACGTTCGGCTTGTGGGTCGCGACCGAAAGCGCCTCTTCCTGCCAGGGAAAGGACGGATGCGCGAGGATGATCTTCAGATCAGGGAAATCCGCCGCGACGTCGTCCATGTACATCGGGTTGGAATATTTCAGCCGCATGCCCATGCCGCCGGGCATGCCGGAGCCGACGCCGGTCTGGCCGGTGTGGAACAGCGCGATCGCGCCGCCGTCATTGATCGCCTCGTAGAGCGGATAGGCCATGCGGTCGTTGGCGTAAAAGCCCTGCATGGTCGGGTGGAATTTGAAGCCGCGAACGCCGTATTCCTCGATCAGCTTGCGTGCCTCGCGCACGCCGAGCTTGCCCTTGTGCGGATCGATCGAAACGAACGGGATCAGCACGTCGAGATGTTCGGAAGCCACTTCCAGCATTTCGTAATTGTTGTAGCGGCGGAAGCCGGTCTCGCGCTCGGCATCGACCGGGAAGATCACGGCCGCGATGTTCTTGGAGCGGTAGTAGGCCGCGGTTTCCGGCACGGTCGGCGGATGCTTGTGCGGCGACTTGAAATAGTCGGCCATCTGCGCCTGGAAATCGTCATAGCCATCGTCGCCATGCATGCCGCAGGGTTCTTCCGCATGGGTGTGGATGTCGATGGCTGTGACCTTCTCGATATCGGGCAATTTGAGCTTGGGCATTGGCGCTTCCCCGGCGGCTTGATTTTTCGATCTGGAAAATTGATTATACTATATAACAAATTCCGCAAGGCGGCAGAAGTAGATCAGGCGGAAGCAGGGAGGACGGCATGGCGGAGGCCGAGGCCTTTGAGACCGATTTCTGGAAGGACGCCAATTTGCGCAAGGCATGGGACGACATCGTTCCCGGCGAGCCGCGCAAGACCCTTCCCTACACGCTGACCAGGGACGCGATCGAACTCTACTGCAAATCGGTCGGCGAGGATCATCCGATCTATTTCGACGAGGCCTATGCCAAAACCACCCGCTATGGCGGGCTGATCGCACCGCCCTCGATCCATATCCTCCTGATGTTTTCCTGCACGCCGGCGGACGACTGGATGCGCTCGCCGGGCACCGTCAATGCCGGGCAGTCCTGGAGCTACAATATCCCGGCGCGCCCGGGCGACGTCATCACATTGCAGGCACGCGCGCTCGACAAGTTCATCAAGCGCGAGCGGCTGTTCGTGGTGCACGACAACGTCTTCTTCAACCAGCGCGGCGAGGTGATCTGCTCCGGCCGCGGCTGGACGATCCGGCCGGCATAAGGGGAGGGCGCCATGAACACGACGTTCGAAAGTCTCAACACCGGCGACGGTATCGAGGGGCCGGCCTTCGCGGTCAGCCGCGAATCCATCCGGCTATTTTGCGATGCCTCGCTCGACTACAACCCGCTGCACCTCGACGACGAATACATGAAGGGCTCGTTCGGCAAGACCAATTTCGGCGGCATCATCATGCACGGCATGAACAATTTCGGGCTGATCTCGCGCATGATCACCGACTGGGCCTATCCCGCCGGCGCCATTCACCGGCGGCTGGAGACGAGATGGGTCAAGCCGGTCCGACCCGGCGATACGATCCAGCCCCACGGCGTCGTCAAATCGAAGCAGGTGACGAAAAGCTCGCGCTGGGTGCTGATCGACGTCATGGTGCGGAACCAGCTGGGTGAAAAAGTCGCTACTGGCGAGGCGATGGTGGAGTTCCCGCTGGACTGAATTCGCGCGTTATTTCAATGGGTGCCGCAGGGAGCGGGCTGGGGCGTCCCGCCCGAACGGTACCGGAAAACGGCCTATTCGGATTGACATTCGATGCCGCGATGGCTTAGAAACCGCCTCGTCCCGGGCGGTTGCCGCTTTTCGGGATAACTCCCATTTTGCCGCTCTCGGGTAGCTCAGGTTCGGCCTTCAACACGGCCTTTCGAAGCAATCAGGATTGTCCCATGAAGGTCCGTAACTCGTTGAAATCGCTGCGTGGTCGCCATCGCAACAACCGTCTGGTCCGCCGCAAGGGCCGGGTCTATGTGATCAACAAGGTGCAGCGCCGCTTCAAGGCCCGTCAGGGCTAAGCTGTCTGCCTGGCTGAGTCGGGTTCCGCCGGCGCCTCGCTACTTTCACAGGTCTTTGACGACGTGCTGCTTTGCAGCGCGTTTTTCTGTGTCTAGACTTGTGCCATGGCATTGAGATTCCCGATCACCCGAAGCTTCCGGATCGCGATCCTCGCCGCGGCTGTTATGGCCGCGCCTGCAGGCGCTTCTGCCCAGAGCGATCAGAACGATCCTCGGATCGTCCCGCCGCCGAAGGCCCAGAAGAAATTGCCGGAAGCGCCGAGCAAGCTTCCCAAGGTCGGCGCCGATCGAACCCGCGGACTGGACTTCCTCTTTGGCGCGCTGAAGGCCGCGCCCGATGAAGCCAGCGCCAAGCATGTCGAGGCGCGGATCTGGGCGGTGTGGCTGCAGACCTCGAGCGATACCGCGGCGCTGTTGATGCTGCGCGCCAAGGCCGCGATGGACGCGCAGAAGCCGGACGTCGCGCTGAAACTGCTCGATGCCGTCGTCAAGCTGCGTCCCGATTACATCGAAGCCTGGAACCGGCGGGCGACGATCTACTATTTGAAGAACGACTATGCCCGTTCGCTTCAGGACATTCGCGAAGTGCTGGTCCGCGAGCCCCGCCATTTCGGCGCGCTGGCCGGGCTCGGCATGATCATGCAGGATATCGGCGACGAAAAGCGCGCGCTCGAAGCGTTCCGCAAGGCGCTGGCCGTCAACCCGCACCTCGAGAAGGTGCCGGAACTGGTGAAGACGCTCACCGAAAAGGTCGAGGGCCGCGATATCTGATCTGAAGCGCGTAAGATCGTGCCTTATCAGACAGTTCGCCGTTAACCCTGATCATCTACCGTAGTCCGCAGGCAGGAACGGTTGCGCGGCTGACGCGCTATTGTCTGCTGACGGCGTGACAGGAGCGAGCCATGAAACAATACCTGCTGGCCGGCGCGATGATGATCGCGACCGAAACCTGCGCTCTTGCGCAAAGCGGTTTTTGGGTGGTCGGCGACAGCGCGGCCGGCAAATGCGAGATCGTTACGAGCAATCCCGTCATCAACAGCCAGGTCGGCGGAAATATCACGTTCGGAAGCGGACCATACCAATCGATGGACGACGCCAAGCTGGCGCGTTCGAACATTTCCGAATGCCCGGCCGTACCCGAACCTCCTGCCGAACCGGCGGCGGAGGAGGAGAAATCCGACTAACCTAGTGGATCGCGTTGCTGCCGCGGGCCATGCCGTCGAGGCCGACCGCTGCATAGAACTGCGCCAACTCCGCCTCAAGCTGCTCGTTCACCTGCAGCAGCGCCTTGAGCGCACCGCGGATGTCGCCATTGCAGTTCGCCACGATCTGGTCGATGGCCGCTTCGCTTGCGTTGGTAATCATGGGGTACTCCTTCCGAATCATACGCTGAACCAATTTGGAGTCGGCAACCCTGTTCCTGTGGATTCCGGGTACGACGAACGCGTTGGCTACCCCCACATCAGACACGTCCACACATGGCGAAAGTGTCGACGCAATTGTATAAACTCGCCAATGACCCCGTAATGACCCCGCTATCCACAGAATTTCCACCTTGTGGACAACTTTGGAAACCCGCAGCCGATTGCGTCGTAGCTCGCTGGTGCGAAAGATCCGGACAAATTCAATGGTGGCAGTGATCGTCGTGGCGGCGCTGGGGGTACTGGCGCTGGTTACGCAGGCCGGGGTCTGGCTGGCGCAGCGGGCACATCCCGCCCAGGGCAGGATGGTCGAGGTCGCAGGCGGCGCCCTCCATGTGGTCGATATCGGCCCCCGCGACGCGGTCGGCCTGCCGATCGTGATGCTGCATGGCGCAAGCTCCAACCTCGAGGTGATGCGGCAGCCGGTCGGCGAGCGGCTCGCCAGGGATCGCCGCGTGATTCTGATCGACCGGCCCGGTCACGGCTGGAGCACCCGCGACCGTCTCGAGGATTCGACGCCCGAAGTCCAGGGTCGGATGATCGGCGAGGCACTGGCCAAGCTTGGCGTCGACCGGGCGGTGTTCGTGGTGCATTCCTGGGCCGGGGCACTGGGGACGCGCATCGCGCTGGATCGTCCGCAATCGGTCGCGGGTCTGGTGATGCTGGCGCCGGTGGCCTACCCGTGGCCGGGCGGCGTCGGGCGATACAACAGGATCGTGACCACGCCGGTGATCGGCCCGCTGCTCGCCCATACCATCACCCTACCGCTCGGCCTGCTGCTGGCGGAGCCCGGCGCCCGCGGCGTCTTCCTGCCCCAGCCGATGCCGCCGGGCTTTGTGAGAAATACCGCGACACCGCTGCTGCTGCGGCCGCGCGAGTTTCTCGCAAACGCATGGGATTTGATGACGCTGAAAGCCGCCGTCGCCGAACAGGCGCCGCGGTACTCGCAGATCAAGGCGCCGATCACGATCATCTCGGGCGATGAGTCCGACAAGACGGTCTCGACCAGGATCCATTCGCGGCCGCTCGCCGAGGTCGCCCCCGTCGCAAAGCTGATCGTGTTGCCCGGGGTCGGTCACATGATCCAGAACGCCGCACCCGACCTCGTGATTTCCGAGATCGAGGCGATGGTCGCCCGGACCAAGCAAGTCGCGGGGGCAACGGCGGCGAACTAGCGCTGTAGCTTTCTTCTCATCCAGCGCACCAAATTTGCCATGCGTTTCGGGCGCCATGAACTTCCTTCCCGCCCAATTGCCCCGCGACGGAAATCGGCGGTATGGAGGTACGAACGCGTGAACCTCCGCCCATGGCCATGACCGCCGACGATATCCTGCAGCATCCAGCGCTCGAACGATGCGTTCGAGTCCAGACACAATCGCTGCTGTCTATGCACGAGACCAGTCCGCGGGTGGCCTCGCTGTTTGCAACGCACCAGCGCTGGTTGATGGCGCACGCGGCGCTGGCTCAGTATTTTCGCAACGAAGCCGATGAAAAGGGTGCCGGGCTGCTTGCCGAGCGGTTCCTTGAAATCGTGGAGCGTGATGGCCTGGCGAGCCGTAACACGGCGTCGGCGTTTCTCAAGGAATTGCTGAAGTACGACATTGTCCGTTTTGTCGCCGACAGCGAGGGCCGGCGCCACCGGCCGGTGGAACCCGCGCCGGCGGTAAAGATGGCGCTGTTTCGCTGGCATGAACTGCATTTTGCGACCCTTGATGGATTGGATGGCGGCGCCAGGGTGGCAGCGTTCCACGCGCGGCCTGCCTTGCTCGGCGTCATCCAGCCCCTGATCGCCGATGGCCTGATCGGCTCCACAACTGTTCGCGAGCCGGCAGGTACCTTCGAACTGTTTATCTGGATCAACCAGGGTGGGCTGGTGATGGATCGTCTGATCGTCGGATGCGAGGAGGCCGCCGGCGACCGCGAGCGAATTCAAACCGACGTGACTTCGGCTTCGGGATTGGCGCGGCGCCTCAACCTGTCGCGGACCCAACTCGGGCGCAAGTTTGCCGAGGCGGAGGCGATGGGCAGCATGGGTTGGTCGGGAGTGCGTGGAAGGTCGCCGCTCTGGATGTCGTCAGGCTTCCGCCGCGAATATCACGAAGTCCAGGCTGCCAAGCTCTCGATCATCGACGCCGCGTTCGAAGTCTGCACCGCGCAAGCCCCGCATGCTGATGTTAGCCCGGCTATCGCGTAGCGCTATTTCGATCCCGGTACGATCTTGCCTGCACGATCCGCCGGTGAAACGGCGGATGACTTGGCGTACTGCGATGCGTTAGCATTGCGCACGCGCGGGATTCCGCTGCTCGGTCCGCCGAAGTAAACGGAAAGCTGGAGCGGTGACTTCTGAAGAAAAATCATCGCGATCCAGGATGAACGTGAGAGTTGGGATTTAGGGCAGCCTACCTTCGAGGGAGAGCCCCATGTACGCCGCCATTCGTCAAGGCAAGGCAAAGGCCGGGCAGGTCGAAGAACTCACACGCAGGATCAAGGAAGGCGCGATACCCGTTATCAGCGCGGTCGAAGGTTTCATGGGCTATTACGTGGTCTATGCGCCCGACGACACCGTGATCGCGATCAGCCTGTTCAACAACTACGCTGCGGCCGAGGAGTCGAACAAGCGCGCGCTGGCGTGGATCGAGCAGGAACTCGCGCCGCTATTGACCGGGCCGGCCACCGCGATGGCCGGGCCCGTGATCGTGCACACCCTGGCTTGAACTTCACCCGCCCCTCGAGGGGGCGGGTCGCCGCGAAGCGGCGGGGTGGGGTGACAGTCTATCAACTCGGGCGCTGCTGGACGAGGATAGACCGTCACCCCACCCCGCCGTGCGCTTTGCGTTCTTCACTTGGTCTTGCCGTCCTTGTCGTACTGCGCGAGGAACGCCCAGAGATCGCCGGCTTCCTTCTCGTTCTTGATGCCGGCAAAGATCATCTTGGTGCCGGGAATCTTCGCCTTGGGATCCCTGATGTATTCGAGGAAGATATCCTTATTCCAGGTGATGCCGGAATTCTTGTTCGCTTCCGAATAGGAGTAGCCCGCCGTGGTGCCGGACTTGCGGCCATCGAGCCCGTTCAATTCCGGGCCGACCTTGTTCTTGGCATTTTCGCCGACCGCGTGGCAGGCCAGGCATTTGTTGAAAGAGGTTTTGCCGGCGGCGGCGTCCTGCGCCAGCGCACCCGTTGCTGCGGCCAGAGAGGTGACGACAACCAGTGCGCTCAAAGTCGATGTTTTCATGTGGTGCTCTTCATTTCTTCCCGGGTAGAGAGGTCTTGTGGCAGTACCGCCAGGGTTGGACAAGCCACGAAACCTTGACAGGTTTCGCAATTGCCGACTTGTCCCAGAGAGAACTCATCGCTTGTCAGACCGCAATCCGACCTTCGGATGGCCTACCCAAATCCCGGCAGACGTGGTTGATTTGTCGTGACAATTCGATGAAGTGTAGTCGGGAGGGACACCGATGGCCATCATGATGCCGGCTGCCGATCAGGCGGTTCTGAATCGGCGCGGTGCTATTGTGGCCGCGCTGCGCGCGATCGTGCCGGGCGAGGGCGTGATCGACAGTGCTGCCGAGATGCTGCCCTACGAGTCCGACGGCCTGATGGCCTACCGTCAGCCGCCGATGGTGGTGGTGCTGCCGGACACCACGGAGCAGGTCTCCCGGGTCCTGAAATACTGCCACGCGCAGGGCATCAAGGTGGTGCCGCGCGGCTCCGGCACTTCGCTGTCCGGCGGCGCGCTGCCGCTGGCCGACGGCGTGCTGCTGGGCCTGGGCAAATTCAAGCGCATCCGCGAGATCGATTTCGACAACCGCGTGGTGGTGACGGAGCCGGGCGTCACCAACCTCGCCATCAGCCAGGCGGTGGCGCATGCGGGGTTTTACTACGCGCCCGATCCGTCGTCGCAGATCGCCTGCTCGATCGGCGGCAATGTCGCGGAGAATTCCGGCGGCGTGCATTGCCTGAAATACGGCATGACCACCAACAATGTGCTGGGCTGCGAAATTGTCCTGATGTCGGGCGAGGTGCTGCGTATCGGCGGCAAAGCGGCCGAGAGCGCCGGCTACGACCTGATGGGGATCATCACCGGCTCGGAAGGGCTGCTCGGCGTCATCACCGAGATCACGGTGCGGATCCTGCAGAAGCCCGAGACGGCGCGGGCGCTGATGGTGGGGTTCGCCGAGGTCGAGGCCGCCGGCGAATGCGTGGCGCGGATCATCGGCGCCGGCATCATTCCGGGCGGCATGGAGATGATGGACAAGCCCGCGATCCACGCCGCCGAAGCCTTCGTCCATGCCGGCTACCCGCTCGACGTCGAGGCGCTCCTGATCATCGAACTCGATGGTCCAGGCGTAGAGGTCGATGAACTGATCAAGCGGGTCGAGGCGATCGCGCAAGGCTGCGGCTCGACCACCTGCCAGATTTCCACCTCCGAGACCGAGCGCAGTTTGTTCTGGGCCGGCCGCAAGGCGGCATTCCCCGCGGTGGGCCGGATCTCACCCGACTACCTCTGCATGGACGGCACCATTCCGCGCGGCGCGCTGCCGAAGGCGCTCGCGCGCATCCGCGACCTCTCGGCCAAATACGATCTGCGCGTCGCCAACGTGTTCCACGCCGGCGACGGCAATCTGCATCCGCTGATCCTCTACGATGCCAACCAGCCCGGCGAGATGGAGCGGGCCGAGGCGTTCGGCGCCGACATCCTCCGCGCCTGCGTCGAATTCGGCGGCGTGCTGACCGGCGAGCACGGCGTCGGCATCGAGAAGCGCGACCTTATGCCGGAGATGTTTTCCGAAATTGATCTCAACCAGCAGCAGCGCCTGAAATGCGCCTTCGATGCGCAAGGCCTGCTCAACCCCGGAAAGGTGTTTCCGACGCTGCACCGCTGCGCCGAACTCGGCCGCATGCACGTGCACGGCGGCAAGCTGGCGTTTCCGGATTTGCCGAGATTCTGATGATAACTCTCGCCACACTTTCCGTCGTCATACCCCGCGTAGGCGGGGTATCCAGTACGCCGTGCCATCGAGGTTCCATCTCGGCAGCAGCGATTACTGGATCGTCCGCCTTCGCGGACGATGACAGCCGAGATCGGATTTGAAAGCCGTGGACACTCCCAGGGTACGTGACGCCAGGGACGTCGAAGAGGTGGTGCGGGCGGCCATTGCCAGCGAGCAGCCGCTGGAGATCATCGGCCACGGCACCAAGCGGCTGATCGGCCAGCCGATGGCGACCAATGCCGTGCTCGACGTGTCGGCGCTCAATGCGGTCACTTCCTACGAGCCGAACGAACTGATCATCACGGTGCAATCAGGCGCGCCGCTTGCCGACGTGCAGTCGCTGATCGACTCCAGGAACCAGCAGTTCGCCTTCGAGCCGATGGATACGTCCGCGCTGCTCGGCGTGTCCGGCAGCGGCACCATCGGCGGCATGATCGGAGTGGGGCTTGCCGGGCCGCGCCGGATCAAGGCCGGCGGCGCCCGCGATCACCTGCTGGGCGCGCATGCGGTGTCGGGCTTCGGCGACAGCTTCAAGACCGGCGGGAGGGTGGTGAAGAACGTCACCGGTTACGACCTCTGCAAGCTCCTGACGGGCTCGTGGGGCACCCTGGCTGTCATGACCGAGGTGACGCTGAAGGTGATGCCGAAGCCCGAGAGCGAGCGCACGCTGGTGCTTTCAGGGCTCGACGATTTGACCGCGAACCGTGCGATGATCGCAGCCCTCGGGTCGCCCTACGACGTGTCGGGCGCGGCGCATCTGCCGGGCTCGGTGTTCGGCTCTTCAAGCGGTGCGCTGGCGCGCCTCGGGGCCACCGGGCGGGCGGTGACCCTGCTGCGGCTGGAAGGCATCGCGGCATCGGTGGCCGACCGCGTCGGTTCGCTTGGCAGGGCGCTGGCGACGTTCGGCGCGGTGGAGATGCTGCAGGACGATGCCTCGGCATCGGTCTGGGCCGAGGTCCGCGACGTCGAGCCATTCGCCGCCGATGGCGCGCGCGGGCTGTGGCCGGTATGGCGGATCGTCTGCCCGCCGGCCTCGGGCGGCGCGCTCGGCCAGGCCCTGGCGCGCGAGTCCCAGGGCGACGTGATCTACGATTGGGGCGGCGGCCTGATCTGGGCGGCGCTGCCGCCGAAGCCGGACGCACAGGCCGCTCTGGTTCGCGCGCGGGTCGATGCCGCGGGCGGGCATGCCGCGCTGATCCGCGCCCCCGACGAGGTCCGGCGCAGCGTCGACGTGTTTCAGCCGCAGCCGGGCGGATTGGCGGCGCTGAGCGAGCGCATCCGCAACAGCTTCGATCCCAGGACCATTCTCAACCGCGGCCGGATGCTGCGGGGGCCCGTGACATGAAAACCGAATTCTCGCTCGCCCAACTCGCCAACCCCGATATCGCCGAGGCCGACAAGATCCTGCGCGCCTGCGTGCATTGCGGCTTCTGCACGGCGACCTGTCCGACCTACGTGCTGCTCGGCGACGAACTCGATAGCCCGCGCGGGCGCATCTACCTGATCAAGGAGATGCTGGAAAAGGACAAGCCGCCGACGCCGGAGGTGGTCAAGCATATCGACCGCTGCCTGTCCTGCCTCGCCTGCATGACCACCTGTCCGTCGGGCGTGCACTACATGCACCTGGTCGATCAGGCCCGCGGCCGGATCGAGCGGGATTACACGCGGCCGCTGCCGGAGCGGGCGCTGCGCGCGATCCTGGCCTTCGTGCTGCCGCGGCCCGGGCTCTTCCGCGCCAGCATGATCATGGCGCGGCTGGGCCGGCCGCTCGCAGCCCTGCTGCCGACGCCGAAGGCTGCGGCCACCCCCGGCCTGCTACGGCGGATCAAGGCGATGCTGGCGCTGGCGCCGAAGGGGCTGCCGCCGCCGGGACCATCGGGCGGAAGCACCTTTCCTGCCGTCGGCGAGCGCCGCGGGCGGGTCGCATTGCTGCAAGGCTGCGCCCAGCAGGTGCTGGCGCCACGCATCAACCAGGCCGCGATCAACCTTTTGACGCGCCACGGCATCGAGGTCGTGCTCGTCAAGGACGAGCAATGCTGCGGCGCGCTCACCCACCACCTCGGGCAGGACGACGACGCGCTGGCGCGGGCCCGCGGCAACGTCGCCGTGTGGAAAAAGGAGGCGGAACAAGGCGGCCTCGACGCCATCCTGATCACGGCATCGGGCTGCGGGACGGTCATCAAGGACTACGGTTACATGCTGCGCGAGGATCGCGACTACGCGCAAAGCGCCGCACAAATCTCCGCGCTGGCAAAGGACATCACCGAGTATCTCGCCGGCCTTTCGCTATATCCATCCAGCCAGAAAGGCGATCTCACGGTCGCCTATCATTCAGCCTGTTCGCTGCAGCATGGGCAGAAAATCACGGGCCTTCCGAAAGAATTGCTTTCCAAGAATGGATTCGTGGTGAAAGATGTGCCCGAGAGCCATTTGTGTTGCGGTTCGGCGGGGACCTACAACATTCTCCAGCCAGACATTGCGGGCAAATTGCGCGATCGAAAGGTCGCCAACATTGCAACCGTGAAGCCGGACATGATTGCTGCGGGCAATATCGGGTGCATGGTTCAGATTGCCGGCGGCACATCAATTCCTGTGGTGCACACGATTGAGCTTCTCGACTGGGCGACAGGAGGTCCAAAGCCTGGATTGACAGGTCCGGGATTGAATTGATCGATCGGCCCCAGGGCATGAACCGGGATCGGCGGGCACCGGTTTTCCTCGGCACGAACGCGCCAAGCGTTTGACCGGAGATCATGCTGAGACCGGGGAATGGAGCAGGAGGACGCTTCGAAGAAACGTCGTCCCGGTCCAGTTCCGCGGCATCGTCAAAGCGCTCGACACGAACCAGCAGGTTGGACCAGTGGACATGGCCCAACGGACCAGCGGCAACAGGAGGATCACGATGGCGAAGGCGAAGAAGAGTAAGAAGGGCAAGAAGGCTAAGAAAGCCAAGAAGGCCGTAGCGGCGAAGAAGGCCGCCAAGAAGTCGTCGAAGAAGGCCGCCAAGAAGTCTGCGAAAAAATCCGCCAAGAAGGCCGCGAAGAAGGGCGTGAAGAAATCCGCCAAGAAGGCCGCGCCGAAGAAGGCGGCCAAGAAGACTGCAAAGAAGGCTGCGAAGAAGAGGAAGGCGGCAGCCCCCAAACCGGCGCCGACCCCGATGACAGCTCCGGAGCCCGAGCCCGAGCTCGCCACCAGCTGGGCGACCCCGAGTTCGGAGTCCTCGACCCCGTCATGGGGATCGAGTTCTTCCAACGGCGGTGAGCAACACTAGCCGCTACCAAAACAAGCATTCGAAAGGCCGCAGCGTTCGACGCCTGCGGCCTTTTTTCATCGGGGCGGGAAGCTGCCGGACCGGGATTTTACGGACAGGCTGATTCGCAAATGCGCGGTCCTGATGCGTTCTGTGCGACTGCCTTTTAGGCTCCCGATGTCGTCCGGTCGGACCCGAACCCGCCAAAAATGTGATGGGAATGCAACACCCGCGGACAAGATGTTTTGAAATGGCTAGAACGCCTAAAAAGGCGGCACATGCTTGCCTTTTTTGCTTCACGACTGTGACACCAGGGACCAGATTGCCGCAGGTCAATAGTTTTGGTTGCAGTCGGTTATCGCTTGCCCTTGGGGGGCGCCGGAACAGGGCTGTTTTTGAAGGTGATGGGGATCCTTATGAAGAAAGTGGCTTTGTTAGCAACGGCGCTGGCAATGGTGACGTCGGGTTCGGCTCTCGCTGCGGATCTGCGGATGAAGGCCGTCAAGGCTCCGCCGCCGCCGGTATTCGAGCCTTGGGATTTCGCCTTCGGTGGCGGCATCACCAACGACTACATCTTCCGCGGCATCACCCAGTCCAACCACAAGCCGTCGGTCAACGTCTACTTCGAGCCGCGCTACAACGTCACCAAGGACTTCCAGCTCTATGTCGGCGTGGGTGGCGCAAGCATCTCGTTCCCGAACCGTGCCTCCGCTGAAATCGATGCTTACGGCGGTGCCCGCGCGACGTTTGGCGCCTTCGCCGTCGACGTCGGCGCCTTTGGCTACATGTATCCAGGCGGAACCTGCCACTACGGCGCTGCCGCCGACGCCGCCGGACAGCCGTTGAGCGCCGAATGCCAGGCGAACGCGCTGCTCAACACCAACGTGATCAAGAAGGACCTCAGCTTCTTCGAGGTCTACGGCAAGGTGAACTACACCTTCAGCGACTATTTCTCGATGGGCGGCAACGTCTATTACACGCCGAGCTTCCTGAACACGGGCGCCGAGGGCACCTATGCTTCGATCGCCGGCAAGGCGATCGCGCCGGGCACCTGGTTCGGCGCCAGCGGCGTCGGCATGTACGTGTCGGGTGAGTTCGGCCGTCAGTGGCTGGGCACGTCGGACTCGTTCTACGGTGTTGCACTGTTCCCGAACGGCATCAACTACGCCGACTACAACACCTGGAACATCGGTATCGGCTTCACCTACAAGGTGTTCACGCTCGACTTCCGCTACTCCGACACCGACCTGTCGAAGGGCGATTGCAACGCCTTCACAAGCGATTTCGCGGCCCGCGGCAACATCACGGCATCGACGGGTACCTTCGTTACCCCGATCAATCCGTCGGGCGTGGGTTCGAACTGGTGCGGCGCGGCCGGCATCGTCAAGCTCTCGGCTGACCTGACCGCGCTGACCAACCTGAAGTAAGACCTTCTGTCGAAGACGAAGGGGCGGCAGAGCAATCTGCCGCCCCTTTTATTTTGCGAGGTTGTCGAATGATACGGGATTGGCGGCGCGCTGCGATCAGGGCGATTTCCCGCAACGATCATCGCAACGTGCTCGCCGGCGCGGTCGCGGGCCTCGGCGGGGCCATCGCCATCGGCGTCATGGAGCTGTTCTCGGTCGTCACGAATTATCCGCTGGCAGTGATTCCGTTCGCCACCTCGATCGTGCTGGTGATCGGATCGCCAAACGCCGAGCCGGCGCAGCCGCGCGCCTTGATCGGCGGGCATCTGGTATCGGCGCTGATCGGCCTCGCGGTGCTGAAGCTTGCGGGACCGCAGGCCTGGGCGGCGGCCGCCGCCGTCGGGCTTTCGATCCTGGCGATGTATGTGACCGGCACATTTCACCCGCCGGCAGGCATCAATCCGCTACTCATCGTTTCAGGCAATCTGCCCTGGACGTTTCTGTTCGCGCCGGTGCTGGCCGGCGCGCTGCTGCTGACGGTCTTCTGCTGTTTCTGGCACCGCACGGTGCGCCGCCAGCCGTGGCCGCATCGCTGGCTTTGAACGACGCGGCTGCACGGCTACGTCGCCTTCACGCTCTCGCCAGCGTCCTCCAGCACGAATTGATCGCCATCGCGGGCGAGCCTGACGTTGCGCTGGTGGAAGGCATCGAGCGTCGAGCGATGGCCGATCGAGACGATGGTGGTCGCCGGCAGCTTCGCCTCGAGCAGACGATACAGCGCCGCCTCCGAAGGCTCGTCGAGCGAGGCGGTGGCTTCGTCGAGGAACAAATAGTGCGGCGTCTGCAGCAGCGCGCGTGCGAGCCCGAGGCGCTGCTGCTCGCCGAGCGACAGCGTCCGGTTCCAGTGCCCGTGCTCGTCGATTTTCGACGCGAGCCTGGGCAAGCCGACCTGCTCCAGCGCAGTGCTGATTTGCTGGTCGGTGAAGGTGCCTTCCGTGGACGGATATTCGACCGCCCCGCGCAGCGATCCGGTCGGAAAATACGGCCGCTGCGGCAGCAGCATCATTGTTGCCCCGGCGGGCACGGTGATTGAGCCCGCGCCGAACGGCCAGATGCCGGCAATGGCGCGGAACAACGTCGATTTGCCGGAGCCCGAGGGGCCCGTCATCAGCGTGCGCTCGCCCTTGCGCAGGCTGAACTTCTCGGCGTTGACCAGCGGGGTGCCGTTCGGCAGTCGCAACGAAAGCCCCTTGAGGTCGATCGCGCTGCCGCCCGCCGCATCGACGACGTGGATCCTGTCGCTGCGGGTCGCAAGTTCGCGCGCCTCCGCAATCCCTGCCTCGAACCCGTCGAGACGATTGACCACCGCCTGCCACTCCGCCAGTTGACGGTAGATGGAAATGAAGAACGAAAGCGCGCCTTGCACGCTCGAGAACGCCGACGCAGTCTGCATCATGCCGCCGAGCTGGATCTTGTTTGCGAAATACGCCGGCGCCACCAGCACGTAGGGAAACACCACCGAAGCCTGGTTATAGCTTGCGGTAAACGCCGTGATCTTCTTGGTCCGGCTCATGATGGCGAGCCAGTTCTCCACGACGCGACCGAAGCGGACCAGCAGGCGTTCGTGCTCGGCGGCCTCACCGCGCATCAGCGCGATCTGCTCTGAGTTTTCCCGCACGCGCACCAGATTGAAGCGAAAATCCGCTTCGTATTGCTGCTGCCGGTAGTCGATGCCGACCAGCGGCCAGCCGATCAGGTGGGTCAGGATGGTGCCGAGCACCGAATAGATCAGCGCACACCAGACCAGGTAGCCGGGAATTGCATATTCCTGACCGAACAGGTGCAGCGGCGCAGCGTTCGAAAGTCCCCACAGGATCGTGACAAAGGACGCCAGCGTGACGATCGAGCTCAATAGGCCGACGCCGATGTTGAGCGTGCGGTCGACGAATAGCTTGACGTCGTCGGTCATGCGCTGGTCGGGATTGTCCGCGGCGTCGCCCTGAAGCTGCATTCGGTAATGGTTGGCATGATGCAGCCAGTCGCCGAGATACTGCGAGGTCATCCAGCGCCGCCAGCGGATCTGCAGCCATTGATTGAGGTAGAGCTGATAGACCGCGAGCACGATGAAGATGGCTGCGAGCACGCTGAAATAGATGATTTCGGAGACGAAGGTGTCCCAGTTGCGTTCCTGCAGTGCGTTGTAGAACCGGCTGTTCCATTGATTGAGCAGGACGTTGATGGCCACGATCGCAAGTTCAATGGCGATGACGGCCGCCAGCAGTCCGCGGCCGGCCCATCTGTCTTCGGAGCGGAAATAGGGGGCGGAGATGCGCCACACGGTGGCGAGCGTCGAGCGGATATTGTTCACAGATTGCCGTCTCCGGGGATGGGCCTAACGCCCTGAAGGAATAGAAGAATCAGGGCTGCGACGAAGGTCGTGGAAATTCGCGCCAGCGGCGGCTTGTCGCAGCCGTTGGCTAGACCGTAGCATGGCCGCGGCGGCGAGGGGCGGCGGCCATCATACTTCGCGAGCTTGTGAGCAGATATTTGGCGAGGCCGGATCAGCCTCAACCGCGCATTGCGCGGATATCGTCCCCACTGCTGGTGCTGATCGCGAGCGGCAAGGTCAAGGCACCTTGCGGCCATCATCGCGATCGTCATCCTTGCCTGCAGTTCCTGCTGGCCGTGGCGGGGCGACGCGTTGGTGGACCGGCCATTCCTCCGGGTGCATTTTGTTAATTTCTCCTGAGGGTTGCGTGCGCCAATCTGTCCCGCTTTCGCCCCTGTCACAGGCTGGGCGATGCGCTACGGTGACAAAAAATCCAGGGAGGGAATCATGTTAACGAAACTCAATCGGCGTCACTTCATCGCTGCCGGCACGGCAGCCGCCGCGATGCCGTTCATCCCCCGCAGCGCCTCGGCGCAGGGCACGTGGCCGTCGCGGAGCATCCGCATGGTCTGCAGCTACCCGGCGGGCGGACAGACCGACCTGCTGGCGCGCGCGTTCGGCGAATTCATTTCCAAGCAGGTGGGACAGACCGTCGTCAACGAGAACAAGGCGGGCGCTTCGGGTTCGATCGGCGCGGCGGACGTCGCGCGCGCGGCGCCGGACGGCCACACCATCCTGTGCTCCATCTCCACCACCTATGTGATGAACCGGGTGATGATGAAAAACCCCGGCTACGACATGGACAAGGACCTGACGCTCGTCAGCGTGATCCCGGGCGCCGGGCTGCTGCTGATCGCGACGCCAGCGTCCGGCGTGAAGTCGCTGGAGGATTTCGTCGCGTTCGCACGCAAGAAGGGCCAGGTGAACTTCGGCACCTATAGCGCCGGCTCCGCCCCGCACATGACGATCAACGAACTCAACAAGCAGTACGGCCTCAACATCGAACCGATCCATTATCGGGGCGAGGCGCCGATGTGGACGGGACTGATGGACGGCACGCTCGATGTCGCGATGGGCAGCTTCACGGCCGCTCAACCTGTCGTGCAAAGCAACAAGGGCACCGTGTTCGCCGTGCATTCGAAAAAGGTCCCCTCGATTCCCGACGTCAAGACGCTGCCCGAACAGGGCGCGACAGGGAAGTTCTTCACCATCAGCGGCTTCTCGGGCTGGGCGTTGCCGAAGGCGACGCCGCAGCCGATCGTCGACCGGTTGGCGGAACTGATCGTGGCAGCCAACAGCGATCCTAAGGTGAAGGAAGTTCTCAACACTTTCGCGCTTGAGCCGGCGATCGGCTTCAAGGAAAGCAATGCCCTGTATCAGCGCGAATTGCCGACCTGGATCGAGAGCGGGAAAGCGCTCGGCCTGGAGCCGGCCTAGATCGGGTTGAAAGCCTGAAGCAGGCGTGCCTTGAAACGATTTTCACTAATCCCCGCGGCTACTGGCCGCGGGGATTTTTCACTCCGGAAGGCCGGCTTTTCGCAAACCGTCGGCAAAACTGGCGAAGTCTTTATCCCGGCGGAATACTGCCATATCCCTCAAGTTCGAAATGCGCAAACCCGGGCTGCGTTTCAGCACCAGGTCCACGCCTTTCCGCGCTGCTTCAGGCTGAGCAGCAAGCGCTTTGCTCGCCGCATATACACATACTGGCAGCAGGAAAACCGGATTGTCGCGCATGGCCGATTCCGCGCAGGATGACGCGGTGTCGTAGTTGCCCGACAGGAAATGGGCATACGCTGCGGCTCCGTACGGGCCTGATGGGTCGAGTGGATTCAGGCGCATGGCATGCGCGACATGTTCAAGCGCCAGTTCCGGCTCGCCCCTCCAGACCCTCAGCCACGCCCCAAGCGTCCAGGCCATCGCATGGTTCGGATTGATCGCCATTCCCCGATCCATGAAAACCGCCGCCGTGTCGAATTCGCGCGCGATGAAAGCGAGTGCGTATCCGCCCATGCATAGTGCGACCGGGTCGTCGTGCCCCAGACGCACTGCCTTGCGAGCAAGGCGCGTAGCCTCGGCGCACTCCTGCACGTGGTCGACCATCCAGCCACGGGCTTTGCCTCTGACGTGGCACCATGCCGCCATCCCGTACGCACAAGCCAACCTGGGATCGACTTCGATCGCCTTGCGGAAAAGCCGGAGCGCTTCCCGATTTGCCTGCAATGAACCCGGACGATGCCTGGAAAGCCCGCGCAGGTAGTAGTCATAGGCAGCCAGATTGTCGGTCGGCTTGCGGTTGGCCCGTTTGATCTCCTCGATTTCCAGCTTGGGGGCAATGGCGCTCACGACGCTCTCCGTGACGCGGTCTTGAAGATCGAACATGTCTTCGAGGGATCCCTCGAAACGTCCCGCCCATAGATGTGCTCTGGTATCCGTGTCGAGGAGTTGGCCCGCGATACGAATGCGATTGCCTGCCTTGCGCACGCTACCTTCGAGGACGTAGCGCACACCGAGTTCGCGGCCGACTTGCTTTACATCGACATTCCGGCCCCTGTAGGTGAAACTTGAGTGTCGCGCGATCACAAACAACCAACGAAAGAGCGACAGCGCCATCGTGATATCTTCGACGATACCGTCTGCCAGATATTCCTGCTCTGGATCCGCGCTGAGGTTCTGGAAGGGCAGCACCGCAATCGAAGGCTTGTCGGGACGCGAGAGCAGGGGCTTTCGTGGGGCTTCATCGCCTACGACTCCAAAAACCCGCACGGGGCGCTCGATATTCTTGAGGTTTTGCTCACCCAGATCGGCGAACTCAACTCCGACCTTGCCTCGGACGTGATCGTAGACGGATGACGAGATGCAGATGCCGCCGGCTTCTGCCATGCTCTCCAGCCGCGCCGCGATGTTGACGCCGTCGCCAAATATGTCATGGGGCTCGACGATGACGTCGCCGATATTGATGCCCACGCGAAAAGCAATGCGGCTATCTTCAAGGTCGCCGGCCGTCAGTTCCCTGATCCGTGCCTGGAATTGCAGCGCGGCTCGAACGGCTTCGACCGGGCTCGGAAATTCCGCCAATGTGCTTTAGGGGCGGCCAACTATGCTGAGATCGATTTTTCGCCGGGCCTGCCCTAGCCATTGCCGCCGTTGTTCAATAGAACGGCGCGCGGCGCTGGGCTTTTGATAGTTTCGAGAGGTTGCATGATTTCGTTCGCGCGCATGATTCAGGCCGGCGTCGGCTCGCTGTTGCTGATGGCCGCCGTCCAGCATTCCAGCCCGGCCTTGGCCGATGACGGTTTTCCGTTCGGCGCGGAGATGACGCTAGACGTCAACCGCCAGCCCGGCTCGAAGCGAATTCCGAACCTCGAGATCGGCGACAGAGGCGAGGTGATTCTCGAACTCTGGTGCAAGGGCGGCAAGGGCCAGTTTTCGGTGGCCGGCAACACCGTGATCTTCGTTCCCGGCGCGATGGAGAACCGGCCCTGTCCGCCGGATCGCGCGCAACAGGACGATGATCTCATCGCTGCACTGGCGGAAGCAGGAACCTGGAAGCGCCAGGGCGATTTCGTTTCGTTCGTCGGCGCGAAGACGCTGCGCTTTCGCATCAACACCAACTAAGGATCAATCAGGCGTGCATCGCGTTCGGCGCGATGCTTGTCCAATCAAGCACGACAACGGGGAGGCAACATGATCATCGACCACGACAGGCTGCGTGCGTTCGCAAACCGCATCGTCGCAGCAGGCGGCAGTTCGCCTGATGAGGCAGCCTTCGTTGCCGATCATCTGGTCGAGGCAAACCTGCGCGGCCACGACAGCCACGGCGTCGGGATGCTGGTCGCCTATGTGCGCGATTTCGAGGCCGGCACGCTGAAGGTCAACCAGAAGCCGGAGATCGTCTCGGACACCGGCACGATCTCGGTCTGGGATGCGCGGGCCGGTTACGGCCAGGTTATCGCGCATCAGGCGGTCGAGTGGGCGATCAAGGCCGCAAAGCAGCATGGCGTCGCGGTGAACGGCTTGCGCAATGCGCACCACATCGGCCGCGTCGGCACCTATGGCGAGGTTGCCGCACGCGCAGGCATGGTCGCGCTGCACTTCGTCAACGTCGCGTCAGGCGCGCCCGGTGTGGCGCCCTTTCGCGGCCGTGAGGGACGGTTCCTGACCAACCCGGTCTGCATCGCCATCCCCGGCACGTCGAGCAACGAGCCGATCCTGCTGGACTTTGCGACCAGCCGTGTCGCGCTCGGCAAGGTGAGGGTCGCGCACAACGCCGGCAAGCCGATGCTCGATGGCGCACTGCTCGATCACGCGGGACAGCCCACGACCAATCCGTCGGTCATGTACACCGAGCCGCGCGGCGTGGTGCTGCCTTTCGGCGAGCACAAGGGCTCCGGGCTCGCGCTGGTCTGCGAACTGCTGGCAGGCGCCATTGTCGGCTCGCCGAGCGTGACGACGAACACGCCGCCCGAGCGCGGCATCATCAACGGCATGCTGAGCATCGTCATCGATCCGGCGCGGCTTTCCGCGCGCGACAGCATGATGAGCGAGATCGATGCCATGATCGCGTGGGTGAAGTCGGCCAAGCCCGCCGATCCGGAACTGCCGGTATTGGTGGCCGGCGAGCCCGAGCGCATCGCGCGGGCCGAGCGGCTCGCCAAAGGCATCGAGATCGACAATGAAACCTGGAGCCAGTTGTCGGCGATCGCCGAACGCTATCAGATCGCGCTCGATCGCTAGAGACGCGGGACAGGCAATAAGCTGGCGATCCTCGGTCTCGCGTGGCTACTGCGTTGCGATCAACCCATGCGCGGTGGCGACGATCCAGCGGTTGCCCCAGCGCACGATGGAGTCGATTCGCCCGATTCCGGGAACCATGTCGCCGCGCGCGGCCATCTTGATTCCGTCGGGACCTTCGAGCACGGCGGTTCCGTCACGAACCTCGACCACACTCCATCCGGGAATGGTTGTCGGTTTCGTTTCCGGCGCGGGCGCCAACGATGGTCTCGCCGCCATCGCTACGGGATTCGCATTGGCCTGCGCGGCGAACACCGCGCTCGCGGCGGAGGGCTTTGGAATGCTGCCGACGGTGACGGGTGCCGCGTTTCGCACGTCTGACGCCGATGCGGTCTTTCGAGCGCTTTCCGTCTTGCCCGGTTTTGCCGCGGCAACGGAAGGCGAGGGCGCGTCCTGCTGCGCAATCTGGTCGACGCCGATCAGGCTCGCGACCTCGGGCCAATGCAGCGCGCCTGCCCATCCCAGCGCAAAACTTACCGCCAGCGCCATCGTGGCGAACAGGAAAGGGCGGGCGCGCGCGCCGTACGGTTCGCGCAGCACCAGCACGTCATCGCGATTGCGGCTCAGGACATCGGGCATCCCTGCCGGCTGTCTTGGGTACCAACTGCGTTCAAGGAAAATCGGCTCGCGGTCTTGCATGGCGTGACCCACGGTTTGGTTAGCCGATGATGTTCCCGGAAGCTGAATCGAGTCTTAACAATCGGGCGGAGGAAGCGCGGTGATGCTCGAAAAGCGTCAAGCCGGCCCAAGCCGAGTTATGTCACCCATGATGACGTGTTGGATGAGTGTGCGCCCGAGCTTGCGTGCTATTTCCACACCGACCTGTCGGCGTCCCAGCGCTGGCCCTTGAACTCTTTCGCCAGCGCCTCGACCGAGCCGTTGTCGTCCGCTGGCTCGCCGCCTTCCTCCTCGCCGGTGATGGACTCCTCCGACAGGCTCAGCTTTGGACCCGCGCCTTCATCTGCGGTGGAGACTGAGGGGCTCGCGATCCACAGCATCAGCCGGTCCGATGCGCCTGGTCTGTCCGTCGATACCAGTGCGGTGATCTCGACGGTCTCGGTGAGGGAGAGTGCGGGATAGATCTGGCTCGGCCGCTTGAAACTCAGATGCAGCTTTCCGGTGTTGGCTTCCCATTCGGCGCCGGCAGGCTTGGCCGCAAGCGTTTTCGCAAGCACGCCCGACATCGCCGATGCGATCTTGTCCCTGTTGATCTTGTCGCCGTCGCGCCATTCGGCGGCGGCAAACCGGATGGTGCGGTCCATCTCGACGCTGCCGCTGGTCCATCCCGCGGCGAGCACGCCGGGGATCGATTTGGCCTTGGCGATCAGTGCAGCCGCGCGTTCCGGATCGATCGTGAGGTTGATGGTCTGTTCGCCGGCGCGCAGGGCATCGCAGGTGATCGCAAGGCTGCTCAGTCCCACCTCGACGGCTTCGCCCTTCAGGCCCTTGAGGAAATCCAGCGCGGCTTCGAGCTTGACCCGCACCGCGATTGCTTCCGGCGACACTTCGGTGAAATCCTTCGGGGCTGGCGTGATGCCGTCGTCGCTCGTCTGGTTCTCCAGGAATTCCTTCTCGCTGAGATCGGAATTATCCGTCGATGCCACTTCGGTGACCGTCTGGCCGATGCTGATCTGGCCGCGGAACTCGAAGGTGTCGCCGGTCGGCTTGCGCAGCAGCTTGACGGTCACCGGCTGCTTGTCGCCGATGCTCTGCGCGGTGCCGGTAAGGTTCTGTCCGCTGACGGCGAGGTTGGCGACGAACCGGTCCTTGCGGTCGGAACCTTTCTCGGCGGGATAGCAGACGTCGAGCACGGCGGCCGTGACGTTCTTGCCCTGGCGGGCTTCCTTCAGCACGACATCGGCATTGCCGTCCATCAGGCCATCGATCGAGGTGAAGTACCTGATTTCATTCGCACCCGGCGCCGCCTTGGGCTGCGGCTTCGTCTGGGCGAAGGCGAGATCCGCGGAAACCGTCGCCAGACCGAGCAGGCAGAGCAGGAGCGCGCGCATGTAAAGATTCCCGGAATGGTGAAATCCGTGACGTCGTAGCAGCAAACCTCGATGTCTTCAGCCAAAAAGAAGGCCGCCCGGAGGCGGCCTTCGATCCGTTTGTATGAGAGGAGCGGGGCTTAGAACCCCATGCCGCCCATTCCACCCATGCCGCCGCCACCGCCGGGCATCGGGGCTGCCGGCTCCTTCGGCAGTTCGGCGACCATGGCTTCCGTGGTCACCAAGAGGCCGGCGACGGAGGAGGCGTCCTGCAGGGCGGTACGCACCACCTTGGCGGGGTCGATGATGCCCTTGTCGACCATGTCGACATATTCCTCGGTCTGGGCGTCGAAGCCGAAGGTCTCGGACTTGTTCTCGAGGATCTTGCCGACCACGATCGAGCCCTCGACACCGGCGTTCTCCGAGATCTGGCGAACCGGGGCTTCCAGCGCCTTCAGCACGATGTTGATGCCGGCCTGGACGTCGGAGTTGTCGTTGTGGATGCGGCCGACGGCCTTCTTGGCGCGCAGCAGCGCCACGCCGCCGCCCGGCACGATGCCTTCCTGGACGGCCGCGCGGGTCGCGTTGAGCGCGTCCTCGACGCGATCCTTCTTTTCCTTGACCTCGATCTCGGTCGCACCGCCGACGCGGATCACCGCAACGCCGCCGGCGAGCTTGGCCAGACGCTCCTGCAGCTTCTCGCGGTCGTAGTCGGAGGTGGTTTCCTCGATCTGCGCCTTGATCTGCGTGACGCGGGCTTCGATGTCCTTCTTCTTGCCCGAGCCCTTGACGATCGTGGTGTTTTCCTTGTCGATCACCACCTTGCCGGCGCGGCCGAGCATGTTGACGGTGACGCTTTCGAGCTTCATGCCGAGTTCATCGGAGATCAGCTGACCGCCGGTCAGGATCGCGATGTCTTCCAGCATGGCCTTGCGGCGATCGCCGAAGCCCGGCGCCTTGACGGCGGCGACCTTCAGGCCGCCGCGCAGGCGGTTGACCACCAGCGTTGCCAGCGCCTCGCCCTCGACGTCCTCGGCGATGATCAAAAGCGGACGGCCGGACTGCACCACGGCTTCCAGCACCGGCAGCATCGACTGCAGGCCGGAGAGCTTCTTCTCGTGCAGCAGCACATAGACGTCCTCGAGTTCGGCCGTCATCTTCTCGGCGTTGGTGATGAAGTAGGGCGACAGATAGCCGCGGTCGAACTTCATGCCTTCGACGATGTCGACTTCGGTCACGAGCGACTTGTTTTCCTCGACCGTGATGACGCCCTCGTTGCCGACCTTCTGCATCGCCTGCGCGATCATCTTGCCGATGGCGGCATCGCCGTTGGCCGAGATGGTGCCGACCTGGGCGACCTCGGAGGAGGCGGCGACCGGCTTGGCGCGTTTCTCGATGTCCTTGATGACGGCGTGGACCGCGATGTCGATGCCGCGCTTGAGGTCCATCGGGTTCATGCCGGCGGCGACCGCCTTGGCGCCTTCGCGCACGATCGCCTGCGCCAGCACGGTCGCGGTGGTGGTGCCGTCGCCCGCGGTGTCGTTGGTCTTGGATGCGACTTCGCGCAGCATCTGCGCGCCCATGTTCTCGAACTTGTCTTCAAGTTCGATTTCCTTGGCGACGGTGACGCCGTCCTTGGTGATGCGGGGAGCGCCGAAGCTCTTCTCGATCACGACGTTGCGGCCCTTCGGACCGAGCGTCACCTTCACCGCGTTGGCGAGAACATCGACGCCGCGCAGCATGCGATCGCGCGCGTCTCCCGCAAATTTAACGTCCTTGGCAGCCATTTGGGTTACTCCTGGAAATGGTTCTCACCCTGAGGAGCGGCCCTTGGCCGCGTCTCGAAGGTTGAGCTTGTGAAACGAAGGGCCCTTCGAGACGGCAGCTTCGCTGCCTCCTCAGGGTGAGGGAGAGCGTGCGTCAGCTCAGCACGCCCATGATGTCGCTCTCCTTCATGATCAGGAGTTCCTCGCCATCGAGCTTGACCTCGGTGCCCGACCATTTGCCGAACAGCACGCGGTCGCCGACCTTGAGGTCGATCGGGATCAGCTTGCCGGCTTCGTCGCGGCCGCCGGGGCCAACGGCAGTGACTTCACCCTGCGACGGCTTTTCCTTGGCGCTGTCGGGAATGATGATGCCGCCCTTGGTCTTCTCCTCGGCATCGATGCGCTTGACCACGACGCGGTCGTGAAGCGGACGGAATTTTGATTTCGCCATGACGTCTCCTGTTGAAGTTCCTCTGAGAAGCTTCGGTTCCGAACGGGTTGCCATTGAAACTGGCTGCAATGCCGGGTATTCGATGCCGTCCCGGGCGGGACGGTTTCCCCCTTAGCAATCGTTGCATTTGAGTGCTAAACGTGGTGCCGGGAAATATGGCTTGGCGCCGATCCTGTCAAGCAAACAAGGGGGTTAAGGCCTTCTTGAGGCCAATATAGGATGCTGCCTCGGAAACCAAATCGGAGTAGCGGCGTAATTTAACCGTCATTGCTCCGGCAGGAGTTTTGCGCTTGGCTGCTTGACGGGGGCGGCTCAAGGAATCGGTCGGGGGAATACGATGTTCAGGTCAGGAAGTGCGCATACGGTTGCCAATCTGGCGATCGCGTCGGCGCTGACGATTTTCCTTGGAGCGTGCAGCAGCACGCTGCCGTCACTGTCGTCCAATCCGGCGCCGGAAGCCGAGCCCGCGGCCGCGCCGGAAATGCCGGCAAGCATCCGCGCCGACGAGATCGTCGGTCGCTGGGGCCTCGCTTCGTTCCAGAATCCCAACGACCGTGCCCGCACCGAAGCTGCGGCGCGCGGTCAGTGCAGGCAGCCTTACGTGATCAGCGCCGGCCAGTCCGGCGGCGTCATCATGCATCTGGCCGACCAGGCCACCCCCCAGGAACTGCGGCTGAAGGGCAGCCCGAGCGGCAAGAACTACATTGGTCCTGCCGGCCCGACCCCCGGCGAGCAGGACCGCGAGATCATCTCGTTCGACGGCCGCATCCTGGTCACCCGCTTCATCGACAAGGATGCCGCCGTCCGTTACGGCAACATGGTCTACGTCCGCTGCGCGCCGCGGGCTTGATGTAGCCGTACCCACGCGCTCGTCATGCCCGCGAAGGCGGGCATCCAGTACGCGGAGTCCGTTCCACTGAACTGCTGACGCCTCTGGAATACTGGATCGTCCGCTTTCGCGGACGATGACAGTAATAGGTAGACGATCTGAACAAAAAAAACGCCGGCATCTCGCCGGCGTTTTGGTTTATTCCTCGTAACCAGTCCGATCAGTTGAACAGGGCGTCGATGTCGTTCTGCGAGGCGTGGCCGTCGTCGCCGTCCAGCTTCGGGCCGTTCAGCAGCTTGGCGTCGCCTTCACGGGTATCGACGATCGGCGGTGCGTGCGCCTTGATGGCGTCGACGCCGCCCCAGATTTCCATCATCTCGATGATGTGCTTTTCGATGAACTTCATCGTGTTCATCACCTTGCTGATGCGCTGGCCGGTGAGGTCCTGGAAATTGCAGGCCTCGAAGATCGCGACGACCTTTTCCTGGATATCCTCGCTGAGCAGCTTCTGCTGGTCGGGCGAGATGTTCTTGGACAGCGCGGTGGCGGCCTGGTCGATCGCCTCGACGGCCTCGAGAATCTGCTGGGTGGCCTGTTCGGTGCCGCCGACGACGGCGCCGAGTTCGCCATTGACCTTGGCCATTTCCTGGCCGTCAAAGCTCGTGCCGTGCAGGGTTGCGATTTCTCGCTTGGTGCGGTTGATCGCGTCGTGAATGAGGTCTAGTTCGACCTTCAGCTTCTCGCACTGCTCGATCTGGGCGCGGTAGGTTTCCAGCAGCGCCTGGGCATCGGCGACCTCGCGGTTGACTTCCGCGGTAACGGTCGCGGTCGTGGCATCGGCTGTGGCGGCGCGCGCCGGGCTGACGGATGCCATCTGCGCCCGGATGGCGCGCAGCTCGGCCATGATCTCGCGATGCATCGGTCCGATCTCGCCGCCTTCGACAGGCATGGAAATGGGAGCGTCGCCCAAAATGGCTTGTTCGATACGAAAACGCTTGCGAGTAACCGACATGAGTTTTTTCCCACCCCTCTAAATACCCGGGTGTCTTACACCGACGCGGTTTAACGTGAGGTTCACGCCGGAATGTCTCGTGGCGGCGCTTTGCCACCGGCTGCACACCAGCGGTTAACCATGAGGCTCGTGCGTTCATTCAAAATAAACGCTACCGGGCAAATCCGGGCGCGGCTGACGACGTGGTGAATCGAAACGCCGTTTTCGTTTACCAAACCGATTAGGTTTTCATTTGTATTGATCGCACGCAACGGCGCCGCTCGGTCGCGGTTGCGAACCCGCAGTGACGAAACAGTACAGAGTACGTCGATGTCCGGAAAAATCTCTTTTGCGCTCCTTGCGAGCGTGTCTTGCCTTTGCTTCGCCGGTGAAGCCGCAGCGTTCGACGCCCGGCAATCAGGCGGTGAACGAATGATTTATTCCTACCGGACGCCGCAACCTGCGCCGCGCATGGCCTATGCCGGGCGCTCGCAGATGGGCGGCGGCTTCATCGAATTCCTGTTCGGCGACGGGCCGCAGGGCGGACGCTATCAGCAGCAGCCCTCCTATGAACAGCAGCCCGGTTACGACGGCCGGCGAATGCTGCTGCCGCCGGCGGACCCGCAGGACGCGATGTACCGGCGGGAGGAGGGCGATCCTGCGCAGCGTCCGCTAGATCCGAAATACGAGAAACAGGTGGTCGAGTATCACGGCAAGGAAAGCCCGGGCACGATCGTGATCGACACGCCGAACAAGTTCCTGTTCCTGGTGCAGGGCGACGGCAAGGCGTTGCGCTATGGCGTCGGCGTCGGCCGTCCCGGCTTCACCTGGTCGGGCGTCAAGACCGTTTCCGCCAAGAAGGAATGGCCGGCCTGGACGCCGCCGCCGGAAATGCTGGCGCGCCGCCCCGATCTGCCGCGGCACATGGAGGGCGGTCCGGAAAATCCGCTCGGCGCGCGCGCGATGTACCTGGGCTCGTCGCTCTACCGCATCCACGGCTCCAACGAGCCCTGGACCATCGGAACCAACGTATCGTCCGGCTGCATCCGGATGCGCAATGAGGACGTCATCGACCTCTACGGCCGCGTCAATGTCGGCGCCAAGGTCATCGTGATCTGATCAGGCATAGCTACGCGCTACGAACCTAAAAAAACGGCCGCCCGATCGCGCGGCCGTTTGTCATTTGCGGATCGTGCACGGATCACGCGTAATCGCCGTCACCGTCGCCATCAAAGCCGTCGCCGTCGTGATCCATGTCATCGCCGTCGTCGTCGTAGGAGCCCTGATCGAAGAAGCCCTGCCGCGAGCCGGTATCGCTGTTGTCGGCGCGCTGGCCGGACGAGCCGATGTCGTTGACCCCGGCCTCACGCGCCAGATCGCCACCGGACTGATCGCCGCCCCACGGCCTGCGGTCTTCGATCCCGCCGCTGTGGTTCGCGGTGTCGCCGAAGCTCTGCTGGTTGCCGCTGCCACCGCCCATCATCGAACGCAGGCTGTTGGCCAGCATCGAGCCACCGACTACGCCGACGGCTGCCGCCGCCGCGGTGCCGAGGAACGAGCCGCCACCGCCGCCGAACGGCGACTGCTGCTGCGGCGGCTGCGCGCCATTGGGCTGGCCGTAAGCCGGCTGACCGTACTGTCCGCCAGGCTGGCCCTGCTGCAGGACCTGGCCGGTGTTCCACGCCGGACGGCCGCCGTCGCCAATCCCGGGCGCGCGAACATTCGGCACCGAGCCTTGCGACTGGCCTTGCTGCTGCCCGAAAATCGCATCGCGCATCGAATCGAGGAAACCGGCGGGCTGATTTTGCTGGACGGTCCCCGCTTCCAGTTCCTGGATGCGGGCGTCGGCGCGCTTCAGCGCCTCGTCCTGCACGAGCGTGGTTTGTACCAGCGCGTAGACGGCGTTGGGCGCCTTCTGCAGGCCCTGCATGATCGCAGACATCGCCTCGGAATCGCGTGGCGCGTTCTCCAGCCTGGTCAGCCGGTCGAAAAGATCGTCAATCAGTTGGCGTTCTTGCGGTGTCATGGCCCTCTCCTTCGCGTCGAAAACGTCATCGAAGCGCGGGGGAGATGTAGGTGGGTTTTGTGTCGCAAGTAGTGGGAGGGCGAATTAAATTTCGGTATGCGACAAAACGGCCGGCCGGTTTTCGCGAACCTTGTCAGCCCAATGTAACATTGTTCGCCGCAAGCAGCGGCGGAAACTGGTTGCCGGCAAGCCAGGCGTGCTCGGCCTCGCGCTGGGTGGTGAGGGGATCGAGACTTCTGAGTGTATCGTCGACGAATCCGGGATGGCACATCACGAGACCACCGTCAGGCATATCCGCGATGAACTGTCGCATAAGTTCGCCGAAATCCGGCGACGCCGTAAAGTCATAGGCGCCGGCAAAAGCTGGATTGAAGGGGATGCCGGCGGCTGTGGCTCGCTTGCGGAATTGCGCGCTGAGCACATCGAGCACCAGCGCCTTGGGTGCACCGAGCCGTTTTGCCAGCGGCCCATTTCTGCCGCCCTGGCGTACCCAGGCGCCGGGCGCAGCCGCCTTTACCGCGGCCAGGAAGCCGTCGCGCACTTGCGGAAACAACTGCACATGCTGGTGGCCGTCGACGAAATCGGGCGTACGTCCGAACAGCTCCTTGAAGGCCGCGAGTTGTGCCAGCAGTTCGTCCTCGATCAAGCCGGGATCGAGCCGCCGCAGCAGGCCCGATCGCAGCACGGCCGGAAACGGCAGGAACAGTCCGCCATCGAGCGGCCGGAAGTGCATCGACAGCGGGCGGAACGGCGCCGTCAGCGTCGCGTGCAGGCCGATGGCGCACCGCGGGCTCGCCGCCGCAACAGCCTGGAGTTCAGTGACCTCGCTGCGGCCGATCGCGGGGCCCACCACCATCACCGACGTCGCATTGAGTCGGCCGCGGGAGATCAGGTCGCGAATGGCGCGGTTGACGCCCTCGGCCAGTCCGTAGTCGTCGGCGCACAGCCATATCCGTCGCGGCGGCGCGGCGTCGTTCATTCGGCGGCGGTCCGCTCGGTGGCATCAGCGCTGGTCTCGCCACTGGCTCGCTTTTCGGAATGCTCGGCGACGAAGTAGATCGGACGCGCCTTCAGCTCCGACAGGATCTTGCCGATATATTCGCCGACGATGCCGATCATGATGAGCTGCACGCCGCCGATCGTCATCAGGCCGATCATCAGCGAAGGATAGCCGGGCACCTGCTTGCCGGTGGTCAAGACCTCCCAGAGAATGGTCAGGCCGAAGATGAAGGCGGTGAGCGCGAGCAGTACGCCAAGCAGGCTCGCAAACCGCAGCGGCGCAACCGAGAACGACGTCAGTCCTTCGATCGACAGGCCGATCAGCCGGCCCGGGCTGAAGGTGGTGACGCCATGCGCGCGCGGCGCCGGTTCGTAGTCGACGCGGATCTGGCGGAAGCCGATCCAGTTCGACAGGCCCTTGAAGAAGCGGTTGCGCTCGGGAAGCTGCCGCAGCGCCGTGGCCGCGCGCGGGGAGAGCAGGCGGAAATCGCCGGCGTCCTCGGGAATCTTCTGCCGTGCGCCCCAGTTGATCAGCGCGTAGAAACTGTGCACCGCCCGGCGGCGCAGGAACGATTCATTGTCGCGGTGCGCCTTCGCCGTATAGACGACGTCGTAGGCGTCATCGATCCAGTGCGCAACCAGCTTCTCGACCAGGCTCGGCGGATGCTGGCCGTCGCCGTCCATGAACAGCACCGCACCGCGCCGGGCGTGATCCAGCCCCGCCATCAGGGCGGCTTCCTTGCCGAAATTGCGCGAGAGCGACACCACCTGGATGTCGAGCGCGTCGGCCGGCAGCGAGCGCGCAATCGCAAGCGTGTTGTCGGCGCTGCCGTCGTCGACATAGACCACTTCGCAGGCAAGGCCGTAGCGCGCTCTGAGCGTTCGCGCGAGGCCGATCAGCCGCTCGTGCAGCATGGCGAGCCCGGCCGCCTCGTTGTACAGCGGCACGACAATCGACAGGCCCCGCGCCGCGGCGCTTGCCGCGGTTGTGGACAGGCCGGAAACGTCAGAGCCCAGCGTCATCGATCAGGTCCCAGTTAAATCCCGTGGTTTGGATCCCGTGTTGCAGCATGGATCGCGCCATGTCCCAGGCAGCATATGCTACTTGCCGCAAGCTGTCGCAACGATGAACAAACGGCAGCCCTATTGCCGCAAGAACGCCTCGAGCCGGGCAAATAGCGGGTTTTCGCGGTCGAGCACGTAATCGAGCGAGGCGATCGAGACCGTATCGGCGCCGTGCTCGCGAAGGAAGCTGCCGAGGGCGTAAAGGTGCGTCGGCGGGCAGTGGAGCGTAAGCATGCCGGAGGAGGTCGGCCCGCCGAATGGCGCCACCACGCCGAAGCGGTTGTGGGCCTCGGTGAGCAGCGCGTCGTTGCAGCCGGCAAAGCGTGTTCGCACCTCGCGGTACTTGCTGGCGCGGGCGCGCGCGGCGATATGATCCAGGATGACGCGCGCGGTCTCGCGGGCCTCACTCGACCAGTCGGCGTCCCTGGACGCCACGAGGTTGGCCTGGCTGCGCAGGATCACGCCGTCGTCGAGCACCTTCAGCCCGTTGGCGGCCAGCGTCGCGCCCGTGGTCGTGATGTCGACGATCATCTCGGCGGTGCCGACGGCGGGCGCGCCTTCGGTGGCGCCGGCGCTTTCGACGATGCGGTAATCGACCACACCGTGGGATGCGAAGAAGCTGCGGGTCAGGTTGATGTACTTGGTCGCGACCCGCATGCGGCGATTATGCTGCGCGCGAAAGCCTGTCGTGACGTCGTCGAGATCGGCCATGGTGCGGACGTCGATCCAGGCCTGCGGTACCGCGACCACGACATTGGCGCTGCCGAAGCCGAGACTGTCGATCAGCAACACCCGCTTGTCGGCATCCGCAATGCTTTCCCGCAACAGGTCCTCGCCGGTGACGCCGAGATGCACCATGCCGCGCGCAAGCTGGGAGGCGATCTCGCTGGCGGAGAGATAGGCGATCTCGACATTGTCGAGGCCGGCGATGGTGCCGCGATAATCGCGTGCGCCGCGCGGCTTGGCGAGCGAAAGGCCTGCGCGCGTGAAAAACGCCTCGGCGTTTTCCTGCAGGCGGCCCTTGGAGGGAACGGCGAGAACGAAGGGGGCGCTCATGCGATGCTCCCTTTCGCGGCAGACGTGGCAAGCTGCGTCATGGCTTCGACCCAGATCGAAAACCCGACGGCGGCGATCGGCGTCGCCGAGCCGAGCTGGCTCATCAGGCCGTCGTAGCGGCCGCCCGCGACCAGCGGTTCGACGCCGTTCCCCGAGGTATTTTTCTGGGCGTGCAATTCGAATTCGAAGCCGGTGTAGTAATCGAGCCCGCGGCCGAACGAGGTCGAGAACCGCGTCAGGCTGGTGTCGATGCCGCGCGCGGCCATGAAGCCGACGCGGCTTTCGAGCTGATCGATCGCCGCCGTCAGATCGAGCTTTGCGTCGGACGCCAGGGCGCGCAGTTGCGCCACGGATTCATCGGGGTCGCCCGCGATCGAAAGAAAACGCTTGATGATGTCGAGCGCGTTGCGCGGCAGCGCGCCGCCCTTCAGCGTCGATTGTTCGAGGAAGCGGTCAGCGATTTCGGCAACCGTGCGGCCGCCGACATTGGTGGTGCCGGCGATCGACATCAGGTCGGTGACCAGCGCCAGCGCCGCCTTGCGGTCGGAGCCGGCAAGCGCCGCCAGCACGCCCTCATATTCGTTGCGGCCGGGTGCGGTCGCCAGCGTCAGCCGCTCGATGTCCTCAGCGAGGCTGACCTTGCGGTTGAAGTCCTTGATCAGCCGCCGCCGCCAGACCGGGTAGAGGTCGAGCGCGTCGATCAGCGCGGTGAACAGGGCTACGTCGCCGGTGCGGATTTCGACGTCCTTCAGTCCGCAGGCGGAGGTGGCCTCCAGCGCCAGCGCCAGCATTTCCGCATCAGCCGCGGCGCGGTCCTGCCGGCCGAAGGATTCGATGCCGGCCTGCAGGAATTCGCTCGGCCGGCCGCCGCGATAACGGAACACCGGTCCGAGATAGCTGAATCCCGCGGGCTGCCCGGCGCGCCCGGAGGCGAGATAGTCGCGCGCGACCGGAATCGTAAGGTCAGGGCGCAGGCACAGCTCTTCGCCCGAGGGGTCGGTGGTCAAATACAGGCTCTTGCGGATGTCCTCGCCGGAGAGGTCGAGGAACGTCTCGGCCGGCTGCAAAATGCCGGGCTCGGCCCGGACGTAGCCGGCCTGCGCAAACGACAACAGCAGCGCATCCGCCCAGGCGGCGGATCCGGCAGCTCGAGCGTTGGTGGCGGCGGTTACGGTCATTTCAACGTCCGAATAGCAAAAAAGCCGGGTTCCCGGGCTTTCCGAGGATGGTTGGCGCAGCCCTTACCATGGCCGAACAGGGGTTTCGACAGGGTTTGGCCGAGTGGCTTAATGATTGGGAGCGTTAACGATTTTACGACGGCTTGGCTAGCTGGGAGGTACCGGGCGCCGGACGTGGATCCGGACACCACCCTTAGCCCGGCCCCCGCCAGTCGCCCAGCGCGGCCTGCACCAGCGCCAGCGCGGCGACGCCGGCCGTATCCGCGCGCAGGATTCGCGGTCCGAGGGAAAGCCGCAGCGTCCTGGGCTGCCGCAGCAGCAGCGCGCGTTCATCCTCGGCAAACCCGCCTTCGGGACCGATGAGGATGTCGATCCCGACCGCAACAGCCAACCCTTGTTGCAGCGCCTGCAGCGGATCCGCCACCTCCGCAGCCTCGTCGCAGAACACCAGCAGACGTGTCGGGTCGCGCGTGCCAAGATAGCGGTCGAGCGCCACCGGTTCCGCGACATCGGCGAGGCTGAGGATGCCGCATTGCTCGGCGGCCTCGATCACGTTGGCGCGCATCCGCTCGCCGTTGACGCGCGAAACCTGGGTGTGGCGGGTCAGGACCGGCTGCAGCCTGGATACCCCCATCTCGACCGCCTTCTGCACCATGTAGTCGAGCCGGGCGTGTTTCAGCGGCGCAAAGACGTAGGCGATGTCGGGCAGACGGTCCTGCGGCCGCGTTTGGGCTGCGATGGTCAAACCGTCGGGCCGCTTGCGGCCCTCGATCTCTGCTCGCCATTCACCGTCGCGACCGTTGAAAACCAGAATGCTTTCGCCGGAACCGAGCCGCAGCACGTTACCCAGGTAATTGCTCTGGTTCCGTTCGAGCATGATTCTCTCACCCTCCCGCAAGGGGGCGTCAACGAACAGGCGAGGGGCGCGAAAATCGAGATCAGGCATTTGTGATGTTCCGTTACCGGGTGCTTTTAGCCCAAAAGCGCGCGGATTCGGCCTTGTTTTTGAGTTCCGACGTGACCCTACGCCGCGCTGCCGCCCTATTCGACGGGTTGTTAAGCCCCGGCAGGAATCGTAAAAAGTCGAGGTCAAATCTGCTTCGTCAAATCTGCTTCGTTCGGACGCCGCCGGGCATCCCGGACCTTGCCGGAGAAACACGCTTCATGATCCGCCGTCTGATGATGCCGCTGACCGCTGCCGTCGTGACCTTTCACGCCGGCCACGTCCTTGCCCAGACCCCGTTTCCGGCGCCGTTGCCCAACCAGGGCGCTGCGCCTGCGAATGCTTCGCCGTTTCCGCCGGTGAATGGCGCCACGGGTGCGCCGTTGCAGAGTGCGGCGCCGGCTGGCAGTTCGGTGTTCGATCGTGGCGCCGCGCCAGCGGGCGGAATGCCGGCAGGAGGCGGAATGGCGCCAGCGGGCGGTCCGCCACAGGCGGGCGGCGCGGCCGACGCCTGCATGAAGGGGTTCGTTCCCCTGCGCGAAGAGGCGGAAAAGCGCGGCAAGATGATCAAGGCGGCGAGCGACCGCAAGGCGGCGCCCGACGAGGCCTGCAAGCTGATCAAGAATTTCGGCCAGGCCGAAGTCAAGATGATCAAGTACGTCGAGACCAACGCAGCCAAGTGCGGAATTCCGCCGCAGATCGCCGACCAGCTCAAGAACGGCCACAAGAACACCGAGAAGATGCAGAATCAGGTTTGCGCCGTTGCGGCGCAGGCGCAGGCACGTGGCCCCGCCGGTCCGAGCCTGAGCGAAGTCCTGGGCTCTTCGGCGGCAATGCCTGAAGCGCAGACCGTGAAGAAGGGTGGCAGCACCTTCGATACGCTGAACGGCAACGTTCTCCAGCGATGACCCGGGCCCGATGAGCGACGCGACCGCCCGCGTTGCCGATGCGACCGGCAACTGGGTTGATACGCGTGCGCCGTCCTGGTCGCGGCCCTATCTGCGGCTCGCCCGCTTCGACCGTCCGATCGGATCCTGGCTGCTATTGATGCCGTGCTGGTGGTCGGCGGCGCTCGCCGCCGGTGTCGCGCGCGATGTCAGTCAGTTGCCGCAGGTGATTGCGCTGTTCTTCATCGGTGCCTTCGTGATGCGCGGCGCGGGCTGTACCTGGAACGACATCACCGATCGCGACCTCGACGCCAAAGTCGAGCGCACGCGCTCGCGGCCGCTGCCCGCGGGGCAGGTCAGCGTGAAGCAGGCGCTTGCCTTTCTGGCGCTGCTGGCGCTGATCGGGCTTGCCGTGCTGCTGCAGTTCAACCGCTTCGCGGTCATCACCGGCATCGCCTCGCTGCTCATCGTGGCGATCTATCCCTTCATGAAGCGCATCACCTGGTGGCCGCAGGTCGTGCTCGGGCTGGCGTTCTCCTGGGGCGCGCTGATGGGATTTGCGGTGATCCTGGGGCGGATCGATCTCACCGCGCTCGTGCTCTACGCGGGGTCGATCGCGTGGGTGATCGGCTACGACACCATCTACGCGCATCAGGACGCCGAGGACGACGCGCTGATCGGCGTCAAGTCGACGGCGCGGCTGTTCGGCGCACGAACCCATCGGGCGCTGGCGGTGTTCTATTCGCTCGCAGTGGCTTTGATCGGCGTGGCGCTGGCGTTGGGTGGCGCGCGATGGCCGGCATGGATAGGGCTGATCGCATTCGCCGCGCATCTGGCCTGGCAGATCCGTAAGCTCGACATCAGCGATCCCGCACTGTGCCTGCGCATTTTCAAATCCAACCGCGATGCTGGACTGTTGCTGTTTGCAGGATTGCTCGTGGACGCGGTGATGAGCTGATTTTGTAGGGTGGGCAAAGGCGCCTACTTCCGCTTTCGGCGGCATAGCGGACATGGCCAGACTTGCTGCCGGTTCGACCCGGTCGCGAATGACCGAAGCTGACATTCACAGCCTGCAACTTGGCAAAATGTTAGGAAATCGCTGCATAGCCTAGCGTGGCTTAGAGACTCGGTGGTTCTGTGCGGAAATTCGCTAAAATCGCGCTTATCGTCGGCTTAGTGGCGACGGCCGTTCCAGCCGCGCTGTTCGCATCGCTTTGGCTTTGGTTTCAGACGGCCAAAGTTGATAGCTTCTATCGCGAGAACCGCCTGCTTGGCGAAATGCGAGATGGGGAGAAGGAAAGCACGAACAATTCCGCATCCGCGCGCGATGCACTGTTGAAGATGGCCCCCCTCGGGACAGATAGAGAGACAGTCATCGCGCTTCTTCATAAGGAAGGGCTACCATGTCAGGCGACTGCCGAACCAATCACTGACATCGAATTACGGAAACGCTTGCTTGAAGCTCGCGGGTTGACCTACCGACCGAACCCCAATCGGAAAGGAAACGGGCTCGTTAATTGTCAAACCATGTCCCCTAGCGTCCTTGGGTACAAACAGTGGATCGTAGACTTGGAATTCGACGGCGATGGGCACCTGAGCGATGCACGCGTCGCGATCTGGAACATCTTTCTCTAGCAGTCAGATATCACCAATAAAACGATCTCGCTGCATGACCTCGGTTGTTGCCGCAGGGGACTGTCTCACGAGTACTAGGACTTCCGCTATTGGCACATCGCGTCATTTCGCGGCGGCGCAATGGTTCGGTCGCTTTAGCTGCGAAGCGGACATGAGCGCGTAGCCCGGATGAGCGCACAGGCTGCGCGAAACAATCCACGCCTCCACGCGCCGCACTATGGATTGCTTCGCTTCGCTCGCAATGACGAAGTTGCATCGTTGGCGCGACCAAACAACCCGTCGGGCAAATCAACAAAAGTCTGTCTATCCCTTCGCGCAAAAATAATCCGCTCGCGCCGTCGGGCAAATCAGTGATTTAACTCCGCGCGTCTCACCCGTTACGAGGGGCGGCTCGCGATCGTCACGAACGCGCGGTGGGATGCGGTGGACGCGGAGTGCGCAAAAGACGAGCGCGCATGAAGCGTACGGCGAAGTCGTGTGGTCCTGACGCCGCGGTGCTGGCGTCAAGTTCTTGAGTAGTTTTCAGGAGCGACGGTGGCAAAAGAGCCGTTCACCGGGGAGATCACGTTATAAGTCGTAAAGCCACTGCGCAGGGAAGGCCGGAGTGTTTCCGCTGAACCTGTATGCTCGTGTGCGCGTTTTCTGTGCGCAACTGCACACGAGACCGCGGGTGCAGCGCGCACCCGGTCTTCCCTGCGCCCTCAGTTTTCGGGAGGGGGCAAACGAAGATGCAAGCCTCGGGCAAATCATGCCGCGAGATCGCGACGCCATATTCAGTTGTCATCCCCGCGCAGGCGGGGATCCAGTATTCCAGGGACAGCAGTGATAGAACCGATCAGTCGCAGCGTACTGGATCCCCGCCTTCGCGGGGATGACAGTCATTGTGTGGCGAGAGGCCCTTGAAACCAGATCTAATCCCGCGCGATGATCTCGCGTTCGCCCTGATGCACGTTCGCCGGGTTGAGCAGATCGCCGGGGCGGCGTCGCACCAGAAATCTTGGGCGGCGGGCGCGGATGGCATTGTGGCGGCGGCGGCGGGCGGCCGGTTCGCGCGGAAGGTCTTCCATCAGTTGCGGAAGCGCGAAGATGTCGCTCCACTTCAGCCACGCGGAAATAATCTCCTCGCGGTCGGAGCTCACGCACAGGGGAATACTCAGCGACGGATCGCGATGCACCAGCACCACCGTCTGCGCATCGTCGAGGCCGCGCAGTGCGACGCCGAGAAAGTCGCGGACGCGGATATTGACGGCCATCTGCATGCCCTTGAGGGCACGGTGCAGCACGACGCGTTCGCGATGAAGTTCGATCCTGCGCACGCCGCCGTCGGCACGGGTGTCGTGCGCCTGGAAGCTGAGCGGAAGGGAAAGGGGGTCGAGCCGTAGTGCGCGGCTCGACCCGGCGGGATTGCTCCCGCTTGTTGATGTTTGACGCCTCACGGCTGTAGTCTCCCCCGCCAGGATTATGTTCCCGGTCGATGTGTGAGACCTTAGCCGGGCGATTTCCGTTTCGCCTTAAAAAGCCTGGTTAAGGAGACCTAACCTGCCCGGACTCTGGAAGCATGATTGACAAGACCTTGGCGCGCATGATTGACGAGACCTTGCGGAAATGCCGAAATTGTTTGGTATTCGGCGCGCCAAAATGCTTGAACTCCCTGTGAATCAGGCACATCTGCTGATTCCTCGGATTTGCGTCTCAGCCCTCTACAATGTCAGGTACAATGTCAGGGATTTTGTTTGTGAACTCTTCACCATCCGCAGCTTCGCTGCTGTCTAAAGAGACTTCCGACCTGTTCGATCAATCGGCGCTGTCGACGCTGGCGCAGCGGTTGGTCGAGGCGGCAAAGCGCGCCGGCGCCGACGCCGCCGATGCGGTCGCGGTGCGCGGGGTTTCGCAGGGCGTTGAGGTCCGCGAAGGCCGCGTCGAGGAGTCCGAGCGCTCCGAGGGAGACGATGTCGGATTGCGCGTGCTGGTCGGGCAGCGCCAGGCGGTGGTCTCGACCAACGATGTGTCCGGCGATGGCGTTGCGAAACTTGCCGAGCGCGCGGTTGCGATGGCCCGCGTCGCGCCCGACGATAAATATGTCGGTCTCGCCGATCCGTCGCTGCTGGCGCGCGAGTTCGTCGATCTCGATTTGCTCGACCGAACAGTTCCCTCGACGTCCGAGCTGGAACGCCGCGCCTGCGAGGCCGAAGCCGCGGCGCTGGCCGTCAAGGGCGTCACCAAGTCGAGTGGCGCCTCCGCCTCCAGCGGGATCGGCGGCATGGTGCTGGTCACCTCAACGGGCTTCCACGGCTCCTACCTGCGCTCCAGCCATGGCATCTCGGCGACCGCGATCTCCGGCGAGGGCATCAGCATGGAGCGAGACTACGATTTCACTTCTGCACCGCACGCCTCCGATCTTGCCTCGCCCGACAGCGTCGGCCGCAGCGCGGGCGAACGCGCCGTGGCCCGCGCCAATCCGCGCAAGGTCGAGACCTGCAAGGTGCCGGTCGTGTACGACCCCCGCGTATCGGCGTCGCTGGTCGGTCATCTCGTCGGCGCCATCAATGGCGCCTCGATCGCGCGCAAGACCAGCTTCCTGAAAGACCGGATGGGCGAGCAACTGTTCTCGAAGGACATCCGCATCATCGACGATCCCTTGCGGGTGCGCGGGCTGCGCTCGCAGACCTTCGATGCCGAGGGCGTGCGAGTGAAAAAGCTCGCGCTGATCGACGAGGGCGTGCTGACCACGTGGTTGCTGGATTGCGCCACCGCGCGCGAGCTTGGCCTGGCCACGACCGGGCATGCCCATCGCGGCGTCTCGTCCTCGCCGTCGCCGGGATCGTACAATCTGCATCTCGAATCCGGCGCGATGACGCCGAAGGAACTGATCGCTGATATCAAGCAGGGCTTCTACGTCACGGACCTGATCGGCTCGGGCGTCAACGGGGTGACCGGCGATTACAGCCGCGGTGCGTCCGGCTTCTGGATCGAGAACGGCGAGATCACCTATCCCGTCAGCGAGGTCACGATCGCAGGCCATCTGCTGCCGATGTTCAAATCGCTGGTCGCGGCCAACGATCTGGAGTTCCGCTACGGGATCAACGCGCCGACGCTGCGTATCGAGGGCCTGACGCTTGGCGGACGCTGAAACCGCCGACAGGATCGTGGCGCGCGATGCCGCGCTGCTGACCGATACGGTGCGGGAAGCCGGTGCGCTGGCGCTGTCGCTGTTTCGTACCGAATTGAAGAACTGGACCAAGGGCGCTTCCTCGCCGGTTTCCGAGGCCGACATCGCCGTCAACGACCTCGTGGAAAAGAAATTGCGCTCGGCCACGCCGGATTATGGCTGGCTGTCGGAGGAAAGCGTCGACGACGACGCGCGCCTCCGCGCGCCGCTGGTCTGGATCGTCGATCCGATCGACGGTACCCGCGCCTACCTCGCCGGGCGCGAAGACTGGTGCGTCAGTGTGGCGCTGGTCGCCGGCTCGACGCCGGTGCTGGCGGCGGTATTCGCTCCCGCCACCGACGAATTCTTCTTCGCGATGCGCGGGCAGGGCACCACGCTCAATGCGCGGCCGGTGCGTGCGGCAGCAGGGACCGAGCTCGATTTTTCCCGCATGGCAGGCCCAAAGCCGCTGGTGCAGCGGCTGAGCCCGTCAGTTGATGAGATCACGCTGCATCCGCGAATCGGATCGCTGGCGCTTCGGCTGTGTCTGGTGGCGGATGGCCGCCTCGATGCCGCGTTTGCGGGCGGCCAGAGCCGAGACTGGGACCTTGCCGCAGCGAATTTGATCGTGCAGGAAGCCAATGGTAGAATGACCGCGCTCTCGGGGGATGCGATTGAGTATAATCGCCGGGAGGTGGTGCACGGGGTGTTGGTAGCAGCGGGACGCGATCGTCATGCGCGCATTGTCGAGCATTTTCGAGACCGTCCGTTGCCCTGAACGGTCCGATTCGCGCGACCAATCGTCCCGCTCATCTTGCGACACACGGCACCAATCTTGCTTGCCATCATGACTTGCCGGGCACCTCGTTAGGGAAAGACCATCATGCCAGATAGTGCCCAGCCGCAATTGCTGCACCTCGTCATCGGCGGCGAACTGACCGATCTCGAACACATCACGTTCAAGGACCTCGACCAGGTCGACATCGTCGGCGTGTTCCCCAACTATGCCTCAGCGCTCGCAGCCTGGAAGGCGAAGGCGCAGCAGACCGTGGACAACGCCCACATGCGTTACTTCGTGGTTCACCTCCACCGGCTGCTCGATCCAGGTCAAGAGACGAAGCCTTCCCATTGAAACGAATCATTCGCGATTTGTTGCGCAGCAACTGGGTTCAGCGTGCGCTCGGTGTGCTTGCGGCCGAATATCTGCGGCTGGTCTGGCTGACCAACCGCTTCGTCTACGAGCCCACCAATATCTACGACATCGTCGAGCCGGAAATGCCCGCGATCTTCGCGTTCTGGCACGGCCAGCATTTCATGACACCGTTCATCAAGAAGAACAAGGCGATCCACCGCGCCAAGGTCCTGATCTCGCGGCATCGCGATGGCGAGTTCAACGCCATCGCCGCCGAGCGGCTAGGCATCGGCACGATCAGGGGCTCCGGCGATCATGGCGGCGCGTTCCACCGCAAGGGCGGCGTCGGTGCCTTCAGGGAAATGCTTCACGCGCTTGAAGACAAATGGAACGTCGCGACCACCGCTGACGTACCGAAGCGCGCGCGGGTCGTGGGGCTCGGCGTCATCATGCTGGCGCGGGAGTCCGGGCGGCCGATCATGCCGTTTGCGATGGTGACCAGCCGCTTTATCAGGTTGAAAAACTGGGACTCCACGACGATCAATCTGCCGTTCGGGCGCGGTGCCGTGGTAGGCATTGAGTCGGTACACGTGCCGCCGGACGCCGACGCCGAGACTATGGAAAAGCTGCGCCTTCAGGTAGAAGCTTTGCTGAACGAAGCGACTCGTCGCGCCTATGCGGCGGTCGGGCGTCCGGAGGCCGCTCTTGGCTGATGCACTGCCGATGACGTTGCGCGTCTACCGGAGCCTGTCGTCGGCGATGGTTCCGCTGTCGATTGCCGTCATCAATCGCAGGTTGAAACTCGGAAAGGAAGATCCCGCGCGCGTCGGCGAGCGCCGCGGGCTGAGCGCCGATACCAGGCCCAACGGCCCGCTGGTGTGGATTCATGGCGCAAGTGTCGGCGAGGTGCTGGCGGCGGCGGCGCTGATCGAGCGGCTGCGGGCGCTGAACCTGCGCATTCTCGTGACCTCGGGTACGGTGACGTCGGCGGCGATCGTTGCCAGGCGGTTCCCGCCTGACGTCATCCATCAATACGTGCCCTACGACTCGCCGCGCTACGTCAAGCGGTTCCTCGATCACTGGCGGCCCTCGCTGGCGCTATTCATCGAGTCCGACCTGTGGCCGAACCTGATTCTGTCGAGCGCCGCGCGGCGGCTGCCGATGGTGCTGATCAACGGCCGGATGTCGCAGCGATCGTTTCCGCGCTGGCGCCGGATGTCAGGCACGATCTCGGCGCTGCTCGGCCGCTTCGACGTCTGCCTGGCACAATCGCGGACCGACGCTGAGCGCTTTGCGACGCTGGGCAGCCGCAACGTCGTCGTGACCGGGAACCTGAAGCTCGACGTCCCCGCGCCGCCGGCCGACAGCGACAAGCTGGATTCGCTGATGGCGATGACGCGCGGCCGACCGGTCGTGGTCGCGGCCTCGACGCATCCCGGCGAGGAAGAGATCCTGACGGAAACCCACCGGACGCTGGCCAGATACTTTCCAAAATTGCTGACCGTGATCGTGCCGCGGCATCCGGATCGCGGCGAGGCCATCGCGCACATGATCGCGGCGAGCGGCCTCAACGCGACGCTCCGCTCGCACGAGGATCTGCCGACCGCCACGACCGATATCTATGTCGCCGATACCATGGGTGAACTGGGATTGTTCTACCGGCTGGCGCCGATCGTGTTCATGGGCGGATCGCTGGTCGAGCATGGCGGACAGAATCCGATCGAGGCGATCAAGCTCGGCGCGTCGATCGTCCACGGCCCGCACGTGTTCAATTTTGCCGACGTCTATGAAGCCCTGGATTCCGCGCGCGGCGCGCGACGGGCCGACACGCAGGAAATGCTGGTCAAGCAGATCGGACAATTGCTGAACGATCCCAAGGCGCGCGACGCCATGCTCGTCGCGTCCGAGCGCGTGGTCGGGCAACTCGGCGGCGCGCTGGAGCGAACGCTCACGGCACTCGAGCCTTATCTGCTGCAAGTGCGGCTCGAGACGAGAAGCCCCAATGCGTGAGCCGGGCTTCTGGCACGGCCCGGCTTCGCTCAACTCGCATCTCCTGAGACCCATCGGTGCGCTCTATGGCACCATCGCGGCGAGGCGATTGCAGCGCAGGGGCTTGCATGCCGGCATCCCCGTGCTCTGTGTCGGCAACTATCATGTCGGCGGCGCCGGCAAGACGCCGACCGTGCTGGCGCTTGCAAATCTGCTGCGCGAACTCGGCGAGACGCCGGTCGTGCTCAGCCGCGGCTATGGCGGACGACTGCGTGGGCCGGTCAGGGTCGACCCCGGGCGGCATGCGGCCTCCGATGTCGGCGACGAACCGTTGATGCTGGCAGGCCAACTGCCGGTCGTGGTGGCGCGCAAGCGTGCCGAGGGCGTTCCGCTGGTGCGGGCGCAGGACGCGACCGTGATCGTGATGGACGACGGCTTCCAATCACCGGCGGTGGTCAAGGACGCGTCCCTGATCGTGATCGATGCCGGCCGCGGAATCGGCAACGGGCAGGTGTTTCCCGCAGGTCCGCTGCGCGCGCCGCTGCAGCCGCAACTGGCGCGCACCGACGCGCTGATCATTGTCGGTAACGGCGATGCCGCAGCTACGGTAGCCGCCGCGATTGCCGGGCAGGGCAAGCCGGTGCTGCACGCGCATCTGAAGCCGGATGCGGCGCAGGTGGCCTCGCTTCGCGGCAAGCGCGTGCTGGCGTTTGCCGGCATCGGCGATCCCGCGCGATTCTTTGGCACGTTGCGCGCCAGCGGCATCGATGTCATCCGCGAGCGCGCCTTCGCCGATCATCATCCCTATTCGCGAGCCGAGATCGAAACTCTGGTCGACGAGGCGAGACGCGATGGGCTGACACTGGTGACGACGGAAAAGGATCTCGCGCGGCTGCGACAGGGGGGCAGCTTGCCGGATTGGACGCAGCAAATAGTGACGTTCGCGGTGACGCTCGAATTCGACGACGCAGCGCGCTTGCGGAAGTTCGTGACCGACCGGCTGTTCAAGGCGCGGGAGAGGAAGGGTTAGGGTGGGCAAAGCGTAGCGTGCCCACCATTCACGACGGCCGTGCAAGAATGGTGGGCACGGCGCAAGCGCGCCTTTGCCTACCCTGCAAACCGAGAAATCAGCCCTGCGCCTTCAGCGCGCCGGGATAGTGCCGCTGCAACACGGCGGAGGGCAGCGAATAGGCCTCCTGCAGGTCGACGCTCCAGTACTTCAACTCGTCGAGCGGAATCCGCACGTCGGTGATGGCGCAGCGCACATAGGTCCCCGGCGAGATCACGCGGAAATCGCCGTCCAGGTATTGCACCTGCGCTTCGCCATGCCCCGAGGGACCGAATTTATTGAGCACCGTCAAACTCTCCGATGGGCCGGCCCGTAAGACCAAGGCCTAAGTGTATTTTCCAAGGTTCGATCTAACATAGATAGGCCGGGTTGTCCGCTCCGGAAGCCCACCGACTTGTGATGATTTGCCGCCCAACCTGCATGTTAGCCTGAGTTCCGCTGTACCGCAGCCATAACCGTTCGGCTGAAACCGATGCGTCTCCTGTCAGCAACGCTATTCCTGGCGCTCCTCGCTGCGGCCTGCCGCGCGGATGCCGCGCCGCTGCCGGCGCCGAGCCAGGTCGATATCCCCGCGGCCAGCCTGATCCTGCATGCGCAGCTCTACAAGCCGGATGGCGACGGACCGTTTCCAACCGTGATCGCGCTGCATGGCTGCGGTGGATTGAGCGGAGACTCGCAGCCGGTGCCGGCACGCTACCGCGACTGGGCGGAACAGCTGTTGAAGACCGGGCATGCGGTGCTGCTGCCGGACAGTTACGGCTCGCGCGAACTCGGGCCGCAATGCCGCGTCGGCGAACGTCGGGTGCACGCGCGCCGCGAGCGGGTGGCCGATATCAAGGCGTCGCGGCTGTGGCTGCTGCAGCAACCCTGGGCCGCACATGACCGCATCAGCCTGATCGGATGGGCCAATGGCGCCAGTGCCGTGCTGTGGGCGGTGCGTCCGCAGTTATTGTCGCGCGGCACCGGGCCGGATTTCCGCTCCGCGATTGCATTCTATCCGGATTGCCGGCTCTCCTCCGGCCTCGGCTGGAGCACGCGGGTGCCGACGCTGCTTTTGATCGGCGCGAACGACGACGTCAGTTCGCCCCAGTCCTGCCGCCAGATGGTGGAGGGCGCTCGCGGCCGCAGCGCGCTGACACAGATTGTGGTCTATCCCGGGGCGCCGCACGATTTCGATCTCGCCGGCGTTCCGCAGCGGGCGCTTGCCGGCGCCGACGCCGCGTTGCCCGAACGGGGTCACATCGGAACGGATCCGCAGGCGCGGTCCGACGCGCAGAAACGCGTTGCGGGATGGCTGGCTCGGTAGCCATAAAACGCGTGAAATGTCTAAAAGAGGCTTCCCTGATCGACCGGCTTCGTCACGCGCTTGGCCGCGATCGTCTTGCTCTCGCGCGGCTCGGCCTTGGCCGGGCTTGATGGGGCCGTCGTCGCGGGCGGCCGATCGGCATCCGCGGTGGCGCCGACGCGGCCGTCGGCAAATTCGATCGAGAGATGCGCGCCGGGGCCGATCGCGGTGGCGGAATGGACGGCATGCCCTTGCTCGTCACGCACGAGGGCAAAACCGCGCGCAAGCACGCCGCGATACGACAGCGCTGCCAATAATTGCCCGCTGTGGTTCACACGGGCCTCGAGCCGCTGCATGACAGTTGCGAGGGCGCGGCGGGCGCGCTCGGCCAGCCGTTGCGTGCGTTCGCGGTCGCGCGCGATGGCGCTGTGCTGCGCCTGGGCGTTGGAGAGCTTCGACGCCTTGAGCCTGACCTCCAGCCCGACAAAGCGATCCCGGCGGTTGCGCAGCAATGCGCGGGCGGAAAGTCTGATGCGTTCCCCGGAGACGATGAGGCGCTGGTTGGCGTGGGCGACCTGCGCGCGCAGCACCTTCAGTGTCAACCCGGCGCTGATCTGAGAAAATCGGCGGTGGTGCGCGTGGGTATTCGCCTTAAGACCGCGGGGCAGGGCGGCGCCGAGATGATCCAGCCGCTGCCGTGGAATCGCGAGCAGTTCGCCGGCGCCGGGCAGGGCACGGGCGGCGGCGCGGAGCTCATTGCGGCGGCTCTCCTGGCCACGCTGCCAGCAAATCATGGCGCGCCGCGCCAGGCTTTCGACCTCGACGAACAACTCGCTGCGCACGGGCACCGCCATTTCGGCGGCCGCGGTCGGGGTCGGCGCGCGCTTGTCGGCGGCGAAATCGATCAGCGTGATATCGGTCTCGTGGCCGACGGCTGATATCAGCGGGATCACGCTCTCGGCGGCGGCGCGAACCACGATCTCCTCGTTGAACGACCACAGGTCCTCCAGTGAGCCGCCGCCGCGCGCGACGATCAACAGATCAGGGCGCGGAATCCGCCCCCCTTCAGGCAGCGCGTTGAAGCCGCGAATGGCGGCGGCAACCTGTTCGGCTGAGCCTTCGCCCTGCACCTTCACCGGCCATACCAGCACGCGCCGGGGAAAGCGGTCCTGCAGCCGGTGCAGGATGTCGCGAATCACCGCACCGGTCGGCGAGGTGACGACGCCGATCACTTCCGGCAGCCACGGCAACAATTGCTTGCGCGCCTCGTCGAACAGGCCCTCGGCCGCGAGCTTTTTTTTCCGCTCCTCCATCAGCGCCATCAGCGCGCCGATGCCGGCGGGTTCGAGCGACTCGATGACGATCTGGTATTTCGACGAGCCCGGATAGGTCGTGAGCTTGCCGGTGGCGATGACCTCAAGCCCTTCCTGCGGCTTGAAGCGCATCCGCGCGTGGGCGAATTTCCAGATCACGGCCTCGATCTTGGCACTCTCGTCCTTCAGCGCAAAATAGCAGTGGCCGGACGAGTGGGGGCCGCGAAAGCCGGAGATTTCGCCGCGCACGCGGACATGGCCATAGGCGTCCTCCACCGTCCGCTTCAGCGCGGACGACAGTTCCGAGACGGTGAATTCAGGGGCGTTGATCAGGTTTTCAGCAGGCATATCAGGGCCTAGAATCGGCCTTTTCCAGCGGTTGCGCAAGGTCTGGATATCGTGGCGATGGCGCTGGCGCACATATCCACACCGGAATGGACACATTGTTGCGGCCGGCCGCCGCCGTGCTAAACCCTCGCGCAATTTCCGGCAACCCTTCACTTGGCTGCATTCCCATGAACATTCTTCTGCTCGGTTCCGGTGGCCGCGAACACGCTCTCGCATGGAAGATCGCCGCGTCTCCGCTGCTGACCAAATTGTGGTGCGCGCCCGGCAATGCCGGCATCGCCCGGGAGGCCGAATGCGTCGCGCTCGATGTTGCCGACCACTCAGCGGTGATCGAGTTCTGCCGGCGTAACGCGGTGGATTTCGTCGTGGTCGGTCCGGAGACGCCGCTGGCCGCGGGGATCGTCGACGATCTCGCAGCGGTCGGCATCAAGGCATTTGGGCCGGGCAAGGCGGCGGCGCAGCTCGAAGGCTCCAAGGGTTTTACCAAGGACCTGTGCAGCGAGTTCAATATCCCGACCGGCGCCTATCGCCGCTTCGATAACGCTGCCGAAGCGCTTGCTTACATTCGCGCGCAAGGCGCGCCGATCGTGGTCAAGGCCGACGGGCTTGCCGCCGGCAAGGGTGTCGTCGTCGCAAAGACCCTTGCCGAAGCCGAAGCTGCCATCGCCATGATGTTCGAGGGCGGATTCGGCGCGGCCGGCGCCGAGGTCGTGATCGAGGAATTCCTCGAAGGCCGCGAGATCAGCTTTTTTGCGCTATGCGACGGCGACACCGCGATCGCGCTGGCCTCCGCCCAGGACCACAAGCGGGTGTTCGACCATGACGAAGGACCGAACACCGGCGGCATGGGCGCCTATTCGCCGACGCCGTTCGTGACGCCTGAAGTGCACGACCAGATCATGGCGCGGATCATCCTGCCGACGGTCGCCGGCATGAAGAAGCGCGGCATGCCGTTCAAGGGCGTGCTCTATGCCGGGGTGATGTTGACGGCGCAGGGGCCAAAACTGTTCGAATACAATGTCCGCTTCGGCGATCCCGAATGCCAGGTGCTGATGCTGCGGATGATGTCCGACATCGTGCCGGCGCTGCTGGCGTCCTGCGACGGAGAGCTCAAGCATTTCGACCTGCGCTGGTTTCCCGATCCGGCCGTGACGGTGGTGATGGCGGCGAAGGGGTATCCGGGCGACTACAGGAAGGGTACGCGAATCGAGGGGCTCGATGACGCCGCCAATGTCGAAGGCGCGGAAATCTTTCATGCCGGCACGGTGGCGAAGGATGGCACCATTCTCGCCAATGGCGGGCGCGTGCTGAACGTCTGCGCCTCGGGCAAGACCGTGCTGGAAGCGCAGCAGCGCGCCTACCAGGCTGTCGATCGCATCAGATGGCCGGACGGCTTTTGCCGCCGCGACATCGCCTGGCAGGCGGTGGAGCAGGAGCGGGCAAAGGGCTAGACCCAGCAAACACAGCCGTCAAAGCATGGCGCCGACGGCCTTTGTCATATCGTCTGCAGAGAAAGCCCGCAGCGATTCAGTGCGAACATTGCCGAGTGCGCAGAGGCTCAATGTGAGCGACATGAAGGATTCCTCATCTGGCGCGTCCAAAATGGTCACGATGTCAAAGCGCCCCTGTGTCCAGAGGATTTCCCTCACGGTCACGCCGAACGTCTTCGCCATTGCCTTGAAGGCTTCCGCGCGTTTCGGTGACTCCTTGGCGTTGCGGATTCCCTGCTCCGTGAAATTCGCGAGCACGACATAAGCTACCATGGCTGTCCTCCCCGGTTAGGACCCTGTGCAATTGGGATGAGGAAGTCGCGCACGAAGCTTGCCACAGCTGCAGCGGCACGGCCACCGGCTCAATAAGGGTCAGCGGGTGTGACTTATCGTGCAGTGTTGTGAGGACGCGCACTCCAATCGTCATGCCCGGGCTTGACCCGGGCATCCATCATCCTTCGTGAGAGTCTCTCAAAGGGATGGATTGCCGGGTCAAGCCCGGCAATGACACCGTTGGTGTTGCGCCATTGCGTGTGCCGACTACAGCAAATCCCCGCCCGCAGCGCTCGCGGTGGTCCCATGCTCGCGGAACGCCTTGATGACGTTCTTGCCGATTTTCCACTTGTGCACTTCGTCGGGACCGTCGACCAGCCGCTGCGCGCGCACCTGGGTGTACCACTTCGCCAGCGGCGTATCCTGGCTGAAGCCGAGTGCGCCGTGGAGCTGGATCGCGGTGTCGATCACCTTGTGCACCATGTGCGCATGGAAGATCTTTGCGATCGAATTTTCCTGACGGATGTCGAGGCCTTTCTCCGCCTTGTAGGCGATGTGCAGCAGCATCAGGCGGCCGATATAGAGCTCGCTGGCGCAATCGGCGAGCATGAACTGCACGGCCTGGCGGTCCGCGAGCAACTGGCCGAAGGTTGAGCGCTTGGTGACGTGCGCGGCCGCCATGTCGAGTGCGCGCTGCGCCTTGGCGACGTTGTGCATGCCGTGGCGGAGCCGGCCATAGGCGAGGCGGTGCTGGCCCATGTTGAAGCCGTTGCCTTCGCCGCCGACCAGATTGTCGGCCGACACCTTGAGATCCCGGATCTCGATCTCGGAGTGGCCGCCGTGAATCACGTCGTCATAAGGGCCTTCGATCGCCATGTTGGCGACGTTGCGCTTGATCTTGTAGCCGGGGTTCGGCAGCTCGACGAGGAAGGTCGAGTATTGCTTGTGCCGCGGCGCGTTCGGGTCGGTCTTGGCCATCACCAGCGCCATGTCGGCGACGCTGGCGGAGGAGGAAAACCACTTCTCGCCGTTGAGGATGTAGTTCTCGTTGCCATCCTTCACGGCCGTGGTCTGCATGCCGGTAGCGTCGGCGCCGGCGGCCTTCTCGGTCATCGAGAAGCAGATGCGCTTGTCGCCATTGAGCAGGGGCTTGAGGAACTTCTCCTTCTGGTATTCCGTGCCGTGGGCAAGGATCGTCATCATCGAGGCATCGTCGGGGCCTTGCGTGTTCATCGAGAGCGCGCCGAGCATGCTCTCGCCGAGCTCCATCTGCACCAGCGCGTTGGCGAGCGGGCCGAGCCCCATGCCGCCATATTCCTTCGGCACGAACGGGCACCACAGCCCCTGCGCGCGGGCCTTTGTCCGCAACGGGCCGAGCACTTCGGCAAGCGGCTTGGTCTCGAGTTCCTTTTCCGCCGGAATGCACTCGTCATGCACCCATTTGCGGACCTTTTCGCGGATCGCCTTGGCTTCGGCCGGGATTTCAAAATCGATCGACATCTGGTTTCCTCGCGTGTTGTTGCTGTTGGTCGGGCTTGGGGGATGGCATAAACCTGCGATCTGCCAGCGGCAACGGCAAACAAAGTTTGAAGCAACATCGCCGCCCGAGAAGGAGCGCCCATGCCCGATCTTGCCGATCTGTTTCCCGGATACGCTTCCGAATGGATCAATACCTCGTCGGGCCGCATCTTCGCCCGCGTCGGCGGCAAGGGGCCGCCGCTGCTGCTGCTGCATGGCTTTTCATCGACGCATGTGATGTGGCACACCGTCGCGCCGCAGCTGGCGGACAAATTCACGCTGATCATCGCCGACCTGCCCGGCTATGGCTGGTCGGACATGCCCCGCAGCGACGACGACCACACGCCCTACAGCAAGCGCGCGATGGCGAAGGTGATGATCGAGGCGATGGAACAACTTGGCCATGTGCATTTCGCGCTCGCCGGTCACGACCGCGGCGGGAGGGTTTCCTACCGGCTGGCGCTCGATCATCCCGGCCGGCTGTCGAAGCTCGCGGTGCTGGATATCGCGCCGACCTATGATTACTGGGAGAAATTGAACCGGCTTTCCGCGCTGAAGATCTACCATTGGGCGTTCCTGGCGCAGCCGTACCCGCTGCCGGAGACGCTGGTGGCAAGCAACGGCGAGTTTTTCCTCCGGCAGAAAATGGCGAGCCAGACCAAGTCGCAAACGCTGGATGAAATCGACCCGCGCGCGCTGGAGCATTATCTCGCGCCGTTCCGCGATCCCGCCCGCATTCACGCGATGTGCGAGGACTACCGCGCGGGCGCCTATGCCGATTACGAAATCGACAAGGCCGATTTCGATGCCGGCAAGAAGATCACGGTGCCGATGCTGGCGCTGTGGGGCGATGCGGGCGTTGCGAGTGCCGCGACGACCCCGCTCGATACGTGGAAGAAGTGGGCGACGAATGTGAGCGGCGCGCCGGTAGATTCGGGGCACTTTTTGCCGGAGGAGAATCCGGAGGTGACGGCGAAATTGCTGCGGGAGTTTTTTACGGCGGCTTGATCCCACTCGTCATGCCCGCGAAGGCGAAGGCGGGCATCCAGTACGCCGCGGCCTCTCGATCAATCACGACTGCCTCTGGAATACTGGATCATCCGCCTTCGCGGATGATGACGCTGGTGTGTGGGGCGCGGCGCGCCTACCGCCGCACCTTGAAAAAATCCTTGAGCAGCGTCGCGGCTTCCGTCTCGCCCAGCGCCGAATAGACCTGCGGCACGTGGTGACAAGTCGGCTGGGCGAAGAAGCGCACGCCGGAATCCACCGCACCGCCTTTGGGGTCGGCGGCGCCGTAGTACAGCCGCCGGATCCGTGCGAACGAGATCGCGCCGGCGCACATCGTACAGGGCTCCAGGGTGACGTAGAGGTCGCAGTCGACCAGCCGCTCGGTCCCGATCGCCTCGGCGGCCTGCCGGATCGCCAGGATTTCGGCATGCGCGGTCGGGTCGCGGTCGGTCAGGGTCCGGTTGCCGGCGGTGGCGATCACCTCGTAGCCCCTGACGATGACGCAGCCGATGGGAACTTCGCCGGCTTTTCCGGCCTTTTCGGCCGCTTTGAGCGCCAAATCCATGAAAGAAGGGGCAGTCATGCCTCGTATCATCCGAAGAAACCTGCTATGAGAGCCGCCTTCAGCAAACGCGGATGCCGATTTTGCGTGATAATGCGCCTTGAGCAAAGTGCGCGCGCGTTATCGCTATGACAGCCCATCCGCTTCTGATTGCCAATTCATCCGTACCCGAGAGACCCTTCATGCCCCGCGATAGCGACAAAAACAACGATTCCCGCGGCCGGCGTGACCGACCGGGCGGCGGCAAGGCCGGTGGCAAAGGCCGCTCCGGGGCGGCGAGGGGGCCGGAGAAGAAATTCGCCAAGCGCGGGTTTGCCGCCAAGGGAGAGCGCGACGGCGAGCGGCGTCCCTATGCCGGGAAGGCCGAGGGTGCCAGGTCGTTTGGCAAGAAGCCTTATGCGGGTGGGGGCAAGCCCTACGCCGGTAAGCGGGACGGCGATGACCGTCCGCCGCGCCGGGACTTTGGCGACGCGCCGCGCCCGCGCGGCGATCGGCCGTTTACCCGAGGTCGCGACAGCGACACCGGTGATCGTCCGCGACGTTTCAACCGCGAGGATCGTCCCGCCGGTGATCGACCGGACCGTGGACCGCGTAAGGATTTTCGTCCGCGCGATGATGGTGGGGACAAGCGTCCGTTCAAGCCGCGCGGCGATCGGCCGAACTTTAATCGCGACGACCGTCCGCCACGCCGCGATCGTGACGATGCACGCCCGGCTGGACGGTCTTCCGACAGGAAATTTAGCGACAGGAAGCCCTATACCCCGCGAGAAGGTGGCGGCGAGAAGCGGCCCTATGCGCCGCGTGGCGAAGGTTTTCGTAAGGACGGCGACCGTTCGCGTGGCGATCGACCCTATAGCGCCCGGCCGTCGCGCGATGGTGATCGACCCCGTGGCGATCGGCCTGAGAGAAAATTTGGCGGTGACAAGAAGTTCTCGCGCGGTGCGCCCGATCGAGGCCCGCGTAAGGACTTTGGTGACCGACCTGATCGTGGTCGAGATCGCGGCGACTCAAAGCCGTGGCAGAAGCGCGAGGATCGCGGCGAGCGTGACTCCCGTCCGTCGCGCGAAGGCGCGCGGAGTTTTGACAAGCCGCGCTTCGACCGGTCCCGCGACGACCGAGGCGGCGAAGAACGTCCCCGGTTTTCGCGCTCGCGTGAAGATCGGCCGAAGTTCGACCGTCCCCGTCAGCGGCCCGAAGGCCGCACCGACTGGCAGGAGCACCCGCGAAGCGAAGCGGGTGACGACCGGCCGCGCCGCGACAACGAGGACGACAGCAGGATTTTTGCAAAACGTCCCGCGTTCGGCGGCCGCGGCGCCTATCGCGAGCGCACGCCCGATTTCGACAAGCGTGCGCCGCGCCCGGAGCCGAAGCCGAAAAAGGCGGGCGAGCGCATCGCCAAGGTGGTGGCCCGCGCCGGCCTTGCCTCGCGCCGCGATTCCGAGGAGTTGATCACGCAGGGCCGCGTCACCGTCAACGGCCGCGTCATCAATTCGCCGGCGCTCGACGTCACCGCCAATGATGTGGTCGCTGTCGACGGCAAGGTGCTGCCGCCGCGCGAGCGCACGCGGCTGTTCATGTATCACAAGCCGCGCGGGCTGATGACTACGCATGCCGATCCCGAGGGGCGGCCGACGGTGTTCGACAATCTGCCGGAAGGCCTGCCGCGGCTGATCTCGATCGGCCGGCTCGATTTCAACACCGAGGGCCTGCTGCTCTTGACCAACGACGGCGGGCTGGCGCGCGCGCTCGAACTGCCCGACACCGGATGGCTGCGCCGCTATCGCGTCCGCGCCCATGGCGAGGTGACGCAGGCGCAGCTCGACGAACTCAAGAAGGGCGTCGAGGTCGACGGCGTCAAATACGGCTCGATCGATGCGACGCTGGAGCGCGACCAGGGCGCCAATGTGTGGCTGGTGTTTGCCATCCGCGAAGGCAAGAACCGCGAGGTGCGTAACGTCATGGCGCATCTGGGCCTCGAGGTGAACCGGCTGATCCGCGTTTCATACGGTCCGTTCCAACTCGGCGAACTCGCCGAAGGCCAGGTGGAGGAGGTCAAGACCCGGGTGCTGCGCGAGCAACTTGGCGAAAAGATCGCTGCACTCGCCGGGGCCGATTTCAACCGTCCGATTCCGGGCGAGAAGTCCGCTGACGGGGACGACGCGCCACGCGGTGAGAAGCCGTTCAAGCCGGCCGGCAAGAGTGCGCTGATCGCCGACCGCAAGGGCCGCCGCGTGCTGGTGCAGCGCACCGGTAGCGAGGAAGCCCGCGCCCGCAACGAGGACGAAGCCAACGGCTACGGTCCGCCGCGACGCGCCAAGCGCGGCTATCACGGCAAGCGCGACCTGAAGCCGCGGGACGAGTAGTTGGGCCATGCGTGTCGTCGGTGGACGATTGAAGGGCCGTAATCTGGCTTCGCCTTCCTCGCAGGAGATTCGTCCCACGGCGGATCGCCTGCGCGAGGCCGTGTTCAATATTCTCGTTCACGCCTACGACAATCCGATCGAGGGCGCGCGCGTGCTCGACCTGTTTGCCGGCACCGGCGCGCTTGGCATCGAAGCGGTGTCGCGCGGCGCGGCGTTTACGCTGTTCGTCGACAACGGTGCTGAGGCGCGCGCACTGCTGCGCAACAATGTCGAGGCGCTCGGGCTTGGCGGCGTGACGAAAGTCTATCGTCGCGATGCCACCAATCTCGGCCCGGCGCATCCGATGGAGCCGTTCTCGCTGGCGTTTCTCGATCCTCCCTATGGCAAGGGACTTGCCGAGAAGTCGCTCGCCTCGCTGCGTGATGGCGGCTGGCTGACGCCGGGGGCGCTGGTAGTCGTGGAGGAGGCGAAGTCCGCGGCGTTCGCTGCGCTTGAAGGCTTCGAGGAGCTGGAGCGGCGCGCGTATGACGACACGGAGTTTGTGTTTTTGCGTGGCCGGTGACCGTTGCTTCCGCAACCACAATTGTCGTCGCCCGGCTTGACCGGGCGATTCAGTACGCTGCGGCCTATCGTTCAATCGCGAACGCCTCTGGAATACTGGATCGCCCGCCCCAGTGCGCAATTGCGCACAAGGCGGGCGACGACAATTTAATGTGGGCCTAACGTCGCCCGAACAGCTTCTCGATATCCGAGAGCTTCAATTCCACGTAGGTCGGCCGGCCGTGGTTGCACTGGCCTGAGTTCGGCGTGTCTTCCATCTCCCGCAGCAGCGCGTTCATCTCCTCCGGCTTGAGGCGGCGGCCGGCGCGCACCGAGCCGTGACAGGCCATGGTGGCGGCGACGTGCATCAGGCGCCGCTCCAAAGGCAAGGCTTCATCCCATTCGGCCATGTGCTCGGCGAGATCGCGCAATAATCCGGCGGCGTTCGCCTTGCCGAGCAGCGACGGCGTCTCGCGCACCGCCACCGCGCCGGGTCCAAAGGAGTCGATCGCAAGGCCGAACGACGCGAGTTCCTCGGCGCGATCGAGCAGCCTTTCGACGGTCGCCTCGTCGAGTTCGACGATTTCCGGGATCAGCAAGATCTGACGCTGCACGCCGTTTTTCGCCAGCGACGCTTTCAGCTTCTCATAGACGATGCGCTCATGCGCGGCGTGCTGGTCCACGACGACGAGGCCGTCGCGGGTCTGCGACACGATGTAGGTCTCGTGGATTTGCGTGCGTGCGGCGCCGAGCGGACGGTCGAGCAAATCAGGGGAGGTTTGTGCCTCGAAGCGCACGTCGGCGGTCGGCGTGCCGACATCGAAGGCGGCCTGGCCCGCTTCGGCGAGTGCAGATGCCATCGCGCCTCCAAACGAGGGCGCGGAATTGACCGGATAGGCCGGCGAACTGCGCCAGTCCCAGTTGGTCGGGCGCGGCGCAAACGACGGACGGAAGGCCGATAGCGCGGCGCCATCGGTATTGGCGGCGGTGCGGCGGCCCTCGCGGGCGAGGCCATCCTTCAGCGCGTGTACGATCAGCGCGCGAACAAGTCCTGCGTTGCGAAACCGAACCTCGGTCTTGGCCGGGTGCACATTGGCATCGACCTCGTGCGGTTCCAGCGTCACGAACAGCGCCACCACGGGATGGCGGTCGCGCGGCAGATAATCCGAATAGGCCGCGCGCACCGCGCCGAGGATCAGCTTGTCGCGTACCGGGCGGCCGTTGACGAACAGATATTGCCCGAGCGCGTTGGCGCGCGTCAGCGACGGCGCGGCGGCAAAGCCCTCGACCACGACGCCCTCGCGCTCGGCGCGCACTTCGATCGCGCTCGAACGGAAATCGCTGCCCAGGATATCGCCGAGCCGCGTCAGCCGGCCTGCAGCACCGGGCAGCGCGGCGGCCCATGTCACCGGCGCGCGTTCCTCGCCGGCGAGCGTGAAGGCGATATCGGGCCGCGCCATGGCGAGCCGCCGCACCACTTCGCGGATTGCTTCGGCCTCGGTGCGGTCGGTCTTGAGGAATTTCAGCCGCGCCGGCGTGGCGTAGAAGAGATCGCTGACCTCGACGCGGGTGCCCTGCGACAGCGCCGCCGGCATGATAGGTGATTTGTCGCCGCCTTCGACCGACAGCGACCAGGCGTGCGGTTCGCTGCGATGCCGCGTGGTGATGCCGAGCCTTGCCACCGCGCCGATCGAGGGCAGGGCCTCGCCGCGGAACCCGAGCATGCGGATGCGCAGCAGATCCTCATCATCGAGCTTGGAGGTGGCGTGACGGTCGACGGCGAGCGCCAGATCGCCATGCGTCATGCCGCTGCCGTCGTCGGTAATGCCGATCCGCCGACGGCCGCCACCATCGGTGAAGATGTCGACCCGGCTGGCCCCGGCGTCGATGGCGTTTTCGACGAGTTCCTTGACCACGCTCGCGGGACGCTCGACCACCTCGCCGGCGGCGATGCGGTTGACGACCTGTTCGGGGAGTTGGCGGACGGGCATGGGGACTGGCTGACGCGTCGATTCGAGGCTGGAGCGCTATTCTAGGCGCTAGGGGCGGCAAATGCATGCCGAATCAATGCCGGGCTGGGGATGAAGGCCGACTATCGTCTTGAAGATGCTGAGATTCGCTCCCGGCGGTTTTGGGAATCGGGCTTGGGATCCGACTTGGGATTGTGAGGTCGAGTGACCGGGTATATCGTTTAGAAAAATTATAATCTGACGGGAGGAATGCCATGTGCCATCTGTTCGCGCATCAGGCCCAGCGCGATTATGAATCGCAGACCCGATCGCTGCGGATGGGCGGCCATTGCACCTCGATCCGGCTGGAAATGTCGTTCTGGGACACGCTGGAGGAGATCGCGGCGAAGGAGGGGATGAGCCTCGCCAAGTTCCTCACCACCCTGCACGACGAAGTCCTCGACCACCACGGCGAGGTCAGGAATTTCGCCTCGCTGCTGCGCTGCTCCTGCCTGATCTATCGCGCCAAGAGCGCGGTTGTGGCGCCGGAATTCAGTGGCAGCAGCCCTGCCATGCTCGACGCGGCCGAATAGGTTTTCTCCGATCGGAAAGCAAAAGCGGCTCGATCCATTTCCCGGATCGACCCGCTTCCGCTTTGCTGGAACTAGATTTCCTTGCGCTGCATGGCGCCGGTGATGTGGTCTGCCTGCCGGATCGCAAGCGCTACGATCGTCAGCGTCGGATTGCAGGCCGCGCCGCTGGTGAACTGGCTGCCGTCGGAGACGAACAGGTTCTTGACGTCGTGGGCCTGCCCGAACTTGTTCACCACGCCATCCGCAGGCTTGTCGCTCATCCTGTTGGTGCCGAGGTTATGCGTGCTCGGGTAGGGCGGCGTCGGGTAGGTCACGGTGGCGCCGACGGCCTCGTAGACGGCGGCACCCTGCTTGTAGGCGTGATTGCGCATCGCGATGTCGTTCGGGTGATCGTCGAAATGCACGCTCGCCACCGGCATGCCGAACTTGTCCTTGGCCTTGGCATCCAGCGTGATGCGGTTGGTTTCCTGCGGCATGTCCTCGCCGACCAGCCACATGCCGGCCATCCGCGGATAGGATTCCATCGCTGACGTGAAGGGGCGTCCCCAAGCGCCGGGGTTGAGGAATGCCGCCATGAACGGCACGCCGATCGACAGCGTCTCCATTTCGTAGCCGCCGACGAAGCCGCGCTTGGGGTCGTTCTTGGCCTCGTCGCGGATGATACCGGCCATGGTGGTGCCGCGATACATGTGAACTGATTTTTCGAACGCCGCATACACGCTGCCGGTCATGTGCCGCATGTAGTTGCGGCCGACCTGCCCGGACGAGTTGGCAAGGCCGTTCGGGAACATGTTCGAGGCGCTGTTGAGCAACAGACGCGGGCTCTCGATCGAGTTGCCAGCGACTGCCACCATGCGCGCCGTCTGGCGCTGCATCGCGCCGCTCGCGTCGGCATAGACCACGCCCGTCACCTTGCCGGACGCATCGTGCTCGATCTTGATCACCATGCTGTTGGGGCGCACCTCGAGGTTGCCCGTCGCCTCGCCGCCGGGGATTTCTGTGTAGAGCGTCGACCATTTAGCGCCGGTCTTGCAGCCCTGGAAGCAGAAGCCGATCTGCTGGCAGGCCCCGCGCCCGTCGCGTGGCGCGCTGTTGATCGCCATGTTGCCGGTGTGCACCTCCTTGTAGCCGAGCTTCTTCGCGCCGGCTTCCATCACCTTGAAATTATTGTTGCCGGGCAGTCCCGCAATGCCGTTGGTACGGGTGACGCCCATCTTGTCCTCGGCCCTGGCGTACCACGGCTCCAACTCGGCGAGCGTGATCGGCCAGTCCAGGAGATTGGCGCCGGCGATGCCGCCATAGGTGCTCTTGACCTTGAACTCGTGCTCGTCGAAGCGCAGCGAGGCGCCGGCCCAGTGCGTGGTCGAGCCGCCGACCGCCTTCACGATCCACGCCGGAAGGTTCGGAAAATCCTTGGCGACGCGCCAGCTTCCGGATGTGGTGCGCATGTCGGACCAGGCGAGCTGGGAAAAGCTCTCCCATTCGTCGTTGACGAAGTCCTGCAGCTCAATGCGCGATCCCGCCTCGAGGATCACGACCTTGACGCCTTTTTGCGCCAGCTCGTTGCCGAGCGTTCCGCCGCCGGCGCCCGAGCCCACGATCACGACCACGCCGCTGTCATTCAGATCGAATTTTGCCATGTTGAATTCCTCCCTGACTGTTCGTTGCCCGCGGCGCTTCAAGCCTTCGGGAGCCAGTCGATGTCGGCGAAACCGCGCTTGATGTAGCCGCCGTGCTCGGCGGAAGAGCCCTCGTAGCCAAACTTGGGCCAGAGCTCTTTCTGGTTATAGAGGGAGACGACGAGGTCGCCGCGGATCTTCTGGAAGAACGGCGTTTGCTCGATCTGCTGCAGCAGCGCTACGCGTTCGGTTTCCCAGGGCACCTGGGCGTAGGGCACCTTGTGACGGTCGTTCGCCGCCTTGTCGAGCTGGGTGACGCCGTCAGAGATCAGCGATTTGGTGGCAGGATCCTTCGCCGCCTTGCCGTCCCACGGCTTGACCGCGGTGATGTAATAGCTGTCGCCCAGGAAGTCGTGCGGATAGATATCGCGCGCGACCTTGACCAGCGTCTTCAGCGTCGCCGGCGTCAGCGCGGTGGCGTCGTCGGCCCAGGCGTCGCTGACGCTCAAGCCTGCGCTGCTCGCGATGGCGACGGCCGGCACCGCCGTGGCGGCGCCCTTCAGGAAGACGCGGCGGTCATATTTGCTTCGACGATCGACTTCTCTCATTTGTGTCCTCCCTGGAATGCTTGTTGATTGCGATTAACCGAAGCGCCCACCGCGCTGGATTACCTCGATTTTGTAGCCGTCCGGATCGGCGACGAAGAAGAAGCGCGCCAGCGTCCTGCCATCGTGCTTGAAGTCGCGCAGCGGCCCGGGGACGAGATTCTCGCGCGCAAATCTTTCGTGTTCCGCGTCGAGATCGTCGACGACAACGGCAAGGTGGCCGTAACCGTCGCCGAGCGCGTAGGGCTCCTTGCGATCGAAATTGACGGTCAGTTCGACCTCGAACGGCGAGGAGGGATGACGCAGGTAGATCAGCGCGAAATCCGCAAACTTGAGATGATCGGCGACTTCGAGCCCGAAGGCGCGTGCATAGAAGTCCAGCGACTTCGCCTCGTCGAACACGCGGATCATCGAATGAACAGGCTTTGCCATTCAGTTTAGCTCCTTCAGGTAAGCGATGATGGCGGCGCGGGTTTCCGCCTTGGGCTGGCGGTAGGCCATGTTGGAGCCCGGGATCGTGGCCTGCGGATTGGCGAGGTAGGCGTCGAGCCTGGCGTCGTCCCAGACAAAGCTGGCCTGGGCGAAGCCGGCGGAATAGCGAAAGCCGTTCGCCTTGCCGGCCTCTCGGCCGACGATCTTGAACAGCGATGGTCCCTGGCGGATCGGGTCGGACAGGTTGGTGGTGTGGCAGGTCGCGCACTGCTGCCTGAACAGCGTCGTTCCTTCCGGCGGCTTGGCGGCGGGCAGCGCCATCTGTGCGCGGGCAACTGTTACGACAAGCAGTGCGGCGCAAAATCCGAGACCGATTGCCCGTGTCGTGCGCAGCATTGTCATGTGCTCCACCATCGGCATGCGCAGACTGTAGGTCGCTAAAAATCCGCGGTGGTAGTAGCCGGCTGTTTCACGGCAGAACAAAAGCGGCTGTGCCTTTGATGCGCGCCATTATTCGACCGAAAGTATCGAAGTTCCAGTCGCCGCATGTGCGGTCGGTCCGTGGCCAAGGATTCGCAAAATGACCCCGAAATCCCTGCACGATCACCACACCGCGGGGGTTGCATGGCGCCTGCGCCGTTCGCCCCACGCGTGACCCGGCGACGAGCGGTTCGGTGCGAACGGCGCTTAAAGCAGGCCGAACCGCTCGTCGTCGCCCAAACCTGGAGACATGGATGAAGCTAGTGGAAACCTCGGCGATCGCTGTCGCAATCTCGGCGCTGCTTGCCGGTCCTGTTCTGGCGCAAGGCGCCTCGTCCGACACGCAGGTCCGCGGCGGTGCAAAGGGCAAGACCCAGATGCAGGGTGGCGCAGCGGGCAGCGTCGATGAGGATGCCGATACGCGCGCGACCGGTCACAAGGCGGGCGCTGCGAAGACCGGCGCGAAGGGCACCGTCGGTACCGGCAGCGGAAAAGTTACAAGTGGTGGAGCGATGGCTCCGGCCACGGGCAGGTAATTCTCCACGCGGAGGAACCCCGCGTTCTCCGCTGGTTACTCTCCAAACAGAAACTCCGGCCGTGGCAACGGCCGGAGTTTTTCGTGTCGGGATGGCAGCTCAATCGTCGAACCGCGAGGTGCGCTTCGCCTTGACGTCGCTGCGGCGCTTCTTGCCTTCCAGGCGCCGCTGCTTCGATCCGAAGGTCGGCTTGGTCGGCCGCCGCGGCGTCGGCCGGATCAGGGCTTCGCGCAGCAGCTCGAGCAGGCGGTCGATCGCATCGGCGCGGTTGCGCTCCTGGGTGCGGAAGCGCTGGGCGTGGATCACGATCACGGCTTCCTTGGTCATGCGCTGGCCGGCAAGCCGGTTCAGCCGCAGGGCTGCATCCTCCGGCAGTGTGATCTTGCGGGTGTCGAAACGGAGCTGCGCCGCGGTGGCGAGCTTGTTGACGTTCTGCCCGCCCGGGCCGGAGGCGCGGACGAAGGCAATCTCGATATCGTCCTCGTCGATCGTGAAGTCGCGGGCAACCCGCAGCATGGCGGCACCAAAGTCGTCATGCCCGGGCTTGTCCCGGGCATCCACGAATTCAGCGTATAGAAAACGCGGATGGCCGGGAATAGGCGAGCGGAAGCGACGCCGTCCTTCGGACGGCTATGCCCGGCCATGACGGAGAGTTTGGTACGCCTCAGTTCGCCTTCGGCGGCGCGACGGCGGGCTGGGCGGCGGCCTGCGGGGCGCGGCCGACGATCACGGTCAGCAGGCCCTGGCCCCAGAGCTTCTTCGCGGCCTGTTTGGCGTCGTCGAGGGTCACGGCGTCGACGAGGGCGTTGCGCTTCTCGATGTAGTCGATCGGCAACTTGTCGAGCTGGTATTGCAGCAGCGCCTGCGCCAGCTTCGAGGACGTATCGAGCGCCAGCATCTGGGAACCCTTCAGGTAGGACTTGGCCTCGTCCAGTTCCTTCTGGGTCGGGCCTTCCTCTGCCATGCGGCGGATTTCCTTTTCGATCGCATCGACGGTCTCGCCGGCGCGGTCGGCGCGGGTGCCGGTATTGCCGATGAATATCGCGGAACGATCCATCCAGAGCAGCGATTGATAGATCGAATAGGCAAGGCCGCGCTTTTCGCGAACTTCCTTGTAGAGCCGCGACGACAGCCCGCCGCCGCCGAGGATGTGGTTCACCACATAGGCCGCCATGAATTTCGGATCGTCGCGGCGAATGCCGGGACCGCCGAACGTCACCACCGTCTGCGGCACGTCGAGCGGGATGAAGGCGCGCTGCGGCGGCTTGGCAGCCTCGACATCAGCGACCGGCGTCAGGCTGGCCTTGGTCGGCAAGCCGCCAAACGTCTTGTCCAGCAATTTTCCGAGCGTGTCGGGGTCGACATCGCCGACCACGGCGATCCGCAGCGTGTCCTTTGCGATCACCCGGCGCACGTAGTCCTTCAAGTCGGCGACATCGATCTTCGGCACGCTCTCCAGCGTGCCGTTGGCCTGCCTGCCATAGGGATGGTCGCCGAACGCGACTTCGAGGAATTTGCGACTCGCCAGCGAAGTGGGATTGGTGGACTCGCGGCGCAACTGGGAGATGATCTGCGCGCGAATGCGTTCGACATCGGTTGCATCGAAGCGCGGCGAGGTCAGCGCCAGATGCAGCAAGTCGAAGGCCTCGTCCTTGTTGTCCTTGAGCATGCGCAGCGAACCGCGGAAAGTATCACGGTTCGCGGCAAAGCTCAGCTCGATGGCGCGGCGCTCAAGGCGTTCGCGGAAGGTTTTCGAATCGAGATCGCCCGAGCCCTCGTCGAGCAGGCTGGCGGCCATGTTGCCGACGCCGGGTTTGCCGGGCGGATCCTGCGCGGCGCCGCCGCCGAAGGCGTATTCCATCGCGATCAGGGGTACGGTGGCGTCCTGCACGAACCAGGCTTCGATGCCGCCCGGCGACACCAGGCGCTGAATCTTTGTTGCCGCCTGCGACGGCGTGGCCGCCACAAACAACAGCGCTGCGCCTGCGATCAGGCCGAATGCCAGGCGCTGCGCGCCGGTCCGAAAATAGTTCACGAGCGCTTCTCCTCGCGTTTCGGAGCGGAATCCTTGATCAGATAACCGGTTACCGAGCGTTTCTTGTCGAGCCATTTCTGTGCGACGTCGCGGACTTGCTCGGCGGTCACCGCGCGAATGCGGTCCGGCCAGCTCCTGATATCGTCGATGCTGCGTCCCGTCGTCAGCGCGCCGCCATACCAGCGCGCCAGCGTGGCCTGGTTGTCCTGGGCGTAGATCGCCTCGGCTATCAGCTGGGTCTTGACCCGTTCGAGGTCCTCGGCGCGGGCGGGGTTCTTGATGATGTCTGAAATCACTTCGTCGATGACCTGCTCGACCTGCGCAAACTCCACGCCGGGCTTCGGCGAAATCGCGATCGAGAACTGCGACGGATCGAGCGAGGTGCCCTGGTATCCGGCGCCGGCGCTGGTGGCGAGCGAGCGATCGATCACCAGGGCGCGATAGAGATAGGAGTTGGAGCCGCCGCCCATCAACTGCGCGAGCACGTCGAGCGCCGGACCTTCGCCGGCTGCAGCGGTCGTCGAGGACGGAACGAGGTATTGACGCCGCAGCCGGGTCTGCTCAACCCGCGGATCGGACAGCGTCACCGTGCGCGGTCCTGCGGGCTCCGGCTCCTGCGGACGGATGCGCTGCGCGGCAATGGCCGGCTGGGCCGGGATGCCGCCATAGGCCTTCTCCACCATGGGGCGGACCTCATTGGCATCGACATCGCCGGCGATCACCAGGATCGCGTTGTTGGGCGCATAGAAGCGCTTGTAGAACGCCAGCGCGTCCTCGCGGTCGAGCTTCTCGATCTCCTGACGCCACCCGATCACCGGACGGCCGTAGGGATGGTTGAGGTAGAGCGCCGCCATCATCTGCTCGGTCAGCCGCGCTTCAGGATTGTTGGCGACCCGCATGTTGAACTCCTCGAGCACGACATCGCGCTCGGGCAGCACGTTCTCGTCCTTGAGGATGAGACCGGTCATGCGGTCGGCCTCGAACTCCATCATGGACGCGAGCTGCTCGCGCGGCACGCGTTGGAAATAGCCGGTGTAGTCGACGGACGTGAAGGCGTTCTCGTTGCCGCCGATCCGCAGCACCGTCTGCGAGAATTCACCGGCGGGATGCTTCGCGGTGCCCTTGAACATCAGATGTTCGAGGAAGTGCGCGAGGCCTGATTTGCCAGGCGTCTCGTCGGCGGAGCCGACCTTGTACCAGATCATCTGCGTCACGACCGGCGTGCGGCGATCCGGGATCACCACCACTTGCAGGCCGTTGCCGAGGGTGAAGCTGGCGGGACGTTCCGACGTGACCGTGGTCTGGGCGAGTGCGGCGCTGCCGGCGGAAAAAGCAGATATCGAGATGAAAGCTGCAGCTAGCGAGGCGGCAAAGCGGTGCGATGACATTATGACCTATCTGGCGCGTATGCCGCAAAAGTGGTTAGCGCTCTTGCAACAGGAATTCGCGCAAATGCTGGAAACAACCCGAACGAACCGTTCGGGACAAAGCCGCGGTATCGTACACCGCGCATGTACAGGCAATCGTCACGAAGGCGCGAGATAAGCTTAACAATTCGCCATGCTTAACTATTCGCCATACTTGCCTTTGGCCGGATTGTATTCCTTGTTCAGCGATTCCCTCGGCCCCGTTCCGTAGGCGTAGTTCTCCGATGGTGTCTGATAGCCGGCCGGAGGCTGCGTCAGCGACTCCCGCGTCGGCTCGCCCTTGAAGGTGGCGGTCTCGGTCTTGCTGCCGCCAAACAGGCCGCTGAAGCCGCCCGTATAGCCAAGCTGCGAGGGGCTCAGGATCGGGTTGGTGTACGAATTGCCCGGCTGCACCGGATCGTTGTCCTTGCGTGCAGTGCCCGCGGTCTTGCCCGCCGCCAGTTCGGCCGGCGTCAGGATGCGGGCCGCTTCGCGCGGGTCCTTGTTCTCTTTCTTGCGGGCCGCGACGGCGGCCTTGCGGCGCTGCTCGTCGGGATCCTTCGGCCAGTTCGGCGCTTTCGCCTCGGCCGCAGCAGCGGCCGGGGGCGGCAGGTCCAGCTTGGGCGGCACCACCAGCGGCGAACGCTCGCGATACTCGATGCCCCGGTTTTCCATGTTGGTGCCGCCGATGCCGCGCATGATGCCTTCGATGATCTTTTCCTCGAAGGTCTTGTCGTCCTCGTCCTCGTCGTCGGCTGCGCGTACGGGTCCTGAGGCCATTACCAGACCGATGCCGAGGGCAATGGCGGCGAACCGCAACGCGCGGCTCAGCGAGCTATTCTGCAGCATCCAGGAGCGGGCTTCGGTCTCGCGCATCGTGCTGTTCCCCATTCACAATTTCCGCAACTCGCGGGGGCCGGCTTGAAGGGCGCCAACCCGCATTTGCGGGCATGGATTACCGCGGTCGTATCGGCCGGGATCAGGGCGCTTTTGCGGCGGGTACCCCCAGGAAGGAATCATACAATAGGCCAGCTACCCCGGCAACAATGGCCACATCCGCAAGGTTAAACACGTACCAATTGAAGGTTTTTCCGCCGATATCGATGTGGAACAGGGCGAAATCGACCACCGCGCCGTGGAGGAAGCGGTCGATCCCGTTGCCGACCGCGCCACCGATGATCAGGCCCAGCGCGATGGTCGCGAGCAGCGTGCTCGACCGCGCCATCCAGATCCCCAGCACGATCACGGCGATCGCCTTGATCCCGATCAGCACCACCTGGGCGAGCTGATTGTCGGTCTGGAACCAGCCAAAACTGATGCCGACATTCCATGCCAGCACCAGATCGAAGAACGGCGTGACCCTGACCGCGCCGCGATGGGCGAGGTCGAACACGTAGAGCAGCCAGAGCTTCGAGGCCTGATCGAGAATCAGCGTGGCGATCGCAGCAATGACGCCGGCGCGAAGGTGAGGGGTTGTCGAGCGTTCGAGGCCGGACACTTATCTCGCCTTCTTTTTCGTCTTCTTTGGCTTGGATGCTACCGACTTTCTTCCCGCTTTCTTGCCGGCCTTCTTTTTCGCAGCCTTCTTCGCAGCGGCTTTTGCGGCCCTCTTTTTGGTCCCCTTGGCCGCGGAAGAAGCCTTCCCGGACTTGGACGCCTTGGCTTTGGATTTCTTGGCCGAGGCTCTCTTGGTCTTGGCTTTTTTGGCCTTGGCCTTTTTCGCTACGGCCTTTTTTGCCGCAGGCTTCTTCGCACTGGCCTTCTTGGCCTTCGACTTCCCGGCTTTGGCCTTCTTCGCTTTTGCTTCAGCGGGTGCGTTCGCTTCGGCAGCCTTGCTGGCCGCTGCGATTTTTCTGGTGTTGCCCGCGCTCTCGGCTTCGTCGACCTGCGTGGCTGCCAGGATCTTTTTGGCTCTGACCTTCCTGGCAGGTTTGGTAGCCGTTTCGCTTTCCGAAGCGGCCGGCTCAGGCGTTGCCTCCAAAGGCTCTTGCGCGGGCTGTTGCGTTTCGATCAACGTGACGGGCTCGGCGGGCGCCTCGACCGGCTGGTCGCCTTCGGCAAGCGCCTTCCATTCGCGCAACGCCTGTGCGTCGCGTGGCGAGACGTCGGGGTACTCGGCATCTTCGCCGACAGTCGGCAGGATCTTCCACGACCGCGCGCATTTGGTGCCCACGGCCTTTTCGACTACGACGGCGACACCGGGCACGTCGGCGAGCTTGAACGCGCTATCCGGCGCCTCATCGTTGGTCACCATCGCGTTCGAGGTGATGCAGACTTCGGCGAGGTCGATATCGAACAGCGTGTTGAAGATGTTCTGGTCCGAGACGTAGACCAGCGGCGAGGCCTCGAGCGACGAACCGATGTTCTTGGCGGCGCGTTCCAGTTCGAGCGCACCGGTGACGACACGGCGAACGTTGCGGATGGTTTCCCATTTCGTGGCCAGCACATCGTCGCGGAACTGCTCGAGACCTTCCGGCAGCAGCGTCAGGTGCACCGATGGTTCGGCGTTCGGATTGTACATCCGCCACGCTTCGTCGGTGGTGAAGCTCAGGACCGGCGCCAGCCAGCGCAGGATCGCGTCGCAGATGATGTCGATCGTGGACAGCGCCGCCTTGCGCGCTACCGAGGACGGCGGATCGCAATACAGCGTATCCTTGCGAATGTCGAAATAGAACGCCGACAATTCGGTGTTCATGAACGCCGAAAGCGTCGCCACGACAGTCTTGTAGTCGAACTCGGCATAGGCCTGGCGCACGATCGCCGCGCGGCCGGCGAGTTCGTGCAGCATGAGCCGCTCCAGTTCGGGCATGTCGGCATAAGCGACTGCGTCGGCGGGATTGAAATGATGCAGCGTGCCGAGCATCCAGCGGATCGAGTTGCGCAGCTTGCGATAGGTCTCGATGGTGTTCTTCAGGATTTCGGGACCGATGCGCTGGTCGTCGGCATAGTCGGTGGCGCAGACCCAAAGTCTCAGGATATCGGCGCCCGAATCCTTCATCACCTTTTGCGGCTCGACGGTGTTGCCGAGCGACTTCGACATCTTGCGGCCGTTCTCATCGAGCGTGAAGCCGTGCGTCAGCACCACGTCGTAAGGCGCGCGGCCGCGGGTGCCGCAGCTCTCCAGCAGCGAGGAGTGGAACCAGCCGCGATGCTGGTCCGAGCCTTCCAGATACATCACGGTGTCGTCGCCACCGTCGATCTTGCGCACGATGTTGCCGAGGGAGGGGAAGTTCTGGCGGTCTTCCAGCACGAAGGCGTGGGTCGAGCCGGAATCGAACCAGACGTCGCAGATGTCGTCGACCTTCTTCCAGTCTTCGCCGGCGCGTGATCCTAGAAAACGCTCCCGCGCGCCATCCATGTACCAGGCGTCGGCGCCTTCCTCACTGAAGGCTTCGGTGATGCGCTGATTGACCATTTCGTCCTGCAGGATTTCGGCGGTGCCGTCGCCCTTCTCGCGCACGAACACCGCGATCGGCACGCCCCAGGCGCGCTGGCGCGAGATCACCCAGTCGGGGCGGCCGGCGATCATGCCGTTGATGCGGTTCTGGCCTGCGGGCGGCACCCATTGCGTCACCGAGATCGCACGCAGCGCGCGCGCCCGCAGCGTGTCGCCGGGCTTCGACTCGCCGTGATCGGCGATGTCCTTGTCCATCGCGATGAACCACTGCGGCGTGTTGCGGAAGATCACCGGCTTCTTCGATCGCCACGAATGCGGATATTGATGCTTGAGCCGGCCACGCGCCAGCAGCATGCCGCGCTCGACCAGCGCCTTGATCACGCTCTCATTGGCATCGCCCTTTTCGCCCTTGTCGTTGAGGACACGTTTGCCGGTGAAGCCCGGTGCGTGATCGGTGAAGGCGCCGTTCTCGTCGACGGTGTAGGGGATGGTGGTGTTGATGCCGCGCGGCTCGAGCTCGCGCGCATTTGCGGTCCAGACGTCGAAGTCTTCGCGCCCGTGGCCGGGCGCGGTGTGCACAAAGCCTGTACCGGTGTCGTCGGTGACGTGGTCACCCGGGAGCAGCGGCACCGTGAAGTCGTATCCGCCCTCGAAACCCTTCAGCGGGTGGGCGCACTCGACAGCATCCAGCGTGTCGGCCGGCAGATCGCGCAGCTTCGCATAGGCCGTGACGCGCGCCTGCTTGAACACGCTTTCGGCGAGCGCGTCGGCGAGGATCAGCAGATCGCCGTTCTTTGCCCAGTTATCCTCGGGTGCGTCGGTGACCTCATACAGGCCGTAGGCGATCTTCGGCGAAAAGCTGATGGCGCGGTTGCCGGGCAGCGTCCACGGCGTCGTGGTCCAGATCACGACGGATGCGTTGGCGAGCGCGCCATGCGCCGGCGAGGTGATCGGAAATTTCACCCACACCATGTCGGAGGTGTAGTCCTCATACTCGACCTCGGCCTCGGCAAGCGCGGTCTTCTCCACCACGCTCCACATCACGGGCTTGGAGCCGCGATAGAGCGTACCGTTGGCGGCGAACTTCATCAGCTCGCGCGCGATCTGGGCTTCGGCGGGATAGCTCATGGTGGCGTAGGGATGATCCCAGTCGCCGATGATTCCGAGCCGCTTGAACTCCTCGCGCTGCACGTTGAGCCAGTGCGTCGCGTAGGCGCGGCACTCTTTCCGAAACTCCACCATGGCGGTGGAGTCGCGGAAGTCAGGCTTCTGCCTGCCCTTGGAGCGGTAGTTCTCTTCCTCGATCTTCCACTCGATCGGCAGGCCGTGGCAGTCCCAGCCCGGCACGTAATTGGAATCGAAGCCGAGCATCTGCTGGCTCTTGGTCACGACGTCCTTGAGGATCTTGTTCAGCGCGTGGCCGATATGGATGTTGCCGTTGGCGTAGGGCGGGCCGTCATGCAGCACGAATTTGGCGCGGCCGGCGGCGCTCTGGCGCAGCTTTCCGTAGAGGTCGATCTCGTTCCAGTATTTCAGGATTTCCGGCTCGCGCTGCGGCAGACCGGCGCGCATCGGGAAGTCCGTCTGCGGCAGGAACAGGGTCTTGGAATAGTCGGTGACGTCGGATTTTTGCGGATTTTGTGACATGAAAGCTCTGGTTTGGCTCGTAAACGGCGCGAGAGGCGCGAGGAGATCGCGGATGAACAGGAAAATCCCGGTCTTGCGCCGAGCTGAACGCTCAGGCGGAAGCCGGGCCGCTAATGCTGATGGTGCGCCGCGCAAACATGGGGGCTTTCCATAGCAGCCAACCAGGAAAATCGCAAAGCCCGACGGGCCTGCTTTCAGCTTGGTTTGGGCCGGGCCGGGTTTCCCGCAACCGTCACGCCCGCGCCGACATCGCGCGTCACCACGCTGCCGGCGCCGACGATGGCGCCGTCGCCGATCGTGATGCCGGGCAGGATGATGGCGCCGCCTCCGATCCAGACGTCCTTGCCGATCCGCACGGGGCGGCCGAATTCCAGGCCCTCGCGGCGGGTCTCGGCGTCACGCGGGTGATCGGCCGCGTAGATCTGGACGGCCGGTCCGATCTGGGTGCGGTCGCCGATGCTGACTTCGACGACGTCGAGGATGACGCAGTTGAAATTCATGAACACGCCGTCGCCAACCTTGATGTTGTAGCCGAAGTCGCAGAAGAACGGCGGCCTGATCACGGCGCCGTGGCCGACGTGTCCCAGGCGCTCGCTCAAGAGCGCGTGGCGTACGGATACCGGCTGCGCCAGCGCGGCATTGTAGCGGACCAGCCAGGCCTTGGTCTGCGCCTGCTCGGCGCCGATCTCTGCGTCGGGCCGATAGAGCTCGCCGGCCAGCATTTTTTCCTTTTCGGATCTGCTCAACTGATCGCTCCAAGCTTCGGAAACGCATCGGGCGCGGCGGCGAGCGCCGCGCGGGCCCGCGCGCTGTCATCGTCCATCTGCCGAATCAGCGCGTCGATTGAGTCAAACTTGAGTTCGTCGCGGATGAACCCGATGAAGGCGACGTCGAGCGTGGTGCCGTAGAGATCGCCCTTGAAGTCGAACACGAACACTTCCAGCAGCGGCGCGCCGTTGTCGAAGGTCGGGCGGCGGCCGAAACTTGCCACCGCATCGTACCGCTCGGCGCCGCGGCCGACCCGCACGGCGTAGATGCCGTGCTTGAGGCTGCAATTCCTGTCGAGGCGGATATTGGCGGTGGGATAGCCGAGATCGCGGCCGCGCTTCTCGCCGTGGATCACCTCGCCGCTGACGAACCACGGTCCGCCCAGCATCGCGGTGGCGTCGTCGATCTGGCCCTCCGCCAGCGCCATGCGGATGGCGCTGGAGGAAACCGGCCGCTCCTCGATATCGACATGGGCCTGGACGTCGACCTCGATCCCGAGCCGCGGCGCTTCGCTGAGCAGCAGGCCCGGCGAGCCGACCCGGCCCTTGCCGAAATGAAAGTCATAGCCGACCGCGATTCCCGAGATGCCGAGGCGCTCAATCAGGTCATGGTGAATGAAATCTTGCGCCGAGGTACCGGCGCGGGACTTGTCGAACGTCATCACCACGGCGCCGGCGAGCCCGGTCCCGGCCAGCAGCCGCAGCTTGTTGGTCTCGTCGGAGAGACGGAATTGCGGGCTGTTCGGGCTGAAAAAGCTGCGCGGATGCGGCTCGAAGGTGACGGCAAACGCGGGTTTTTTGTGGGCCTGGCCCATCCGCAGGGCGGCGGCGATCACCGCGCGGTGGCCCAGATGGACGCCATCGAAATTGCCCATGGCGACCACGGCGCCGCGGGGGATATCGGCGGCAGGGGTGGTGTCCCGTATAACGGTAAATTCAGGTGTCATTTCAGGGATTCTTCAGGAATTCGGGCCTTCGGCGAACGCGGCCGGACCGTGACGCGGCGCTGCCTATCAAGTCAAGCGGGCCCGTCAGCCCAAAACGCGTGCAATCCGTCCGGGCCCGATTAACTGGCTGTTTAACGGCTGATGCTAGGTCTTGGGGGAGGACTGCGGGTCGCGCAGGCCTGCGGATATTTTGTTGCGTAAGCGTTGCAGTGGGGGAAGAGATGGCGGTTGATTTGTCCATGCCGGTTCTGGTGGTTGATGACTATGGCACCATGATCCGCATCATCCGAAATCTTTTGAAGCAGCTCGGCTTCGACAACATCGACGATGCCAGCGACGGATCGCAGGCGCTGGACAAGATGCGCGGCAAGAAATACGGGCTCGTGATTTCCGACTGGAACATGGAGCCGATGACCGGCTACGACCTGCTCAAGGAAGTCCGTGCCGATCCCAACCTCGCCACCACGCCCTTCATCATGATCACGGCGGAATCCAAGACCGAGAACGTGATCGCGGCCAAGAAGGCCGGCGTCAACAACTACATCGTCAAGCCGTTCAACGCGGCCACGCTGAAGACCAAGATCGAAGCGGTCTTCCCGGACATGGCGACGGCGTAAAGCCTTCGAGCGCTCAACGGAATCTTAAATGCCCGGTCTGACCCCGGGCATTTTTCGTTGGGCTACCAGCGCAATTCCCGCATCAGCGCCTTCGGCGGATGCCCGAACAGCTCCTTGACCGAGGCCGGGTCGAGCTGGTCGATGCCCTCGAAATCCTCGGAATGGATGCCGCGGGTCACAAACAGGCAATCGATTCCAAAGCCGTGGGCGCCCGTCAGGTCGGTCCGCACCGAATCCCCGATCGCCAGCACGCGGTCGAGCGGCGCAGGACTGCCGCGGCGCTCAGCGGCGAGCGCCATCGCGCGCTCATAGATCGGCCGGTGCGGCTTGCCATAGAAAACCACCTCGCCGCCGAGTTCGCGATACAATTCGGCGATCGCGCCCGCGCAGTAGATCAGCCGGTCGCCGCGTTCGACGACGATGTCGGGGTTGGCGCAAACCAGCGGCAGCCTGCGCTCGCGCGCCTGCAGCATCATCCCGCGGTAATCCTCGGCGGATTCGGTTTCGTCGTCGAACAGGCCGGTGCAGACGATGTAGTCAGCCTGCTCCAGCGGCGCGATCACAGCGTCGAGCCCGCGATAGATCGAGCTGTCGCGCTCCGGACCGAGCCAGAACATCTTCTTGCCGGGGTGATCGCCGACGAAGTGTCGGGTCAGGTCGCCGGAGCTGACGATCGCGTCATAGATTTCGTCGGCGACGCCGAGCTTGCGCAATTGCCGTTGCACCGAGTCGGCCGGCCGGGGCGCATTGGTGATGAGGATGACGGTGCCGCCGCGCTCACGAAAGGTATGCAGCGCCTGGCAGGCGTCGGGAAACGACTCGAGCCCGTTGTGCACCACGCCCCAGATATCGGAGAGGATGACCTCGACGCCGTCGACGAGCTCGCTCAGCCTTTCGGCAAATCGCAGCGAGGTCATGATTTCGGGCTTCCGCTAGCCCGGTCCGGCGGCGCGGCGCGCCAGCGCGGCATTGCCGGTCGCGCGCATGGCGGGCTCGACGGCGGGGTTGGGGAGGGGGACTGGATTACTGGAGCCATTCGGGGCATTGGAACTGCCGGATTCCTTGTTCGGGATAGCCCCGCCGGTAGCAGATGCCCCCTCGGGCCGCAACGGCCGCGGCGGGGCAAACAGGAAGCCCTGCCCGAAGCGGACGTCATAGTCGAGCAGATCGACCACGGCGCGCTCGCCCTCGATCCGCTCGGCGATCAGATCGATGCCGAAGCGGCCGAGCAGGTCGGATAGATCGGAGGGATGGATATCGGAGGTCGAATTCTGCTTGGGATCGAGCAGCAACGCTGCCGGTACCTTGATGAAACGAACGCCACGGTCGGCGAGTTCCCGCGGTTCGATCCGCAGGTCCGTGACATGGTCGATCGAGAAGCGATAACCGCGCTGCGACAGCGCGGCCAGATGCTCGGTTTCGGCAGGGCCCAGACGGCGGAACGCCGCCTGCTTGAATTCGAGCACGAAGGAAGGCGCCAGGGCGCGATTGGCCTCGAGAAAATCGAGGCATTGCGCAAAGTTGATCGGGTTGCCGAGTGTCGCCGCCGAGACATTGCAGAACACGCCGACGTCCTTGTTGCGCACCATCAGGCGGCGCAGCACCTGGACACAGCGCAGCATCACCATGTGATCGATCTTGCCCATCAGCCCGCCCGCTTCGGCGATGGAGATGAAATCGTCGGCGGCAAGGACCTGGTCGCGCTCGTCGCGCAGCCGCGTCACCGCCTCGTAGAACCGCACCTTGCGCTGTGGCAGCGTCACCATCGGCTGCAGGTAGATATCGAGCCGGCTTTCCTCGATGGCGTTCTTCACCGCGGAAAGCAACTGCGCCTGGTTGCGCGAGGCTGCAATGGCCTCCGCGACCACGGCCGGCGCCGGCGCAGGCGCTGCGGCGGCAACCGGCACCGGTCTCGCGATGGCGGGTGCTAGCGGCTCGGGGGCAAACGTCTGCTCGCTCGCCGGCTCGGAGTGAGGCCTGCTCGCCGGGGCGGGTGCTGCAGCGGCCGCGGACAGCATGTCGTCGTGATTGGCGACCGAGACGGCCAGTTGCTTGACCAGCACGCCCAATTCGTTGATTTCCCCCACCACGGCCTGGATGCGGTCTGCGCCTGCGGAGTGTGCCGACACCACCCGGCCTTCGACGGCGGCGAGCCGGCGGCCGAATTCGGCGACCTGGCGGGCGAGGTCGGCGGTGCCGCGGGACAGGTCCGCGATCTGGCCGCCGACATCGGAGCGGTCGCGCAGCCGCATCGACACGGCGTTGTAGAGGATCAGGAAAGTCAGCGCGGTCAGCGCCACGATCGCGGCTTCGGAACTGTTGAAGCCCGCCATCGCATGCAGCACCAGTCCGAGGGATGCTGCCAGCAGCACCATGCAGATGGCGATGAAAATCGTCGAAATGCGAATCATGTCGCGCGCTACGCCCTCAGGTCCGAACGGCCTTCACCCGGGGAACAGGCGCAAGTTTTAGCATGATCCAGTTTGCGCGCCCCCGAGCTCTGCGACATTACCACCAATGTTGATTCGCAGGGCCTATGTTCTTTTTGATACGGCGGGAACTGCACGGCATAAAGAGATCGCTCTTTCGAGCGAACCTGAAGTCGAACGCATCACAATCGCGAAGATGCTATGGAAAACGCCATTTTCCACGCCGCATCACGTATCTGGTGCACGGGAAATTACTGGGCCTTAATCGTACCGGTCACCTGAGTAATAATGGGAACGCCGTCTACCTGGTGCGGAAGCCCCGCCAGGTCCTTAGCATTTTTCACACCGACGACAATCGCCGGCTGGCCCCGAGCATCCAAGCCTTCGCCGATCATGGTCACGCCCTTGCGGGCCATGAGTGCGTCATGATGCTTGCTCAAAATTTGGGAAGCCCGCGTGGAAGGTTGGCTTTGCGATTCCTGGCGGTCGGGCGAAGCCTGTCCACCGATCAACTGCTCGATGCTTGGAATATCAAAAGGGGGCTGACCATTCTGCATCGTCGAACCTCTCTTTTGGCAGGAGCGAGATGGACGAGCGTCTATCCCGCTTCCTCGCCACTAGTATGCCAACTTCAAGTATAGAGCCGGTCGCCCAACGCGGCAAGCGCACGGGTGATGCGGTTGCAGAAGGTCGTGCCGCCGCCGCCGGCAAACAACAGACCGCACGGCCTAAGGCCAGCGGCCCACTCCCAGACCACCGAGCCGGAATCGCCGCCGGCGCTGAAATTGCCGCTGCCGGCGCGAACCGAGAACTGATCGCGGAAATGGGCGACGCGACCGCCGCCATAGTTGACGTTCACCGTCACACTAACTGCGGTGATCCGGCCTTGAGTCAACTGCGTCGTCCGACCGGTTTTGCCCACCAGCATGCCGAGGGTCGGCTCGATCGGATTGCTACCGATGCGGAAGAACCTTTGTGCGCCGCCACTCAAGTAAATCAGTTCCTTACGTACCCGATCCGGCCAAGCCCATCCGTTGGCGCAGTCGACAAAATTGATGCCGCCTGCAAAGTTGATGGGAATGAACTTTTCGAGAATGGCGATCTGATCGGCAGGGCACTTGCCGCCGTCGAAAGGTCCGGGCTGGCAAATGCAGTCTCCAAGGTGGCCGTTGTTGCTATCGGCCAGGACGTGGTTGTTGCTTAGGATCAGCAGACGCGAGTTTCGCGGCGGAGTGAGGCCAATGGTCAGGCAACCGAGAGTGCCTGCCGTGATTCTGAAGTGGCCAACCGACACGCCACCGGGTGCCGGCCTGATCCGGAAACGGTGGGGTTGAGCCTCCACGATGCCCACGGGAACTTGGATCACTGGCAGCGTCGACAGGGCCCGAGTGCCGGCCACGTCAGCAATCTCAGCCTGCAACTGGACTGAGTCCTGGCGCTCGACGGTGAAAATGGCGAGTGCAGCCTGGCCGGGCATCACGTTACCAGCGAGGCCCGACACAATGTCCTCGGCGTCGGCGATTGCAAAGCCGACACCAGTAACGTTGCCAGATTCGGCGGATTGGACGCCGACGTCTGCTGCCGCCGCAGATGTTCCGACGAGCTTTGCTTCGATATCGGCCTTCAAGGCCACGATGTCGGCCGGCAGATCTGCGGCCATCGCCTGAGTCACCTGATCCGCGCTTTCAGTGCCGAGCGCCTCGCTGCTTGGCTCTGCAAATGTTCCCGACTCCGTTGGTGCTCCGGGACCGCCGCTGGGGTTTTCAAATTTTGGTTCGTCTGGAATTGCAGGCATCTGAGTTCTCCTTAAGATTCTGTTGAATCACATGGAAAGAACTTGCCGCGCATCTTGCCGTAGATTGAGCCGGTCATGTCCGGCAACCAAAAGTTATTCTATTCGATCGGAGGTTGCAATTGCAATTTGTTCTAGTCGTATTCACGGAAACTGGCGGACCCAGTTGCGAAGAGAAATCGCAACGAAATTGGTTTCATGAGTGCGATGATGAGGCCGGCCGCCACATTGCTTCGCTCACGGAAGGCAGCCGGAATCGCGAGTCGCAGACCAGATCGCTGCGTCAAAGAATTTCTGGTGTTTTCGGATCGAGCTAATCTAGGCGGTGTAGTTCCGGGCGAAGCGCCACTATCGCAGTTTTTCGATGAATTGACGCGAATGCGAGGGGCGCGCAAGACCCTATCGGTCGTAGCCCAACACGGGCGACGGACATAGCACTCCTCTCCCCGCAAGCGGGCGAGGTGAGAGCCCTTACGCCGTGGCGCGGATCACCTTGGTGACCTTTTCGATGATCTCGCCGATCTGGTCCTCGGTGATGATCAGCGGCGGGGTCAGGACCAGCGTGTCGCCGGCGACGCGCACCATCAGGTCGTTGTCATGGAAGGCGCTGTTGAGCCCGGCGAAGCCGCGCTTGCCCGGCGCGTCGGCCTGCGGCGCAAGGTCGATGCCGGCGGTCAGGCCCACGGTGCGGATATCCAGCACGCCCGGTTCCTGGCGCAGCGACATCACGGCGTCGGCGAATTTCGGCTCGAGTTCACGAGCGCGCTCGAACAGCTTTTCGTCGCGGTAGATGTCGAGCGTGGCAAGTCCGGCGGCGCAGGCCAGCGGGTGGGCCGAATAGGTATATCCGTGAGCGAGTTCCACGGCGTATTCCGGACCGCTCATGAAGGCGTTGTGGATGGTGTCCCGCACCAGCACGCCGCCCATCGGCGCTGCGCCATTGGTGATGCCCTTGGCAAAGGTCAGCATGTCGGGCACCACGCCGTAGCGTTCGGCGGCAAAGGCAAAGCCAAGTCGGCCGTAGCCGGTGATGACCTCGTCGAAGATCAGCAGGATGCCGTGCTTCTGGGTGATGTCGCGCAGCCGCTTGAGATAGCCCTTCGGCGCCGGCAGCACGCCGGTCGATCCGGCCATCGGCTCGACGATCACGGCGGCGATGGTGTTGGCGCCGTGCAGATTGACGAGACGTTCCAGTTCGTCGGCGAAATGCGCGCCGTACTCCGGCTCGCCCTTGCTGAACGCCTGCTTGTCGCGATCGTAGGTCGCGGGCAGGTGGTCGACGCCGGTCAGCAGCGAGCCGAACAGCTTGCGGTTGCCGACGATGCCGCCGACCGAAGTTCCGCCGAAGCCGACGCCGTGATAGCCGCGCTCGCGGCCGATCAGGCGGATGCGGCTGCCCTGGCCGTTGATCTGGTGATAGGCGAGCGCGATCTTGAGCGCTGTATCGGCCGCTTCCGAGCCGGAATTGCAGAAGAACACGTGGTCGAGGCCATCTGGCGCCAGTTCCGCGATGCGGCTGGCAAGCTCGAAGGCCTGCGGGATGCCGAACTGGAACGGCGGCGCATAGTCCAGCGCCTCGGCCTGCTTCGCGATCGCCGACGAAATCTCGGTGCGGCCGTGGCCGGCATTGGTGCACCACATGCCCGAGGCGCCGTCGATGATCTTGCGGCCGTCGACGGTGAAGTAGTGCAAGTCCTTGGCGCCGGCGAGCAGCCGCGGGTTCTTCTTGAACGCCCGGTTCGCGGTGAACGGCATCCAGTGCGCGGCGAGATCGTTGGGCACGTTGACGGAATTGGGACGAGGGCTCTTGTCCAGCATGGGTGGCCTCTTCGATGTCTGGGGCGTTTAAGCTGCGGCGATCGTATCAGCTTCGCCGCCGAACGGGAACGCCGACACGCCGTGATATTTTCGCGCCAATCAGAGGTCGGCTGCCGCGATCCAGAATACTTCGCCCTCGGAATCCTCGGTATCGAGCCAGAGCAGGGGCAGTTGCGGATAGGCGGCTTCCAGTTGCGGGCGGCAGCGGCCGATTTCGCAGAGCAGCCCGCCTTGCGGCGTCAGGTGTGCACTCGCTCCATCGAGGATACGCCTGACGATGTCGATTCCGTCGGCGCCGCCGTCGAAGGCGAGCCTGGGTTCGGCACGGCATTCGCGCGGCAGGCTCGCCATGCCTTCGGTATCGACATAGGGCGGGTTGGATATGATCAGGTCGTAGCGCCCGTCACCTAGCGGCTCAAACAGATCGCCGCGGTGAAGTTTCACGCGATCGCCCAGCCTGTAATCGCTGACATTGCGTGCGGCGACCGCAAGTGCATCCTTTGAAATATCCACCGCGTCGATTTCAGCGTTCGGGAAATTACGGCTTGCCAGAATGGCCAGGCAGCCCGAGCCGGTACAGAGGTCGAGCACGCTCTCCACGTCTGCCGGATCCGAAATCAGCGAGCCAGCATCCTCATCGTCATCGCCGCCGAAATGCTGCTCCAGCAACTCGCCGATGAAGGAACGCGGCACGATGGTGCGCTCGTCGACATAGAAGGGCAGGCCGCGCATGTAGATCTTGTTGACGAGATAGGCGGCGGGCTTTCGCGTCGTGACGCGGCGCGCGAACAGGTCGAGGATCTTTTTTCCTTCGGCGGTGGTTACGCGCGCGGTCGCAAAGCTCTCGAACTGGTCGGGGTGAAGATGCAGCGCCTCGCAGACGAGGAAGGCGGCTTCCGCGAGCGGATCGGTGGTGCCGTGGGCGAACACCAGTTCGGCCTCGACGAAGCGGCTCACGCCGTAGCGGACGAAATCGAGCAGCGTCAGCAACTCGCCCGCGCCGACTTTGGGAAATCTCAATGCGGTACCGCGGCGCTTCACTGCCGGCTTGCGGGCTTTGGCCATCAGGATTTGGTCCAGCGTGCGGCGGCGGCATCGTCATGGTCGCGCGCTTCAATCCAGCTTGCGCCTTCCGGGCTTTCTTCGCGCTTCCAGAATGGCGCATTGGTCTTGAGGTAGTCCATCAGGAATTCCGCGGCTTCGAACGCGGCCTGCCGGTGCGACGAAGCGGTCACGACCAGCACGATATTCGCGCCCGGCGCGATGCGGCCGAAGCGATGAATGATTGTGAGGCCCTGCAACGGCCAGCGCGACAGTGCCTCGTCGGCGTGCCGGCCGATTTCAGCTTCCGCCATGCCCGGGTAATGCTCGAGCGTCAGCGCGGCGATCGTCTCGCCATTGTCGTCGCCGCGGCAGATTCCGCTGAAGGTGACGACCGCGCCGACATCGATGCGGCCCTTGCTCAACGCCGCGATTTCCTGCGCGACGTCGAAATCGGCTTCCTGAATGCGAATGGTCGCCGTGACGGACATGGGTTGATCTTCTCTTTGACGCGTTTTCTTCACGCGAACCGGTACCCACTTCGCTCGAAAACGCTTTGTCAGCCGCCGGTCATCGGCGGAAAGAATGCAATCTCGCGGGCGCCTGAAATCGCTGCGTCCGGCTTGACGTGGCTGTGGTCGATTGCGGCGCGGATCACCTTTGGCTTCTCGAAGGCGTAGGCATAGCTCTCGCCGCGGCTGGAGAGCCAGCCGATCAGGTCGCTCACCGTGCGCACGTCCGCCGGCGGCTCGACGGTTTCCTCGGCTATTCCGATCCGCTCGCGTACCCAGGCGAAATATTTGACCTTCATCCCTCATCCTCCTTGATGAGGTGATGGATACCGGCGCGGAAATAGTCCCAGCCGGTGTAGATCGTGACAAGCGCCGAGATCCACAACAGGATGATGCCGATCAGGGTGGTCCAGGGCAGTATCGCTTCGCCGGCCTCGCCGGCGATCAGGAAGCCGATCGCCACCAGTTGCACCGTGGTCTTCCATTTCGCGAGCTGGGTCACGGGTACGCTGACCCGCAACGCAGCCAGGTATTCGCGCAGACCCGAAACCAGGATTTCGCGGCACAGGATCACGAACGCCGCCCACAGCGTCCAGCGATTGATGCTGCCGTCGGCCGCAAGCATCAGGAGGCAGGATGCTACCAACAGCTTGTCGGCGATCGGATCGAGCATCCGGCCGAATGCCGATTGCTGGTCCCAGATTCGTGCATAGTAGCCATCGAGATAGTCGGTGACTGCCGCGGCGAGAAAGACTGCCAGCGCCACCCAGCGCAGCCACAGCGGGCCATCCATGATGGATTGCCAGTAGATGCAGCCGACCACCACCGGAATGGCGGCGATGCGCGCGTAGGTCAGGATATTCGGCAGGGACATGCTCTTGGTCTGTCCCCTGGTGGTCGCAATGTTCATCCGTCTTACCAATACCGCTGGAGCGTGAAGGTCAACCGTGAGGGTCTAGATCATCTGTCGCAGGCGACGCCCATGTGAAACCCGCATTCCTTTAACCCGGCTGTGCATGGAAAAACTCGAAAATCTTGCGGGCGCTTTCGGCGCTGACGCCCGGAACCTTGCCGAGGTCGGCGATCGAGGCCCGCTCGATCTCCTTCAGCGTTCCAAAATGATGCAGCAAGGCACGTTTGCGTGACGGGCCGATGCCCGGGATTTCCTGCAACCCGGCTTCCCGGATGTCCTTCTTGCGCAGTTTGCGATGTGAACCGATCACGAACCGGTGGGCCTCATCGCGTAGCCGCTGGATGAAATACAGCACGGGATCGCGCGGCTCGAGCTTGATTGCGTCGCGGTCCGGCATGAACAGGGTCTCGCGCCCGGCGTCGCGCTCCGGGCCCTTGGCGACCGCCATCAGCGACACCTGGGTCAGGCCGAGGCTTTGGAAGATTTCCCGCACGGCGTTGAGCTGGCCGCGGCCGCCGTCGATAATGACGAGATCAGGCCATTGCGGGAACGAATCATCGTCCGCCGCCGGTTTGGCGGCGTCGCCGTCCGGCGGCTTCAACAGCCGCTTGAAGCGCCGTTCCAGCACCTCGCGCATCATCGCGTAGTCGTCGCCGGGCGTCAGGCCCTCGGACTTGATGTTGAACTTGCGGTACTGGTTCTTGATGAATCCATCCGGCCCCGCCACGATCATCGCACCGACCGCGTTGGTGCCCTGGATATGGCTGTTGTCGTAGACCTCGATGCGAGTGGGTACCTGCAGCAATCCGAGCGTTGTCGCCATGCCCTGCAGCAGCCGGCTCTGGGTTGCGGTATCGCTCAGCTTGCGGCCCAGCGCCTCGCGCGCATTGGTCAGCGCGTGGGCGATCAGTTCTTTCTTTTCGCCGCGCTTCGGCGTGGAAACCTCCACCTTGAATCCGGCCTTGACCGCGAGCGCGTCGGCGAGCAACGCGCTTTCCTCTATCTCGTGCGACAGCAGGATGAGTTTCGGCGGCGGCTTGTCGTCGTAGAATTGTGCAAGGAAAGAGCCCAGCACTTCCTCCGGCGTGAACGACTTCTCCGCGCGCGGGAAGTAGGCGCGGTTGCCCCAGTTCTGCCCGGTGCGGAAGAAGAACACCTCGACGCAGGAATAGCCGCCCTCCTGATGGATAGCGAACACGTCGGCTTCTTCCACGGTGCGCGGGTTGATGCCCTGCTGCGACTGGATCGCCGACAGCGCGGCGAGGCGATCGCGATACAGCGCCGCGGTTTCGAATTCGAGCTCGTTCGAGGCCTTCTCCATCTCGCCGGCGAGCTCTTGTTTGACCAGATGGCTGCGGCCGGACAGGAAGTCGCTGGCCTCGCGCACCAGTTCGGTATAGCCGGGAAAGTCGATCTCGCCAGTGCAGGGTCCCGAACAGCGGCGGATCTGATAGAGCAGGCAGGGCCGGGTGCGGCTTTCGAAAAAGCCGTCAGTGCAGGAGCGGATCAGGAATGCGCGCTGCAGCGCTGTGATGGTGCGGCCGACTGCGCCGGCGGATGCGAACGGACCGAAGTAGCGGCCCGCTCTGCTTTGCGCGCCGCGATGCTTGAGAATTTGCGGCGCCCAGTGGTCGCCGGTGATCAGGATATAGGGGAACGATTTGTCGTCGCGCAGTTGCACGTTGAAGCGCGGCCGCAGCTGCTTGATCAGATTGGCTTCCAGCAGCAGCGCTTCGGTCTCGGTCGTGGTGGAAACGATTTCGACCGTGACGGTTGCGGCGATCATGCGCAGGATACGCGCCGGCAGCGGCGCGTTGACGCGCGCGTAGGACGAAAGGCGCTTGCGGACGTTCTTGGCCTTGCCGACATAGAGCACATCGCTGGCGGCATTGAGCATCCGGTAGACGCCGGGCGAGGTCGGCGCCAGCCGTACCGCGTTTTCGATCGCGGCATGGCCGATCGCGAGCGGTCCCTCGGCCACCGCCTCGGCAGGCTCCTCCGGCATGTCCGGCAGCCGCGCCTCTTCGTCGTCCTCCGCAGCCGACATTGCAGGATCAAGGTCTGCGGCGGGCAGTTCCTGAGAGGCCTGGTCCTGAGGCGGCAAGTCCGAAGCGGAACCCCGCCGCGGCTTTCTTGGGGCTTTCGGATGGTCGGTAGAATCGTGATCCATGGGGCCGAATTTAAGCGCTTGAAGGCGGCATCGCCAGCGCTCGCGGTGGGGCCGCGAACGCGCCGGTAGGACGTTGTTAAGAATGATGAGCGGGAGGTAACCCCGACTTAACAACCCTTTAACTTAAAACTCTCGATAAATCGTGCAGGAAATGACTGGAGTTCCGTAACCAAGCCGAGCCGGCGCGGTTGCGGCAGTTGCGTGGAGTTGCGTGATGAAAAAGTTTGTGTGGGGCGCCCTGGCGCTGATCGCCGCAAGCTCGACCCCGTCGGCACAGGCGGCCGACCTCTACGGACGTACATACACCAGCAACCAGCGGTTCGACTCCTACAGCTGGGCCGGCTTCTATCTCGGCGCCAACCTCGGCTATTCTTGGGGCTCGGTCTCCAACAATCCGGTAGATCCTTCCGGTGTCGCTGGCGGCGTTCAGGGCGGATTCAATTGGCAGAATGGCACGCCGTGGGTGTTCGGTATCGAGGCAGACATCCAGGCATCCGGTGCTGAAGAGACATTTGCGCCCTGGAAATTCTCCAACCCCTGGTTCGGCACGGTCCGCGGCCGCATCGGCTACGCGTTCAACAACGTGCTGTTCTTCGGCACCGGCGGTCTGGCCTTCGGCGAACTCCGCGCCACCACTTTCGGCCTTTCGGAAACGCATACCAATGCGGGCTGGACACTAGGTGCCGGCGCCGAGATGGGCTTCGCTCCGAACTGGAGCGCCAAGATCGAGTATCTTTATGTCGATCTGGCCAGCAGCAACTTCGTCATAACAGGCGCGTCGAACGGCTACGGGTTCGGCTTGATACGAGCCGGCGTGAACTATCGGTTCTGAGAACAAAAAAACTGTCGGCTATCACCTTCCGGCGGCGACAAGCCGCCGGGATTTTTTTGTCTTGCGGCAGGTCTGCACAAATGTCGCAAGACTCCGCGACCTGAGCAGCGATACCGCGTCAGTCGAAATCTGCAGGCGTACACAGTCCGCGTCCACGCGCGAGCGTCAGCTCACGATGAAATCACAAGGTTGACTGCTTTCGGGCCTTTGCCCTTCTTGTCGGGCTCGACCTCGAACGTAATGCGCTGTCCTTCAGCCAGGTCCTTCAATCCGGCCCGCTCGACTGCGGTAATATGAACGAAAACATCGCGGCCGCCGTCATCGGGCTTGATGAAGCCGTAGCCGCGTTCTCCATTGAAGAACTTGACTGTACCAGTCATGGCCATCGGGAAAGTCCTCCCCCGTATTGCTCCGCCGGTACGCGCAATTCGCGTATCGGCCGACCGGACTTTCGCTGCCGGAAGCTTGGCCACCTGAGCCGATCGGGTTCACGCCCGGCCGGCCGGATTTTTTGTTCGGCCTTGATCACTCCGCCGCAACCATTCGCGGAAGCGGAACGTAAAGCCAGTCCCAACGGCCTGAGCATAAACCTGTTTTGCGCGCGTTGCCTACGCCCTAATCGTACTTTTCCGTTTTGCTCCGGGCGGTCAGGGTTTGGGCGTCTCGAGCCTGAAACGCCCTGCGCCGCCCTGGCCGAGCGGCTTTTCGAGCTCGGGCAAAATCGTCTTGAGCTCGCTGGCCAGCGTCCACGGCGGGTTGACGATCAACAGCCCGGTGGAGGTGAGGGGACCGCCCGCCATTTGGGGCGCGACGCTGAATTCGAGCCGCAGGCACTTTCCCGGCGGCTTGCTGGCCGCGGCCACCGCCGCGACGTGGCGGGCGAGGGTGTCGGTGGCGCGGCGGCTCTTGACGGGGTACCAGATCAGATAGCTGCCGGTCGGCCATTTGGCATAGGCTCCCGCAAAGCCGTCGGCCAGCCGCTCAAATTCGTCCTTTTGTTCGAAGGACGGATCGATCAGCACGAGCCCGCGCCGCTCGTTCGGCGGTACGAAAGCCGGTAGCGCCGTCCATCCGTCGAGGTCGACCACCCGCGCCTGGACATCGCGGCGGAGCGCATCAATTAGTTGCTTGCGGGCATTCGGTTCGATTTCGCAAGCCGCAAGCCGGTCCTGCGGCCGCAGCAGCGCGCGGGCGATCAGCGGCGATCCCGGATAGGCCTTGAGCTCCCCCGGCGGGTTGAAAGCCCTGACGATGTCGAGATAGGGCGCCACCAGCGGCAGCGCGCTTTCGGAGAATCGCGCCTGCATCACCCGGGCAATCCCGGTCAGCCATTCGCCGCCGCGGCGGGCCTCGTCGCCCGACAGGTCATAGCGTCCGGCGCCGGCGTGGGTGTCGATGACCCGAAACGCCGCCGGCTTTTCCTGCAGATAGGTCAACATGCGTACCAGAACGATGTGCTTGATGACATCGGCAAAGCCGCCGGCGTGAAAGGCGTGTCGATAGTTCATGGAAGAGGCTGGCCAATTGGAGCAGACGCCACGTCTTCTACGCGTCGCGGCCGGGGTTGTCGCCCTTCGCGAACGCTCCGGCGCAAACGGGGCAGAAGACCGGCCATCCACGCCATGCAGACGACAGGAAAGGCGTGGATGGCCGGGAGCGCGGCCCCGCCTGAGGCAGGTCCGTGCAACTCGAATGTTCGTATTGTCAGGTCCGGAACGCGCAGGGACCGACTCAGCCGCCCCGGACCGGCGGCATCACCACTTCGTCGCGCCGGCAGGCGCGGCGGTCGATCTCGTCACAGTCGCGGAATTGCATGTCCTTGCTCATGCAGATCCGCACCTCGCTCAGGCGCCGGCTCGTGCAGACCACCGAGATCGCCGAACTGCTCAAACCCGGATTGACCTTGACGAAAGCCTCCTCGATCTCGCTGGGAGCGATGGTTTTTGGTTCCGAAAGATCCAGGAACTGCTCGGGTATCTTGATCGCTGCGCGAGCCTTGCGGATACCCTCGAAATAGGCACGCGCACTTAGTCCCGAACAGGTGCCGTGCTTGTCCCACTGGTTGAAGATCAGCCCGGGGGCCGGCATCACGTCCAGCATCGATGACACGATATTGCGATCGAGTCGCGGCGATGGCCGCTGGCAATATTCGGGAAAGCCGCGCTCATATTGCGGCCACAGGCCGTGCACCACGAAGGAATAGGGGCGGCCACACTGGATCTGCTGCGAGCGCCCGCTGTTGCCACGCTCGGCCGCCGTCTCGCAGAACGAGGGTGACCACGACAGGGCCAGCACGTAGAAATCAAACGCCCCCGGGGTGTTTTGCCGGCGATCCTGGGCCGACGCGATCCCGGAGGCTGCGACAACGAAAGCCAGCGAGATCAGAAACAGCGAAATCTTGACGGATCGAAACATCGGACGCCCCCTTCCTCGGCTTGCCCCAAGCCTAGCAGGGAACCGGAACATTTCAAGAACAAAAACGACGCAAACCCGAGATCCGCGAGGTTGCAGCGCTGGCAAAATTCAGGGGATGAGAATCAGGGCCGCGCAGCCCTGCAGCCTGGGCTGTAGGCCCAGTTGCGATCGAGCCCGGTGACGCACCATTCGACGCCCTGCCCAAAGCCGGCAAAGCCGCCGTCCTCGATGATCGAATAGTGCACCGAGCGCATCTTGCCGTCGCTGAGCATCACGTCGCCGCTGCAAAACCGCCGCGGGATATTGTCGGACTGCCAGGGCCGGAAGGCAGTTTCGTGGATGCGGCCGAAGCCGGTTATGGCCAGCGCCGAATTCCAGAAGGTGCTTTCCTTTTCCCGGAATTGCGAGGTGATGGTCGGAAGCGCCGCCTCGCACGGCGCGACGCGGCCGTCATAGCGCGGGCCGGACAGCCAGAAATTCAACTCGAACGGATTGGCGGCCTGGGCGGCATGGCCGGACAACAGCAGGGCCGCTGCCGCCGCCACGAGGCCGAATGCTCTGAAGGATGTGAACAGGTTGCGCATGGGAATCCGCCGGTAAGCTTACTGTGGAACGGTGCCGCGAAGCCCCGACAAGGTCAAGTGCAAGGCGGCAACACCTGACAGGCAAGTCTGCTTCCTGTCGCAACCATTCTTTCCATGGCCGGTTGTGCGCATTATGGTGTGCTTCGGACGAAATGGAGTCTGCGATGCGAAGGATTGGGGCCCTGGGCCTGGTTGTCATGGGCGCGATGCTGGCGGGTGCGCCGGCGCAGGCCGACACTGTGCCGCCGTTCAAGGGCAATGACACCGGCGGGATTATCGCCTATTCGCTGGCGTCCCAGACGGATGCCCGCCAACTCGCGGTCGATCACTGCGCCTCCTACGGCAAGGTGGTGAAATTCCTGAGCGTACAGGCCTATTATGGCGGTTACGTTTCGTTCGCCTGCCGCTGGGTGCCTTATGGCGCCGCCGAACGGCCGCTGCGCACGCTCTACTGAGCGCAGCCAGCCCTTCCACTTCAACATAACTCTGCGGGAGCGCGGGCATGACGCGACAGCTTCGGTCATTTGGTTCGGCGCTTACGCTGCTGGCGCTGCTGCCGGCCGGCGCCGCCGGCGCGGTTGAACTGCCGGTGCGCAAGGCGGGCCTCTGGGAGATGAAGGTGCTGCGCGCCGGATCGCCATCGCCCGAAATGACGATGCAGCAATGCACTGACGCGACCACCGACAAGGACATGGCAACTGCGATGTCGCCGATGAGCAAGGAGATGTGCTCGAAGCAGGAGATCCAGAAGACGGCGACCGGCTATGTCAGCGATTCGATCTGCGGCATCTCCGGGGTGACGATCGCCTCGCACGCGGAGATCACCGGCGATTTCAATTCCGCCTACACCGTGAAGTCGACGGTGCGGAGCGAGCGTGGCCCGGCGGGCGGCACCACGACGATCGAGGCGAAATGGCTCGGCGCCTGCAAGGCCGATCAGAAGCCCGGCGACATCGTGATGCCCGGCGGCATGAAGATGAACATCAAGGACATGGAAAAGCTGAAGGACCTGATCCCGAAGGCGGCGAAGTAGGCACCCGCCGGGGTCAAAACACGAAATATCGAAAAACAACCCCATGCACAGTAGGATTTCTCCGTGCCCCGGACGCGGTGCAGCACGCAGTGATGCGCCGCAGAGCGGGGGCCTATCTCGCGGCATTTAGGTCCCGGCTCTGCGGAGCAGCGTAAACACGCTGCACCGCGTCCGGGACACGCTAGAGGCTACACCGGCACCCTTACCGCTGCACGCAAGCCGCCCATCGGGCTGTCACTGAGCGTAATGTCGCCGCCATGCGAGCGCGCGATGTCGCGGGCGATGGCCAGCCCGAGGCCGGTGCCGCCCTCGTCCTGGTTGCGGGCATCGTCGAGACGCAGGAACGGCTTGAACACTTCCTCGCGCATGTTGGCAGGTATTCCCGGCCCGTCGTCGTCGACCGTCACCGTCAGATAGCGATGGTCGCGATGGCCGGTGATCGAAATCGTATCGGCGTAGCGCGCGGCATTGGAGACGAGGTTGCCGAGGCAGCGCTTGAACGACGCCGGCTTCACCGTCACCACCGGCAGGCCGTGGAACGTCACCGTCGCGGTGTGGCCATTGCGTTCGGCGTCGCTGCGCAATTCCTCGAGCGCCATCGCCATGTCGGTCGGCTGCGCGACCTCGCCGCTGTCGCCGCGCGCAAAGGCGAGATAGGCCTCCAGCATGCCGGACATTTCGTCGACATCCTTGCGCATCCCGTCGACTTCAGGACTGTCGCCGATCAGCGCCAGTTCGAGCTTGAAGCGGGTCAGGATCGTGCGCAGGTCGTGCGAGACACCAGCCAGCATCGCGGTGCGCTGCTCGATCGAGCGCTCGATGCGCGCCTTCATTTCCAGGAACGCCTGTGCCGCCTGCCGCACTTCGCGTGCGCCGCGCGCACGGAAATTCGGCGCTTCGCGGCCCTTGCCGAAACTTTCGGCGGCCTCCGCCAGCTTCAGGATCGGCCTGATCTGGTTGCGCAGGAACAGCACCGCGACGATCAGGAGGATCGAGGAGGTGCCGAGCATCCAGAAGATGAAAATCTCCGAATTGGAAGCGTAGGCGGCGCTGCGCTGCGCGAACACGCGCATCACGGCGTCGTCGAGCCGGATGCGGATTTCGACCAGGTTGGATTTGCCGACGGTGTCGATCCAGAACGGCAGGCCGATCTGGCGGCCGATTTGCACCGAAAGCGTCTGGTCGAGCAGCGAGAAAAACGGCTTTGGCCCGGGCTGCGGCATATCGCCGACGGGCAGGAAATCGACGACGAGTTGCAGCCGCTGCCCGATGCGGCGGAGTTGCGCGCGGTCCTTGTCCTGCGGAAACGCCTTGTAGACGTCGATCAGGCTGGCGATGTCCTGCACCACAGCCGCCGACAGCCGTCGTGTCACCGTGTTCCAGTGCCGCTCCATGAACACGAACGCGACCACCGTTTGCAGCACCACCATCGGCACAATCATGATCAGCAGCGCGCGCGCGTAGAGGCCGGTCGGCATCCAGCCCTTGAAGGCGTTGCCCATCCAGCCATTGGCCGCGGAGACGCGTTGCGACGCGTTGCGGATGAACGTCAGGCCGGTGTCGAGCGTGCTCATCAGTTTCGGCTCAGGGCGCCGCGACCAGGCGGTAGCCGATGCCGCGCACCGCCTGCAGGAACAGCGGATTGGCCGGATCGCGCTCGATCTTGCGCCGCAAACGGTTGATCTGCACGTCGACCGCGCGCTCGTTCACGGTGCCGTCACCGGTCAGCGCCGCGCGCGGCACGGTCTCGCCCGGATTGGCGGCGAGAATGCGCAGCATCTCGCGCTCACGGTCGGTCAGGTGAATGGTCTCCTCGCCCTGGCGCAGTTCGCCACGGTCGAGATGATAAACGTAAGGCCCGAACGCGATCTGCTCCAGCGTTTCCACCGGCGGCGGTGCGGTGCGCTTGAGGATATTGCCGATCCTCAGGATCAATTCGCGCGGCTCGAACGGTTTTGCGACGTAGTCGTCGGCGCCGATCTGCAGGCCCTCGATGCGGGCTTCGGCTTCATGGCGGGCCGTCAGCATGATGATCGGCACCGACGAGGAGGCGCGAATGAAGCGCGCGAGATCGAAGCCGCTTTCGCCGGGCATCATGACGTCGAGGATCAGCAGATCGAAATGCAGGCCGAGCAGTTTTGCGCGGGCGTCGTCGGCGCTCGAAGCCGTGGTGACCCGATAACCTTCGCCGCAGAGAAACCGCGACAGCAGGTCGCGGATGCGGCGGTCGTCATCGACGAGCAACAGATGCGGGGCGTCGTCTGCCGGCTGCAGCGGCGTACGCGCGGTCGCTGCAGCGATGGTTGCTCCTTGCGGCACGATCACTCCCTTGGTTTCTTGCTGCTTGTCCCGAAGATCGCTTCCAGCACCTTGTCGGGATCGTCGCGGTCGATCATCGCGCGCAGGAACTGGTTGATCGCCGCGATGCCATCAGGACTTATATCCGCGAGCGCGCGCGTAATGCGATCGGTCTGCAGCCCGGCGAGTTTCGCCACCAGCGCTTCGCCTTTGGGGGTGGCGTAAAGAAGGCGCTGCCGGCGATCGTTGTTGCCGGTCTTCTGGATGATGTAGCCCTCATCCAGCAGTTGCTTGAGCACGCGCCCGAGCGACTGCTTGGTGATGCGCAGGACGTCCAAGAGGTCGGCGACCTTGAGGCCGGGATAGCGGTAGACGAAATGCATCACCCGGTGATGGGCGCGGCCGAACCCGAACGCCTCGAGTTCATTGTCGGCATCGCCGACGAAGTCGCGGTACGCAAAGAACAGCAATTCGATGATGTCCCAGCGGAATTCACCGGACCGCCCGGCAGGGGACGTCGCCTCGGCCCCCTTCGAATCGGGGTCGGCGGCAAGCCTTGAGAAATTTATGTCAGTCATGTTGACATATCTTGGGTTCAATGTTACAAAACTGCCAGCCACGGCGAAATTTTAAGTCGTTTCGATCCTGGCAACGTATCAGGCAGCCGGCAAAGCCAGAGATGGCGGCAACGGCCGCAAATTGGACTACCGTGCGATTGTCGAGCGGCATATCGGCAAACATACTGGACTTCGGCAATCCGCAAAAGCATGTCCTGCGGGACCTGCCGGCGATGGAAGCCGGCTGCGAGACAGGCAGCCGGGCAGGGAGGACAGGCCGGCGCCAGAAATCGCGTCGGTTCCGACAGCGGGAAGCAACAAAATGAGTTTGAAGTTCGATATCCAGCCTGCGGCCAAACCGACATCCGAGCAGGACCGCTCGGCGAAGCTCGTGGACCCGGGCTTCGGCCGGATCTTCACCGACCACATGGCCATCGTCCGCTACAGCCAGGCAAAGGGCTGGCACGATGCGCGCGTCGAATCCCGGGCGAATTTCCCGCTCGATCCGGCCACTGCCGTGCTCCACTACGCGCAGGAGATTTTCGAGGGTCTCAAGGCCTACAAGCGCGACAACGGCGTCAACCTGTTTCGCCCCGACGCCAATGCAAGGCGCTTCAGGAATTCGGCCGATCGCATGGCCATGGCGCCGCTGCCCGAGTCCGTGTTCATCGAAGCAGTGGAACAACTCGTGCGCATCGACAGCGCCTGGATTCCGGGCGGCGAGGGCAGCCTCTATTTGCGGCCGTTCATGATCGCGAGCGAGGTGTTCCTCGGCGTCAAGCCGTCGTCCGAATATATCTTCGCCGTCATCGCCTCGCCGGTCGGCTCCTACTTCAAGGGCGGACCTGCGCCGGTGTCGATCTGGGTGTCGGAGAATTATACGCGCGCCGCGATCGGCGGCACCGGCGCCGTCAAGTGCGGCGGCAACTACGCCGCCAGCCTGCGTGCGCAGGCGGAAGCCATCGAGCACGGCTGCGATCAGGTCGTCTTCCTCGACGCGGTCGAGCGGCGTTTCATCGAGGAACTCGGCGGCATGAACGTGTTCTTCGTGTTCGAGGACGGTTCGCTCGTAACGCCGCCGCTCGGCACGATCCTGCCGGGCATCACCCGGGATTCGATCATTGCGCTGGCCAAGGATGCCGGCACGCCGGTGCGTGAGGAGGCCTACACGATCGACCAGTGGCGCGCTGATGCCGCCAGCGGGAAGCTGAAGGAGGCGTTCGCCTGCGGCACCGCCGCCGTCATCTCGCCGATCGGCAAGGTTTGCTCCACGCGCGGCGATTTCCTCATCAGCGGCGGCGCGGCCGGTCCCGTCGCCATGGGGCTGCGCAAGAAACTGGTCGACATCCAGTACGGCCGCGCGCCCGACCCGCATGACTGGATCCGCAAGGTCATGTGAAGGGCGCTCAGTCATTCCGGGGCGATGCGAAGCATCGAACCCGGAATCTCGAGATTCCGGGTTCGCGTCTCCGACGCGCCCCGGAATGACAACGTTCAAACAGACAGCAACGGTTGCCGCATCGCGCCCTGGCTGGTACCAACGCGCCCCATGGCTGAAAAACCGAAAAAACCCCAGAAATTGAGAGCGCGGCTGCCGCGCGGGCTGGAAGATCGCGGCCCGGCCGCGATTGCCGCCACGCGCCAGATGGTCGAGAAAATCCGCGAGGTCTACGAGCGCTACGGTTTCGAGCCGGTCGAGACCCCGGCGATGGAGTTCACCGACGCGCTCGGCAAATTCCTGCCCGACCAGGACCGGCCGAACGAGGGCGTGTTCTCGTTCCAGGACGACGACGAGCAGTGGATCTCGCTGCGCTACGACCTGACCGCGCCGCTGGCGCGCTACGTCGCGGAAAACTTCGACGCGCTGCCGAAGCCGTATCGCTCCTATCGCTTCGGCTATGTGTTCCGCAACGAAAAGCCGGGCCCCGGCCGCTTCCGCCAGTTCATGCAGTTCGACGCCGACACGGTGGGCTCGGCGTCGCCGGCGGCCGACGCCGAGATGTGCATGATGGCGGCGGACACGATGGAAGCGCTCGGCGTTCCCCGCGGCAGCTACGTCGTGAAGGTGAATAACCGCAAGGTGCTGGATGGGGTGAGGGACGCGCTTGGCATTGCAGATGACGGACAATGGCTGACCGTCATGCGTGCCATCGACAAGCTCGATCGTCTCGGCATTTCCGGTGTCCAGCAGCTGCTTGGTGACGGACGCAAGGACGAATCTGGCGATTTCACCAAAGGTGCAGGGCTCAAGGCCGACGACATTGCGCTCGTCGTCGGCGCCATCGAACCGGGCGCGCCGCTCGATGCGCGGCTGCGCGACAGCAGGATTGGACAGGAAGGCCGCGACGAACTTGACGCGATAGGTAAACTCGTCGCCGCATCCGGCTATGGTTCGGATCGAATCGTCATCGATCCTTCCGTCGTCCGCGGCCTCGAATACTACACCGGCCCGGTCTACGAGGTCGAACTCACGCTCGAAACGAAAGACGAAAAAGGCCGCCCCGTGCGCTTCGGCTCGGTCGGCGGCGGTGGCCGCTATGACGGTCTGGTCTCGCGCTTTCGCGGCGAGCCGGTGCCGGCGACGGGTTTTTCGATCGGCGTGTCGCGGCTGCAGGCGGCGCTGACGATGCTGGGCAAGCTCGATACGCGAGCGGACTTCGGGCCCGTGGTGGTGACCGTGTTCGATCGCGACCGTGTCGCCGATTACCAGAAGATGGTCGCGCAGTTGCGGAATGCGAACGTCCGTGCCGAGCTCTATCTCGGCAATCCCAAGAACATGGGCAACCAGCTCAAATATGCCGACCGCCGCAACTCGCCTTGCGTGATCATCCAGGGCTCGGACGAGAAGGCGCGCGGCGAGATCCAGATCAAGGACCTGATCGACGGCGCGAAGGCGGCCGCGGCGATCGCGTCCAACCAGGAATGGCGCGAGACGCGGCCGGCGCAGTTCTCGTGTGCCGAAGGCGATATCGTCGAAAAAGTGCGCGAAGTGCTGGCGCGCCATGACGTGAAGTGGGGATAGCCATTCGTTTCAGGCGTCATGCCCGGGCTTGTCCCGGGCATCCACGTCTTGTTTGATAGAAAAGGTCGTGCATGGCCGGAACAAGTCCGGCCATGACGGAAACAAAAGGGAGAAACGAGAATGCCTGAGATCACCGTGAGCATGGCCTTCGGCCGCACCGACGAACAGAAGGCCGGCATGATGCGCGACATCACCCAGGCGCTGGTCAAGAATCTCGGCGTCGATGCCGATGCGGTCGTGATCCAGATCAACGAGGCGCCGCTCGCCCACAAGATGAAGGGCGGCAAGACGTTCGTGGAACGCGCGGCGGCAGCGAAGAAGTAGCGCGGTCTCCCTCCACGGTCGTCCCTGCGAACGCAGGGACCCATAACCACCGGCGCTTGTGTTTTGGCAGGTGTTGGCGTCACGGCCTTGACCGAGGCATCACGCGGTATGGGTCCCGGCTCAAGGCCGGGACGACACCGCCCTCGCGGAAACATCCATGGACGCACGCGACTTCATCAAAATCGGCATGAGGGCCGAGCGGACGCTGGTCGTGCCGGCGGAGCGCACGGTTGGGCATTTCGTGCCCGGCATGCCGATGGTCTACGCGACGCCGATGATGATCCTGGAAATGGAGATGGCGTCCGGCGACGCCATCCGCGGTTCGCTGCAGCCGGGCTGGGTCACGGTCGGCACCGAAGTCGACATCCGCCATCTGGCGGCGGCGCTGGTCGGTGCAACGGTTCGCGCCACGGCATGCGTGATCGCGGTGGAGCGCCGAGTGATCCGCTTCGAGGTCGCGGCGTTCGAAGGCGCGCGCAAGCTCGGCGAGGGGCGCCACGCCCGCGGGCTGATCAATGTCGAGAATTTCAACAAGAGGCTGGCGGGGAAGTAGCTGACAGCCGTTGTTTCCCGGTCGTCATGCGCGGGCTTGACCCGCGCATCCATCGAGAAAAGCCTTCCGGTTTGATGGATTGCCGGGTCAAGCCCGGCAATGACGGATCGATGGACTGAACTTACTTCGCCAACTCCTTCGAGCGCTTCGTCGCCGCGGCAATCGCGCGGATCATCAGCGGCTGCAGGCCGTCCTTGGCCATCAGCACTTCCAGCGCGGCCGCCGTGGTGCCGCCGGGGGAGGTGACGTTCTGGCGCAGCGTTGCGGAATCAAGGTCGGAGCGATGCAATAGCTCGCCGGAGCCTGCGACCGTCTCGCGCGCAAGTTTGGTGGCGAGTTCGGCGGGCAGGCCGGCCTCGACGCCGGCGCGGGCGAGTTCTTCGGCGAGCAGGAACACATAGGCGGGACCGGAGCCGGACACGGCGGTGACGGCGTCCATCAGGCTTTCATCGTCGACCCATTCGACCGACCCGGTGGCGCGCAACAGCGCGTCCGCCGTGGCGCGTTGCGCGGCGCTGACATTCTTTGCTGGCGCAGCAACCGTGATGCCGCGGCCGATCGCGGCCGGCGTGTTTGGCATGGCGCGAACCACCATGCCGCCGCAGACCTGCTCCAGCGCCGCGATGTTGGTGCCCGCCATGATCGAGACCACAAGCGTGGACGGGCCGACCAGCGGCTTCAGCCCCGGCCCTGCCTCGCGGAACATCTGCGGCTTTACCGCGAGCACCAGCGTATCGGCCGTGCCGGCGTCTTTCGGATTGAGGCGGATGCCTTTGGCGGCGAGCGCGCTGATCTCGGGCGACGGCTGCGGCTCGATCACCACGACGCGCGCCGGGTCAAGGCCTCCGGCCAACCACCCGGTCAGCATCGCGCCGCCCATCTTGCCGGCGCCGGCCAGCGCAATGGTGCCGCTGGTGTTTTGAAGTGCGTTGTTGCTGCTCACCGCTATCACCACACCGTTGTCGTCCCTGCGAACGCAGGGACCCATAACCACAGGCAGTTTTAGTGAAGCGAGGGTGAGGCCACAAGGAGTTTGCTTGAGCCTTGAGGTCACGGCGTATGGGTTCCTGCGTTCGCAGGAACGACATTGAATGTGTGGAGGCGACGGGACTGAAGCGGCGACCCCTACGCCTCACCGTCGGTATCGAACATCGCCGCGCTCATGGCTTCCGATGCGGTTTTGCCGGCCCAGACCACGAACTGGAACGCGGGGTAGTAGCGCTCGCAGGCATGGATGGCGCCGACCAGCATGGACTCGCATTGGGCGGTCGAGGCGGTCAGTCCGCCCGGCAGCACCAGCGCCTGCCGGTACATGATCATGCCGGTATGCGTCCAGATGTCGAAATGCCCGATCCATAATTGCTCGTTGACCAACGCAATGAGCCGCTGCACCTCCGCACGCCGCGCGGGCGGGATCTTCATGTCGAATGCGCAGGCCAGATGCAGCGCTTCGATCTCGGGCATCCAGGTGAAGGAGAGTTGATAGTCGGTCCAGTCGCCCCTGGAGGCGATCGTGACTTCATCCTCGCCGGAGCGCTCGAACGCCCAGTTGTTATCGGTAGCGATGTCCTCGACCACGCCGAGCGGGTTGACCGGGGATTCAATGATGCCTTCGAGGAGGGACATGCCGTCTCGACCTTGTTTCTTGAATTCTTCTGACACTTACGGGTGACAGCGCGCTTTGACGCTTGCGTCGCTGCCGATTGCAATTCCCGTTCGCCTGGTCTCCCGGGGCCTGCCGAGGCTCAAGTGATGTGATTTGCGGAATCTGCGCAACTCACCCCTGAGTCCGTCCACAGGCCAAAGCGCCGTCGTCCACAGTTGATCGCGTGACAAATCTCAAGAGAACAAACCGGAATCAAATTCCGGGATCAAGGAATCTTGCTGCCACAATAGTTAACTGGCGGTTAATCCGTCCGAAGAGTGTTCGCTCCGGTCGGCGAGGCGCGTTGTTCGGCCTTGGAATTGGCCTGCCGGACGCTGCTTTGGGCGCTATCGTTCGCGCCCGACGAGCGGACACGCCTCGATCGTGGTCCCGAGCCATGCGCCCTCGATTTCGACGCAGGCTTTCGACGCATCTACCTGGAGACCATAGCGTTCGAGCAACTGCTCGCGGATCGGCTTGCCGCGCGTGTGCAATTCCCATGCGCCGCCTGGCAGCGGATTCTTCAGCGCGGTGCGGATGCGGCGGTCGAACTCACCGTCGGGAACGATGGGCATCGCGATGTCGGCGATCTGGTAGAACCGCGACGCCGGCGGCAGCACGGTCGCGACATAGGCCAGCGGCTTGTCGAGAAGGAAATAGGCCGCGGGCTGTTCAAGCGGTTTCGCGATGTGGGGATTGTAGGGATTGGACCACGGGCGGCGAAACCAGTCTCCGGGCTGCGACCACAGCGCGATCAACACGGCGGTGGCGGCCATCGCGTAATTTGCGCGCATCGCCGACGCGTGCGGCAGGCTTGCGCCGGGCCGGCCAGCCAGCGAGCGGGCAATCAGCAGGACGATCAGCGGCGCACACAAAAGCTCCAGCACGATGGCGTAGCGCTGAATCGCAAACAGGATGAGCCAGGTCGCGTAGGAGACGGTAGAGAAAAGCAGAAATTGAATGTCCCGCTGCGTGAAGATGGCCGCGCGGATGAGGAGGGAGCGGCCAATGGCGATCAGGATAAGCACCATCGCGACGGCAAATCGCGCGTCGCGAAACGGATACTCCGAGCTCCTGTTGTCGCCGAGCAGCCAGTAGAACGGATAGGCGAGGGCGTCGAGATAGCCACGCGGCGAGAATTGCCAGTCCATGATGTTCATCGGGACCAGTTCGGGCGACCGGAATACCGCGTTGAACAGCGGGAAAATCGGATTGCCCAGTTCGCGCCAGAGCATCAGCCCCCACGCGCCGCCCGTCGCCAGCGCGCCGATCGCGCCGCCAACGCCAAGACAGAGCGTTGCCGTCAGCGGGCGGGTGGCGGCGAGAACTGCCGCCGCCGCACCGAGCGCGTAAACGACGTTGGTCAACTTCAGCCCGACGGCCGCGCCGATCAGTAGCCCGGCGAGGACATAGCGTCCGTGACGCCCATCCGCCGACAGGATCAGGATGCATCCCCCAACGATCGGAAGCGCTGTGAGAATATCCGAAAAGCTCGTTCCAACCTCCGACAGCGTCATCGGACCGACGGCGGCAATCAGGATCGCTGCGCCGATCGCCCATGAGGTCGCAGCTTCCCGCAGCAGCGCGCGCGCTAGGAAGTAGATCAGCAGCAGGTTGAGGCCATGCACCGCGCCGAGGATAATCAGGCCGTAGGGCAGCGGCAGCAAATGGCGCAGATAATAGACCGGGAAATAGACGGTGGGATTGAAGTAGGTCTGGAAGCCGGCCGGCAACGCATCGATGGCGTAGCGGCCGTTGATCAGGGCCCAGACGTTATACTCGTGGTAATTCTGCCAATCCCAGTTGACGTCCTCGCCGACGAACCAGGTATAGAGCGCGCCTGCCAGCAGCGAGCCCAGGCCGATGATGATCGGCACCAGCGTCACCGTCCGGAAAATCGACGTTGGCCAGGCCCGCTTGGCGGGCCTTCCAGAAGCGGTGCCGGAAACCTCAGCCGCGAGTGTCACGCTTGCCCCATCTGCGCCGCCCGGGGCGCCCCGTGGCTGGACGATAGACAGGTCTAGGATGCCGGCTTTAAGGATCGGTAAAGATATCGCCCTGCGCCGACACGGCGCCTGTGGCCTGAGACCGTCGGCGCTGCCGGTCTCAAGCCAATCTGGACGATAAATCACAGCCCTCTGAAAGTCTTTGGCTTCAGTGTCGGGCAGATTGAGGCTGTCCCCACAGCGCTGGCGCGAACACAGGTCGTGCCAGCCACTTGAAAGATTGCGCTATGACTATTCTTGAAGACGTTCTGTCCACCGCAGCCGCGCCAATTGCATGGCGCCGAACCTCGATTTTTCTGGCGCGCACGCGCCGCCTTGTCGACCGCCTTGTGGCGGCCGCAATCGCGCGTCGCGAGCGTCACGCCACGCTTGCGGTGCTGCGCCATCTCAATGGCCGCGAATTGAAGGATTTCGGGCTCGACCGCTCGCAAATCGGCCTCGGCCTCGATCAGGCCGCGCAGGAAAGGGCGCGGATCCAGCTCGGCGTCCGCGCGGCCGGTCTGCCGGCGAGGTCGGAGTTCTAACAGGGGGCGCCGCTGCCCTGTTGCCGCGGTATGGGGACATGCCTTTTCCCCATGCCAAAGGCGCTTGCTCCAATGGCGGCGTTTGGTCATATTTCTTCACAGGTCGTCCATTCCGGGCGGCCGATGTTCTCAGGGCGGGGTGAAAGTCCCCACCGGCGGTAAGGGTGACGTAGCCCAAGCCCGCGAGCGCCTTCTTCTCGCTCGAGATGAAGGGTCAGCAGATTCGGTGTGATTCCGAAGCCGACGGTCATAGTCCGGATGAAAGAGAACGGTTGCGGCGGCTCGCGCATCTGCGTGGGCTGACGTTGTTCCGTGTGCCCTGATTCTGGTCCTGAAAGAGGAAAGCCATGAATCAGATGTTGCAAGAGCCTGAAGTCCAATCCCAAACCACCGAAGAAAATCGCGTCCCTGACGTGCCGGAGGTGCCGCCGGCGCCTTCATATCCGCGTTTCGTCAAGCCGCAGCGGGTCGCCTTCGTGCAATCGTCGTGGCATCGCGACGTGGTCGAGGAATGCCGCATCGCCTTCCTCGAGGAGATTGAGGCGCGGCATATCTCGCGCGCGCAGGTCGATCTGTTCGAGGTGCCGGGTTCGTTCGAAATCCCGCTGCATGCGCAACTGCTCGCCAAGACGAGGCGCTACACCGCCATCGTCGCCGCCGGCCTCGTCGTCGACGGCGGCATCTACCGTCACGAATTCGTGGCCGATACCGTGATCAAGGCGCTGATGGACGTGCAACTGAAAACCGAGGTGCCGGTGTTCTCGGCGGTGCTGACGCCGCAGCAGTTCCACGACAGCGCGGTGCATCACGATTTCTTCCGCAAGCATTTTGTCATCAAGGGCATCGAAGTCGCGGAAGCCTGCGCCAACACGCTGCACAGCCTGGAACGGCTGCGCGGCCAGGTGGCTGCGGGGATCGTGGGCTAGACGGAGGGAATCGCAGGATGGGTAGAGCGAAAGCGAAACCCATCATCTCGCCCCACCGGATGCTGTTTGATGGGTTTCGCTGCGCTCTGCCCATTCTACGGCCAGACGACGGGGATCGTGGGTTAAGCTTCTCACGATCGGCTGATTGTCAATTCCATCGCCGCGTCTATAAACTCAGCGGCGGGAGGAGGCTTGCCCGTGGAGACGGGCGGCCGAGGCGGTCATGTTCGAAGGACACGATCCTTATCTCGTCGCGCTCTCGGTGGCGATCGCGATCCTGGGAGGTTACACCGGCTTCGGCCTCACCGCGCGCATCCGCGGGACGCCGGACGCGAGCCATCGTGTGCTGCTCGCAGGCGCCGCATTTTTTCTCGCCATCGGCATCTGGACCATGCATTTCGTCGGCATGCTGGCGGCGCCGTTGCCGGCCGGCACCGTCTATCTGGTGCTGCCTACCATCGTGTCGTTCCTGATTTGCGCGCTGGTCGTCGGCATTTCACTGTTCTTCGTCAGCGTCGGTGAGCCGACGGTTTCGCGCGTGGTGTCTTCGGCGGTGCTGCTTGGGGTAGGCATCGCCAGCATGCACTATGTCGGCATGCACGGGCTGTCCGGCAATTTCTCGATGACGCATGACGCCACGATGGTGATCCTGTCGGTCCTGATTGCGATCGCGACCGCCTATGGTGGCCTGCGGGCGTTCCTGGCGCGGCAGGGCGGCGTGCAACTCGCCCTGAGTGCGGTCGCCTACGGCTTTGCGGTGTCGGGCATGCACTACACCGCAATGGCCGGCATGCACCTGGTCCCGCTATCGCCGGAATCGCATCGTCACGTCGAAGGTCTGGCCGCGTCGCCGCAGATTCTGTCGCTGGTCGTCGCACTCCTTTGCTTTGTGATTGCCGCAGGCTTCCTGCTGTCGCTTGTGCCGGATCCCCGAAGGAAGATCGCGGTATCGACGGGCACGCTTGCAGAAGCGACCGGGGCGGTCGCCCCCGCAGCGCCCGTCCTTGTCGCGGAACCCCCACCCGCAGAGCCCAGCGCTGCCACGACCGGCCTGCGGCTCCGGCCGACGCCGCTCGGCGGCATCGGTCAGCCGCCCCGCCTGTCTCCCGCGCCCCGAATGCCGGTCGAAGCCGCCGACGGCACTCACTTCATCGACACCGCCGACATCAGGAGCGTCCGGGCGGACGCCCACTACACCAAGGTGCATGACGGTATCCGGGAACGGATGTGTCCATGGTCGATCTCGGAGGCCGAAGCCCAGCTCGACCCGGGATTATTCCTCCGGGTGCACCGCAGCCACATCGTGGCGATGGCGCACGTGACCCTGGTCCGCAAGGAAGGCGATGGTGCGATCGTCGAACTCGATGGGGCGTCGCCGCATCGCGTGCCGGTCAGTCGTGCCAGGATCGCCGAGGTGAAGGCCCGGCTGGGCCTCGTCAAGCGGCACGCCTCCTGACCGGGCGGGTAAAGGCCTAATTAGGTCGGTAAGGCTGACGCATTTCGTGCGCGCATATCCGCATTTCGTGCGCTTTTCCGGCATTTGTGCCCACGCGATTGCGCTTTAGAACGCCTCCAATCAGCCTCGCCTCCAATGCCCGCAAAGGGCGAATGGAGGAAACGCATGATTCCAGGGCCGTTTAGTTATCACCGGCCGGCCACGCTGGCCGATGCCGTGAACCTGCTTTCGACGCTCGGCGATGAGGCCCGCCCGCTGGCCGGGGGCCACAGCCTGGTTCCGATGATGAAGCTCCGGCTCGCGAGCCCCGAGCACCTCGTGGATCTGCATGGCGTCGCAGGCCTCAAGGGCATCCGCCGCGAAGGCGACAGAATCGTGATCGGCGCGATGACCACCCAGCACGAACTGCTGGCGTCCGAGGACATCGGCAAGTCCCTGCCCATCCTGCATGAAACTGCGCTCCTGATCGCCGATCCCCAGGTCCGCTATCGCGGCACCATCGGCGGCAATGTCGCCAATGGCGATCCCGGCAACGACATGCCCGCGCTGATGATGACGCTTGGCGCCAGCTACCGGCTCGAAGGCAAGTCCGGCGCCCGCGAGGTCGCGGCCGGCGATTTCTACCAGGGGGCTTACTTCACCGCGCTGGAACCCGGCGAACTCCTGACCGCGGTCTCCATCCCCGTGTCACCAGCCGGTCACGGCTACGCCTACGAGAAACTCAAGCGCAAGGTCGGCGATTACGCCACCGCGGCTGCCGCGGTCGTGCTGACGAAGGCGGGCGGCAAGGTCGCCACCTGCAGGATTGGCCTGACGAACCTGTCGGAGACGCCGCTGCTGGCCGAGGAAGCCGCGAAGGCCGTGATCGGCACCGGCCTCGATCCGGCCACGCTGAAGCAGGCGGCCGCCGCTGCGCAAGCCATCATGTCGCCGGCGGCGGATGCCCGCGGTCCGGTCGAATACCGCAAACATGTCGGCGGCATCATGGTCGTGCGCGCCCTGCAGCGCGCCATGGCCAAAGCCGTTTAGGGGAGGGACACAAAATGGCAAAGACTCACGTCACCATGAAGGTGAACGGCGCCGAGGTCGAAGGCCTCGTCGAACCGCGCACGCTGCTGGTGCATTTCATCCGCGAAAATCTCTCGCTTACCGGTACCCATATCGGATGCGAGACAACCCATTGCGGCGCCTGCACCATCGATATCGACGGCATGTCGGTGAAGTCCTGCACCATGTTCGCGGTGCAGGCGGAAGGTTCCGACATCACCACCATCGAAGGCATGGCCAATGCCGACGGCTCGCTGTCGGCGCTGCAGGAAGGCTTTCGCATGATGCATGGCCTGCAATGCGGCTTCTGCACGCCCGGCATGATTTTGCGCGCGCAACGCCTGCTGAAGGAGAATCCGTCGCCGACCGAGGAAGAAATCCGGATGGGCATCTCAGGCAATTTCTGCCGCTGCACCGGCTACCAGAATATCGTCAAGGCCATTCAATATGCCGCCGCCAAGATCAACGGCGTTGAATTCCAGGAGGCTGCGGAATGAACGACATGACTCCCACGCGGGAACAACGCGAAGCCAAGCTCGAAGGCATGGGTTGCAAGCGCAAGCGGGTCGAGGACATCCGCTTCACGCAAGGCAAGGGCAACTACGTCGATGACCTGAAGCTGCCGGGCATGCTGCACGGCGATTTCGTCAGGTCGCCGCATGCGCATGCGCGCGTCAAGAAGATCGACGACACCGAGGCGCTGAAGGTGCCGGGCGTGCTCGCGGTCATCACCGCGGAGACGCTGAAGACCGTCAACCTTGCCTGGATGCCGACGCTCGCCGGCGACGTGCAGATGGTGCTGGCCGACGGCAAGGTGCTGTTCCAGAATCAGGAAGTCGCCTTCGTGGTCGCGACCGACCGCTACGCGGCCGACGACGGCATCAACAAGGTGGTGGTCGAGTACGAGCCGCTCCCGGTCGTGATTGATCCGTTCAAGGCGATGGACAAGGATGCGCCGGTGCTGCGCGAGGACCTCGCCGGCAAGACCACGGGCGCGCATGGTCCGCGCAAGCATCACAACCACGTCTTCGAGTGGACCGTCGGCGACAAGGACCTGACCGACGCCGCGTTCAAGAAGGCGGATGTGACAATCAAGGAGATGCTCTCCTACCATCGCACCCATCCGTCGCCGCTGGAGACCTGCCAGTGCGTCTGCTCGTTCGACAAGATCAAGGGCGAGCTGTCGATCTGGGGCACTTTCCAGGCCCCGCATGTGATCCGCACGGTCGTGGCGTTGATTGCGAAAATTCCGGAACACAAGATCCACGTGATCTCGCCGGATATCGGCGGCGGCTTCGGCAACAAGGTCGGCGCCTATCCCGGCTATATCTGCGCGGCGGTCGCCTCCATCGTCACCGGCAAACCGGTGAAATGGGTCGAGGACCGCATCGAGAATTTGACCGCGACATCGTTCGCGCGCGATTACCACATGACGACCGAGATCGCTGCCACGAAGGAGGGCAAGGTCACCGGTCTGCGCGTGCATGTGCTGGCCGATCACGGCGCGTTCGATGCCTGCGCCGATCCCTCGAAATGGCCGGCCGGCTTCTTCAACATCGTCACGGGGTCGTATGATTTCCCGACCGCGCATCTCGCCGTCGACGGCATCTACACCAACAAGGCGCCGGGTGGCGTCGCCTATCGATGTTCGTTCCGCGTCACCGAAGCGGCGTACTGCATCGAGCGCGCGATGGATATTCTGGCGCAGAAGCTCAAGATGGATCCGGCCGAACTGCGGCTGAAGAATTTCATCAAGTCGGAGCAGTTCCCCTATCACTCGGCGCTGGGCTGGGAGTACGATTCCGGCGACTACCACACAGCCATGCGCAAGATGATGGAGACGGTCGACTATGCCGGCCTGCGCAAGGAGCAGGCTGGCTTGCGCGAGGCGTTCAAGCGCGGCGAGACCCGCGAGATCATGGGCCTCGGCGTGTCGTTCTTCACCGAGATCGTCGGCGCCGGTCCGTCGAAGAACTGCGACATCCTCGGCATTGCGATGTTCGACTCCTGCGAGATCCGCATGCATCCGACCGGAGCCGGCATCGCGCGGGTCGGCTCCAAGAGCCAGGGCCAGGGCCACGAGACCACCTGGGCGCAGATCATCGCCACCGAGATCGGCATTCCCGCCGACGACATCATGGTCGAGGAGGGCAACACCGATACTGCGCCCTACGGGCTCGGCACCTACGGTTCGCGCTCGACGCCGGTCGCGGGCGCGGCGATTGCGATGGCGGCGCGAAAGATCAGGGCCAAGGCGCAGATGATCGCGGCCTACAAGCTCGAAGTCCACGAAGACGACCTCGAATGGGATATCGACGGTTTTCGCGTCAAGGGGTTGCCGGAGAAGACGATGTCGATGAAGGACATCTGCTGGGCGGCCTACAATTCGGTGCCGCCGGGCATGGAGCCGGGACTGGAGGCGGTCAGCTATTACGATCCGCCCAACATGACCTATCCATTCGGCGCCTATATCTGCGTGATGAACATCGACGTCGATACCGGGGTCTACAAGGTCAGGCGCTTCTATGCGCTCGACGATTGCGGCACCCGCATCAACCCGATGATCATCGAGGGGCAGGTGCACGGCGGCTTGACCGAAGCCTTCGCCATCGCGATGGGCCAGGAGATCCGTTACGATGACGAGGGCAATGTCGTCACCGGGTCGTTCATGGATTTCTTCATGCCGACCGCGGTCGAGACGCCGCATTGGGAAACCGACTTCACCGTCACCCCGTCGCCGCATCACCCGATCGGCGCCAAGGGTGTCGGCGAAAGCCCGAATGTCGGCGGCGTGCCGGCGTTCTCCAACGCGGTCAACGATGCGTTCTCGTTCCTTGGGAGCACTCATATCCAGATGCCGCATGATTACTGGCGCAACTGGAAGGCGGCCAAGGATCTGGGAGCGGTGGCCTAACGCGGCAGTCATTCCGGCGCGATGCGCAGCATCGAACCCGGAAGCTCGAGATTCCGGGTCTGGTCCTTCGGACCATCCCGGAATGACGGAAAATGGAACATGAAAAATCGCGAAGAGATCGCACAAGCGTTGGCGGCGTCGGGATATATCGCCGACAACGAACTTGCGACTGCGATCTCCCTGATGCAATTGCTGCGGCGTCCGCTGCTGCTGGAAGGCGAGGCGGGCGTCGGCAAGACCGAGGTGGCGAAGGCCCTCGCATCCGTGCACGCGACCGAACTGATCCGCCTGCAATGCTACGAGGGGCTCGATCAATCGGCCGCGCTGTATGAGTGGAACTACCAGCGGCAATTGCTGTCGATCCAGGCGCATCGCGGGGATAACCCCGACGATGTCGAACACCAGATCTTTTCGGAAAAGTACCTGCTGGAACGGCCGCTGCTCGCAGCGATCCGGCGCGCAAAACCGCCGGTGCTGCTGATCGACGAGATCGACCGCGCCGACGACGAGTTCGAGGCGTTCCTGCTGGAACTGCTGTCCGATTTCCAGGTGTCGATCCCCGAACTCGGCACCATCAAGGCGACCACAATCCCGCATGTGGTGCTGACCTCGAACGGCACCCGCGAACTCTCCGACGCGCTGCGCCGCCGCTGCCTCTACCACTACGTCGACTATCCCGATGCCGACCGCGAGGCGCGCATCATCATGGCGCGGATCGATGGCGCCAGCGCGTCGCTGTCGCTGCAGATCGCGCGGATGGTCGAGGGCATCCGGAAAGAGGAACTGCGCAAGGTGCCGGGCGTCGCCGAGACGCTGGACTGGGCGGCGGCCCTGGTCGGCCTCGACGTCCGCGATCTGCACGATGCGCCCGAAACGGTCTACGAGACCCTGATGTGCCTGCTCAAGACCCACGAAGACAAGTCGCGGGTCACGCGCGAAGTCAGCGAACGCCTGCTTGGGAAGGTCGCATGAGCTGTTGCGGCGCCAATCCCGGTTACGAAGGACTCGATGAGGTCTCGCGCCTGGTCTCGTCAAGGCTCGCCGCGTTTCTCAAGACTCTCCGCGACAGCGGCTTCGCCGTGGGACTCGCCGAAGGCCAGGACGCCGCCGAACTGATGACGGCGGGTTACGCGGCCAAACCGGGTCTGTTGCGCTCGGCGTTCAAGCATTTGTTCTCGGCGCGCAAGTCCGACTGGGAAAAATTCGACGGCATCTTTGACGCGTTTTGGTTAGGCAAGCGCATCCGCTCGCGATCGATGACGACCGGTTCGTCGAAGGCCGCGAACAATCCATCGCTCAAGAATCTGGCCGGAAGCCAGCGCTCCGGCGGCGATACGGCGATGGATCAGATGCCATCCACCGGCGATGGCGATGTCGATCGCGGCGGTGAAGGCCGCATGGAAGGGGCCTCGCGTGCCGACAATCCGGCCGAAGTGGATTTTCGCAAGCTGGCAGATCCCGCGCAGATCGAGGAGGCGCATGAAGCGGCGGCGCGGCTGGCGCGGGCGATGCGCACGCGGCTGACGCGGCGCGATCGGGCGCGGCGGCGCGGCTACCGGCTCGATCTGCGAAGGACGATCCACGGCAATATCAGCCATGGCGGCGTGCCGATCGAACTCGTCAGGCGGCAGCGCAAGGAGAAGCCGCTGCGTCTCGTCGTCCTGCTCGATGCCTCCGGCTCGATGAGCATGTACACCGGCGTGTTCCTGCGCTTCATCCACGGCATCCTCGACGAGTTTCGTGAGGCCGAGGCCTTCCTGTTCCACACCAGGCTCGCGCACGTCTCCGACGCGATGAAGGAGAAGGACGCCGCGCGCGCGCTCGACCGGCTTTCGATCATGGCGCAGGGCACAGGCGGCGGCACCCGGATCGGCGAGAGCCTGCAGACGTTCAACCGCTGGCACGCAGCGCGGGTGATCCATTCCCGCACCGTGGTGATGATCGTCTCCGACGGCTACGAGACCGGCGACGCTGCGTTGCTCGGCCGCGAGATGGCGGCGCTTGGCCGCCGCTGCCGCCGCATCGTCTGGCTCAACCCGATGATGGCATGGCAGGGCTATTCGCCGGAGGCCAGGGGCATCAAGGCAGCGCTGCCGCATGTCGATCTCTATGCGCCGGCCAACACGCTGAAGAGCCTGGCCGCGCTCGAACCCTACCTCGCAAAGCTCTGATGGAGCGTCCGATGACCGCTCATGTCGAAGTGATGGACTTGGTGGCGCAGATGAAATCCGCCGAGCAGGCGTTCGCGCTGGCGACGGTGGTGCGCACCGTATCGGTGACCGCGGCGAAAGCTGGCGCCAAGGCGATCATCCGCCCTGACGGCACGATCGTCGCAGGCTGGATCGGCGGCGGCTGCGCCCGCGGCGCGGTGCTGAAGGCGGCGCGCGAGGCGCTGGCCGATGGCGAGCCGCGCATGGTGTCGGTGCAGCCGGAAGACATGCTGGCCGAACTCGGCGTCAAGCCGGGAGAGAATCGCGAAGGCATTCGCTTTGCCAGCAACATGTGCCCGAGCCAGGGCACCATGGACATCTTCGTCGAGCCGGTGTTGCCGCATCCCTCACTGGTGATATTCGGCGCGAGCCCGGTGGCGATGTCGCTCGCCGACCAGGCGCGGCAGCTCGGCTATCACGTCACGCTGGCCGCGCCCGCCGCCGACCGGGCGGTTGAGCCGGACGCACATGTCGTCATCGATGGTTTCGAGCCGCGCTATCTCAACGACGCGCGCCGCTTCGTCGTGGTCTCGACCCAGGGCAAGGGCGATGAAGCCGCGCTCCGGCAGGCCATTGCCGTCGAGGCCGAATATCACGCCTTCGTCGGCAGCCGCCGCAAGATGATCGCGCTGCGCGAAAAGCTCGTTGCCGGCGGCGTCGCGCGCGAGGCGATCGATCGCGTGAAGGCCCCGGCCGGGCTTGACCTCGGCGCGATCACGCCGGAGGAGATCGCGATGTCGATTCTCGCCGAAATCACCGTCGAACGCCGCCGCGGCCAGCGCGCGGCCAATCCTGTTGCAATCAAGTAAGGACTTAATCATGCAGATGAACGACAGCCAGCGCATCCCGGCGCCGAAGGAAAAGGTCTGGGCCGCGCTCAACGATCCCGAGATATTGAAGCAGTGCATTCCCGGCTGTCAGTCCCTCGACATGTCCTCACCGACCGAGATGACCGCGACCGTCGTCTTCAAGGTTGGGCCGGTGAAGGCCACCTTTAGCGGCAAGGTGACGTTATCCGATCTCGATCCGCCGAACGCCTATCGAATCTCGGGCGAGGGCTCCGGCGGCGTCGCCGGCTTTGCAAAGGGCGGTGCCGCGGTCCGCCTCGAAGCGGAGGGCCCCGATGTTACCGTGCTGCACTACGATGTCGACGCGCAGATCGGCGGCAAGCTGGCGCAGCTCGGGGCACGGCTGATCGATTCCACGGCGAAGAAACTGGCGGGCGAATTCTTCGCGTCGTTCGGACAGGTTGTTGGCGGGGAGGCAGCGACCCCTGCAGAAGCGGCACCGAAGGGCTGGTTAAGCAAACTGACCGGCGCAGCCTAGCGGGCAGGATTTCACCGTCATTGCTAGCCAACGGGTCGCGCGAATGCGCGCCCGATGACCGAATGGGCCAAGGTGATTCAGGGACGCCGGCATCAAGCTCGGCAACTGAAAGTCCATCCGCGAGCAAGCACCCGAATCCCGCTTGGCCTGTGCGCGCGTTCGGCTAAGCTGCCTGGCATCAGTTCACCAACCAAGAGTGATCAAACATGACCGGGCAGGATTCGTCGGATTGGCTTGGCCTTTCGGGCCGCGTCTGTGTAGTGACGGGCGGGGGCGGTGGCATCGGTCGCGCCACGGCCGTCAGTTTTGCCAGCGCGGGCGCCCGCGTGGCGGCGATCGATCGTGACGAACGCGGACTCGAGGATACATTGGCGGAGTTGCGCAAGCTGGGCGATGGCCATGTCGTTACCCGCTGCGATACCACAAGCGCCGAGAGTGTCACTGCTGCATCCGAAACGATCGAAAAATCGCTCGGGCCTTGCAGCGTTCTGGTCAACACCGCGGCCATCCTCCGTCCCGGTGCGCTCGACGCTTTGTCTCTTGCTGAGTGGAACGCGGTTCTATCAGTCAACCTGACCGGCTACTTCCTATGCGCCCAGATATTCGGCCGGCAGATGCGCACGCTGGGTCAAGGCAGCCTGGTGCATGTGTCGTCGATTGCCGGCAGCAATGCGCAGGGGCAGAGCGGCGCCTACAGCGTCAGCAAGGCCGGCGTGATCATGCTGTCGCGGCAACTCGCCAATGAATGGGGACCGCACGGCATCCGCAGCAACGTCGTTAGTCCCGGCATGGTGATCACGCCGATGAGCCAGGCCTTTTACGATACGCCGGGGGTGACCGAGCGCCGCTCTGCGGTGGTGCCGTTGCGGCGGGTTGGCATGCCGCAGGACATGGCCGACGTGATCCTGTTCCTTGCCAGTGACCGCTCGTCGTATGTCAACGGCGACGAGATCATGGTCGACGGCGGCTACGCCAACATGCTGATGAATCTGGTGCCGCGGCCGGGATTTGAATGAAGCGTCGGTAGGATGGGTAGAGCGAAGCGAAACCCATCAATGCGGTGGCGGGAGAGATGATGGGTTTCGCTTCGCTCTACCCATCCTGCAAACCTGCCTCAATCGAACAGGCTCGACACCGACTCTTCCGCCGCTGTGCGGCTGATCGCTTCCGCGATCAGGGGCGCGATCGAAAGCGTGCGGATGTTGGGCGCCTTGGTGACCGCCTCGGTCGGCAGGATCGAGTCGGTGATGACGAGTTCCTTCAGCCGCGAACCGGCGATGCGTGCCGCTGCGCCGCCGGACAGCACGCCGTGCGAAATGTAGGCGTAGACATCCTTGGCACCGTTGGCGAGCAGCGCATCGGCAGCGTTCACCAGCGTGCCGCCGGAATCGACGATGTCGTCGATCAGGATGCAGGTGTAGCCGGCGCAGTCGCCGATCACGTTCATGACTTCGGACTCGCCGGCGCGCTCGCGGCGCTTGTCGATGATCGCCAGCGGCGCGTTGATGCGCTTGGAGAGGCCGCGGGCGCGGACCACGCCGCCGACGTCCGGCGACACCACCATCACGTTGGCGAGGTCGAAGCGTTCCTTGATGTCACGCACCATCAGCGGCGAGGCGTAGAGGTTGTCGGTCGGGATGTCGAAGAAACCCTGGATCTGGCCGGCGTGCAGGTCGAGCGTCATGACGCGATCGATGCCGGCGTGGGTGATCAGGTTTGCCACCAGCTTGGCTGAAATCGGTGCACGCGAGCCGACCTTTCGATCCTGCCGGGCGTAGCCGAAATAGGGGATCACCGCGGTGATGCGGCGCGCGGATGACCGGCGCAACGCATCAGTGATGATCAGGAGTTCCATCAAATGGTCGTTGGCCGGATACGACGTCGACTGGATGATGAACGCATCCGAGCCGCGCACGTTCTCGAGCACCTCGACGAAAATCTCGTTGTCGGCAAAACGGCGGACGCTGGCCTTGGTCAGCGGCAGATCCAACCCTTCGGCGATGGCCTTCGCCAGGGCAGGATTGGAATTTCCGGCGACCAGCTTGATCGAGCCGTTCTTGGCCGCCATTGACGCTTCTCCTCGCGCCTTGCTGGATACGACGTTCAGCATATCGAGAATTCCTCGGGAAACCGGCGCGTTTCAGTGGGCGAGGAGATATCAGGCAGGGGGCTTGGCTGGCAACCCGTTGCCGCCGTTTTCCCGACCAAAAATGGGCCGTTCCGGGACGTTGCGGGCCGCTCTATTGGGCGCTGAAGCCGAGCGCGCCGCTGCTGGCAGCATCCTGAACGGGTACGATGCCTTCCGCACTCGCCACCGCGGGGCCGCTCGGGCGGGCCGGGGCGGGAACGGGCGCTGCGTCCGGGGTTCCGTTGATCATGCTCGAAAGGCCGCTGAAGCCGGCTTGCGCGATCTTTCGCAGCACGAGGTCGTCGGCTGCGGCCCAGGCGTCGCGGCCGGACTTGCCGCCGGGTTCCTCGCCCGAAAGCCGAAGCGCGCGCTGCTGGTTGTTGTCGTAGACGTCCCAGACCCACGCGATCACGGTCCGTCCGCGCACCACCTGTGCGGAGAGATAGCTGCGCACGCGGTAGGAGGCGCCGCCCTCTCGCGAGACGATCGAGAGATTTCGCAGTTTCGATTCGCTGTCGAGCACGCTGACCATGCGGTCGAATACCTGCGGCGGCGGACCGTCGATCGATTCGAACGCCACGGTCGAACCGCCACCAGCACCGGTCGCAGCCATCGCATACGAATTGCTGGCGCCGCCACCGCCGGCACAGCCGCCAAGCGCGCTCGCAGCGACCAGAAGCAGTGCCGCAATGGCCGCGCGCGCCGCAATTGTCTTGTTCTGAACCAGGGAAGCGATGGTGTACGTCATCACCCCTGCGATATCGTTAAAATGCGTTAAGGTCTAGGGCAGCCGGCGCACAGTCTCGGCAAAAAGTAAATTCGCGCCTCTGTTGCCCGATTCGCGCCGCACTGCAGGAAATTTCCAACCCACAGGATGATACGCATGCGCGCCTTTGTTCTCGATGCCTATGGCGCAATCCCGGACCATGTCCGGCTCGCCAATATCGCCGACCCCGTCGCGGGTCCGGACGAGGTCGTGATCGAAATCCATGCCGCCAGTCTCAATCCGATCGACTTCAAGATCGTTCGTGGCGATCTGAAGCGCGTCTCGAAGTATCGCCTGCCGCGCCCGTTCGGGTTCGACGCCAGTGGTGTCGTGCTGTCGGCCGGTGCGCGCGCCACCCGCTTCAAGCCGGGCGACGCGGTCTATGCGCGCGCGTCGCGTGACACCATCGGCACCTTCGCCGAACGGATTGCGCTGTCGGAGAAGTTCGTGGCCCTTAAGCCGGCGGCGGCCTCCCATGCGGAAGCCGCCGCGCTGCCGCTGGTCGGGTTGACCACGCTTCAGGGTTTTGGCCGCGTTGGCGCCGCTGCCGGCCAGCGCATTCTGATCCACGCCGGCTCCGGCGGGATCGGCACCTTCGCCATACAATATGCACGGCATCTCGGCCTTCACGTCACCACGACCACCAGTTCGAAGAACGTCGACTTCGTCAAATCGCTCGGTGCCGACAGGGTCATTGCGTATGACCGCGAAAACTATCTCGAACAGGGCGGCGGCTACGATATCGTCTACGACACGCTCGGCGGCGCATTCACGGTCGACGCTTTCAGGCTGGTGAAGCGGGGCGGGGCCGTGATCTCGCTGAGCGGCCCGCCCGATCGCGATTTCGCGCGGCGCGAGGGCGCGGGCTGGCTGGTCCGCGCGGCCGTCTGGCTGATGAGCCGCAAGGTCTATGCTGCGAGCGCCGAGGCCGGCGCAACCTATTGCTGGTTCTTCACCGAACCGAGCGGCGACCAGTTGCGCGAGATTGCCGGGCTTGTTGATAGCGGTGCCATCAAGCCGGTGATCGATCGTGAATTTGCCTTCGAACAGTTGCCGGCGGCGCTCAGTTACCTCGAAGCGGGGCGTGCGCGAGGCAAGGTGGTGTTGAAGGTGAGGTAGGGATCATTCGCTCGTCAATGCAATCGCGTGAACGTGGCGGCCGTAATCCGGCTCGTTCCGGTGCACCGAGCGGCGGTAGCTGTAGAAGCGCGGATCCGAATAGGTGTCGACGCCGAGGTCGTCGATCATCAGCACGCCGGCATTTTCCAGCCGCATGCGGATGAAGCCGGCGAGGTCGAACATCGCATGGCCGTCGCGCACCGAAGGGATGAAGAACGATTTGTTGTCGCCGTCGGCATCGAGAAAGCGTTCGACGAATTCGCCGCCGACCTCATAGGAGTGCTGGCGGATCAAGGGGCCGATGGCGGCGACGATGCCGCCACGGTCGGCGCCGAGCTTTTCCATCGCTTCGATGGTGGATTCCAGTACGCCTGTCAGTGCGCCCTTCCAGCCCGCATGGGCGGCGCCGATCACGCGCGCGCCGGCATCGGCAAACAGGATCGGACCGCAATCGGCGGCGGTAACGCCGATGGCGATACCTTCCGTGCGCGTGACGATGGCGTCGGCGCGGGGCCGCGTGTCATCAGGCCATGGACCGGTCGCCACCACAGTGTCGGGGGAGTGAACCTGTTGCACGCTGATGAAGTTCTCCGGCACGACGCCCATCTGCTCGGCCATCCGGCGGCGGTTTTCGAGGACATTTGCGGGATCGTCGTTCGAACCGAGGCCGCCATTGAGGCTCTCGTAGATTTCGCCGGACACGCCGCCCTCGCGGGTGAAGAAGGCATGGCGCAAGCCGGGTATGGCCGCGAGCAGCGACGATCCGAATGTCATTGTGTTTCGCGCTCCGGCGCTGGCGGTTCGTCGCTGACGCCCGCGACCGCGACGAGATTTGGTTCGGTGATGGCCAGCACCTTGAACATCGAGCCCATCCCGCCGCGGCCGCTGTCGATCAGCCGCTTCAGCGCGCCCGAAATGTCGGCGGAAATCTCCGGCGTGGTTTTTGCCATCAATGCGACGGCGCGGGTCTCGACGCCGAGCCGCTTGAGAAACTCGCCTTGCGTCACCGGGCCGTGGACGCGTGCGCCGACATCTTCCGCGGCGCGCGCCAGCGCCTGGAAATCGACATGGGCGGTGACGTCGGCCTGGCCGGGATTTTTCAGGGGATCGGCATAGCTGTGGCGCGCGATGGCCTGGAAGGTGTCGCCGGCATCGCTGCGCAGATGACCGTAATCGATGATCAGCGCGGCGCCGTCCTGCTGGCGGACCCGCATCGCGATCTTCATCATCTCGGTGTCCGGGCGCCATTCGAACACGGCGCCGATCGGGGCCGCGCGTATCAGCGGCGGCAGCAGCACTTCGAAGCGGGGCATCGGTTCGTCGTCAAAGCCGAACACCAGATTGCCATCGCTGTCGATGTCGACCACGCGCTCATGCCAGCCGGTCTCGCGCCTGACCACCTGATGGATCGGCAGGACGTCGAAATATTCGTTGGCAAGAATGATGGCGGGGCCTTCAGGCACCTCGTCGAGGTTGTTATGCCAGGTGATGTTGCGCACGCCGGACAATGTCGCCTGCTGTTTCTCGCGCAGCACCGGATTGATCTCGACGAGGTGGATGCTGAGCGACTGGTAGAGTGGCGGCAGCACCCGCAACGCGCGCAGCGCATCCGCCATCATGGTGCCGCGGCCGGGGCCGAGTTCGACCAGCCGCAGCGTCGGCGGCGAGCCGATCGATTTCCATACCGACGCCGCCCACAAGCCGATCAACTCGCCGAACATCTGGCTGACTTCGGGAGAGGTCGTGAAATCTCCCTCGCGGCCCAGCGGATCGCGCGAGACGTAATAGCCGTGCTCGGGATGAACGAGGCACAGTTCCATGTATCGCCAGACCGGCATCGGTCCGGCCGATTTGATCAGCCTCCTGATCTCCAATTCCAGCGGCGAATATTCGGTCACGGCCTGCCTTGAACTGGCTCTTGCATCTGCTCACGCGTCTCGCGGCGCCATGCCTTCACGATCAGGATCGCTCCGGCAACGATCATCGGCACCGACAACAGCATACCCATGGTCAGCCCGCCCCACAAAAATCCGAGCTGCGGGTCCGGCTCGCGGAAGAATTCGCCGGTAATGCGGGCAAGAGCGTAGATCGCAATGAAGCTGCCAAGGATCAAGCCCGGCCGCTTCAGGGCGCCCATGCGGATCATGACCGCCAGAATCAGAAACAGCAGGATTCCCTCGAGGCCGGCTTCGTAAAGCTGGCTGGGATGCCGCGGCAACGGCCCGCCATTGGGAAACACCATCGCCCACGGCACGCTGGAATCCGCCAGCCGGCCCCACAACTCGCTGTTGATGAAGTTGGCGATGCGTCCGAGCAATATTCCGATCGGAGCGACCGCCGTGGTGATGTCGCCAAGCGACAGGATCGAGATGTTGTTCTTGAGTGCAAACAGCATCACCGCCGCGACGCAGCCGAGGAAGCCGCCGTGGAACGACATGCCGCCGTTCCACAGCTGCAGTATTTCCGCCGGGTGCTGGACGAAGTAGGCGGGATTGTAGAACAGCACGTAACCGGTGCGGCCGCCGACAATGATGCCGATGGTGACCCACAGGATGAAGTCGTCGAGCTGCACCAGCGTGATCGGCGCCGGCCCGCCCCACAGCCGTTCCTTCTTCACCAGCGAGCGCGCGTAGATCCACCCGAGCACGATGCCGCCGATATAGGCCAGCGCATACCAGCGGATCGCGATCGGCCCGATCGAGATGGCTACGGGATCGAACACCGGAAAGGCGATGGTCAGGAAGGGCATCGGGTGCGATGTCTGCTACGATACGAGGTTGCGGCGATAGAGTGCCAGAAGTCGTTCCCAGTGCCGCTCGGCGGCGTCGCGGTCGTAGACCGGCCGCTTGGGGAAAGCGAAGCCGTGATGCGTGCCCGGATAGACCTCAACCTCGTTGTTCGAACCCTTCATGGCCGCCGTCACCTTGTCGATGATCTCCTGCGGCGCATAGATGTCCGTCTCTGCACAGGCGAAATAGAGTTGGGCCTTGGTCTTGGTCGCGGCCAGATGTGGACTGTCGGACTGGTCGGTCGCAAGGTGCGTGCCGTAGATCGAGGCGGCCGCCTTCACACGATCCGGAAAATGCGTCGCCGCGTTGACCGCGTAGCGGCCGCTCATGCAATAGCCGACGGTGCCGACGATTTTGGTGTTCGCCGCGCTCTGGGTCTCGGCGTAGGCGAGCAGCGCCTTGGTGTCTTCCATCACCATCGGAATGTTGATGGAGTTCATGAACTCGAACATCCGCTTGCGTTGCGGCGCATCCGGATCCGGCGGAATCGGGCCGATCTCCATGACGCCGGAGCGGTAATACATGTTCGGCAGCATCACGTAGTAGCCCGAGGTGCCGAGTCGCCGCGCCATGTCGCGCAGTTCCTCGCGGATCGCCGGCGCGTCCATGTAGAAGATGATGACCGGAAACGGCCCGCCGCGTTCGGGATGCGTGATGAAGGTGGTGGTCTTGCCGTCCTTGGTCGCGATATCGATCTGCTGGTCGATCATGGGCGTTTCTTCTTACTTTGCGATTCTGGTTGCTGATGGAGCGTTAGATACGATTGCAAGGAAACCGAAGCATGACAAGGCGAACCGCCGCGATGCGGGCCGTGGCAGGCGCCCTTGAACCTTTCCCCCGGGATCGCCATTGTCATGTCCGTCACGATCAATTCGCAGCGACCGGAGCGTTCCAGATGACCCAGACCAGCAATCGGTTTTTCGACGAGATTGGCCGTTTGATGAACGACGCCGCCGGCGCCGCCCAGGGCGTCAAGCGTGAGGTCGATACGGTTGTCCGCAACCAGGCCGAGCGCATCCTGCGCGACCTCGACCTCGTCAAGCGCGAGGAGTTCGACGCAGTCAAGGACATGGCCCGCCTGGCGCGCGAGGAAAACGAGGCTCTCAAGACGCGGATTGCGGTGCTGGAAGCCAAACTCGGTATTTCGGCGGCGCCGGAGGTTGGCAACCCGGACGCGGGCGGGTAGGACACTGCTCGTCATGGCCGGGTTTTGCCCGGCCGTCCACGTCCTTCGTCGCGGCGGCAAGGACGTGGATGCCCGGCCCAGGGTCGGGCATGACCGCCAAGGAGCAACGGCGGCCTGACCCGCCAAAAAATCCCTTCATTTCCTTGTCATTTCGTCCCTTTGGGGCTAAAAGCCCGCCACGTCCGCAGCCCCCGCACCCCTGGAGGCTTGCTGCGGGACGTTAACGGGCCGCGATGCGGCCTTTAACTTTTTAGAAAACAAGGACTTAGCACGATGGCGACCGTCAACGAGTTGAAGGCGACTTCGCGTCCGCAGAGCGGCAAGGGGGCCGCCCGGGCCGAGCGTCGCGCCGGGAGAGTGCCCGGAGTGATCTATGGCAACAACCAGCCCCCCGTGACCATCTCGGTCGACGACAAGGAACTCCGCCAGCGCATCCTGGCCGGCCGGTTCCTGACCACGCTTTTCGACATCAACCTCGAGGGCAAGAAGCACCGCGTGATCCCGCGCGACTTCCACCTCGATCCGGTGCGTGACTTCCCTCTGCATGTCGATTTCATGCGGCTCGGCGAAGGCGCGACCATCCGCGTCAGCGTTCCCCTGCACATCGTGAACGCGGAAACCGCCCCCGGCGTCAAGCGCGGCGGCACCGTCAACATCGTCACCCACACCATCGATCTCGAGTGCTCGGTCGACAACATTCCGCAGTACATCGAGGCCGATGTCAGCGCGCTGGAAATCAGCTACTCGCTGCATCTGTCCGACATCAAGCTGCCAACCGGCGTGAAGGCGCTGTCGCGTGAGGACGCAACGCTGGTGACCATCGTGCCGCCGTCCGGCTACGCCGAAGAACAGAAGGCTGCGGCGGCTGCCGCTGCTGCCGGTCCGGCCGCAGCGCCGGGCGCTGCTCCGGCGGGCGCTGCGCCTGCGGCGGGGGCTGCTCCGGCGGCGGGTGCGAAGGCGCCTGCCGGTGGTGGCGACAAGAAGAAGTAAGCCAAGGCGGGATGCCGGGGATGCCGCGCCATGCGCCTGTTTGTTGGCCTCGGTAACCCCGGCGCGAAATACGCGAATAACCGCCACAACATCGGCTTCATGGCCGTCGATGAAATTGCGCGGCGTCATGGTTTCGCACCATGGCGCCGCCGCTTTCAGGGCGAGGCGTCCGAAGGCTCGCTCGATCATGAGAAGGTCGTGCTGCTCAAGCCGACCACCTACATGAACGAGTCTGGGCGTGCGGTTCAGGAAGCTGCCAACTTCTTCAAGCTGTCAGCCGGCGAGATCACGGTCCTTCAGGACGAACTCGAACTGCCGGCAGGGAAAGTGCGCGTCAAGATCGGCGGCGGCATTGCCGGCCATAACGGGCTGCGCTCGATCTCCTCGCATATCGGCAACGACTATCGCCGGGTGCGGCTCGGGATCGGTCATCCCGGCGTCAAGGAACTGGTGCACAGCCACGTGCTGTCGGACTTTGCCAAGAGCGACCGACCGTGGGTCGAGGCACTGTGCCAGATGATCGCGGACAATGCCGGCCTGCTCGTGACGGGCAAGGATTCGACGTTCCAGAACAAGGTACACCTGGCGCTGCAGGCCAAGGGATTTTTCGAGAAGGGCGATGGTGACGCCAACGGCGGCAATTGACATCGCGAACGGACTTCAGGACGAATTATGGGATTCAAATGCGGTATCGTCGGCCTGCCCAATGTCGGCAAGTCGACGCTGTTCAACGCGCTGACCGAAACGGCCGCGGCGCAGGCGGCGAACTATCCGTTCTGCACCATCGAGCCGAATGTGGGCGAGGTCGCGGTGCCCGATCCCAGGCTCGACAAGCTGTCCGATATCGCCAAGTCCGCTCAGATCATCCCGACGCGCCTGACCTTCGTGGATATCGCGGGCCTGGTGCGCGGCGCATCGAAGGGCGAAGGCCTCGGCAACCAGTTTCTCGCCACCATCCGCGAGGTCGATGCGGTGGCGCATGTGGTGCGGTGTTTCGAGGATTCCGACATCACCCACGTCGAAGGCAAGATCGCCCCCTTGGCGGACATCGAGACGATTGAAACCGAACTGATGCTGGCCGACCTCGACAGCCTGGAGAAGCGCGTCGACAATCTCGCCAAGAAGGCCAAGGGCAACGACAAGGACGCCAAGGAGCAGCTCGAACTCGTCAACCGCGCACTGGTGCTGCTGCGCGAGGGCAAGCCTGCACGGGCTCTCGAACGCAAGCCGGAAGAAGAGCGCGCCTTCCGCATGCTGGGCCTGTTGACCTCCAAGCCGGTCCTCTACGTCTGCAACGTCGAGGAAGGCTCGGCCAAGGACGGCAACAGCTTCTCGAAGCAGGTGTTCGAACACGCCAGGAAGGAAGGCGCGGTTGCGGTGGTGATTTCCGCGAAGATCGAATCCGAGATCGCGACCCTGTCGCGCGAGGAGCGTGCCGAGTTTCTCGACACGCTGGGCCTGGAAGAGGCCGGCCTCGACCGCCTGATTCGCGCCGGCTACCAGCTGCTCGACCTCATCACCTATTTCACGGTGGGTCCGAAGGAGGCCCGCGCCTGGACCATCAACCGCGGCACCAAGGCGCCCGCCGCGGCTGGCGTGATCCATACCGATTTCGAAAAGGGCTTTATCCGCGCCGAGACCATCGCCTATCCCGACTATGTCGCACTAAACGGCGAAGCCGGCGCGCGCGATGCCGGCAAGCTGCGGCTGGAAGGCAAGGAATACGTCGTCGCCGACGGCGACGTCATGCATTTCCGGTTCAATACCTGATTGATTGGTCATTCCGGGGCGATGCACGGCATCGAACTACGATGTGCAATTGCACATCGGAGAATCTCAAGATTCCGGGTCTGGTGCTCACGCACCATCCCGGAATGACAAATCCTACCGCATCTGCCCCTGATCGCGAATCGCGCCGAGATGCTCGTTGATGCGGAAAACGATCAGGATGAATTCCGCGCCGATGCGCGCAAAGATAATGCCCACGACGACGCTGGCGATCGAGGACAACAGCATGATGAATCCGTAGAACGGACTGATCGCCATCGTCGAAAGCGCCGACAGGATTCCGGCAATCCCGAACAGCGCAATCACCGCCATGATAAGCCAGTAGAACGTCTTGATGATCGTGGGTGTTATGAACCTATCCCACTGAAACAGATCCTGAAAGTCGAACATCGGTGGTTCTCCGGCGAGTCAAATAACCTGGTTCCATCGGACATACGGCTAACCCCGAAACTTGCTTCGGGCAAGTCAAGGGCGAACGCCGCGGGCGACGCTCGCCCTCGGCGAGATAGCTATGCGGATGGGCGAGTTGAGAATGCCGCAAATAAGGGCCACAATCGGGCCTCTCCACAGGAAATCCTCAATCCTCATCGCAATCCGAATCCGAATTTCATGACAATGTTGACCTTCGAAGACTTCAAGCCCGGCCATTTCGGCACCTTCGGGCCGCGCCATGTCACGCGCGAGGAAATCCTGGCGTTCGCAGCCGAATACGACCCGCAGCCGATGCATCTGGACGAGGCGGCCGCCAATGCGTCGATGCTGAAGGGGCTGTCCGGCTCGGGCTGGCATCTCGGCTCGCTGATGATGCGGATGCTGTTCGACGGCTTCATCGGCCGCACCGCCTCGCTCGGCTCGCCCGGCGTCAACGAGATGCGCTGGCAAGCGCCGCTGCGCCCGGGCGACGATCTCACGCTGGATGTTGAAGTTGCGGAGGCCAGGATTTCGCGCAGCCGTCCCGAGACCGGCATCGTGACCTTCAAGGGCACGATCCGCAATGCGGCCGGCGTGGTGCTGTGCCAGATGGAATCGCCGATCATCGTGCGCCGGCGCGCCGAGACGGGAGCGGCCTAGCGATGCGTTACTTCGAGGACGCCGAGATCGGCGCGCAGCGCGAGTTTGGCTCGTTCACCTTCACCGCCGAGGACATCAAGCGGTTCGCCGCCCAGTTCGATCCGCAGCGCTTTCACCTCGATGAGGAGGAGGGGCGCAACTCCCTGTTCGGGGGACTGGCGGCCTCAGGCTGGCACGTCGCCGCGGTCTGCATGAAGCTTCTGGTCGCCGACGGCCAGCGCCTGGCTGCCGAGGCTGCCGCGCGCGGCGAGAAGGTCGCGGTCGGGGGACCCTCGCCGGGTTTTCGCGAACTGCGCTGGATCAAGCCGGTGCTGGCTGGCGACACCATCCGCTATTCCAGCCGGATCGAAACCAAGCGGACCTCGGAGAAGCGTCCCGAGTGGGGCATCCTGCAGATCCGCAATACGGGCACCAACCAGCGCGGCGAGGTGGTGTATTCGTTTCTCGCGACTGCCTTCGTGCAGCGGCGAAATCCGGGGTCCTGAGCCTGCTCGGCAAATATGGTTAGCGAATGGTTGGCCCGGCTCATCGCGATTGATGCAGCTGCGGAACAATTTTTTCGCTAACGCATTTTGAACCTATTCCCTGCCATATGCGTCTCAGGGGAAGTACCGAGGGGAATGACCATGGCGGACCGCAGCGGCCTGAAATTCGTCGGATTTATCTTCGCCACCGTCACGATGGCGGTGATGCTGACCACCGCAATGGTGGTCAAGACCTATGCCGACGGCGTTTACACGATCGAGAATACCTCGTTCGTCAGCGAATAATTTCTGACTCGGTAACCATGGCCGCTGATTCGCGAAGGAATCAACTGCTCCAGATCAGCGCCATCACCACCACGGATGCCAGCAGCAGTCCGATAAACCGGACCGCAATGCTGCCCACGCTGCGATGTGAATGCTGCAGCGGCATCCGATCCGCATTGTCGGGCTGAACGCTTTCCATCGACAAGCCCCCCAGTATTCCCGTACTCGGCACTTACTTCCGGGTGTGGACCGCTGCCCTTGATTGCGGCCCATAACCGGCAGTTCAACTCGGTTCGACCAAACGAAACCGCCGCGCTCCGGTTGTGAGGGAGGCGGCGGCCGGTCAGTTCGTTACGAATGCGCCTAGCTGTTGCGCAGTCCGTCGGCGGCGCGCTTCCACTGCGTGACGTTGTCGGCGATCATGCGCGTCGACTTCATCGCAGCCTGGCTGAGCTGCGCATAGCCGGAGATTTCGCGCTGAACGCGCTGGCCTTCGGCATGCAGCAGGTCGCGCAGGCTCTCGAGTTCGGAAATCAGCTTCTCGATTTCCGCCAGCGAGGTTCCGGCGACGCGCTGGATCAGCGAGTTGACGTTGTTGACGGTGGCTTCCGCGCTCGGATCGAGCGTCGCGGCTTCCGCGGCGATCGGCGGCCGGCGCAGATAGGCAATGTCATTGCGAACGAAGTCGCGGATACCGGCCTCGACTTCGGTGACGGCAGCCAGATTGGTGTCGCCTTCCTCGGTGGTTTCGACTTCTTCGGAACGATTGGTCGCGTTCATCGGCTATTCCTTTGTTTCGCTTTCAAGCGAGCGCGGACGTCCCCCGCACGACGAAGTGATACAGTAGCATCTGCGCTTCTGATTTTGTCCGCATCTGGGCCAATATGCGGCAATGCTCGATCATTCTCGGGGGCGCCGGTCTCTGAGAGGAAAAATCGCGGTGCTTCTGGACTACCAGCTGCGCTTGAAACCGGCGCTGACGCTCGTGTTGGCGGCGCCGGAGGGCGTTTCGCTGATCGAGCCGGAGATGGTGACGCCGTCGAGCAGCTTCTGTTCGGCGCCGACCTTGCGCAGCCATTTGTCGTCCGAGGTCGATACAGACTGCCCGGCGACGAAGCTGGTGCCGGTATCGGCGATGCTGAGCCTCGCCGACTGGTCGGCTTCGTAGCTGCGCGTGGGATGGCTGATGATGCCCGGCACCGGCACGATGCCCTGCTGGATCAAATTGTAGCCGTTTTGCAGGGTCAGCGAATATTGCTCGTCGAGCGGCAGCGACTTGCTCAAGGTGGTGCCGAGCCGGCTCTGCTCCTGTCCGGGATCGACGCGGGCTTCGACGGAGGTCTTGTCCCAGATCGAGCCGATGCCGGGGGCGGATATCGCCGCCCAGGCGGTGCCGGACGATTGCGGCAGGCTGCCGCCATTGGCGAGCTTTTCGGAAAGCTGTTCGGAATTGGTGAGCGTGCCTTGCCGGGCGACCGTCATGTCGGCGCCGATGCGCGTGTCCCAGAACGGCGTGATGGACTGCTTGACCGACACGGCGGAAGTGCCGTTCGGCCGGTCGCTGGACGACCAGGAGGCTTTCGCGTCGTCTGCGCTGTTCGCCGCAGCGCTCTCCTTCGGCTCCGGAGCCGTAAACGGCCACAGATCGGTATTCAGCAGGCTCCAGTCGAGCTTGCTGACGTCGATGTCCTTCATGATGTCGATGTCGCCGGCGTCGGGAACGGCGGCGGCGGCCTCTTCCTCCGCCGCGACCATATCCGGATCTTCGTCAACTGGCGGCGTCTGCGCCGTTGCTGACAGTATCGTAGCCAAACTTGCGCCGGCCACCGCCATTGGCAGCCGCGCCCAGCCCATTCGTCGTGTAGAAGTCATTGCCCGCCCGCATTCCCAGTCTCGCCAAGGATGCGTTTATTCTGGTGCAAAATTATGACGGGTGCGATTGCGGGAGATCACACAACCGTCATGGCCGGGCGCAGTCGGTCTTGTTCAGACTGCGTGCGCTGGTCGCGCTCCCGGCCACCCACGCCTTCCTGGGGCTGGCAAAGAAAGACGTGGATGCCCGGTCGGCTCGCGAAGGACGCGCGCTTGGCCGGACATGACGAACGGTGAGTGGTCGAGTGCGGAAGCGCTACACCGCCATGCGGGGCAGGTGGATCGGATAGCCCACGGTCTGCTCGACCAGGTCGAACGTATCGACGAGGACGCGGAAGTTGGTGAGGCGTCCCGCCCTGAACTGCGCGAAGTGCGCGATTCGTACGCTGATCGGCTTGTTCGAATCCAGCGCCGTCAGCGAATAGCGCATCATCGAGGACGCCGAATCGACGCCCAGCATGATCGATTCGCGGTCGAAGCGGTGAACGCGGAAATTGTCCGCGATCTGCCTGATGACGTCGATCACGGCCGCTCTGCCGCGGCGCGAGCCGAAGAACGGAAACATGTCGACCGGGCCATAGATCGCCCATTCGACGTCCTCGTCGAGCAGGGTCTCGAGATCGGCGGGCTGGCGTTCATTGATCGCGCGATGCAACGCGCGCGAAAAACGCCAGAGGCTGTGCTCTGTCATTTCAGTCTTGTCCTTGAAACTGGCTAGCAAGCAGCAACGGCCCCTGTGGGCGTCAACGTCGACGCAGCGGCAGGTTGCTGAGGTTCATTATTTGAAGCTGAAATAGACGATTTTCGCCGAAACACAATTGTCGTTTTTGCATTGCACAAATGCGGCTATTTCGGGCATTTGCCGATCACTTAACGGTCATGACCGCGCCCGAGCACCGGTTCCGCGGCGAGTTCGGCGTCGCGAATGGCGAGTTTGCCGAACATCAAGGCGCCACCGATGGCGCCGATCGCAGCGCCCAGCGGCATGAAGGTGAAGCACACCAGCGTGGCACTATATCCTTCAAAACTCGTGGTTTTGAAGATTGCGACCCAGGCCAGGCCTGCGCCTATTCCCAGTGTCGCGCCTCCCAGCGCTCCCAACGCCAGACCAAGCAACGCCAGCAGCGCGATCTTCATGTGTGATGTTTTCCGGAGAGAGCCTTGTGGTGTGTCAGGGTCGAAGCCACGAGGTTCAACGGTGCCGGGAAAAATCGGTAGAGACGTCATTCCGGGGCGCGTCGAAGACGCGAACTGCGCACCTGAGAATCTCGAGGTTCCCCGATGCGCAATTGCACATCTGAGGTCTGGTCCTTCGGACCATCCCGGAAACGACGAGACGACTGCTAGATTCCGGTCGACCTTCGCCCGGTCAGAATCGCCGCGACGTCGCGTTCGAGCAACTGCTCGACCAGATCGAACGTGTCGATGATTTCCCTGATCTGGCTGATCTTGCCGTCGCGCAGCGTGTAGAAGGCGGCGACATCGAACTGCACCATGCGCTGGTTGATGTTCTTGCGGAAGAAGACCCGGATGTTGGCGGCGACCTTGTCGCCCTCGATGACCAGGGTCGGCACGTCGCAGCGCATCTCGGAATAGCGGGCGGCGACGGCTTTCCACATCTCGCGCATTTGGTCCTTGCCGCGGCGATGACCCATATGGGGGAGGATGTCGACCGGAGCGTTGGCGAGGAATTCGACGTCGTCGGTGCAGTACGCCAGGGCGCCTTCAACGTCGCCGGAGTACAGCACCTTGAAGAACTCCAGCATGCGCTGACGATGAGATGCCTCGGCCATACGTCGCTCCCGCCCTTGTTCGACCCGACTCGCGCGGCCAATCCATTGTGCAGGCAACGGCGGCGGGATCAATCAGCAAAAGGACACAGACTATCCTATGTTCCTGGTTTCAAAAGGGTTCACGGCTATCCGGGTACCGCGCGCGGGCTCCGGGTTCCCGAAGCCTTTAGCTGTGCGTACCGCCTGACGCCTCCAGTTGCGGTGGGCGCAGCGCCGGGCCGGCGTCGTGGAGCAGGGGGCCGACGAGGTCGCGCCCGGTCAATTGCTCGACCATGTCGATGGTATCGAAGAAGCTCCACAGTTCGCAGATCAGGGCCGCGCCGCAGGGTGAAGAACAGGCCGCTCGGCATCGTCAGCACCCGACCGTCGGTACGCTTGGTGAAGGAGAGGTCGATGATAACAGCGGCGCGAACATCGTCGGCCACCAGAAACCTGACGTCGAAGCGCTGCTTGCTGTAGCGCGCCGCGTGAATACCGATCAATTCCGCGATCGCCGCCGTGCCGCGCCGCGGCCCCAAATGCGGAAACAACTCTACCGGCAGGTAGACCATCGACTCGATGTCGTCGTCGCAGCACTTCAGCGCGGCGGCGCTGTCGCCGCCATAGAACGCATCGAGGAAGTTCAGCACGCGCTGGCGGGGAAGCTGCTCGATCATGCCGGTTTCTGCGGGCGGCAGGGGCCCGATTCGCTTTCGATTCGTTATATTATATTGCGGGCTGAACAGCGTCGGGATCAATTGGCAAAACTACGGGGATTCTCTGAGTGGCCGAACGAATGCGCGCATGAGTCGCAGGCCGGCGCCGGATGGGCGGCCGGGAACGTTCCGCTACGCCCCGCGTTGATTTTCCCCGTGAACAACGGAGACCAGAATGACCAAAACAGTCCCGCCCGTCCCCCAGGACAACCAGAGCCACAAGGGCCCCGGCAGCGCCCCCAGCGTGCCGCTCGACACCACCAAGGGCCATCGCGACGACGAGAAGAACAACATCCGCGAGCAGGCCGAGCATGGCAACATGACGCAGAACACCAGCAATCGCCGGTCGGGGTGATGCGGCGTGGCGTCAGCAGCGAAGTTGCTGCGTTTTCGGATTCAATTGTCAAATAGCCTGTAGGATGGGTAGAGCGACGCGAAACCCATCGACCTCTCTATCCGTTCGTTCGATGATGGGTTTTGCTTCCGCTCTACCCATCCTACAGAGACACGACTTCGCATTCTCGCGGCACGGAGTACCCGAGTTTTGCGTGAAACTCGTCCCTCCAAAGAGAGGGCGCAGGGAAAGCCGGGGACCACTCGACAGGCAAATCACCAAAATCCTGTCCAGCCGTCCGCGCAAAAACATTCCGCGCTCGGCGCAAATCAAATCGTAGCCACGATTGATCGCATCCTATTTTTCGTCATGGCCGGGCTTGTCCCAACCATCCACGTCTTGATGTCGTTGCTTCCGGTGGCGTGTGATCTCAACGTCATTCCGGGGCGTCGCGAAAGCGACGATCTGCGGTGCGCAATTGCGCACCTGGGAATCTCGAGATTCCCCGGGGTGCAATTGCACCCCTGAGGTCTGGTCCTTCGGACCATCCCGGAATGACGGGGGAGCAAGCCGCGCAATCGTGGGCGCGACACTTGGACCGCTACCGCGGGCCGGCCTGAGCCTCTCGCGCGCATCCCGTGGCCGGGTTTGCGGACGGACCACACGATGCAACGCCACCGCCGTTGCCTTTCGACCACAAGTTTTCCCAACCGCCTGCGATCGTGTCCGGCAGCCGACTGACCCAGCCGAACGCGTTGTCCTCCTCCGGCGGCGCGGCGGCTGAGACGGTTTGCGGCTCGGCTGGAGTCTGCACGGCCTTGGCCTGTGCCGCCCTGGCCTGGTCACGCGCTTTCTGTGCAGCACGCCGCGCCTGACGTTCTTTCGCCGCCTTCAATTTGGCAGCCTTGTCCTTTGCATTTGCAGCCTTGTCCGCAGTAGGCGGTAACGGCAACGCAGCGGGAGCAGCAATGCTGTTGGTCTCGCCGGCCGTCGCGATGCGCGTGACCGGCTTCATGGCACCGTCCTGGGATTTCAGGCGATGGGACGGCGCGTCTTCGGGAATGTCGACACGCAACAATTCCAGGCCGCGTTGCCTGATCGCTTCCGTCCGTTCAGGCTGCGTTTCAATCAACGGGGCGGCGGCCACGCTGGAAGAATCTGCGGGCCGTTCGGTCGCGCTGACCGTGCCTGCGCCGAATTCGCTCCAGGCAAAAAGCAAGAGCGCAGTCAGCCCGGCGATGCCAGCAATGACGCCGAACCAGGCGAGCCTTCGATCCGCCAGCGTTACAGATGCAGCCCTTGCATGCGATCCGAAGAAATCATCGCGAGGCCGGATCGCGTCGGCGACGGTCCGGGTAATTGCCGCCGCCATGTGCCGGCCGCGTTCGTAAAGCCTGAAATAAATGCCTGCGCTCGAACACGATCCGGCTTCGTGGTCCCCCTGGAAATCCGTCGTCCTGCGCAGGTCCGCGGGATCCAACCTCACAATCTGCTGTCGTGCCATCGGGAGCGTCCTTTCGAACGGCCTCCCAGCCCACTCCACCCGACAAGGCAACGACACTTGAAGCGACCGCGCAACCGCGTCCGGCCCGAATGCAAGGCTGCAGAATTCACTTTTTGTGACGGCTTGAGGTTGTTGCCGTGCTTATGATATGGCGCATTGCATGTGCCCGCGTTCGCCTTGGGTTAACCGCCAAGTTTGCTTTTTGCCGCTGGACCAAACCTCGCATGGAAAACGCGATACTCGTCGCTGCAAATTTTTGCATCAGTCAGCAAGCACAATCAATGCTGAATGAACTAACGGATATGGCGTCAGGGGAGACCGGTCGTACTATGGTGCCCGCATTTTTTTGGGACGAGGAATATGATGAGGTAGGGAAGGAGATGGTTGTGCGCGGCATCGCCTTGGGTTGCTACTACCGCGACGAGGTGCCTACGAGGCTGCTGCAAGTCGTTGACGGAATAACGCTCATTTTTGCTGTTTCGCCGAAGCAGGCGTTGCACTTCAATGGCAGAGAGATCGACTATCGCGACGGTCGTCGCTTCTTCTTGGCTGATTGATCGGCGGATGCCGCTTTTGGCCCCAAAGCCGACATAGGGCAGCGCCACGGCCGAGGTCCGCGAATGGGCCTTTGTCGGACCTCACGCGATGAACCGACCTGAGTTCGGAATGCGCAGCAAAGCGGACGTCCGCCGGCCAATCCGGACTTATGGGCTCACTCCAGAACTGCGGGCAGCAACCTACCTCTTCTTCCACCCGCCCCGATGCCCTGGTGCACCGCCGCTCGATCGCGGCGCCGGTCCGAACTCGGGGCCTGATTGCCGCGAGTCGATCGGCTGGAAGATTTTGCTGCCGGTGCCGAGGTCGGGCTTGCGGGGCTTTGCGCCGTCGGGGCGGAAGGGCAGGGACTCCGGGCCGTGCATTTCGTCGAGGTGGGGTTTGTGGACTTTGGAGCTACTGGCACCACCCGTGGATTGCCCCTCACCCCGACCCTCTCCCCGCGAAGAGCGGGGCGAGGGGGAAGAGGCGCCAGCGCTGCGGCTGGACTTGAGAGCTGCCTGCACGCCTTTTTTCTTCATCGCGCTGACAGGCAGGTTGGCGGCGTCGCCGTACTTCTTCGTGCCGGCATAGGCGCCGGCCTGTTTCTGCACATTGCGTTGTTTCGCGGTCGGATCGTCCACCACGGCCATTTCGGTTGCGCGGAGACGTTTGACCTCGTCGCGCAGCCTTGCGGCTTCCTCGAAATTCAAATCGGCGGCGGCTTCGCGCATGCGGGTTTCGAGGTCGGAGAGAACGGCCTCGAAATTATGGCCGATGCTGATGACATCATCCGCCATGCCGCCGTCGCCGATCTCGACCAGCACGTGGTCGCGTTCGTAAACGGAGTTGAGGATGTCGCCGATCGACTTCTTCACGCTCTCGGGCGTGATGCCGTGCGCCGTGTTGTACTCGACCTGCTTTTCGCGGCGGCGATTGGTTTCGGCGATGGCCCGCTCCATCGAGCCGGTCATCTGGTCGGCATAGAGGATCACCTTGCCGTCGACGTTGCGCGCGGCGCGGCCGATGGTCTGGATCAGCGAGGTCTCGCTGCGCAAAAAACCTTCCTTGTCGGCGTCGAGGATCGCGACCAGGGCGCATTCGGGAATGTCGAGGCCTTCGCGCAGCAAATTGATGCCGACCAGCGCGTCGAAGGCGCCGAGGCGAAGATCCCTGATGATCTCGATGCGCTCGATGGTGTCGATGTCCGAGTGCATGTAGCGCACGCGAATGCCCTGCTCGTGCAGGTACTCGGTGAGGTCTTCCGCCATTCGCTTGGTCAGAACGGTGATCAGCGAGCGGTAGCCCTTCTGCGCGGTGGCGCGGACTTCGCCGACGAGGTCGTCGACCTGCGTGCGCGCGGGGCGAATGTCGACCGGCGGATCGATCAGCCCGGTGGGGCGGATCACCTGCTCGACGAACACGCCGCCGCTTTCGTTCAATTCCCAGCCGCTCGGCGTCGCCGACACCGCGACGCTCTGCGGGCGCATCATGTCCCATTCCTCGAACCGCAGCGGACGGTTGTCCATGCAGGAGGGCAGGCGGAAACCGTATTCGGCCAGCGTCGCCTTGCGGCGGAAGTCGCCGCGGAACATGCCGCCGATCTGGGGCACGGTGACGTGGCTTTCGTCGGCGAAAACAAGCGCGTTGTCGGGCACGTATTCGAACAGCGTCGGCGGCGGCTCGCCGGGACGGCGTCCCGTGAGGTAGCGCGAATAGTTCTCGATGCCGGCGCAGCTTCCGGTCGCCTCCATCATTTCGAGATCGAAAGTGGTGCGCTGCTCCAGCCGCTGCGCTTCCAGCAGGCGGCCCTGGTTGTTGAGTTCGTCGAGCCGCAGCTTCAACTCGCTCTTGATCGACTTGATCGCCTGCACCAGCGTCGGGCGCGGCGTCACATAGTGCGAGTTGGCGTAGATCTTGATGAATTCGAGATCGTCCTGCTTGTGGCCGGTGAGCGGATCGAACTCCTCGATGTTCTCGACGGTGTCGCCAAACAAATTCACGCGCCAGGCGCGGTCCTCATAGTGCGCCGGGAAAATGTCGATGACGTCGCCGCGAACGCGAAAGGTGCCGCGGGTAAAGTCGGCCTGGGTGCGCTTGTATTGCAGCGCGACGAGGTCGGCGATCAACTGCCGCTGGTCGATGCGCTCGCCCTTCTTCAGCGCAAACGTCATCGCGGTGTAGGTCTCGACCGAGCCGATACCGTAGATGCAGGAGACGGAGGCGACGATGATGACGTCGTCGCGTTCCAAGAGCGCGCGCGTCGCCGAGTGGCGCATGCGGTCGATCTGCTCGTTGATCGAGGAGTCCTTCTCTATGTAGGTGTCGGTGCGCGGCACATAGGCTTCGGGCTGGTAGTAGTCGTAGTAACTAACGAAATACTCCACCGCGTTGTCGGGGAAGAAGCTCTTGAACTCGCCATAGAGCTGCGCGGCCAGCGTCTTGTTCGGCGCCAGGATGATGGCGGGGCGCTGCGTCGCCTCGATCACCTTGGCCATGGTGTAGGTCTTGCCGCTGCCGGTGACGCCGAGCAGCACCTGCGTGCGGTCGTTGCGGTCGATGCCTTCGACCAGTTCCTTGATGGCGGTCGGCTGGTCGCCCTTCGGCTCGTACTCGGACTTGATGACAAAGGGCACGCCGCCTTCGGATTTCTCCGGGCGCGGCGGCCGGTGCGGCGTCCAGATTCTCACCTGGCCGTCGTCGCCCTTGAATTCCGGGCGGCCGTCGCGGATCAGATTCTCCAGCGCATCCGCCGTCGCCTTGACGCCGAGCGCTTCCATCTTGTTGCGCGGCGGGCGCGCCAGCGCCTCGTCGTCGTCCTCTGCGGTAGGCAGGCCGAGTTGACGCGCGAGTTCGGGATCGAGGGTGGGGATCGTCGCCGAGGTGCCGTAATTGGCTTGCGGCGCTTCGTCGAAACCCTGTCTCGATGCATCGCGCTTGGCGACGTCCTCACCGGTTCCCCTGGTCGAAGCCCGCGCCCGATGCGCGGCGGCCTCGCCGCTGGCGCGGCGGTCCCAGGAATTATCCGGCGGCGGCTGCAGGCCGGTACCCGAGCCCATGCCGGCGTCGCCGCGATTGATCGCGGGATTGAGCAGTTCGGCCAGCGCCGGCCCGATCGGTTGAACCTCGGGCCGGTGGGCTTTGGATTTAGGGGTTTTGCCGGGCTTTTTGGGGGTGTCGGGTTTCTTCGCCATCAGCCGAATATGGGATGAGTCAGCCAGCGAGGAAAGGGTAAATGGCCCGCGCGGATGGATGCCGTTGCCCTGTCAGCAGGTGTCAGCAAGGCAAAGGAACCGGCAGCGTTCAGACGCAGCGGTCGTTGTCCGCCTTGTCCCGCCCACCCTTGACGATATCGAGATGAATCCCGCCGCAGCGCGTGCAGCGCATGGTCCAGTACTCGGCGCCGCCGCGGCCGGGAATGATGCGCAGGACCGCGAGCGAAGCGCTGCAGTCCGGGCAGTTGGACAATGCCGGCGTCGCCTGCAGGATCCGTTCGGGTTGCGGGACGATCTTGATGGTGGTGCCGCCTACGTCGCCAGCCGCGGCATGAAGCGGTCGATGTGAGCTTTCGCGTCCGCGATCGCTGCGTCCGGGTTCGACCATGCGAAGCCGACCTCGAGCGCCGGAAATGACAGGCCATCGATGACCACCGGCTCCAGGTCGGTCCGTTGAATCCTGGCGTGCCATAGCCCTCTCCCTGCCTCGAACGACTGAATTTCGAATCCGCCGTAAATCATGGCGTGTCTCCCGGGATTTCCCATGGCACGACAACATCACGGCACGGCGACGGCCGATGTGAACGGCTTCACATGTTGCCGTAATTTTCCGGAAACAAGCTGTCATCCCCGCGAAGGCGGGGATCCAGTATTCCAGAGGCCGCAGTGTCTGAACCGAGAGGCCGCGGCGTACTGGATCCCCGCCTACGCGGGGTATGACGGGTGGAGCGTGTCGCCCGCTCAGCGAAAATCGCGAATGTGGTCGGCAAGCACGGCGGCATCTTCGCCGACACCGGACAGGAACGAGGAGTTCAGTTTCGACAGCCATTGCAGGCCGAGGAAATACAGGCCGGGCTCGGACGTGATGCCGTTGTTGTGAACCGCGTCGCCCTTGGCATCGATGACGGGGACATCGATCCAGCCGAAATCGACGCCGTAGCCGGTGGCCCAGATCACCGAGGAGATGCCCTCCGCGGCGAGATCGAGCCGCTGCAGAGGCGCGGTGACGCAGGGCGGGTCAGGAAGGGTTGTCCGCGCACCGGGTTCTTCGGGGAGCTGCAGGCCGCGGCGTTTGACATATTCGTCGACGATGTCGAGGAAGGTGGTGAAGGCGAGGTCGCCGTCGGCGAGGCTATCGGCAAGGCCGGGCGCGATCTCGATGACGCCGTCCTGGGCCGCGTCGAGGTGTCCGACCAGGATCATGCCGTCGGCGGCGAAGTTGCGGAAGTCGATGGTGCGGCCGCCATAGGCGCCTGAAATCACCGGGCCGAGGCGTGCCGGCCCGCGCTGCTCCGGCGTGATGTGATCGATGCGCATCGCGGCGAGCCACCAGATGAAGTCGCGGCTGCGGTAGCGGCGCGGCATGCGGCGGTGCCTTCCGACCGAGAGATAGACGCGGCGGCCGGCGCGCTGCAATTCCTCGGCGATTTGCGCGCCCGACGCGCCGGCGCCGGCGACCAGCACGGCGCCCGGCGGAAGCTGTTCGGGATTGCGGTAACCGCTGGCGTTGACCTGAAACACCGGAAGTTCGCTGGACAGCTCCGGCACCAAAGTGCGCTGATAGGGACCGGTGGCGACGACGACATTGTCCGCCTCAATCGCGCCGTCCGCGGTTTCGGCGATGAAGCCGCCGCCGTCGCGCTGCGACAGCCGCGTCACCTCGACGCCGCAGCGGATCGGGGGCGCGACGAATTCGGCATAGGCATCGATGAACTTGATGATGTCGGCGGTGCTGGCGAACGCATCCGGTTCGCTGTGCGGAAACGGAAAGTCCGGTAGCCGCACCGACCAGTTCGGAAACTGGAACTGCAGACCGTCCCAGCGCTCGCTGCGCCAGCGTTCGGCGATCCGCTGCCGCTCCAGCACCAGATGCGGCAGCCCGCGCTGCTTGAGGCGATGGCTCATGACAAGGCCAGCCTGGCCGCCGCCGATCACGAGGGTCGCTATTTTTTCATCCGGCATGGCGCTGGCCCCTGCGGCGCGTGGCGGGTTCTACCGCCGCGCGAATAATCCAGCGCCGGAACGCGGCAAAATCGCGTTGCCCGGCGTGGAATCCCCGATACACCAGATACCAGCGCATGCCTTTCGGCACGCTTAACGCGAACGGCGCGACCAGCCGGCCGGCGGCGAGGTCGTCGTCGATATAGGGCCGGATGCCCATGGCGACGCCGAGGCCGTCGACCGCGGCCTGCAGCGCCTGGCCATAGAACTGAAACTCCGGCCCGCGCGCGCTGATTCGCGCGACGCCCGCGGCCTTCAACCATGATGGCCAGTCGTCGGGCGAATGCGCCACACGGAGCAAAGTGGGGCCCTTCAGATCGCCCGGACGCTTGAGCTGGCTGGCCAGCCGCGGCGCGCAGACCGGGAGCAGGTCGGCCGCGAATAATGGCTCGGCGGTCAGGCCCGGCCATTCGCCATCGCCGAGCTGGATGCCGCAGCTCCAGTCGTCGCCGAACGGCGCCGCCGCGCCGCCGGTGGTGATTCGCACCTCGATATCGGGCTCCTCTTTACGGAAATCCGCCAGCCGCGGGATCAGCCATTTCATCGCAAACGTCGGCCCGACGCCGATGGTCAGCACGCGGACGCCGCTGGGCGCCGTCACCTGCGCGGTGAGGCTCGCCAGCGCATCGAAGATCGGCGTCAGCCCGCTCTGGTAGGCGCGGCCCGCCGCCGTGGTGACCAGGCGGTTGGCCTTGCGCTCGAACAGTGCGACGCCGAGTCGCTGCTCCAGCAGATGCACCATCCGGCTCACGGCGGCGGCGGAGACGTTGAGCTCGGTGCCGGCCGCCGCAAAGCTGCCGCCGCGCGCCGCAGCTTCGAACGCCTTGATGCCATTGAGAAAAAGCAGTCGCCGCACATAACCCTCAGGAAAACTGATGCCAGGGCAAGATAACTCAGTTTGCGCGCTGCTTCCAAGCGCGGCAGATATGTTTCCGGAGAGATTCCGATGACCCCGCTGATGATCGCCGCCCTTGGGGCGCTCATGGTCGCAACCGCGTTCCTGTCGGGGCTGTTCGGCATGGCCGGCGGGATGATCCTGATCGGCGTGCTGCTGACCTTCATGCCGCTGCCGACGGCGATGGTGCTGCATGCGGTCACGCAGATGGCCTCTAACGGCTGGCGCGCGTTTCTGTGGCGGGCACATATCCGCTGGCGGCCGGTGTTCGTCTATCTGATCGGCTGCGCGCTGGCGCTCGGGCTCTGGTCGCTGACGCGCTATGTGCCGGACAAGCCGATCGCGCTGCTGTTGCTCGGCGTCACGCCGTTCATGGCGCGGCTGATGCCGAAGAACCTGAAGCCCAACCCCGACAGCATCGCGCAGGGCTCGTTCTACGGCTTCATCTGCATGGGGCTGATGCTGATGACCGGCGTGTCCGGCCCGCTGATGGACACCTTTTTCCTTGGCGGCAATTTCGGCCGCCGCGAGGTGGTCGCAACGAAAGCGACCTGCCAGGTCGCCAGCCATCTCACCAAGCTGGTGTATTTCGGCGGCATCATCGACCAGGCCGCGACGCTCGATCCGGTGCTGGCGGCGATTGCGATCGCGGCCTCGATGCTCGGCACTACGCTGGCGCGGCGCATCCTCGAAGCGATGAGCGACGCGCAGTTTCGCACCTGGGCGAATAGGCTGATCACGACCGTTGCCGGCTATTACATCCTCTACGGGGGCTGGCTGCTGTTCACGCGCACGAGCGCGATGGCATTCTGAGTTTGGCCGTCGTTCGAGCGGAGGACCTGATGACAGCGACAAACGACGCGCTGGTGCTCGACCTCGTCGAATGGGTGGCGCGCGAGCCGAGACTGTATTCCGACGTGATCGAGACATGGCGGACCTCGTGCCCGCGTTTGACGATCTGGGAAGATGCCGTCGATCGCGGCTATGTCGCGCGCCGGCCGACTGTCGAGGGGTTGCGGGGGACGATTACCGAGGGCGGCGCAAGATTCCTGCGCGAGCACGGCCGCTCGAACTGATCGCGCCGATCACATTCGCGCGTGCCGGACTGTGGCCATTGACTCACGGCTGTGATCCGCCCAAATTCATGCAATCGCATCCACTTTGCGATCACCCCCATCGCTGCAGGAACGTCCCATGATCGACCTTCATTACTGGACCACGCCGAACGGCCACAAGATCACGATGTTCCTCGAGGAGACCGGGCTCAAATACAAGATCTTTCCGGTCAATATCGGCAAGGGCGACCAGTTCAAGCCGGAGTTTCTTGCGATCGCGCCGAACAACCGGATCCCGGCGATGGTCGATCACGAGCCCAAGGGCGGCGGCAAGCCGATCTCGATCTTCGAATCCGGCGCGATGCTATTGTATCTGGCGGAGAAGACCGGAAAATTCCTCCCCGCCGATCTCTACGGCCGCTACGACGCGATCCAGTGGACGTTCTGGCAGATGGGTGGACTGGGGCCGATGGCCGGCCAGAACCACCACTTCAGGAATTATGCGGTCGAGAAGATCGCCTACGCCATCGACCGCTACGTCAACGAGACCAACCGGCTCTACGGCGTGCTCAACAAGCGCCTGTCCGACCGCGACTTCATCGCCGGCGATTATTCGATTGCCGACATGGCGAGCTATCCCTGGGTCGTTGGCCACAAGAACCAGGGCCAGAACATCGACGACTTTCCGCATCTGAAGCGCTGGCTGGAAACGATCCAGGCGCGGCCCGCCACCGAGCGCGCCTATGCGCTGGCAAAGGAGATCAATCCGAATTTCGGCCAGCCTGCGATCCGTACGGAAGAAGAGCGCAAGCTGCTGTTCGGGCAGACCGCGGCTGTCGTGAGATAGTCCGCGGAAGCTGGCTGCGACGACTAACTGAACGCCAGCGCAAGCAGACCGGAACTCAGCAGGAATACGCTGGTGATGGTCACTGCGAGAAATGCATTGGATTTGAATTCTTCACGCATGGCACTATTCCGGCAAGCGCCCTGAAAACGGGGTCAGGCGCTCCTTGCAAAATTGTATCTGCGGATTTCAATCACCCTTGCCCGGCAATGCCAGCGGTATTGCCGGCAATACTCGCGATAGAGCAAGGTGAGAAGCTTCCACATCGATGCGCACCCAGTTGCTTGATCATCGCTTTGATATCAGGCGTTCGTTTCACGCTGTCTTCGCGGCGCGCCGAAATGGTTTCGTGATCCCGCAGCAATGTTTCGTCCCTGGCCTCCGGACGACATGACTTCACTTGGTGAAGAATGTCAGGGAAAGGGCCATGAGCCATTTTGGCAGTTCATATGTCAACATCTCTGACTTGTGGCTCGCCCGTCGCCGATGGTGTAGCTTCGCCAGCACCGGCGCACGCAAGATCGCGGCGCGTAAATTCAATCCAGTTTCCAAACCGCCCGCGCATTGCGACCAGCGTCTCCTGCTGTATTCAGCCTGGGAGGAACTCGCATGAAAAAATCCCTGCTAATGGCGACGGGCTTGATTGCACTCTCGATTCCGGCGATGGCGCAAAATGCCGAGGTTCGGGTGACGCCCGATACGCTCGTATGGAAGGATAATCCAGCCTTCCCCAAGGGCGTTCAGGTTGCCATTTTGGTCGGTGATCCCACCAAAGTGGGCGAAGTTGTCGTCTTGCGCATCAAGTTTCCACCCAACTTCCAGATGCCTCCGCATACTCATCCCTATTCCGAAGTTGTCACTCTCGTCAGTGGCAGCGTCGGCAGTAGCCACGGTGAAAAATTCGAGAAGAAGGGCGATCTCCTGAAACCGGGATCGTTATGGGTGTATCCCGCAAAACATCCGCATTACGCCTGGACCGGAAGCGAGGAGGGAATACTTCAAGTTCAATTTACCGGCCCGGGTGGCATCGACTACATCAATCCGGCTGACGATCCGCGCAAGCAGTAGCCAGCCGCTCGCATTGCAAGAGACCATCTCAAGCGAACACATGTGTCCGGAACGGAGGATGTCATGCGGTCTTATTCAAAAGTGGTGAGTGCAGCGCTTGCCCTGGGCATGGTGTCACTATCATTCAACTCGAGCGCACTGGTCGAGCCGAAAGCGGACGTGGCGGCGGCGACCCTGGCATGGGGGCAGGCAATCGGCGGAGGCGATCCTGAAAAGGTGCTGCCGCTCTATGCGGACGATGCGGTGCTCTGGGGCACGCTGTCGCCGACGGTGCGCTCCGATCGGGCGGCGATCCGAGACTATTTCGTGTCCGCCTTCAAGGTTCTGCCCGGCCTCAAGGTGACCTACGGCGATCAGCTCGTCCGAGTATACGGGAACGCCGCGGTCAATACCGGCTACTACACGTTCTCCTACGTCAAGGATGGCGAGACGAAGAACCTGCCCGCGCGCTACAGTTTCACCTACATCAAGAGCGGCGAGCGCTGGATGATCGTTGACCACCATTCCTCGGCGATGCCGTCAACCGCGAGATAGCTCGCCCGGCCGGCGAGGATAGAGCATCGCATGACTTCGGTGTTGGACCCGAAGCCGACCTAGCGCGCGTTCTTCTGACCGCCACCATTGCTCGGTCCGAGAATCACCCAATCTGGACGTGCCAAGCCCAACGCCTCGTTCGGCTTTGCGAAGCCGCCGGCTGGCGGCGCCGTCAGATTTCTCCGATCAAAGCTGACGTACTCCTCTCGCACGAGGCCGCCGCCAATTCTTACCGAGCATCCGGTTTCATAGCCCCAAACCGCTTCCAGATTATGGGTCGCCCATCGGTCCTTGCAGCGCTCTTTTGCGACGTAAATCACAACCAAGGTCAAAGCTGTGAGCGATCCAACTCCAATCCAGAAGACTCGCATGGCCGTGCATCAGCTCTCATTGAAACGCGGATGTCCAGTTCTGCGCACAACACAACTAAATGTTGCAACCCAAATCAAGGGCCAAATGACTGTCTCGATTGGTAATTCGCGGTCCTATCGAAACAAAGCGCGTGATGTCGCCTTATGGCCCCACAGCCGATACAATGCGGAATGATGGTATCGTCTCCGCCTGGAGCTTGAAGCAGACATGCTACGACGTATCATGAGAAGTTAAAGGAGATCAGTCACGATGAGCATTGCCGATCCCAACAAGACGATCCTGACGGGCGAGAACCCCTTTATCCGCTTGAGCCCGAAGGACGGCGAACCGAACTCAACGGAGGCGAGCTATTGGCGGATCATTTTCTCGCCGGCCGGTCCGGGCCACGTTCTCTACCTGAAAAGCGAACTGACGGAGCGGCGCTGGCGCATTTACTCCGACAACATCGCCATGGCGCGGTGGCTGCAGTCGACCGTACAGGGCATGCTCAATGCCGAGCTTTCCGACACGACTATCCCCTGTGCGGACGCGCAATTCTCCAAGGCTGGAGACCCTCGTTACTTCTGGACTGAACACATCAAGTCGCACGGCGAAGAAATCTCGCTTACCTGGTTCGATATCGGCGAGCCGCTGCTGATCCACACGCAGCCGAACCAGCTTCCCGACCGGCGCTACGGTGTGTGCACCGTGCTGATCCCGGCGCTCGGTACCCGACTGGTCCGCAACGGCGTCGAGGCAGAAGGGCGATCCTGGTCGCGGGAACGTGAGGGGCGGCCATTCTCGACATCGGCGTTGGCATTTTCGGAAAGCTGGACTGAAGCGATCTGAGAAGGGCAGCCAATCAGCTTCCGGGTCGTGAGCTCAAAGTGGTGTTGGGCTCTCCCGGCTAGCAGCACTCTGCGGAACAAATCAACGTGCTCGTGCGTCGCGATGTTGTCACAACGTCGTTGTTTATCGTGCCTTCCCTTTAGGACCGAGCAGGAGCCGATGATGAAAGCCGAAGACGCTGCCGACATGATGGATCAGGAGAAAGCGAACGACCGTTTCAAGCAGCGCGCGGCGGTCAGCATCGCCATTCTGGCGATGCTGCTGGCCATCACCGGGCTTGGCGGCGCCAACGCCGGCAAGGAGGCGACCAACAACAACATCTATGCCGCGAACCAATATGCCTTCTACCAGGCCAAGAACATCCGCCAGACGGACTACAACCTCGCGGCCGACGCGATCGAGCTGGCGTTCCTGCAGGACGGAAACTTCAACGCCGAGGCGAGGGCGGCCCTGAAGGCAAAAGCGGAGGCCTATCGCAAGACGGCGGCGCGCTACGAGTCCGAGCCCGAGACGCAGGAGGGCAAGAAGGAATTGATGGTGCGGGCCAAGGACTACGAGAACAAGCGCGATCATGCGCTGAAGCAGGATCCCTACTTCGACTATGCCGAAGCTCTTCTGCAGATCGCCATCGTGCTGATCTCGGTCTCGATAGTTGCGACGCTGCCCTGGCTTGCGATCTTCGGCGGTATCGTCGGTGCCGCGGGTGGCCTGCTGATGGTCAACGGCTATACATTGGCGGTCGAGATACCGTTTCTGGCAGCATAGATGGGCAAGGACGAGCGAGCGACAATGTGAGGCAGGCAGCGCTACAGCCAGCGGACACCGGTCCGCTGGCTGCGACTTGCGCTTCACTCGCCGATAGATCGGCGACTTTCTCAGGGCTTAAACACGTACCCCGGTCCGATGGCCACCGCGTCCGGAATGGGCGGCAGGTCGGAAAACAGCTCCGGCTTTTCCTTCATCACCTTCAAAATGTACTTCGGCTCGATGTGTGCGTTGACATCGAAGGTGGACTTCAGGATTCCAAGCTTGGCCAGGCGTTCTTCGGCGCTGTAGAGCGCGCGATAATTGTTGGCTGACAGTCGGCGATCCGCCTGCTGGATGTTGAACTGCATGGCCGCTTCGGCGATTTCGGGCTTGAGCCCGGGGATCCACCTTGTGGCAACCTGCGCGGCCTGTTTCGGATTCTTTCGCATCCATTGATCGGCTTCGGAAACGGCGGCGAGGAACTTCTCGATGGTTGCGCCATTGGCCTGCACCCAGGGCCTGAGCGCGACGTTGAAACCGATATAGGAGATCACGTCGCCGCCACGAATGAGTTCGAAGGCGCCCGGTACATCCTTGCCGGCCACGATCGGCCACGGATCCCAGCCTGCAAATGCGTCGATGCCCTTGGCAAGCAACGCCACTGTCATGTCCGGCGGCGGCGTATTCACCAGCGTGACGTCTTCCGGCTTCAGTCCCGCTTTCTCGAGGGTGGCAAGGATATAGAGATGGTTGATGGTGCCGAACGACGCCGCGATCTTCTTGCCGCGCAAGGTCGACAGGTCCCCCTTGACGATGCCGGAACCCTCGCGGGCAACGATCGCAACGGTGGCGTCGGAGCCTGCCTTGGTTGCGTTGCCGCTGTAATTGCCGAGCGCAACGAGGTCCATTCCGCGCAAGACCGCACCGATCATGGGTACGCCAACCTGCACGATCTCGCTTTCGCCCGCCTGCAGGGCGTTGAGGGCGTCGACACCGGTGGCATAAGGCCGTGCGATCGTGACATCGAGGCCGTTCTTCTCGAAGAAGCCGCGTTCGAGCGCGATCGGCAGGCCGATCTGGTCGATCCCGGTCACCATGCCGGCCTTGAGTTTCGTCAGCGTTTGCGCGCTGGTTGGCGTCCAGGCAAGCGCGAGCGCTGCCGCAAGCATCACCAATCGTTTCATTATCATCCTCCCTGTTTTATCGGGCCCACCGCAGTCACCCAGTATGGCCGGGCAACGGCGTTGAGGTCCGTTCGTTTGACACCACGCAGTTCGATCGAATGGTCATCGGTGCCGGTGACCCTTCCATATTGCTGGAACGCCAGGACGTGAAACCGTTCGGGCGTGAACGGGAGTTCGACCTGGACGTTGACCTTTTCCGACGTGCCGCCGAGTTCGGGCGAAATCTTTCCCGGTGCGGCCAGGGTCAGCCAGAACTGGAAGCCGGCCCAGGCGGCGATGACGCCGAGGACAATGCGAAACTTGGTCGAACTCAAGGCTTCAGAGACCAGGCTCATGCGGCACGCACCATCTGCAGCACGCGCGCCGACAGGCGCTTGAACTCGTCGTCGTTGACGAGGTCGTCCCAGACCCGTGGCCGCCGCAAGTTGACGTCCACCTGGTCGAGAATGCGTCCCTTCGACAGCACGACGACGCGGTTGGCCAGAAAGACCGCTTCGGCCACGTCATGCGTAATGAAAACCACCGTCGGCCGGCGTTCCTGCCAGATGCGGGTCAGCTCTTCCTGCAGCGTCATGCGGGTCTGCGCATCGACGCTGGCAAAGGGTTCGTCCATCAACAGCACCGCCGGATTGTTGGCCAGTGCCCGAACCACGCCGACGCGCTGCTGCATGCCGCCGGACAATTCGTTGGGATAGCGGTTGGCCGCGTGCGAGAGCCCGGCAAGCGCCAGATATTCCCGGGCGATCCGGTCGCGCTCGGCCTTCGGTACGCCGCGCATTTTCGGACCGAACCCGACATTGTCGAGCACCGTCTTCCAGGGGAACAGTGCGAACGACTGAAATACGACGCCGCGTTCCGGACCGGGCCCAACGACAGGCTTGCCATCGAGCAGGATTTCGCCGCCGGAATAGGGAATGAAGCCGGCGATCATGTTGAGGATCGTGGTCTTGCCGCAGCCGGAGGGGCCGACGACGGAAACGAACTCGCCCTGCTGAACGTCGAGCGAGACATCGTGGACCGCCGTGACGTGGGCGCCCGCGTAGGGATCGAAATAGGTCTTTGCCAGATTGCGGAGCGAGAGCGTCTTCATGATGTCACCAATCCCCAACGCTGGCCCGTTGCGCGTTCAAGCGGCGCCAAAATCCAGGCGTCCACGATGTACCAGAGCAGGCCCAGGATGATCATCCCGAGCAGAATTTCAGTGGTGGAGCCGGCGCGACGCGCGTCGAACATCATGAAGCCGATGCCGCTGGTGCCGACGATGATCTCGACGGCGATGAGCGCGCGCCAGCCATAGCCGAGCCCGTTGCGCAGGCCGGTGATGATATTGGGGAGGGCGCCGGGAACTGTCACTTCCCAGAGCACACGAGCAGGCGACGCGCCCAGGCTGCGCGCGGCACGTGCAAGATCGCGCGGAACTGATTCCACACCGAGAACGGTGTTGAGTACCACTGGAAAGAGCACGGTATAGACGATCACGAACGTCATCGTCGTCAGCCCGAAGCCGAACCAGATCAGCAGGATCGGAAGCCAGGCAATGTCTCCGATCGCCTGGAAGAACAACAGCACCGGCCAGCAGATGCGGTGCGCCCAGCGGCTGGTGCCGATCAGGATGCCGAGGGGGATTCCGAGCGCCATGCCCAGTGCCGCGCCGGTGAAAAGACGGATCAGGCTGTCCTGCAGGTAATCAGGCAGAATGCCCTTGTAAGTCAGCGTGACGAACGACCTGACGACGTCGAGCGGGCCGGGCAGGAATGCGCGCGGAAATACGCCGGCTTCGGTGACGGCTGTCCACAGCGCGACCACGGGAATGAACGGAACGATGGCGGCAAGCCCCGGCCATCGTTGCGTCAACCGTACGTACCCGCTCCAGCATTGCAACCAGACGTTCATGCGCGCCTCACCATGCCCCATCGCTCGATGGTCGATCGCTCGAGCGGAACCAGCAGAAGGCGGTCGATCAACAGCCACAACACGCCGATCACGATCATGCCGAACACGATGACTTCGGTCCGATAGAAATCACGGGCCACGAACAGCATGTAGCCGAGACCGACATTGGTCGCGATCATCTCGGCTGCGATCAGGCCGCGCCACGCAAACCCGAGCCCGGTGCGGATGCCAGTGACGATGTTCGGAAGCGCGCCGGGTAGCAGGACCTCCGTCAGCAATGCCCAGCGCCCGGCGCCGAGCGAAGCCGCCGCGTTACGCACGGTGTGGGGAATGGTCTTCACACCGAGCAGCGTGTTGTAGGCCACGACGAAGAATACCGCGTTGAAGATCACGAACACGATCGCGCCGAAGCCGTAGCCGAACCACAGCGTCGCAATCGGGATCCAGGCGATGCCGGCCAGGACCGAGAAGAATCGAAACAGCGGCGTCAGGAAGGCGGCAACCCCCGCGCTGACGCCCATCGCAATTCCGAGCGGAACGGCCGTGACGATCCCGATCAGGGTGCCGAGGCCGACGCGCAGCAGGCTGGCGCCGACATGGGCGATCAGCGTGCCGTCACGGATCGACTCGAGCGCAGCAGCGCCGACCGAGCCGACGGACGGGAAGACGCGCGGATTGACCTGGAACAGCGGCACGACGATGGCCCACACCGCCACGAGCGCCAGCAGCGGAGCAACAAACATCGCCGCCCCACTGAGCGAATTCACGCTCCGCACGATCCACGGCCGCCGGGTTTTCGCTTCCGTCGTCACCTGCACTTCATCTTCTCTTTGCCTTGGCAGTCGCGATCACGACGCCCCGATGGCGCGCGGGACCGGAGGCTGCAGCCTTCTTCCTGGAAATCTTGAATTTCGTGTATCCAAGCACCCGCTCCATCGCGATCCGCGCCTTCTCGGCGTCACCTGCATCGATGGCGCGCGCCGCGGCCGCGTGGTTCGGCAGATTGTCCTTGAACCAGCCGGCGCTTCCGATGGCGACGACGAACACGGTGCTGAGGATGGTATCGATCGCGCCTCTGAAACCCTGCAATACCGGGTTATGCGTCGCGTCCAGGATCGCGAGATGGAATGCCTTGTCAGCGGCGGTCGCGCCGGCATGATCCTTCGAGGCTTCCATCGCCGCGAGCGCGGCGTTGATCCGCTCTCGATCATTCCTGGTCGCACGCTGGGCTGCCAACGCAGCCGCAGCCGGCTCGATGATGGAGCGGACTTCCTGGATCGCCAGTAGCAGGTCGCGATCCGGCTCTCCCTGTCCAATCAGCCAACTCAGGACATCGCGATCGAGAAGACTCCATTGGTGGCGGGGCAGCACATGCGTGCCATGGCGCGGGCGCACGCTGACAAGTCCCTTCGCCGCGAGCGTCTTGACGACCTCGCGCACGACGCCACGCCCGACGCCGAAACGCGCTTCGAGGTCCGGTTCCGGCGGGAGCGCCGTGCCGACCGGAATGATATCCTGCGCGATCTCTCGGCCGAGCATCGCAAGTACGGTCCCGATGCGACCGGGCTTGATCGGCTTGTCCAACGCGTTCTGCCGCGTCCTCGCCACGCAATCTCCTCCCTCCCTGCTTGTTTGCGCAGGTGAGCAGACCGCTTAGCACGCAAACGGACTTCCTGGCAATCATCGGATGTTTAACATCGGATGATTGCACGAAGCGGACCGCGTTCGTATGGCCACGGCAATTCGCCGTGAGCTTGTCGGAACCGGTTCCCAGGTTCGGACGCAACTCCCTACCCAATTGGTCTGTACTACTCACGCATTGATCCGCATCAAGTCTTCCGGCGGGCGACAGATCTAAGCTTTATTTTTACGCTGGCGAAAGCAATCAGCCGGCCGCTTTATTGATGTGAATTCCTGCCGCAGCACGGGCCGTTGCTTGCCCGTCCAGGCTTTCGATTGGATCGACGAGCATCTGGGAGGTCAGATCATGCGCATCGTAAGGGTCGCTCCTGCGACCGCAGCTTTCATCGCTGGCATTTGCATCCTGTCGGCCTCTGCATCGGCAGGAGCTCTCACTCCTGCAGCCAAAATGAGCGGTGCGGATACGGTATACGGGTCTACTCGTGGTGGCGGGCAGAGGACCTGCTCTGCCTATGCCGCCATGTGCACAAGCCGGACCGGCGGTTCTCCCAAGTGCGCGTCAGCCCGCGCCAACTGCATGCAAACCGGCGTCTTTAAAGGCGCCAGCGGCCAGGTTTTCAGTGGCATGGTGCGGCAGTAGGCAGTGCGGCGAGTAACTCGGCAGACTGCGTTCTCTCGCTTGAAGCAGGATCCTACGCCGGCCGCTTGACGATCCCGGTGGGTGTGGCGAAGCCTTCGATGGTTCGCGTTCGCTTCTCGAGCCACCATCCGAATTCGGGAGTCCAGTCCTCGAACTTTTCGTTGATGCCGAGATCGTGGGCCCAGTGCTGGGCGATGTTGGGATTGAACTGGGATTGCCGGCCGACGGCGATGAGATCGGCCTGGCCATTCCCAAGGATTTCTTCTGCCTGCTGCGCTTCGAGAATGATGCCGACCGCCATCGTCGGGATGTTCGCCTCCTTGCGCACCCGTTCGGCGTAGGGCACCTGGAAACCGAGGCCGCGCGGAACCTGCGCTGCCGTCGCCGAACCTGAAATGCCGCCCGAGGAGCAGTCGATCACGTCGACACCCCTGCGCTTCAACTCGGTTGCGAAGGCGACGGTGTCATCGAGATTCCAGCCGTCCCGCGTCCCGTCGACAGCCGATACGCGAACGAACAACGGCATCGTGTTGGGCATCTCGCGCCGTACCGCCTCGACGATCTCTAGCGGCAGGCGCATGCGACCGTTGCGGTCGCCGCCATATTCATCGTTGCGCGTGTTCGAAATCGGCGAAAGGAACGAGGCGAGCAGATAGCCGTGCGCGGTATGGACCTCGATCGCATCGAAGCCGGCCTTGACGGCGTTCCTGGCGGCCGCGGCCCAGGTGCGCACCATGGTGCGGCACTCTTCGGTCGTGAGCTGGCGCGGCGCCAGCCATCCCGGCGCGACCGGCTCGCCGGTCGGGCCGACGGGTTGCCATAGTTTTGCGCCGGCCTCGATCTCCCGCGGGGTGAGGGGACCCATGCCATCCATCGCACGCTGCGAGGATGATTTGCGTCCCCCATGCGCGAGCTGGATGCCGATCGCCGTGTTCTCACCCTTCATGAACTCGATGAGAGGCTTGAAGCTCTCCACCTGTGCCTCGTTCCAGATGCCGAGATCGTACTCGTTGATCAGGCCGATCTCTTCGACGCCGGTTGCCTCGACAAACACGAGCCCAAAGCCTCCCAGCGCGTAGCGGCCGAGATGCACGTTGTGAAACATGCCGCAGGTGCTGCCCGGCCCGGCGCGGTAGTGCACCATCGGCGGCACGACCAGCCGGTTCTTCAGCGTCAGGCCGCGGATCTTGAACGGCGAGAACAAGAGAGGGCGTGAAAGGTCGATGCTTTCGGTGGCTGGGACCGCCATGTGATTTTTTCCTGCTGGGTTCGGCCGAGTGCGCTGCACGGAATGATTCTCTATTTTTGCACGGCGGTCCAGCCTGATCGGTGCGGCTCGCCTTCGCGATGGATCGTTGCGACGATCCATCGCCGTGATGCTTGTCGCCTGTCTGTCAGCCTGACCGGCTAGAGTGCGTCGTTGCAGCCGCGTGTTGCCTCTGGATTGTGCGGGTGCGTTGGGATAATTTGCAGTTCGTCGTTGCGAAGAATGTCAGGCGGCAAATAATAACTGCTGGCATCTTGTGGGGAGCTTCACGATGGTCGCCCAACTCACAAAAAGCGAACGGCAAGTTGCGCTGCTCATCCTGCTCGCGATTTCCTTGTGGGGGATCGCGATGGCGGTTGCCGGGCGCGGCGATCCGCTCGGCGTTCACGGCGCGATCGTGCTGCTGGCCGGTCTCGGCGGCATCTTCGCCGTCATTTCCGGTTACTACGCTCCCGAGCCAGACGACAGCCGGCTCGACCGCTATTTCGACGATCCCAGCCGGGCGGGAATCGTGCTTGCGATGGTGTGGGTCGTCGCCGGGCTTTT
>JAESGW010000125.1_pt1 | contig 181163 bp, 161 predicted proteins | sample 9269791 | NCBI WGS metagenome assembly JAESGW01 (sample SAMN16773120, study PRJNA677053) | algae metagenome | isolation source: Aphanocapsa lilacina HA4352-LM1 and co-occurring heterotrophs from near cave... | place: USA: Maniniholo cave, near Haena, Kauai, HI | collected 2009-07-28
GTACTCTAAACAGCCAACCACTACCTGCAACGGATTATTGGTTCACCGTAGATTATTATGAAATTACAATAGACGGTACTCTAGTACCAAAACAATTTAAAGCTCACTTTACATTAAAAAGATAATAGCTAAGAATTGAATAAATAATAAAAGGCTACTCCATCGAGTAGCCTTTTATTATTTATAAGGAATATATAAATTATTTATTGTAAACTAATATTGCTTCTTTAAGAATTTGAACAGAACGAATTAAATCTTCTTTTTTAAGAACATAAGCAATTCTAACCTCATCTAATCCTACATTTGCAGAGGAATAAAATCCTGCGGCTGGAGCAACCATTACAGTTTCTCCATTTAAATCATAGGTTTCTAATAACCATTGAGCAAAATCATTAGCACTAACTATTGGTAACTTAGCAATACAATAAAAAGCACCTTTTGGTGTAGCAACTTGAACACCTTCAATTTTTAATAATTCTTGAATAAGAATATCTCTACGTTCTTTATATTCTGTAATAACTTCATCAAAATAACTTTGTGGAGTATCTAAAGCAGCTTCACTAGCAATTTGAGCATAAGTAGGAGGACTTAATCTTGCTTGAGCAAATTTCATAGCCGTTGCCATTACTTCTATGTTCTTTGAAACAATACAGCCTATTCTAGCACCACACATACTAAATCTTTTGGAAACAGAATCAATCATGATAGCATGATTTTCTAAACCGGCAACATTCATTATTGAAAAATGCTTATAACCATCATAGGTGAATTCTCTATAAACTTCATCTGCAATTAAAAATAAATCATGCTTTTTAACTATATCAGCTAATTGATTTATTTCACTTTCAGAATATAAATAACCTGTTGGATTTCCTGGATTACAGATCATTATGGCTTTAGTTCTTGGTGTGATTAATTTTTCAAAATCTTCAATTGGAGGTAAAGCAAATCCAGTTTCAATTGTTGAAATAACGGGTACCACTTTTACACCAGAAGCCACAGCAAAACCATTATAATTAGCATAAAATGGCTCAGGTATAATAACTTCATCATCAGAATCCATTGTACTTCCTAGAGCAAATAATAATGCTTCAGAACCACCAGTAGTTATAATAATATCTTGAGTTTCTATAGGTAAATTTTGGTTTTTATAATAACTAGAAAGCTTTTTTCTATAACTTTCAAAACCAGCTGAATGACTGTATTCTAAAACTTCAATATTTGCATTTTTAACAGCATCAAGTGCTACTTGAGGAGTCTTAATGTCAGGTTGGCCAATATTTAAATGGTAAACTTTATGCCCTTTTTTCTTTGCGATTTCTGCGTAAGGGACTAATTTTCTAATAGGAGATTCAGGCATTTGTAAGCCCTTTAGTGAAATTTTCGGCATCTTAATTTAATTTGATATGCAAAATTGCAACTTTTTTTTAAAATATTGCAATAATCTAGTTTTTAAAATAATCATATTTAAAATTACTTTAGTAACTTTATAAAAACTAATAAGTATATGTCGGCTAAAAAAATCATTATTATTTTTTTAATTATTACAAGTTATGCTTTCGGTCAAGTTGATACTTCATGGACTTACAAAAAAAATAAGATAGTTATTCCATTTGAATTATCTAATAATTTAATTATTGTTAAAGTTAACCTTAATGGTATAGATTTGAACATGATACTAGATACAGGTTCAGATATTAATTTACTTTTTAGAATACCTGATGATGAGACATTACCTGTTAATGAGGGAAAAACTACAACAATTTTAGGATTGGGGTCTGAAGAGCCAATTAGTGCTATAATATCTTCAAGCAATAAAATAAAAATGAATGGCTTTATTGATAATAATTTTGAAATCTTAATTATAAATCAAGACAATATTAGTCTCATAAATAAGTTTGGCATTGAAATAAACGGAATATTAGGCTATAGTTTTTTTAAAAATAATATAATAGAAGTTGATTATGCAAAAGAAAAGATATTTATCTATAAAGACATTAATGCTATAAAAAAGAACAAAATAAAAAGTTTTTACAAAGAAAAAATAAATATAATTAATAATAAACCTTATATAAATATTGATTCTAAAATCAATCTAAAAGAAATTATGTTAACCCTTTTAATTGATACAGGTTTAAGTGATGGATTGTGGTTATTTAAGAATGAATTTGTAAAATATAATAATAACAATATTGATGATATTTTAGGTCAAGGTTTATCGGGTGACATTTTAGGTAAAAGAACTCGAATTGATAGAGTAAGTTTTTCTGAGTTTTCTTTTAACCAAATATTGGTTTCTTTTCCTGATCTTATTTTTTTTGAAAACATAAAAATTGTTGAAGGAAGAAATGGTTCTTTAGGTGGTGAAATATTAAAAAGGTTTAACTTAATAATTGATTACGCCCAAGGAGAAATTTATTTTAAGAAGAATAAATTTTACAATAATCCATTTCATTTCAATATGTCAGGAATTGAAATACGTCACAGTGGTAAGGAAATAATTGAAGAAAAAATAGACCTTAATAAGTATTTATCAAAAACAGCTGTTGATGTAAAGAATTTAAACGACCATAAAACATCAAGTTTTAAGTTTAAGTATATTTTAAAACCTGCATACAAAATAACTCATATAAGAAAAGATTCACCAGCATCTCAAGTTGATTTAAAAGTAGGTGATAAAATAGTTTCAATAAATAATAGAAAAGCATACAATTTTACCATTCAAAAAATAACCGAATTGTTTCAGTCTGAAGATGGTAAAAAAATAAAAATAGAAGTAGAAAGAGATGGAAAAATAATCGAAGTAGTTTTTTATTTAAAAGAAATAATATAAAAAAAGCCTCAAATTAATGAGGCTCATTTTTATTGTTCTAAAATTGATTTTTTCTTTTCAAGAAGATTGACTTCTTTTTTCTCTATAACAGTTCCCTTAATTCTCAGAGTAACCATTCCACTAGGAACATTCACAGCATTACTTTCCACTGTAATAGACTTACTGATAGGACCAATATTCATATTATATTGAACTTCAATAAAATCACTTTTACCAGGCATAATAGGTTGTGTTGGTTTAGTTGGCACAGTACAACCACATGTAGATTTTACATTTTTAATCTCCAATGGGGCATCACCCGTATTTGTAAACTCAAATTTACGCTTACCACTATCTTCACCTTTGGTTACAGTTCCATAATTAATTGTTTCTTCTTTAAACTCAATCTTTGGCCCTTGAGCAAAGGCAACCGTTGAAATAAACAATACTGCAATTAAATTAAGTAAATTTTTCATCATATTATTTTTTTGATTCATGTAAAATTAAACACTTTTGCAAAAATTACAAACAAATTAACTTTTTTTATTTTAGGTTATATCGTTACTTTTGCACTAAGTTAATTACAAAAACAATACCAAACTCATTTATCTCAATAAGGAGCATTATGGCTTGGGCATTTTTGGAAACCATTTTCCTGCTATACGTTGCAATCTCTTCGAGGATTTCCACTGCTATCAGGGCTAGTAAGTTTTCATAAACCTTTTGTGACAGACAACAGATTTTTAGATAACAGACAACAGATAACAAAAAAACATGATTCCAGCACAGTTTAATCCAAAAGAAGTAGAACAAAAATGGTATGATTACTGGATGAAAAACAATTATTTTCATTCAAAACCAGACAGCAGAACACCCTATACTATTGTGATTCCTCCACCAAATGTAACAGGAGTTTTGCACATGGGACACATGCTGAATAACACCATTCAAGATGTTCTTATTCGTCGTGCACGTTTAAAAGGATTCAATGCTTGTTGGGTTCCTGGAACAGATCATGCTTCCATTGCAACCGAAGCAAAAGTGGTTGCCAAACTAAAATCAGAAGGCATTAATAAAACCGATTTAACCCGTGAAGAATTCTTAAAACACGCTTATGATTGGACTGATAAATACGGTGGAACTATTTTAGAACAACTAAAACAATTAGGTTGTTCATGCGATTGGGACAGAACTAAATTCACCATGGATGAAGATATGTCAGCTTCAGTAATCAAATCTTTCGTTGATTTATACAACAAAGGAATGATTTATCGTGGTTATAGAATGGTAAATTGGGATCCAGAAGCAAAAACTACATTATCAGATGAAGAAGTAATTCACGAAGAGCGTCAAGGAAATTTATATTATATCAATTATAAAATTGAAGGTTCAAATGAAGTTTTAACTGTTGCCACAACTCGTCCAGAAACCATTTTTGGAGATACTGCCATTTGTATTAATCCAAATGACGAACGCTTTACCCATTTAAAAGGTAAAAAAGCTATTGTTCCTATTTGCAATAGAGTAATTCCAATTATTGAAGATGAATATGTAGATGTTGAATTTGGAACTGGTTGTTTAAAAGTAACACCAGCTCACGATGTTAATGATAAAGAATTAGGCAACAAACATAACCTTGAAATCATAGATATTTTCAACGAAGACGCTTCTTTGAACAGTTTCGGATTACACTACAAAGGCAAAGACAGATTTGTTGTTAGAGAAGAAATTTCTAAAGAATTAGAATCTATTGGAGCCTTGGTCAAAACCGAAATTCACATCAATAAAGTTGGAACTTCAGAAAGAACAAAAGCGGTAATCGAACCAAGATTATCGGACCAATGGTTTTTAAAAATGGAAGATTTGGTAAAACCAGCCATTAAAGCCGTTTTAGAAACAGAAGAAGTAAAATTATATCCAAGCAAATTCAACAACACCTATCGTCATTGGATGGAAAATATTCGCGATTGGAATATTTCTCGTCAATTGTGGTGGGGACAACAAATTCCGGCTTATTATTACGGAGAAGGAAAAGAAGATTATGTAGTAACAGAAAATATTGATGAAGCCTTAAAGTTAGCACAGCAAATCACAAACAATAAACAATTAACCACAAGCGATTTAAAGCAGGATGCTGATGCATTAGACACTTGGTTCTCCTCTTGGTTATGGCCAATGGCTGTTTTTGGAGGAATTTTAGATCCTGAAAATGAAGATTTTAAATATTATTATCCTACTAATGATTTAGTAACAGGTCCAGATATTTTGTTTTTCTGGGTAGCACGTATGATTATTGCAGGGTATGAATACACAGGCAAAAAGCCATTTAACAATGTATACTTAACAGGTTTAGTTCGTGATAAACAACGTCGTAAGATGTCAAAATCATTAGGAAATTCTCCTGATCCTTTAGATTTGATTGAAAAATTTGGAGCAGATGGTGTTCGTGTTGGATTATTATTGAGTGCTTCAGCAGGAAACGATATCATGTTTGATGAAGAATTATGTAATAATGGTAAAGCATTCGCCAATAAAATTTGGAACGCATTCCGATTAATTAAAGGTTGGGAAGTAGCCGATATTGCTCAACCAGAAGCATCTAAAATTGCAATTGATTGGTACGAAGCTAAATTGCAACAAACACTTGCTGAAATTGAAGATAATTTCGAAAAATACAGATTATCAGATGCTTTAATGAGCATCTATAAATTAGTTTGGGACGATTTCTGTTCATGGTTCTTAGAAATTATTAAACCAGCATACCAACAGCCAATTGACAAAACAACATTTGATAAAGCAATAGAACTGTTAGAAGCTAATTTGAAGTTGTTACATCCATTCATGCCTTTCTTAACCGAAGAAATTTGGCAATACATTGCAGAAAGAACTCCAGAACAAGCTTTGATTATTTCAGAATGGCCAACCATGAAAAACACAAATGCTAACTTAATTGTAGAATTTGATTTTGTAACTGAAGTTATTGCAGGTATTAGAACCATTCGCAAGCAAAAAAATATTGCCAATAAAGATAGCATTGATTTAAAAATAATCAATAATGAAAAAAATGCTACTACTTTTGATGCTGTAATCACAAAGTTAGGAAATATTGAAAGTTTAGAATACGTTACAGAAACAGTAAACGGAGCATTGACCTATCGTGTAAAATCAAACGAATATTTTATTCCAATTGCAGGAAATATTGATGTAGCTGCTGAAATTGAAAAATTAGAAGAAGAATTAAAATACATTCAAGGCTTTTTGAAATCAGTTCAGGTGAAGTTATCCAATGAAAAATTTGTTGCCAATGCAAAACCTGAAATTATTGCAAACGAGAGAAACAAAGAAGCTGATGCTTTAGCCAAAATTACAACAATTGAACAAAGTTTAGCTAGTTTGAAGTAATTATTTTTCCTACTATTGAATATCAAAAAAATCCTGTTATCTATAAAATAACAGGATTTTTTTATTTATCAATTTCTTTTAAATCATTTTCAGTAAAAATTCTAAACGAAAATTTATATCCTTCATACCCTGCAATAGCATAAAATAATAGCTCGATTGGACTAAAATTTTCTGCAAGTGCACTTGGAATTAAAGAATAATCGATTAGTAATAATGCATCCATATAACTTAAACCTTCTGCATTAGCTACAAATCCAATTAAGCTAAAAACATTTCCTAATAGACAACTTAAAATTGCAATAATTGCTCCTGTAATCCCAAATATTTGATTAATTCCTTTTCCTGCATATCTTAATGAATAACCAACACCAGCACCAATTGCAATAGCCATATAACCAATTTGATATTCTGTAGCAACTGTTATTGCAGCCCACAATAATGCTCCAACTAATCCGACTCCAGAACTTAATAATATTCCTTTTAATAAACTTTGTTCTTCTTTTAATTTATTTAAAGTTTTTTCTGAAACTTTATATTGAATATCACTTACTTCAATTTCATTATTAGGATTATCAATTAACGCTTCATTTTCATCTTTTATAAAATCATTACAATTGTCAATAAATGTAGGTTTTTCAGTTGTCAAGCTACAAATTATTCCTTTTTCAATGTCCATTTTTCTATTTGTGCATGTTTGACAAATTGCAAGTTGATCTTCTAATCTCATATTTATATGGTTATTTATTTAGGGTAAAAATATTAATAATTTTTAAATGACAAGATTTTGGATTAAAAAAAATCCTATTGAAATTAATTTAATAGGATTCTTAGTTATTAATTCGACTATTTATTTTTCTTTTTTACCTCTATATTGTTTAAAAAGAGTTCTAGTAAATTCTTCTTCCACTTTTTTGAGTTGTAGTACTTTTTTGGCGCCTATAATTTCTTTTGCATCTTTTACAAATTTCTTTCTCAAGGTCAATAATTCTTCATCAATCGATTCCATTTCTGAAAGAACTGTTGCAGCTTCCTTATCACTCAATTTATCCAAACCATCATCTTTTAATCTTTTCATAATGGTTTTCATTTTGGTATGGCGAAGTTCAAATTGCTTTTCATCATAAGCATTATAAACAGGCCAAAATTTTTCCGCTTCAGCTGAAGATAAACTTAATTCTTTAGTAATATAAGCTACTTTTAGAGCTTTTACTTTTTCTATTTTTTCTTTGCTAGGTTGTGCAATCGAAACTATTGAAAACAGAACAACTAGCAATGTTATAAATTTTTTATTCATGAGTATTTTATTTTTATTCGTTTAAATATAAATCAACATTTTGGTAATTTTCTTCTAAATACAATTCAACGGCATCATCATTTAAGGCTAAACTTTCCTCTAATGAAGCAAAATCTTCGTTAGTTAATTCTGTAGCAATTTCATAATTAGTTAATGAAGATTGCATGGCTAAATAGGTTTCAATGGTTTCATCTTCAACAGTGGAATTTTTAGTAGTGTTGTTCATTGAAAAATAAACAGGTAATGCTATTGATATTAATAAAACAGCAGCAACACTAGTCATCCACACTCTTTTTTGTTTCCATAATGAAATTACTTTAGGTTCATTTTCAGTGGTTAATTGATTGAGCATCCTGCTTTCAAATTGTTCAAAATAACCTTCAGGAACTTTAAACCCTGTATTTATTTTTTCATTATTTATATTAAAATCTTTCATACTATTTAGACTATTTTTATGGTATAAGGTTTAATTTGATTTTAAAAAATCTTCAATTTTCTTGGTAGCTAAATGATAACTAGCTTTTAAAGCTCCCACAGAAGTTTTCAGAATTTCCGACATATCTTCGTATTTCATTTCTTCAAAATACTTCATTTTGAAAACCAATTGTTGTTTTTCGGGTAATTTTGCAATGGCTTTTTGTAATTTCAGTTGAATTTCGTCACCTTCAAAATAAACATCACTTTCTAACTTATTTATAGCACTATTTTGTAGCTCTTCATTTGAAATGCCACTTTTTTTTGCTTTCTGTTGCAAGAAAGTTAAAGATTCATTAGTTGCAATTCGATACACCCATGAATAGAGTTTACTATCTCCTTTAAAATTTTTAACATTAGAAAAAACTTTTATAAAAGTGTTTTGTAGCACATCATCAGCATCATCATGGTTTAAAACTATACCACGAATATGAAAGTACAATGGTTTTTGATATAATTGCAATAGTTCTTTGAACGCCTCATTTTGCGTTTTTGGATTTGTCAATTCAGCTAAAAAAACTTTTTCGTCTTGCAATTTTTAGTTCATTTGTTTGTAAGACTAAAGATATATAAAAAGGTTTAATATTATTTTTAATAATCTTTTCAAGAATGTACCTTTGAACCAAACAAACACAACTATGATACAAACCGTAATTTTTGATATGGACGGCGTAATTGTCGATACTGAACCCGTTCATCATTATGCCTATTTTCAGCATTTTAAGCAACTAAATATTGAAGTTTCTGATGAGTTATACAGAACTTTTACAGGAAATTCTACCAGAAATGTATTCCAAAAAATAAAAGAGATGTTCAATTTACCTCATGAAGTTGAAGATTTAATTCAAACCAAACGTAGCTTATTCAATGATGCTTTTGATACCAAAGAAGATTTGTATTTAATTGATGGAGTAGAAGATTTAATAAAAGATTTACACCAAAGTGGAATACAATTGATTGTGGCTTCCTCTGCTTCAAAAGTAACCATTGACAGGGTTTTTAATCGATTTAACTTAAATCAGTATTTTACACATAAAGTTTCTGGAGAAGATTTTCCCAAATCAAAACCCCATCCAGCTATTTTTGAGCATGCAGCGAGTTTATCCATTGCACCAAAAGAAAATTGTATTGTAATAGAAGATAGTAACAATGGAGTAGAAGCAGCCGTTGCAGCCCATATTTTCTGTGTAGGATATGATAGTTTACATTCTAAAGATCAAGATTTGTCTAAAGCGAACATTCTTATTAAACATTTTAATGAATTGAATGCTGATATTGTGAAGAATTTGAGGTAATGTTAATCAGGATTTGTGTGTTTTTCAACAATTCTTTTACTATCTGATTTAACTTCTTGAGTTTTACGCATTCCCCATAAAATATCGCTGGAGTGTTTTCTGGTTTTTTCTAGATCTACAATTGGATAGGGATAATTTATGCCTAATTTAAAATTGTATAACTCTTGTTCAATTGAAGTTAATTTCCATGGTTCATGAATAAATTTTAATGGAATTTCAGCTAACTCATGCACCCATTTTTTAATAAAAATACCTTCTTCATCGTGTTCCATAGAATTTTTTACAGGATTGTAAACTCTTAATGTATTAACACCAGTAACGCCAGCTTGCATTTGCAATTGTGGATAATGGATACCAGGTTCAAAATCTAAAAATTGTTGCGCTAAATGAGGAGAGCAATTCTGCCATGGTTGCCATAAATTATGTGTGTAGAATGAAACCACTAAAGCTCGCATTCTAAAGTTTAAATATCCAGTAGAATTTAAGCAACGCATACAAGCATCAACAATTGGAATTCCTGTTTTTCCTTCTGTCCAAGATTTGTGATAGAATGGATTTTGAGGTTGAACTAAATTGCGATATCCTTTATTCACAGCAACAAATTCCATACTGCTTTCCATTTCAAATTTTTGAATGAAATGGGCTTGCCAACGCAATCTTGAAACAAAATTAGCGATTTGTTTTTTGTGCATTCCTTTTTGAGAATATTTCCAAGCTACATTATATACTTGCCTGATGGATAAATTTCCCCAAGCAATGTACGGTGACAAACGACTACAACCCATTCTAGCTTTTTCAGGTTTTGAAATATGTTTGGAATAATTGGCCACTCTTTCTTTAAAAAACGAATTTAAATATCGCAAACCAGTTGGTGTTCCTCCTTTTTGAAAAGGTGTTTTTTTGTCAGTATCTAAAGAAGGTTTATTGAATTGATTTTCAATTTCTTCTATGTCTTTGTATTTCATAAAAGTTCTGCCATTGGCTTCAAATGGAAAACAATTTTTATCCATATAATCGTGCCAATCTTCTTTCCATGTTTTTCTGTTTTTTATACCTCTAATGACGCCATTATTTATGCATTCATGCCAAGAAATTTCATGTTTATTTAAGAAAGTAGTAATTTGTTTATCTCTTTCATAAGTGATGCCTATTCCAGTTTCTTGATGTGAATAAACAGCATGAATTGACATTAATTCTTTTAATTTTTTGAATATTGAAAGTGCTTCGCCTTCTACAATCAATATTTGAGTGTGGTATTGTAACAATTCTTTTTGAAGACTTTCTAAGGATTGTTTAATGAAATCAAAATGTCTTTGACTGTAATGAATATCTTTTTGGAGTGATGGTTCAAAAATATATAGCAAAAGTGTTTTTCTTCCTGATGAAATAGCCTTGTAAAGGGCTTCATTATCAGATAGACGTAAATCTCTTTTAAACCAAACAATATTCATTTTATATCATTTTTTAAGATTCTTTATCCAACGGCTTCTTTATAAATTTTTAGACATAATTCTCTAGCTTCTTTGTGATCAACAATGGGTTTTGGGTAATGAAGGGTTTCTAATTCTGGCACCCATTTTTTGATATATTTTAAGTCTTTATCAAATTTTTTGACTTGTTCTGTTGGGTTAAAAATTCGGAAGTAAGGTGCTGCATCTACACCAGAACCTGCAGCCCATTGCCAGTTTCCAACGTTACTTGCTTGTTCGTAATCCAATAATTTTTGAGCAAAATAAGTTTCACCCCATTTCCAATCAATTAATAAGTGTTTGCACAAAAAACTGGCTACAATCATTCGAACGCGATTGTGCATGTGTCCTGTTTTGTTTAATTCTCGCATTCCTGCATCTACAATGGGATAGCCTGTTTTTCCTTGACACCATTTTTGAAATAATTCTTCGTTATTTTTCCATTGAACAGCATCATATTTAGGTCTAAAACTAGCATTTACTGTATGTGGAAAATGCCATACTATTTGCATGAAAAATTCTCTCCAAATCAATTCTTTTAAAAAGGTTTCGTTTTGAAAGTTAGCGGCATGATTCACCATTTTTCGTATGGAAACTGCTCCAAAACGCAAATGTGTTCCAAGCATTGAAGTGCCATTTAAGGATGGAAAATTTCTAGTTTCTTCATATTTAGAAATCAAATTATCGCTTATGTTGAAAGGAGTTACTTTTATGGTAGAAACTTCAAAGCCAATTTCATCTAAACTCAAAAAAGGGTAGGAGTGTTTGATGATTTTATGGAGTTTTTCTTCTGAATTGTAATGATTTAGCTTGATTTTGGAAAACAATTCTTTCCATTTTTTTGAATATGGAGTATAAACTACATAAGGTGTTTCATCGTCTTTAACAACTTCACTTTTCTCAAAAATAACTTGGTCTTTACTGGTTTTGAAGATGATATCGTTTTCTTTAAATAATTGATTCATTTCCTTATCACGTTTTCTGGCATAAGGTTCGTAATCGTGATTTGTATAAACTGTTTTTATTTTATTTTCATGGATTAGTTTTTCAAATATTTCTTTTGGGTTACCATGAAAAACGGCTAATGATTTTCCTTTTTCGTCTAATTTTGATTGAATTTTAGATAGCAATTCATGGATAAATGTCACACGAGCATCATCTTTTGGTAATTGTGATAAAATGAATGCATCAAAAATAAAAATGGGTAGAACTTCTTCGTCATCATTCAATGCATGAAAAAGACCCACGTTGTCTTCTAATCTTAAATCTCTTCTAAACCAAAATATATTCATGTTTAATAATAATTACATTAACTTAAAGCTTCTAACTTATCCATTTACTAATAAAGTTGACATTCCTCCATCGATATGCAAAATTTGTCCACTCATCCAACTGCTGTTTTCGCTTAATAAAAAACTAGCCATTTGAGCTATATCTTCTGGTTGTCCAAATCTTTTTAAGGGATGACGCTCTGATGATTTTTCTTTTTTTATATCATTGTTTAAGAATTTATCTGCTAAAGGTGTATCTGTTAATGATGGTGCAATTACATTTACTCTAATTTTTGGAGCATATTCGGCAGCTAAAGCTTTGGCAAAACCTTCTATAGCTCCTTTTGAAGCAGCAACACTGGTGTGAAAAGGCATTCCCATACTTGCGGCAACACTACTAAATAATACAATACTCGATTGTTTTGAGGCTGTTAAATTAGGTAAAACGGTTTGGATAATTTTTACTAAACTAATAAAATTAATTTGTAAATCATTTTCAAATGTTTCTATTTTTAATCCTTTGAAGGGTCTTAAGTTGATGCTTCCTGGTAAGTAAACTAATCCGTCAATTACTTCTGGTAGTTTTGAGGTATCAAGAATATCTGTTGAGGCATCGAAAGGAATATGGGTTACATTTAAATTTGATAAATCTTCATTAGATCTACTGGCTATGTAAACATTATTTGTATTTTGTAATGTTTTGGCTAATGCTAATCCTATTCCGTATGAACCTCCAATAAGTAGTATGTTTTTCATTTTATGCTGAATTTTGCAGTATTTTTTGATTATTTAAATTCACCAAATAACTCAATTAGTTTTTTTCTTCTGTATTCGAAGATTTCATTTAGTTTTGGTTGAACTAAAAAGGGTTGAACCATTTGTCCTAATATTCCCATCGGAACTTTATAATCAACAATATCTTCCATTTCAACTCCACCATCAATTGCTTTTAAAAAGTGTTTGTGATGCCAAAGGGCATAAGGACCAAAGCGTTGTTCGTCAACAAAAAATTTCTTGTCTACAACGTGTGTGATTTCGGTAACCCATTTTGTTTTAATTCCTAAAACTGGAGTTACAATATATTGAATAATTTGCCCTGAATACATCGGTCTATCTGTACCTGAGAGGATTTCAAAGCCCATATAATCTGGAGTTATGGTTTTTAAATTTCGTGGATTGGATAAAAATTCCCAAGCTTCTTCTAAACTGATAGGTAAGTTTTGTTTGGTATGTAAGGTGTAAATTTTCATTTTAATATTTTTCGTAAAGATAATTATTGTTTAACAAAAAACTAAAATAATTAAACAAAATATTTTAATTTTTAGATACCTTTAACAATAGTCTGACGAATATTCCTTAAATTCGTAGCATCAAAAAAATATCATTATGAAAAAATTATTTTTAGTAGCATTATTTGCTCTTTCAGGATTAGCTATAACTGCTCAAGTTAAAACTCCACAGGCTAGTCCAAGCTCAAAAGTGGAACAAGTAGTTGGTTTAACAACTATTGAAGTGAACTATTCTCGTCCGAGTGCAAAAGGTCGTACAGTTTTTGGTGAATTAGTGCCTTATGGTTCAAATTGGAGAACTGGTGCTAATGCAAACACAACGGTTACGTTTTCTGAGAATGTAAAAATTGAAGGGAAAGATTTAGCAAAAGGTACTTATGCTTTATACACAACTCCAAAAGCTGATAGTTGGGATGTTATTTTTTATAAATCAACAAACAATTGGGGGTTGCCTGAAACATGGAATGAAGCTGATGTAGCTGTTAGAGTATCAGTTAAGCCAGAATCGAGTAGCAGACTTATTGAAACGTTTACCATTGCTGTTGATAATATCACTAATGACAGCGCAGCTTTATCAATTCAATGGGAAAAAACAGTTGTTCCTGTTAAGATTGAAGTTCCTACAAAAGAAGTTGCTTTAACTAGTATTGAAAATGCTTTAGCTGGTCCAAAGGCTAGTGATTATTTTTCTGCGGCTCAGTATTATTATCAATCGAATGGTGATTTAAACAAGGCTTTAACATGGGTAAACAAAGCTGTTGAATTATCTTCTGCTGGTGGAAAAGAGACTCCGTTTTGGTATTTACGTCAAAAATCTTTAATTCAAGCAAAATTGAATGACAAAAAAGGGGCTATTGAAACAGCAAAATTGTCTTTAGCAGGTGCTGTAAAAGTAGGAAATAAAGATTATGAAAAAATGAATAATGATTCAATTGCTGAATGGTCTAAGAAATAAGATTATATTTCTAAAGCTGAATAAAAAATGCCTTTCAACTATGAAAGGCATTTTTTGTTTTTGTTAGAGTTTTTAAAGTAATTTCTACTCAAGTATGACTTTGTCATTTTTATTGAAAATACTTTGAAAGATTAATGATAATACTAAAGTTAAAATTGCTCCAATGAAATTTAACCAAAGGAAACTAACCACATCAATATAATAAATATAAAAAATAGTAAGTTGACTGATACATGCTGCAATAAAAATGGCTTTACCTTTTACATATTTTATATAAAATCCAACAAGGAAAATACCTAATACTGTTCCATAAAATATGGAACCAATGATGTTTACCAATTGAATTAAATTCTCAAAAAGTGAACTTATACATGCAAAACCTATTGCCACTAATCCCCAGAATAAGGTAAAATATTGTGTGGCATATACATAATGTTTATCCGATTTATCAGCTTTATTTCGTTTATAAATATCTATGGTTGAAGTTGCTGCCAATGAATTTAAACCAGATGCACTTGAAGACATAGCAGCACTAAAAATAACAGCTAATAATAATCCTAAAATTCCTTTTGGTAAATGATGCAAGATGAAATATAGAAAGACATAATCTTTGTCATTGGTTTCGGCTTTTGAATCGGCTTTACCAATTAAATTCTTAGCTTGTTCACGCAACTCTTTTTCTTGAGTAGTTAAAGTTTGCATTTTCTTTTTTAATGCATTATTGTCATATTGATAGTTTAGCTGTTCTATATAAATATGATTGATGACATTTTTTTCTTCGTTGATAACCGCTAACTTGTTTTCTAATTTTTTATAATCTTCTTTATATTTTGAGTTTTCAATATTATTAACGTTTGTTGGATTAAAATGTAAAGGAGCACTGTTGAATTGGTAAAAAACAAATACTAAAACTCCAGTTAAAAGAATAAAAAACTGCATAGGTACTTTTAGAATTCCATTCATGATTAATCCCATTTGGCTTTCTTTTATTGATTTACCTGAAAGATAGCGACCCACTTGCGATTGATCTGTTCCAAAATAAGAAAGCATCAGAAAAAATCCACCTGTGATGCCACTCCAAAAAGTATAACGCGTTTCAGGGTTATAGGAAAAATCAAGAATATCCATTTTGCCGTTTGCTCCTGCAATTTTTAATACATTATGAAAGTCTAGTTGTTCTGGCAATTGGTTTAAAATGATAATAAACGTAATGACCATTCCACTAAAAATGACAAACATTTGCTGTTTTTGGGTAACATTCACAGCTTTTGTTCCACCAGTTACGGTATAAATTATGACTAGAATTCCAATGATTATGTTAAGTACAAATAAGTTCCAACCTAATAATGCTGATAGGATAATTGCAGGAGCATAAATTGTGATTCCTGTTCCTAAACCTCTTTGAATTAAGAATAAAATTGCAGCTAAAGTTCGAGTGTTTACATCAAAACGCTGTTCTAAATATTCATAAGCGGTGTAAACTTTTAATTTGTGATAAATGGGAATAAAAGTATAAGCAATAACAACCATAGCCAAAGGCAAACCAAAATAGAATTGCACAAATCCCATTCCGTCATGATAGGCTTGACCAGGTGTGGAAAGAAAAGTGATGGCACTTGCTTGTGTTGCCATAACTGAAATTCCAACGGTGAACCAAGGCGTTTCATTGTTACCTAAAATATAGTCTTTTACATTGGCACTTCCTTTTGTTTTTAAAGCTCCATAAATTACAATGAAAAGCAGCGTAAACGATAATACAATCCAGTCTAAATTTGCCATATTAAGTGAACATTTCCATTAATAAATAAAACACTAATATGTAAAGAGCATTGAGTACCAAAACGATACTGTAACTCATCTTCCATTTGTTTTTTTCTTTTTCCATAGTTTTTTCAGTTTCTAAGTAACTTAGTTTTTTTGAAAATAAATTTTATTCTAAGGCAATTATATTGGCTAGTAAACGATATGCTCCACTCACACCTTCTGGAAGTTCTCTAAAGAAACTTAAACCTGTGTAGATGTAATTTCCTTTGCCGTATTTTGCTATTAATAAAGCTCCTTTTTTGGGAGTTTCGTCTTCGTCATTAGCTTCTAAAATGGCTGTAAAATCCGTTGCAAATTCATCTGGATAATATAAACCTTGTTCTTGAACCCAACCTTCAAAATCTTTTGAGGTAATTTTATTAGGTGTATTTAAAACAGGATGATTAGGTGCTAAGAAAGTCACTTTTGCATTTTCATTGGTTACTCTATCTCTTGAAATTTTCAAATCAAAAGGAGCAATATCTTTAGTAACTAATCTACCATTGGTGTTGTATTGAACTATCAAATTTCCACCATTTTTTACATATTCAAAAAGGATTTTATTTTTGAAAGCCAACTCTTCCACAACATTGAAAGCACGAATTCCAACAATGATAGCATCAAAATTTTGAAGTTTTTCCAAGTTGATTTCTGATGGATTTATAGTTGTGATTTTGAACCCTAAGTTTTCTAAATTTGTCCCAACTTCATCTCCTGCACCTTTTATGTAACCAATATTTTTGCCTTTAGTTTGTATGTCTAATTTAACCAATTTTGAAGTGGAAGGTTGCAATATAGTTTGCTTAGGAATATGAGGATAATTAATTTCAATAAGTTCTTGATTGAATTTTTTTCCATTTAGAGTAGCTACAGCTTCAAGAATAGTTGTATTTTGATTTTTAGGTGGAGAAACTTTGAAAACAACTGTTCTTTCATCATTCTTTTGAGGAATTTCAAAAGGAATTGAAGCAGGTTCTACTTTCCAACCTTCGTTCGCATTTAAGGATAAACTTCCTTTAGTATTTTCGGTTTGAGCAATGATTTTTATTTGAATTTCCTTGGATTGATTGTCATTAAAAATGGCAACTTTGTTTACAATACTTGTTGTCACTTCTGGCAAAACAGCAAATGGAATATATGTTTCTCCAAATTCAGGATCATTTTTCTTATAGACTACATTTTTGATGAATTCAATAGTTGTTCCTTCTACATTTAATGAAAAAATCACAGGAAACTGAAGGGTTTCTTCTGGTAAAATGCGAATGGCTTTGTTGGAAACTTTATACATTCCTGTTGTGGGAGTTTCTTTCAACCAAAATAAGTTGGTATAATCAAAGTCGGTAGGAATTGTATTGTTTTCTATTTTTAAATTAACTCTTGTGTTATTTTTTAAGGATACATTTTTATCTGAAGTAACTTTATTTCCAAAGGTAACTGAATTTAAAATCATATTAGAATTACTTCGGTTAATGGCTTCAATATTAAGAGAATAGGTATCAGATTTTGTGACTTTTTCAACAGAACTAATAGCTTCTAAATACAAACCAGAGCAAGCTTCAATTAGATTAGAAATTTCTTTTAATTTGACTTTTTTCCAATGGGAATCTTCTAATTTTTGTAATAGTTGATAGGCTTCAACTAACTGTGGTATATGTTTTTCGGGATTTTTAAAATTGAAATTTTCTTCCACTTTGTATAAAATTTTCCCAATAGCTTCACCGCCTTTTAGTCTGTTCCATGAAGTGTCAATTCCTTCAAAAATATTGTCTGAGGAAGGCATATTTCCTTTCAAAAGTTCTAAATATTCTATTTCATCACCGCGACTTCCTGTGGAACCAAATCCTTGACAACGATGTTGACTTCTACTTAGGGCAGCAATTTCAAAATTACTTTTTCCTAAAATAGGGAAGAAGACATTGGCATTAATGCTTAATAAATTGCTTTTATCTGCCTTGTCAAATGCTTCTTGACTTCCATAAAACCACCAAGATGTGTTGAAAAAAACACGTTTGGGTTTGCTTTTAATTAAGTCATAAGCTTCCATAGTTAGCATAGCACTTGCTGTGTGGTGACCATGGGTTGTTCCAGGAGAACGATGGTCAAAGCGATTGATGATAATATCTGGTTGAAAGGTTTCTATGGTTTGAATGACATCGTCTAGAACTTCTTGTTTGTTCCAAATTGAAAATGTTTCTGAAGGTACTTTTGAAAAACCAAAATCGTTGGCTCTTGTGAAAAATTGTTGTCCACCATCAATTCTTCTTGCTGCTAAAAGTTCTTGGGTTCTTATGGCTCCTAATTGTTCTCTTAATTCTGGTCCAATTAAGTTTTGTCCACCATCACCACGTGTTAAGGATAAATAAGCAGTTTGTGCATGATAGTGATTGGAAAAATAGGATATTAAGCGTGTATTTTCATCATCAGGATGAGCAGCTAAATATAGCACTGAACCTAGGAAATTCAGCTTTTTAACTTGTTCGTATATCTCACCAGTAGAAGGTTTTTTGGGTTGTTGAGCATTCACTACAACTGTGAATGTGAATAAAAAAAGAAGGACAAATTTAATTTTTGACGGATGCATTTTTACTTTTTTATTAGCAATAGCTTCAAAAATAGCAATTATAAATTTGTTGTAAAGCGTTTTCTAATTTTTTTGGAATTTCTTTAACAAAAATTAAGAGCAAAAACTTGATGGTTTTTGCTCTTGATTAGTTAGTTAATTGTGTACTTAACTAAAATGTTTATTTGCCTGCATTTTGAGTTTTTGGTATTACAATAGTAAAATTAAAAGTAGTATAATTATTATTATTGCACCAACAGATAAATAAACTCCATTACCAGTTGATCTTAATTCTTTTTTTATGGCTCTAACTTCTTTTCTTAGTGCTTTTTTTTCTGCTCTGTTTAGGTTTGATTTATCCATTTCTTTAATTTCTTCCAAGCGATCTAGCATTACTTGAACGTGAGCAGGGACTTCTGATGTAGGGTTTGATGTTGTAGTTTCATTGGCAAATGACAAGGTAGGAAGGATTGACATCATTAGAACCATAACCAGAGTCATAAAAGGCATTTTGTTGATAGTTGTTTTCATAATATGAATAATTAAAATTAGTAACGTTTTGTTGATGTTGTAAAGTTCAACATTTGAAGGAACAACATGTTACATAATTTTAAGACAGACTTATAAAATTTTCACTATCTATTTGTATTCAATTATGGTTGGTTTTGAGAATTCAAAATTTTGAAAGCCGATATCTTCGGTATTGAAGGCATTTGTTTTGAATAGATTGTCTCCAACACCCGGAATATTTGGGAAAAATGAAAATGAAATTTGGAAACTGTCAAAAACTAAATAATCATTACTGATAATTAAACCAGCTCCAAACTGGGAAAACATTTTACTTCTTGTGAAGTGATTTTTATCGTCGCTAAGCATACCAAAAGTATAACTTAGGAATGGATTCAGTCGAAATCCCCAAAGGCTCCACGGAGAATATCCTTGTGTTTGAAAAGTAACGAGCATTTTTTTGGTTCCAAAAAGAATATTGCTGTTAAAACCTCTAATGCCTTCATTATCATTTAATGTAACTCTGTCAAATCTTGAATCTAATCGGTTTGTACCAATTATCAATTCGGGTTTTATAAATTGTCTAAATTTCCATTTTTTGCCTTCAATTAAATTGGTAAAATAAATTAGTTTTAGTGAGAGTGTTGTTTGTTCTGATTTGCTTTTATAAAAAGTTCCGTATTCAACATTTGAGCTTAGATATCCCCAATCGTAGCGTTTACCTAAACTGAATCTTCCACCAAAATAGTAACGGTATTCTTGATTTTTTCTTTGATAACCACCTGTAACTCCATATACAATTCCTGTGGGAACGTCTTCAATGATGCCATAATTAAAGATGTATTTTTCTTGATTAAATTGTCTTGATGCTATTCCAAAACTCACTAAATATAAATGTTCATTAGAAAAATAATCCAAACTATCATACAAAGGGGATGCTTTTTCAAGATAATCTACTTGATAAAAGCGGGCTGAGGTTATAAAATTAGTTGTCCTATCATCTTCGGAGTTTCCTTTAAAAATTTGGAATGATCTACCTAACCAATAATCTTGAATATCAAATTTAAAATTCTGTCTAGTACTAATCAATGTGGTATCAATTGGAATTTCGCTTCTAAATAGTTGTCCCACTTTAAAACCACCAGCCCATTTCATAAAAGCTGAAACAAAAGGTCTTTCAATAGTAACATTTTTGTTGTAATTTTTATCTAAATCAACGTTGTAATTGAGTGAAGTGCTTATGTAAGTATTTTTGAAATTTGGTACAATATAATTTATACTATATGCATTGTCATTGTTTCTTAAACTTCTTTGAAGGGAATTTTTTATTTGATGTCCAAATCCTAAAAAATTGTACTCATTTAATTCAAAAGTTGATTTGCTGGTTGATGTAGAAAAATCGGGAACTGTGCTCCATGCATCTAATACTTTTACATGAATGTCAACGGAATCTGAATTTTTGGAAACTAAGTTAGCTTCAATTTCAACTCTTCTGACATATTTTTGACTTCTGATGATACGTTTGGAGTCTTTTAATAATAAAGTGTCAAGACGTTGATTTTTTTTGAAAAGCAATAAATTTCTAATTGTCCAATTACTTGTTTTGTCGTGAATAGTATTTCCTGCTTTTTCAACAAAATTTTTTGGTTTTCGGGTTGAATCTGTTAATGAGTACCCAAAAGGATCCATGACTTCAAATGTAATTTTTCTAATTACTTTTCCTTCATAATCGGAATAATTTTGGACGATTTGCTTGTTGGTTTTGGTACTGTTTGTATGTTCTTTTTTAATGGGTTCAAAAATGAGTTTATGTAAAAATTTTGTAAACTTACTTTTTTTAGAATATGCTTCAATGGAACGATACATTTTTATAGAGTCTTTCTCTTTTGGATTAGTTTGAGAAAAACCTATGACGCAATAAAAACACACAAATAGAAAAATAAAGAGCTTTCTACTATAACTCATTCTTTATATTTAAATAATTGATGTTTTTTAATTGTAGGAAATAATTTTATTATATGAAACGGATAATTAGTTCATTTGTTGTAATGAGGTGACAATGTTATCTATTTCTTGTTGAACTTCTACTAGCTCTTTTTTATATTTTTCGGTTTCAAGATTTATTGAATTGTATATTAAATCATTTTGTTTGATTCTGAGAATAGTATATTTTTTAATAATTTCATTTCTATCTAAAATATTTTGAGGTAAACTATATTTTTCAATTTCTCTTATTATTCTAAGATTTTCTTTCCAATAGTATAGACTTCGTTCTTTAATTTGATTTAAATAAGCTTCTTTACTATCACTTTGATAGTGAAACATTTCCATAGCCATGCTTTCATTGGCTTCAAAATCTGCCATTTGACTTTCATATAATTTAAAATATTTTAAGCCTGAATTTTCAGATGAGTCTAATTCTTCTTCAAATTGATAATATTTTAAAGGGTTAGGAATTGACTCAATAACCAAAAAAGAAGTAGTTATACCTAAAAAAGAGACAATTCCTAGTATCCAATAATTTAAGTCTCTATTATCTTTATTGAGCATGCCATAATAATAGATGTATCCAATTACTAAACCTGAAACCAAGCCTCCTACGTGAGCAGCTGCATCAATGCCGTCTTTTAGCCCATTAATTAAGTTTATTCCAACATATATTGATATGTATATGAGCATAGGTTTTTTTATAGATTTATCAATGTGTGAAGTAGTTAATAATGCTAAAAAAACTCCAAACAAACCAAATATAGCACCTGAAGCACCAGCACTAACAGCAAAAGTATTCCAATATAAACTGGAAGTACTTGCAATAAAACCAGTAATAAGATAGGCTACAATAAATCTGTTTCTACCAATAAGGGGTTCTAATAAAATCCCAATAAATATTAGAGCATATAAATTCATCAATAAATGGAATAATCCTACGTGTATAAACATGCACGATATTAATCTCCACCATTCTCCATTAATTGTTAGTTCTCTTACATTAGCTCCCCAAAGTATTAATTTTTCTACTTGTGGATCAAAAATATTCGTTCCATTAACAATCATTATTATAAAAACTAAAATATTTGTAATTAATAATAATGGTGTAAATAAATAATCCTTTGTTGGAATTAAGATTGCTAAAAAGTCTTTAAAAGTTTTCTCTTTTTGTAAATTATTCAATTTTGAATAATGCTCTAAATGGTTTTCGCTAACTTCATTTTCAATTGTTGAATGATTAACATTAACCTCTTTTTTTAATAACTCAACTTTTTGAAGAAAATCATTAATATTCTGTTTGTTTTTTCCCCAATCTAATATTTGATTACCAATGCACTTACTAGAAATAATTGCTTTGGTTTCTAAGAAAACGATTGATATTTGCTCACTCCAAGATGATAAACTCATTGAAGTTGTAGCTTTTATGCTATTGATGTTGACTTCACCGATTTTCCAATTTAAATCTAGAATAGCTTTAGAAAAAATCATGTGATAATAAGACTTTAAATCAGATGAATATTCTATTTCTATTTGATATTCTGGTAACAAACTATTCTTCATAAAATAAATAAATATGGTTAATCAGTAAACTCCTTTTCTTCAGAATATTTGTGTAGAACAGAAATTCCTTTTTGCATTAGAAGGTTATTGGGATAGGTTACAATTTCATTTTCGTCGGTTTTCAACAAAATATAAAAGGCTTTTATATCGATGATTTCCCCAGAAATAGGAAAATCTTTATCTAAAATTTTAATATGATCACCAATTTTAAAGGGAAATGAGAAAAACAAAATTATTCCAGCTGTAATATTACTCAAAAGTGACCATTGCGCAAAGGCAGCTACACCAACAACTGTGAAGATAGATGATGTAAATAAAAAGAGTTGGTCTTTTTTTACACCCCAAATAACAATGATAGTTACTATTGCCAGTAAACTTAAAAGAATGTTTACATATTTGATAACTAAATTAGTTCTATGTTCTAAAGATTCATTTGATTTAGCATATTTTCTAATCCCTTTGGCTAAAAAATATCTAAGAATTAAAAAGACAATTAAAACTACTAAAGTTGAAATTTCTTCATGGATGTATTTATTTTGAAGGATATCAAACATAATCTTTTAGTTTTGCATAAAGTTTGTCAACGGGTAACCCAACAACATTTGGATAGGAACCTTCAATTTTGGAGATACCTATTAACCCAATCCATTCCTGAATGCCATAAGCACCAGCTTTGTCAAATGGTTTATAATTAGTAACATAATAATCAATTTCTTGTTCCAACAAATTTACAAAAGTAACTCTTGTGATGCTGTGAAAAACTTCTGATTTTAACGTACTTTTAATACAAACAGAAGTAATAACCTCATGTGTTTTTCCAGACATTGACCTAATCATTTGAAAAGCTTCTTCGTAATTTTTTGGTTTACCCAAAGCTTTATTTTCGTGCCAAACAATCGTATCACTTGTAATTAAAATTTCGTTTTCAGCTAATTCATTTTCAAAGGCATTGGCTTTCAATTCCGCTAAGAAATCAGTGATTTGATGATGCTTCAAGTTTTCAGGATAAATTTCTTCAACCTCTTTTAATTGTATGGAGAAATCTAATCCTAATTCTCTACAATATTGTTGTCTTCTTGGCGAACCAGAAGCTAATATTATTTTTTTATGAGGAAGAAAATTATTCAAGAGCAGGTAAGTTGTTTAAGTTATAAGTAATTACTATTATGGATAGAATTCCAGTTATCATTATCAATTTTAAAACAGTACTTAAATGATTGAAATCTTTTTGTGTTTTTGCTTGCCAAAGTTTAACTATGAAATATAGCATGGGAGCAATAACAAATGCTAAAGTATAATAAATTACATATTCTAAATTAGTAAAATTGGCATTCAAATAATAGAGTAGGGCAATCAAAGGAATAAAACTCAATCCGAAAACTACTTTTTGTGTTTTTTCTTTTCCTAAATAAATAGGCAAAGTATTCATACCTGTTTTAAAATCACCTTCATAATCTTCAATGTCTTTGACGATTTCTCTAATAAATGTCAATAAAAAGGCAAAGATGGCATAATCTATAATAATTTGAAATAGAACGTTTAAAAAAGGTCTAGTTTCATCAGTAATAACAGGATACAAATCAAAAAGACCTACCAGTAAAATACTAAATGCTACAAGGAAAGAAACCAAGAAATTCCCAGCTAATAGACTTTGTTTAAATTGCGTAGCATACAAATACAATATAAATGCAACCACTATAAAAATTCCAGCAAAGCTTTCTTTGAAAATAACATTTGCAATAAAAAAACCAATTAGCACTCCAACAATATTGAAAGCTATGTAATAATTATAGGCTTTATTTTCAGAGATGTATTTTCCAACGATTACTTTTTCTGGTTTTGCAATGGTATCCGTTTCTTGATCCACAATGTTGTTGATGATATAGCCAGCAGCAGCAATACAAACGGTTGCAATAATTAATAAAATAAATTCAACACTGTTTAAAGCTACAATTAAATCTTTTTGTTGTTTTAAAAAGCCAAAGTGAAAAACTGCTTGAACAAGTGCAATTATTAGTAAGTTTTGGTATCGTATTAGTTTTAGGAAATTCATATATTTAGTGTTCAGTGTTCAGTTTTTAGTTTTTAGTTTTCAGTTTTTAGTTTTCAGTTTTTACTCCGAATTTACTTGGATTAAGAATCATGTAGTTTATTAGTTTTCCAACTTCATTGTTTTTTCTGTTAAAATTTGAAACGTTTCATTTGAAATATAGTTGCAAGCCAATGCAAACTCTAGCCAAGTTTGTGTTTCAGAATTTTCAGCATCACAATCGGTTAATTTACTATGAAAATGTTTTGGATAATCTCTTTTTCTATAAGCTTCAGCAATATTTGCACAAACACTTCTGGAACTTCTTCTAATTTGGTCTGTTAACGAATAGGTTTCTTCTTTAGGAAATGATTTAGAAGTTTCAAAAATATCCATCACAACGTTAAAACCTTTTTTATAAGCCAATAAATCCTGATATTTCATATTTAAATAATTATTATTGCCAACTTAATACTGAACACTGAACACTTGAAATTAGTCAAACTTCGCATCAAAATGAGCCATCCATTTTCCTTGGACTTTCATGACTTGTTCGATTACGTCTCTAACGCAACCTTTTCCACCATTGATATGCGAAATGTATTTGCTTATGTTTTTGATTTCAGGAACTGCGTTTTGCGGGCAAGTAGGTAGTCCTACTAATTGCATCACATGAAAATCAGGAATGTCATCACCCATGTATAAAACTTGTTCTGGTTTGATGTTGTATAATTCGGTAAATTCTTTGAATGTTTCTACTTTATTGGGAACACCTAAATGAATATCAGTGATGCCTAAATTACGCAAACGAACACGAACACCTTCATTGCTTCCACCAGAAATGATGCAAACCGTATAACCATTTTCTACCGCAGCTTTCATGGCATATCCATCGCGAATGTGCATATGGCGAAGCATTTCACCAGTTTGAGTTACGTGAATAGTTCCATCAGTTAAAACACCATCTACATCAAAAATAAATGTAGTGATGTCGTTCATTAATTCTTTATAGCTTTTTGACATTTTGTATGGATAATGTAAGTTGTTGATATAATTCTCTATACATTGGATTTTCAAGTGCATCTAAATGCTTTTCAATGGTTGGTTCATCATGACGAATGGCTGGACCAGTTTGTGCTTCTATTGGAGTCAATGTTTTTATCTTATTCGCTGTTTCTTCAATTAAAGGCTGCAAGATAGCAAAAGGAACGTTATTTTCCTCACACAAAGCATGGCCAATTTGGTACAAATGATTCACAAAATTGGAAACAAAAACCGCTGAAATATGCAAACTTTTTCGTTGTTCTCCATTGATTCGATAAACCGAATTGGATAAATTTTTCGCTAAATTTTCTACTAAATTGTAATCTTCTTCATGTTCAGTTTCTAGACAAAAAGGAACTTGTTTCATATTCACTTCTTTACTTTTAGAAAACGTTTGTAAAGGATAAAAAACACCACGTTTGTTTTTAGGATGCATTACCCTAAAATCCATTGTACCAGAAGTGTGAACCACTAATTTATCAGTAAACGGAATTTGGTTGGAAACTTCTTCAATAGCTTTATCACTAACCGAAATTACATATACATCAGCTTCTTTTAAATCAGCAAATGAAGTTGTGATTTTAACAGAATCAATTATGTTTTCAAGCGATTTTTTGGAACGAGCAAATACTTGAATTAAATCAATAGCCTCATTGGCTTTCATTGCTTTTATAAGATGTGAAGCTACATTTCCTGAACCTAAAAGTATTACTTTAATCATTTGGCTAAATTACTATTTTTTTGAAGATTTTTAACGATAAGAAATAACTTATATTTTACAATAAAAAAGATTTTTTTTAAATAAATAGCTTATTTTAGCTTTTTTATAAAAGATTTGATATGAAGAAATTATACTTTCTAATTGTTTTAGTTGTAAGTTTTGCTACACAAGCACAGATTGTTAATATTCCTGATGCTAATTTTAAAGCTAAGCTGTTGAGTGCTAGTACAAGTAATCAGGTTGCAGGTATATGTAATTCTCAACCTTGTGTATTTGGAACAACAACAGTTACTTACATGACAATTGATGTAAATGGTGATAATGAAATTCAAGTTTCTGAATGTCAAGCTGTAGAGTTTTTAAATTTAAATTCTTCAAATATTTCTGATTTAACAGGAATTGAACAATTTATTAATTTGAAAAGCTTGTATTGTTCTGACAATAATATGGTAAATATAAATGTTTCAGCATTATCAAATCTTAATGAATTTAGATGTGAAAATAATCAGCTTTCTAGTCTTAATGTAAGTGGTTGTATAAATTTAATTTATTTATGGTTAGAAAACAATCAATTAACTTCAATTGATATTTCTAATTTAACAAATTTAGAGCATTTATATTGTGGCAGTAATCAATTTTCAAGTTTAGATGTTTCTAATTTGCAAAATTTAAATGTTTTGTTTTGTGAAAATAATAATATAACCAGTTTAGATTTATCACAAAATTCTAATTTATGGGCTTTATGGTGCCACAATAATCAAATTGAATATCTTAATATAAAAAATGGATATTCAAGCCTTAATCAACCTGAATTTATTATATTAAATAATCCATTACAATATGTTTGTGTTGATTCTTTTGAGATTGATTATGTTCAACAGCATATTGATATGATGGGATTAACTAATACTTGTTCTGTTAATAGTTATTGTACATTTTCACCAGGAGGAACTTTTTATACCATTCAAGGAAACTCAAAATTAGATTCTAATGTAAACGGATGTGATGTAAACGACTTAAGTTATCCAAATTTAAAACTATCAATCTCAGATGGAACAAATACAGGGTTACTTATCAGTAATTACTCCATTCCAGTTCAAGCAGGAAGTTATACCATTACACCAATTCTAGAAAACCCATCTTATTTCAATATTAGTCCAACAAGTTTTGTAGCTAATTTTCCAACACAAACAAGTCCATTAAATCAGGATTTTTGTGTTACGGCCAATGGAGTTCATCATGATGTTGAGGTTATAATAATCCCAACAAATCCCGCTCGTCCTGGTTTTGATGCAAATTACAGTATAGTTTATAAAAACAAAGGAAATCAAGTTGAGAATGGTGCTATAACATTAGGTTTTAATGATGTCGTTTTAGATTTAGTTTCAGCTAATCCTTCATTTTCAAGTCAAGCTACAAATTCTTTAGTTTGGAATTACACCAATTTACAACCCTTTGAAACACGTACAATTGATTTAGTTTTTAATGTAAACAGTCCAATGGAAACTCCAGCTGTGAATATTGGTGATCAATTAAATTATACAGCTACTATAACACCTATGATAACAGATGAATATCAATTTGATAATTCTTCTACTTTAAAGCAAATTGTTGTTGGTTCTTATGATCCAAACGACAAAACTTGTATTGAAGGTACAACCGTTGGTCCAGATATGATTGGTCAATATGTGCATTATGTCATTCGTTTTGAAAACACAGGAACTTATCCAGCAGAAAATGTTGTAGTAAAAGACATGATTGATTTAGCAAAGTTTGATGTTAATACTTTAATTCCTTTGCATTCCAGTCACGATTTTGTGACAAGAATTGCTGGAAACAAAGTAGAATTTATTTTTGAAGGTATCAATTTACCTTTTGATGATGCTAACAATGATGGTTACATAGCTTTAAAAATTAAAACTAAACCAAATTTAGTAGTAGGAGGTACTTTTAGTAACAATGCCAGTATTTATTTTGATTATAACTTCCCAATTATTACTAATACTTACACGACTACAATAGCTGCTTTGAGCACAACAGATTTTGATTTCGGAACGCATTTTACCTTATATCCAAATCCTGTAAAAGAGATTTTAAATTTTCAATCAAAAGACAACACAGCAATCAACTCTATAGAAATTTATAATGCATTAGGTCAAATTGTTTTAGCTATTCCAAATGCAATTTCATCTGTTGATGTTTCAAGTTTACAATCAGGGAACTATTTTGTAAAAGTGAATACGGATTTAGGAGTTTCTAATACTAAGTTTATAAAAGAGTAGATTCTGAAACAAGTTCAGAATGACAGTGTTTGTAGTTAAAAATTAATTTGTCTGAAAATCCATAATCCGAATATCTTAAAAAATAATGTCCAAATCATTCATGAATTATTGTCCCAATTGTAAATCAGAAGATTTTTCATTTGAAAATGATTTCAAGTTGCATTGTAATACTTGTGATTTTGTTTTGTATCACAACATTGCAGCCGCTGTGGCTATAATTATTAAACACAATGATAAAATACTTTTCACAGTAAGAAACGTAGAACCTGACAAAGGAAAATGGGATTTACCAGGAGGTTTTGTTGACCCTAATGAAAATGCAGAAGAAGCCGCTTGTCGAGAATTAAAAGAAGAATTAGGAATTGATTTGATACCAACAGATTTAAAATATATTACAACTTCACCTAATAATTATTTATATAAAAATGTACCTTACAGAACGATGGATATTTTTTATGAAGTAGAGGTTGATTCCAATCAAATTGAAATCAATGCTGAAGATGAAATTAAAGAATTGATTTGGGTAAAAAAAGAACAAATCCAATTAGATAAAATTGGATTTGTATCTATTCGAAAAGTTATTAAAGAGAATTATAAATTACGAATTCATAACTTATAACTCATAATTAACTCGTTGCCATTCGTTTTAAAATTGCCCATTGTTTTAAAGCTACTCTAGCTTCAACGGCTGGATAACCCAACATCGTTACTTTTGCAGCAACATCAGCAGTTACTCCAGAACCAGCTCCAATAATAGCTCCATCTCCAACAGTTATATGATCTTTTAGAGAAGCGCTTCCACCAACAATTACACCATTTCCTAAAGTTACAGAACCAGCTAAACCGCTATTTCCAGCCATAATGCAAAATTTACCCATTTTTGAATTGTGTCCTATTTGTACTAAATTATCAATTTTGCAACCATCACCAATTACCGTAGAACTAAATTTTCCTCTATCCACACATGAATTGGCTCCAATTTCTACATAATTTCCAATCACAACATTTCCAATTTGAGGAATTTTTGCCAAACCTCTTTCTGGACAAGGTCGAAACCCAAAACCATCAGCACCAATTGTGGCACTTGGATGCAAAATACAATGAGCTCCAATATGACATCGCTCTCTAACAACTGTACCAGACCAAATGGTGGTATTATTTCCAATAGTGCATTCGTCTAAAATAGTAACATTTGGATATAAAATCACATTTTCTCCAATTTCAGTATTTGGACCAACATAACAATTTGCACCAATTTTTGTTCCTTTTCCAATTTTTGCTGTGATATCAATTGTAGCTGTTGGATGAATTTCTTGATGAAAAAGCGGTGGAGCAGGAGCGAAAAGTTCTAAAACTTGAGACATAGCTAAATCAGCATTTTTTACTTTTATGAATGCTTTATTTTCTCCCGGTTCAATGCTAATGTCTTCATTCACAACTGCAACAGAAGCCTTTGATGTTTCCCAAAGTTTTTCATATTTTTTATGACCAATAAAGGTTATTTCACCTTCTTTGGCAGCTTCAATTTGCTCAGGAGCAGTAAGAATTAAACTCGAATCACCAGCGATAATGCCATTAAGCACTTCGTTAATTTGTAAAATGGAGATGTTTTTCATTGTGTCTGTTTTGGTTAGTTGCGACCAAATGTAAACAAATAAAATAATTTCTACTAATTTGGATGTTTTGTGAGATAATAATTTTTAAGAATATTTTCGTCAAAGCTCCACTTTGAAATAGTATATATAAAAAAATCGCTAAATTTATTTTAGCGATTTTTCTATATATTTGTGACCTCGACTGGATTCAAACCAGTAACCTTCTGAGCCGTAATCAGATGCGCTATTCAGTTGCGCCACGAGGCCTTTTTTGTGGGTGCAAATATAAGTATAATTGTGTAACTTGCAAATCAAATTGATAAAAATACTTAAGAAATGAACATTGAAAACTATATTAGAGATATACAGGATTTTCCAAAATCTGGTATTACTTTTAAAGATATAACTCCTTTGTTACTAAATAATGAAGCTACTAATGCTTGTTTGGATTTGTTAATCAGTTCGTTAGAAGGCAAAAAGATTGATAAAGTTGTTGGCGTGGAAAGTAGAGGTTTCTTTTTTGGAATACTTTTGGCACAAAAATTAGGAGTTGGATTTATTCCTGTTCGAAAGCCTAAAAAGTTGCCTTTTGATACCATTTCCGCTTCTTATGAATTAGAATATGGTTTTGATACTTTAGAAATGCATACAGATGCTATTCAAAAAGGAGAAAATATATTAATTCACGATGATGTTTTAGCTACTGGTGGAACGGCAAAAGCGGTTTGCGACTTGGTAGAGCAATCAGGAGGAAATATAGTGCAATGCAATTTTCTAATGGAATTAAATTTCCTAAAAGGACGAGAAAAAATCGCTGGCTATGAAATTTTTGCAGCTTTAAAGTATTAGATTTTACTCCTGATGCCAAACGAAAAGTAGGCTATGTAAAATGTATTGCAAAGTAACTTTATAAAAGAGTTTAAACTATGTGCCTATGTGTTTAAAAATCTAACACGAAGAATTGAAGTTTTTTTGCAAAGCTTTTTAAGAATTTTATTCTGTGGTTTTTAAGATAGACTTTCCTAAAATTTTATTTCAAACTTTTCATAGTTATAAAATATCTGTACGCCAATAAAGTCTTTTGCCATTTTTTGGCTTTTGTAATGTCTAAACCACTTTTGGTAAGACTTGGCAACAATAGCTTGTTCAATTTAGCTAATAATTTATACATTTTAATTTTTTGGCAAATATAGAAAAATATAAACCACAAATCTTTAGCTTTATGTTAAGAGATCTGTGGTTTTTATTTTATGTTTTATCATTTACTTTTTTCTTCAATAGCTTTTTTTCTTAGTTCAGCTTCTTTTCTTTTTTCTTCAATTACTTTTCTTCTCTCTTCAAGCATTTTTTCTCTTTTTTTAAGACGTTCTTCTAGCTCTTCTTTACTTAAGTTTGATTTTCTTTGAGCGTTTAACTCAATCTCTTTTTTAGAAGTTTCTTGTAATTCTTTTTCAACATCACTCCATGAGCCACCAGAAATTACTTTTATGTTTTTTTTCTCAATCTCAACTTTAGATTTTTCGATTTCTTCTCTAGCTTTTTCAATTTCAATTTTTGCTCTCTCTATTTCTTTTTCAGCTCTTTCAATGTCTAACCTTGCTTTTTTGTTTTCTTCGTCTGATATAAAAGTTGATGTTCCTTCAAAAATAAGCACACCCTCTTTTCCTTTTTCACCATATATTTTTACACCTTCTTTAATGTCTAAATCAGTAATCATTCCATCTAAAGAAATTATTGTTCCTTTTGGAATTTCACTTTGCATATATTCTTTTCCATTGATAATATACAATCTATTTCTTTCGCTTTTTCCTTTTTCAGATATTTTTTTAGCGTCATCCCAACTAGCCATTACTGTTTTTAATTTAACAGTTTCTACCTCATAGTAATATTTGTTTTTATCAGCTTTCTTCTTGTATTTTTTTTCAAATTCAGCGGGAGTTAATTCTTTCATTTCTCCCATTTCTTCATTTAGTGGAATTTTTACCTTTTCAGTAGCTCCTTTTACTTTTCCGTTGATGATTAAAATTACTTCTTTTCCATTTTTAGTCATGTTGTCAAAACTCCAGTATTCTTTTGATATTTCTACTTTTAAGCCGTCAACATCAACAAATTCTTCATCAACAACTTCTATAGCATTTGTAGCTTTATTATCAACTTCTACAAATCCGCAAGAAATAGTATCATTGTCGTCTGAATTCACATAAATTTTTATATCAATTATGGGTTCAGATGATTTTCGCTCTAAAATTTGATTATATGTTTTTCCGGAATCAAACGTTAGTTTTATTTCAATGATTTCTCCATTTTTGTTGCGTTTTACATTCGAAATACTAAGTTTTTGATTTTCATCTGAAAAAGTTTCTTCTAACTCTTTTAACTCTTTATCTGTTGTGTTTTTTGTAAGAATTGATGAATAACTTGACGCAACTTCATAATTGGTTTCTTCTGTTAATTGTTCTTTAACTTGTGCCACAGTTTCAACTTGAAAAAGCAACATAAAAGCACTTAAAACAGGAAGCATTAAAGCATATTTCCACGATTTAATTTGATTGGATGGATTGGTGTTTAACATAACGATTCGTTTTTTGATTAATGATTGATAAAATTGATTGGTAATACTTAATTGGTGTTGATGAGTCACCACTTTTAATAAAGTTTTTTGATAATTTATTCGGTTTTGAGCAATTGAAGATGCCTTGTTGTCAGCAATATATTCTAAGTTTTGAAGTATTTCTTTTTGATAAAACCACATTATTGGATTAATCCAAAAAAATGCACAATAAATTTTAGAAATCAAAACATCAAAAGAATGCTTTTCCCTCACATGTATATTTTCATGAGCAATAATATGTTGTAATTCTTCCTCATTGAAACGTTGACTGTTAAAAACAATATAATTAAAGAAAGAAAAAGGATTTTCATTTTGCAAGTTGTCTATTAAGATTGTTTTTGCTGTTTTACCTTTTCTACCCAATTTAATAATTCTAAAAAATGAAAGAATTTCAATACTTATTTTTAAAACCAATAAACAAGCAATTCCTATGTAAACATACACTAAAATTAAATTCCAATCCATTTGCTTTTCTATGACCTTGTTTTCAATTATATAAGGAATATAATCATTTGTGGCAGCTTCAAATGAAATAGGAGTAGGGTCAACCCAAATAACTTTTGTAAATGTTATCAATGGTAAAAGAACAGCTGCAAATAATCCCATCAATAAAAACCATCTGTTTTTAGTGAAAAATGTCTCTTTTCTCAATAAAAAATAGTAAGCTAAATAAAAAAGAATTAATAAACCATTAGCTTTTAAAAAGTAGATAAATATAGCTTCCATAAGCTTATTTTTTTTCGATTAAGTCTAAAATTTCACGAAGTTCTTTGGCTGAAATCTTTTGTTCTTCAGCAAAAAAGGAAACCATATTTTTGTACGAATTATTGAAATAATTTTCAATTGCCGTATTCATAAACTCTTTGCGATAAGCCTCTTTGGCAACAATTGGATAATACTGATGCGTATTGCCATAAGCAGTATGAGAAACATACCCTTTTTCTTCCAAATTTCTTATGATGGTTGATAAGGTATTATAATGAGGTTTATCTTCATCAATTTCTGCCAACACATCTTTAACGAAAGCTTTTTTAAGGTTCCATAAAATGTGCATTATTTCTTCTTCCTTGTTGGTCAACTTTTGCATATCAATAGTTTTATTCGTTCTTAATTAGAACAAACATAAAACTATTTTTTTAGTTACACAACTATTTTTATAGTTAATTAACTATTTTTTAAGTTTTGCAGTGAAATGTTGCTCTTTTTTGACCAATTTTAAAGCATAATAGCCTAACAAAACACCAACAAGACCAAGACTTCCCATGAAGAACCAATTGGTTTGGTATCCAAAATTATCGATTAACTGCATTCCAGTTTTAGCACTTAAAATGTGAGCCAAACTATAACTCATGGTAAAAATAGCCATATATCTGCCTTCATGACCTTTTGGAGCTCTTCCCATAGCAAAAGAATTGGCAAATGGAAACGCAAACATTTCACCAAATGTCATGAATAACATCATGATAATTAGAATGCCTGACCAAAAATTAACCAACATTAAAAATAAACTTATCGCCATAGCTAAGCAGCCATAAACGACAATTTTTAATCGATTGAGATTGTGTTTTTCAATATAACTTACAATGGGCATTTCTAAAAAGAATACCAAAACGCCATTTAAAGTAAGTAGTAAACCCGTTTGCAGTTCCGTTAAGTTAAATTGTTCCTTATGATAGAGTGGAATAGTAGTGAAGAGTTGAAAGAACAATATTCCTGTGATTAAACACATGGATAAGAAAACCCAAAACACATGATCTTTAAAAACAGAAGCATGTAAAACTTCACCAGGATGTTTTTTATCTTGGTAAGGAGATTTTCCTTTTTCTTTTACCAAAGCTGCAAAAACTACAATAGCTAAAATACAAGTTGCTCCGTCTACCCAAAACAATCCTTTGTAGCCAATATACATGATGATTAAACCACCTAGAGCTGGACCAGCGGCAAATCCTAAATTAATAGCAAGTCGAACTAAGGTTAAAGCTCTAGTTCTATTTTCCGGTTTTGCATAAGCTCCAAGAGAAACAAACATAGCTGGTCTAAACATATCTGCCACTGTCATGATTACAAACATTGCAATTAATAAACCTATATAGCTTGTAATAAATTGCAAAACAAATAACAGCAAGCCACTTGTAAATAAGCTAAAAATCATGATTTTATAAAAGCCTATTTTGTCAGATAATTTTCCACCTAACCATGAACCTAACATGGAACCTACACCAAAACTTACTAAAATCCAGCCAATTTCTGTGTAAGAAAAATGTAAGTCTTCTTTAAGATATTTTGATAAAAAGGGCAAAACCATCGTTCCAGCTCTATTGATGAATGTAACCAATGTTAAGATCCAAATTTCTCTAGAAAATCCCCTGAAATTGTCAATGTATTTATGGAAAGCTTTTTTTATCATAAGTTTAGAAAGTACAAAAATACAAAAGCCAAAAAGAAATGATTGTAATTTAAAATATATATTTTTGTAAAAAAAAATAAATGAAAAATCTAGTCTATATATTTTTATTGTTTTCAACTACTCTTTTGGCTCAAGAAAATAAAGAGCAAACCAGCAAAGAATATCAAGAAGAACTAAATACTTCTTTTAAAGATTCTCTGCATAGTCCATTGACAGATGAAGATAGACAAAGTTTTGAAGGATTGGATTTTTTTCCAATTGATGAAAAATATATCGTTAAGGCAAAATTTGTTAAAGCCAAAAGACAAAAACCTTTTGAAATGCAAACTACAACCACAAGAAAACCTAAGTACATAAAATTTGGGGAATTGCATTTCACAATAGATGGGAAAAATTTAGTTTTAACAGTTTATAAAAACATTGATTTATCTAAACGAAAAGGATTTAAAGATTATTTGTTTTTGCCTTTTTTAGATGAAACAAACGGTATTGAAACCTATGGTGGTGGACGTTATTTGGATATGAAAGTTCCAACTTCTGATGAGGTTATCATCGATTTTAATAAAGCTTACAATCCATATTGTGCTTATAATCACGAATATTCTTGTCCGATTGTTCCTTTAGAAAATGAATTGGCAATTGAAATTAAAGCAGGAGTTAAAAAGTTTCATGATTGATGCAATTTATCAACTTACATACACATTCATTTTCAAATCGTGAGGATATTTTAGAGATTGTTAATCAATATCCGTGGGAATTTGATGTAACAATTTCAGCCTATTCTATTGGTATTCATCCTTGGTATATTGATCAAAACCGATTGAATTCTGATTTAAAGTCAATAGAAGAAAAGTTGAAATTAGAAGAATGTTTGGCTCTGGGTGAATGTGGTTTAGATAAACGAATAGAAATTCCATTAAAACTTCAAACAGCAGTTTTTCAAAATCAAATTGAATTGGCACAGCAAACAACAAAGCCTATCATTTTGCATTGTGTAGCAGCTTTTCAGGAAGTAATTGCAATTAAAAAAGAAATGAACATCAATAATCCAATGATAATTCACGGCTTTTCAAAAAATAAACAAGTTGCTAAATCACTTTTAGATAATGGGTTTTACTTGTCTTTTGGAAAATATTTACTCCGAAATCCAGAATTAGCTGAAGTTTTTGCCTATGTTCCAAGAGATAGATTTTTTTTAGAAACAGATACGATAGATGAAACGATTATTGAAGTTTATCAAAAAGCTTCCAACATAAAAAACATACAAATTGAAGATGTTCAAGAAATTGTAAAAACCAATTTTAGTCAAGTTTTCAAACAATTTAGCAGTTAAACAAATAAACGATTAAACAAAAAAATAAGATGGCACAGTGGCAAGAAAGAGCTGAATTACTTTTCAAAGAAGAAGGAATAAATACCTTAAAAAATGCAAATATTTTAGTAGTTGGACTTGGAGGAGTTGGGAGCTTTGCAGCAGAATTTTTAGTAAGAGCAGGCATTGGAAACATAACAATTGTTGATGGAGACACCGTAGATATTACAAATATAAACAGACAATTACCAGCATTACATTCAACTGTAGGAAAACCAAAAGTAACAATTGTTGGAGATCGTTTAATGGATATCAACCCAGCATTGAATTTAACTAGAATTGAAGAATTTCTTTCTCCAGAAAGAGCTTTAGAAATTGTTTCACCAGATTTTAATTATGTTTTAGATTGCATTGATAGTCTTACCCCAAAATTGAACTTGATTATTGCTTCAAAACGAAAAAAAGTAAAAGTTGTAAGCTGTTTAGGAGCAGGAGGAAAATATGATTCCAGCAAAGTGATGGTAAGAGACATCAGTAAAACAAAAGTTTGTCCATTAGCCAAAAACGTTAGAAAAAGGTTGAAAGATGCCAAAATCAACAAAGGAGTTAAAGCCGTTTTCTCTACAGAAACTCCAGATGCAACCAGTATAAAAACAACTGATGGTAAAAATTACAAAAAATCCTTTTATGGGACTAATAGTTGGATGCCAGCTCAATTTGGTTTACATGCTGCTGAAACAGTTATAAGACATTTACTAAATAAATAAAAAAATCCGAAAATAGTTTCGGATTTTTATTCAGTTATTGGTAAATCTTCAATTACGGGTTCTTGGTTACTATTTGTTGTAGGTTTTCTGTTTGGAATTACTTGAGATTTTATGGGAATATAAATTTCAGTAATCCATTTTGAAGGTTGCTTTTCTTCTGTAGAAAATACTTTATAAACTATTAAATAAGTACCTTGTTTATCTTCAATTAATTTATTCTTTTGAACGTATTTAAAACCTTCGTCCCAAGCTTTTTTAATGTGAGAATAGTCACCAGTTAATGTGATTTTTACAGCTTTAAACTCAAATAATTCACCGCCAAGAATATCACTTCCCTCAGAGGTAATAATTTCTTCTTTTACAGGTAAACAAATAGCAAAAGCATTTTTTGTAGCAGTAGCATTCCAATTGTTGAAAAGAACAAATGGCTCTTCAATTGAATTTATCTCATTTTCGTCACCAAACTTTATCAACTGTGGAATTTTGTTCATTGCAATAGTGCTAAAGTTCCTAATAGCACTACTGTCTATTTGTTTGATTAAAAGACTACCTTCTTTAGTAACTATACCATTGATTTTTATCTTGTAGTTATTTAATTGGTTGGTTAAATACTGCTCAATATTTGTTAGATTTTTTTCAATATCTTCACCCAAATAATTTTTTGCACCACCTTGAAGAACAGACAATATTTTTTGCTTCAAAGTCATCGTGCCTTTCATTTCACAAGTCAATAAAGTTCCTTTTTGAGTTGATGAAAATTTCCAAACTAAAGTATTTGAAAGATTATCTTGAGCTAATTTTTGAGTAATAGAGTCGTTTTCAAAAGTACCAATAGTTTCATAAACAACAGATTCATTACCAGTTTTAATAGTATAGGTTTTTGAATCTTCAGAAAACAATTCTTTGGAAGAAGAGGAATCAATATTTACGTTCCACAAATGCCAATTTTCATAATCATTTATAAAACTAAAAACAACCTCTTTAGATACGTTTATTTCCTTTTTTTTAGTGATGGAATACTCACCTGGTTGAGTTGCAATAAATACAAAACCAGCAATTCCACAAAGAAGAAGAAGTAAAAAAATATACTTCAGTATTTTCATTAAAAGGAAACTTTTTTATTAATACGAATCAAATATATTAATTATTTTTCAAATAATATTTTAAAATAAATAAAATTGCTATAAAAGATAGAAATCCCACAAAAACCCATTTACTGCTTCCTTTGTAATGAATTTTGTGCAACTTTAAATCTTTCCTATAAACATAAAACATAGCAATCAAGAAAGCAACAACAAAAAATATAGCGAAATAAACTTGACCTGTTGAAAACATAGTAATAATTTTAATGCAAAAATAGTACTTTATACTCGTAAAAAATATAATTTGCACTAACAAAAAATAGAATTACGAGAAATATCTCAGCACATAAAAAATGAGATAAACTTTCAAAAGACCAAACATATAATCATTAACTAACATTATAATTTAAGCATGAAAAGACAATTAGAAGCTGTAGCCGAATTTCATACATCCTTTGGACTAGGAGTCTCACAAGAAATGAAATCTGATTTAGGAGAAAGTAAAAACCTACTTCGTTTTAACTTAATGAAAGAAGAGAATGAAGAATACTTAGAAGCAGTTAAAAATAATGATTTGGTAGAAACGGCTGATGCTTTAGGAGATATGTTATACATTTTGTGTGGTACTATTTTAGAACACGGTTTGCAACATAAAATTGAAGAAGTTTTTGAAGAAATTCAACGCAGTAACATGAGTAAACTAGACGAAGATGGAAAACCAATTTATAGAGAAGACGGAAAAGTAATGAAAGGACCAAATTATTTTAAACCCAATTTCGAAGAAATACTTAAGTAATTTTAAAAAATTCAACTTAATTGCAATAAAAAAAGCGATTTTCATTTGAAAATCGCTTTTTTATTAATTTTGAACACTGAACACTGAACACTGAACACTGAACACTGAACACTATACCTTTACCGTCCAACCAAAAGTATCTTCAGCAAGTTTATTCTGAATGTTAGTAAGCGATTGTTTGATGTGTAATGCGTATGAATTTTCTATTTTAGGTAATTCAAAATATTCCTCTTTGTATGAAAACCCAACAATCGGACTTATGACAGCAGCAGTTCCAGCACCAAAAATTTCTTTTAATGAGCCATTTTTAGCCGCTTCTACTAATTCATCCACCAAAACCGAACGAACTTCAATATTCAAATTATCTCTTTTAGCTATATCTATTACACTTTTACGTGTTACACCATCCAAGATTCTTTCACTCGTTGGAGCAGTATATAAGGTGTCATTAATTCTAAAAAACACATTCATCGTTCCAGCTTCTTCTAATTTTGTATGAGTAGCATCATCAGTCCAAATGATTTGTTGAAATCCTTTTTCATTGGCTAATTTCGTCGGATAAAATTGTGCAGAATAATTTCCAGCAGCTTTTGCAGCACCAATTCCACCATTGGCAGCTCTACTGTAATGTTCAGCAATGATAACTTTAACTTCTCCTGAATAATAAGATTTAGCAGGAGATAAAATAATCATAAATCTATATTCTTGCGAAGGAGCAGCAATTACACCAGCACCAGTAGCAATCATAAAAGGTCTCAAATATAATGAATTACCTAAACCATTCTTAACCCATTCTTTCTCTAATCGAATCAATTCTTTCAAACCTTCCATGAAAACAAATTCAGGAACTTCAGGCATTGCCATTCTAGTAGCACTCTTGTTAAAACGCTCAAAGTTTTGATCAGGTCTAAATAACCATATATCATCGTTACTATCTTTATAAGCTTTCATTCCTTCAAAAATAGCTTGACCATAATGGAAAACTTTAGAAGAAGGCTCCATCATAAAAGGAGCATAAGGCTTGATAACTGGTTTTTCCCATTGTCCGTTTTTAAAATCACAAACTAACATATGGTCAGTAAAAACGTTTCCAAAAGTTAAGTTTTCAAAGTCAACAGAATTTATTTTTGAAGATGGTGATTTAATAATATCAATATCACCCAATTGGTTAGCTGCCATTTTTATAAAAATTTAATTTAAAACACGAAACAGTTCTGTTTTTTGCAAATTTAAAAATAAGAATGGGTTTTATATGTTAATTTTAAAATATATTGTTGAATATTATCAACAAAAAAGAGAACTTATTAAACAAAACTATTTATTTTTGTAAAAAATAAAATTCAAAATACAATGAAAAAAATAATTTTATCGCTAGCAATTATTGCATTAGCAGCAAGTTGTAAAGAACAAAATAAAAATGAAGAAGTAGCTGTTAATGATGCTGCAACAGAATATGCCGTTTTTGGAGATTCAATTTCTGCTGAAGGTGCTTTATCTTACCAAGAAATGACTGCAAAATTTGGAGATTTAAAACCAGGAGATACCGTAGATTTAAAATTCACTTCAACAATTAATGATATTTGTCAAAAGAAAGGATGTTGGATGAATGTGGCTTTAGAAGATGATAAACAGACTTTTGTAAAGTTTAAAGATTATGAATTTTTTGTACCAATGAATGCAGAAAAAAAAGAAGTTGTTGTTAGTGGAAAAGCATACATAAGCGAAGTGCCTGTTGAGGATTTAAAACATTTTGCACAAGATGCAGGAAAATCGCAAGCAGCAATTGATAGTATTACGGCACCTGAGAAAAAGTTCTTATTTATGGCAGATGGTGTTTTAATTAAGAAATAATGAAAAATCTATATTATTTTCTAGCATTCATTTTTTTATTTTCTTGCAAAGATGAAAATAAACAAGTTGACGCATCCGAAGTAAAGAAAGCAGAAGAGAGTTTTGAAATGTATGAAATGTCAGAAATGGCTGCTTTGATGGAGCAAATGTATGTGGATAATCAGCGTTTGAAAGGCAAAATAATCAATGGTGATACTATTGGTAAATTTCCTCAGCATTTTCTAAAAATTCACGAGTCAGTTATGACAGATGACAAAGACAAAGACGCTTTTTTTAATGAGCAAGCTAAAAAATTTATAGAAGCACAAGAATTAATTTACAAAGACCCCAAAAACGCAAAAGAGCATTTTAATAATGGAGTTGATGCATGCATATCTTGTCATCAAGTTAAATGTAGTGGACCAATTCCAAGAATTAAAAAATTATACATAGAATAATTATCTTGAAAAAAGAAATAATTTTAACCAAAGACGGTTCAACCTCAATCTTTTTACCCGAATTGAATGAGACTTATCATTCAAGATTTGGAGCCATTCAAGAAGCAAAACATGTATTTATAAAAAACGGACTTTCATTATTTAATGACAAGTCCGTTTCTGTTTTAGAAATTGGTTTTGGAACTGGATTGAATGCTTTTATAACCTTTTTAGAAACACTAGAAACCAATCAAAAAATTAACTATGTTGGTGTTGAAGCTTATCCTGTAGAAGTTGAAATGCTTAAAAGTTTGAATTACGTTTCTGCCCTAAATGCAACAACACATCAATCAATTTTTGATGAAATGCATCTTTCAGATTGGGAATCGGAAAATAAAATTGCTTCTCATTTTAATTTAACAAAGCGAAAACAAAAATTTGAAGAAATTTCAGATTCAAATGCATTTCATCTTATTTATTTTGATGCTTTTGGATTTGATGTTCAACCTGAATTGTGGAATGAAGTTATTTTTCAAAAAATGTATAATGCCCTGCTTCCTAATGGAGTTTTGGTGACTTATGCCTGTAGAACTTCAATCAAAAAAGCCATGTTAAGTGCTGGCTTTAGAGTTGAAAAATTGCCTGGAGCACCCGGAAAAAGAGAAATGTTGCGAGCATTTAAAGAAGCATAAAAGCCGTAATTTATAGCATTGAGTCATATTTATTTTTTTAACAGTTTGAATTACAGTAATTTGAAAAAATTATGATTTTTATAACAATAATTTCACATTCTCAAACGTTATAGTAATGGTTTATTCAGTAAATTTACCAACGTTCAATATAATTATTAACGCTTAATTTTTTGTATTATGCCCACAAGAATGTTTACGTATACGAAGTCAATTTTAGAGCGAGTAAGTTTTGATCCCATATTATTTTGTAAAGAATTTGAAAAAGCATTAAAAGTGCTTTTGCCATACGAAGTAGAACAACTTAAAGATTGGGTTACACAATTTATAATTGAAAAACCAGAATTAAAACAATGTTTAATTTTAATAGAATAAATATAAAAGGTACGTAATTACGTACCTTTTTTTATACTTTCTTTTTAGGGCTGATTATTTCTACATCGCTAAAGGCAATGGCACCTCTAACAACACCAGAAATAACAGTTCTTAAGGCATCAATTATATGTATTTTTAATTCATTTTTAGGATAAATTAAGCTAACTTCTCTTGCAGGTTTTGGATTTTTAAAATGTCTTAATTTTGATTTATCTTTCTCATGTAAATCTAAAGTATGAAGATAAGGAAGCAGTGTTGTTCCTAAACCTTCATCAGCTAATTTTATAAGAGTTTCAAAACTTCCACTTTCAATTTGGAAATGATTTTCGTTTAAGTATTTATTGTTTTTGCACAAATTTAAAATGCCATCTCTAAAACAATGACCATCTTGTAATAGTAATATATTTTCAATATCTAAATCAGCAATTTCTATTTCTACCTTTTCAGATATTGAATAATTTTCAGGAATATAAGCTACAAAAGGCTCATAATACAAAACTATTTCCTTCAAATTTTCTTCTTCTAATGGAGTAACAGCAATGGCACAATCTAAATGACCATTTTTTAAACGTTTGATAATTTCTTCCGTAGTTTGTTCCTCAATAATTAGATTAACTTTTGGATATTTTTTAATAAAATTACTTAAAAACATAGGTAACAATGTAGGCATAACTGTTGGAATAATACCCACTTTAAATTCTCCACCAATATATCCTTTTTGTTGTTCTACTATATCCGTAATTCTTCCTGCTTCGTTAACAATATTCTTAGCTTGATTAACAATTTTCTCACCAATTTCGGTTAATTGAATTGGTTTTTTTGAACGATCAAAAATTTGAATCTTAAGTTCTTCTTCTAATTTTTGAATTTGCATACTCAATGTAGGTTGTGTAACAAAGCATTTTTCAGCAGCCAATGTAAAATTTTTGTGTTCCGCAACTGCCAAAACATAATATAATTGAGTAATAGTCATTGTATAGTTATTTTCGATAAAATTATAAAAACTATTGATATTATTTATACATGATTTTGTTAAATTTTAAATACTTTTGAGTACAAACAATAAGAAATAATGAAAATGAATACTTTAGGATTACCAGTAAAAGAAACAGAAGAATTAGTAGAACAACTAAATGCTTTGTTGTCCAATTTTCAAATATACTATCAAAACCTTAGAGGCTTGCATTGGAATATTAGAGGAAAGCGTTTTTTTGATTTACATCTCAAATTTGAAGAATTATACAACGATTCACAACTCAAAATTGATTTAATTGCAGAAAGAGTTTTAACTTTATCGGGAACACCTTTACACACTTTCTCTGATTACATTGAACATAGTAAATTGAAAGTAGGAAAAAACATTTCAAAAGATACAGAAGCAATTCAATTGATTACAGATTCCCTCATAGAATTACTAAAAATTGAAAGAGTGATTTTAGAGAAATCTGGAGCCATTAATGATGAAGGCACAAATTCTATGATGAGTGATTTTATCGTTGAACAAGAAAAAACCATTTGGATGCTCAAAGCATGGATGGAAGATGAAATTTAATATAGACCACTCCATTGAGTGGTTTTTTTATGTTTTATTTGGGAAAATTTACTATCGATTTTTGCAAATAAATTTTATATTTGTAAAGTGAAAATTTTAAGCAACATAGTATTAATTATATTTGTTTTGTTCTTGGCAACACCTACAATTGTGTCTGCTATCAAGGAAAATATTGATACGTCTTATTTTTATAATTTTAGTGAAGAAGAGCATAATTGTAATAATGCCTTCAATGAAATAAAAAGTATTCCTGCTGTTTACTCTATTCCCTTAATAATTGATTTTGAAGGTTTTCAAAAAGTGAAATTTTCTGTTTTTAATGAAACAAAAATCAATTCCATTAAACCTAATGTGTTTCTACAACCACCAGAATTAGTATAAAATTTTACAAATCTTCACTGAGTTGAAGGGTACATTTTATATAATTCAAAATTTCATATATGTTTAAACATTTAAAAAACGATATTCCTGCGAGTATCGTGGTTTTTTTCGTTGCACTTCCTCTATGTTTAGGAATTGCATTAGCAAGTGATGCTCCACCTTTATCAGGATTAATTTCAGGAATAATTGGAGGTATCGTTGTTGGATTTATTAGTAAGTCAAAAATTGGAGTAAGTGGTCCAGCTGCTGGACTTGCAGCTATTGTTGCGGCAGCCATTGGTACACTTGGTAGCTTTGAATTATTTCTTTCTGCTGTTGTTTTAGCAGGTTTTATTCAATTGTTTTTTGGGGTAATTCGAATGGGTGTTATAGGTTATTTTTTTCCAAATAGTGTTATCAAAGGAATGCTAACAGGTATTGGAATCATCATTATCTTAAAGCAAATCCCACACTTTTTTGGATATGATTTAGAGCCAGAAGGAGCAGATACTTTTATTGAAAGTTCAGGTGAAAACACATTCTCAGCTATTCTTCATATTTGGGACAATATAACTTTAGGCTCAATGATTATTGGGTTTATAGGTTTGTTTTTAATTCTTTTTTGGGATAATATACTTTCAAAAAAGCATCACATTTTTAAAATCATTCAAGGTTCGCTGGTAGCAGTGGTTATTGGTACTATTTTGCAAGTGATTTTTAGCTCTAATGAAAAATTAAGCATTGAAGGTAAACACCTTGTTCAAGTTCCTGTACCAGATAAAATTACAGATTATGTGACTTTTTTAAGTTTTCCAGATTTCAGTCAAATTTTTTCACAAGAAGTTATTTTAATTGCCTTCACATTAGCTTTAGTAGCCAGTTTAGAAACTTTATTGAGCGTTGAAGCTACAGACAAGTTAGATCCAGAAAAAAATGTTACTCCAACAAACAGAGAACTTTTTGCACAAGGATTTGGTAATATAACTTCTGGTTTAATAGGAGGTTTGCCAATTACACAAGTAATTGTTAGAAGTTCAGCAAACGTTCAATCCAATGGAAAAACAAAATTATCCACAATTTTGCATGGTATGTTATTGTTGGTATCTGTTCTTTCTATTCCAATGCTATTGAATCATATACCAAAATCAGTTTTAGCAGCAATTTTGATATTAGTAGGTTATAAGTTGGCAAAACCATCACTATTTAAAAAAATGTATCAATTAGGTTGGACCCAATTTTTACCATTTATAGTAACCATTATAGTCATTGTTTTAAAAGATTTATTATGGGGAATTTTTACAGGTTTAGCTATAGGAATTGTAGTTATACTGGTAAAAAGTTATCAAAATTCCATTTTCTTACATAAAAATGAAAACCAAGAAGACGATTTTGTGAGAATGACTTTTGCGGAAGAATTAACTTTCTTAAACAAAGCAACCATTCAAAAAGAGCTAAATAATTTATCAGAGAACACACAGTTAGAATTAGACATTACAAAAACAACATATTTAGATTATGATATTGTTGAAATTTTAGAAGATTTCATCATTCAAGCTAGAAATAAAAATATAAATGTTCATTTAATATCAGAACGAGGAATTGTAGATAATCCAGTTAGCTTCGTTGAATTTCTTAAACTTAAAAAACAAACTTAAAAACTTTAAATAATGAAAACATTAAATAAAGAATTGCAATCGCAAATTACACCAAGAAAAGCCTTAGAATTATTAAAAGAAGGAAATCACAGATTCATAAGCAACTTAAAAGCAAGTAGAAACTTATTACAGCAAGTTAACGAAACAAGAGATGGTCAATGGCCTTTTGCAACTATTTTGAGTTGTATTGATAGTAGAACTTCAGCAGAATTAATTTTTGATCAAGGATTAGGAGATATTTTTTCAGTTAGAATTGCGGGAAATATTGTAAATACAGATATTTTAGGAAGTATGGAATTTGCTTGTAAAGTAGCAGGTTCAAAATTAATTGTTGTGTTAGGACACAGTAAATGTGGTGCGGTAAAAGGTGCTTGTGACCATGTTGAAATGGGAAATCTAACAGAACTTTTATCTAAAATACAACCAGCTGTTTATCAAGAAAGCACAACAACAAGCGAACGTTCTTCAAAAAATGCTGAGTTTGTTGAAAATGTTTCTACTATAAACGTAAAGCGAAATGTAAAAAACATCATTGAGAGAAGTTTTGTTCTAGAACAAATGGTTGAAGAAGGTTCAATAGGAATAGTAGGAGCAATGCATGACATTGAAACAGGAAATGTGACTTTTTATGACGATGTTATGTACATAAAAGACGATTTAAATCCTTCGTTTTCAATAGCAGAATTGAAACATTAATAGCAAAAATTAAATATATATTAAACGTCATTTGAGATAAAAATGGCGTTTTTTTATTATATATTTGAATACAATTTGAAAAAACATGAGTGATTTTTATAAGAAAATAATAGAGAATAATAAAAAGTGGGTTGAAAATAAATTAAAAATAAGCCCTGATTTTTTTAATAATTTAGCTGAAGGTCAAAATCCACCTTTGTTATGGATTGGATGTTCGGATAGTCGTGTGCCTGCCAATGAAATTATTGGTGCTGAGCCAGGTGAAGTTTTTGTGCATAGAAATATTGCTAACATGGTAATCCATTCAGATATGAATATGTTAAGTGTTTTAGATTATGCGGTAAACGCACTAAAAGTAGAACACGTGATTGTTTGTGGACATTATGGTTGTGGAGGTGTAAAAGCAGCTATGGGTAATGATTCAATAGGAATAATTGACAATTGGATTCGACACATCAAAGATGTATATCGTTTGCATAGAGACAAATTGGATGCCATCACAAACGAAAAAGAACGATTCAATACTTTTGTAGAAATAAATGTAAAAGAACAAGTATTAGATTTAGCCAAAACATCCATAGTTCAAAACGCATGGAAAAACGGACAGGAATTAACGCTTCACGGTTGGGTTTACGGTTTAAATTCAGGATATGTAACGGATTTAGGAGTAAACTTCAGTTGCGATAAAGATTTAGACGATGTTTATCAATTAAAGTTTTAGTCTTACCGCTATTCTTCTAAGTTTTCATTAAAAGCAGAAGGCAATAATTGAGGAATATATTTTATCAAAATAGGTAATAATAGTCCACCACCAGGAAGTAAAAAAATGGTTAATGAAGGTATTGTTTTGCAAATATCTAAGAGCTGTTTTTTTACTTTCTTTTTTTCATCTTTATCCAAATCTGTAGTAGTAGATTTTGCCAAAAGTCTTACTAATTCCTTACTTTCTCTTAATTCTCTAGTTAAACGATTACCGTTTCGGGTGATTAATTTGGTTACCGTTTTATTGGATTGTTCGTAAAAATGTTTAACCGGATTTGAATATTTAAAATACGGAATTTCATTTCGGTATACTTTTATATACGTATCAATATTTTGCAGACTGATTCCATATTCACTTTCTTCAATTTGTAATTTCACACAAAGCGTTTGTAAATAATCTTTTTCAATAAGAGTCAATTCATCATCACTCCACATGGCCATAGTGGCTATATCTAACAAATAAAGTTTTTCAATTACAGAATCAAATTTTTCAAATTGCTCAAAATCAGTAATTTCAAATTGCTTTTTGTAGAATTTAGTATAACGCAATGAATTTTCAAAAAGTTTAACCAATAAATTATCATATTGCGAAGGATTTTCTTTTACAGATAATGCATTAGAAACCAATACAATTGTGCTCTCTTCAATTTTTTTTAGATAATTTACAGGATTGTCAAAAGTTTCAAGGTATTTTTTGAAAGCCAAAATATCCATGAAAAGCAAAGCATTAGTAAGAATATGCGAAAAATTTCTAGCAAAAATATTTTCGTTAGTTTGAATTCTTGTAGCAATACATTCTTCTAAATTAGGTTTTGATTTTGAAAAAAGTAACGTTGCTTTTTGATGTAAAAACATATAAAAAGAAATAGCTTTTTCTTCAAATTCTTTTTCATTATCCGATTTTGTAACGATTTTAAAAATAGAGAAAAGCGAATTCAATAAAGCAATTTTGGTAATTTCATCACTTGAAAGGTTTTTGGTTTCCATTTCTTGGATGAGATTAATTTGAATTACGTGACCATAAATAAATCCAGAAGTCCTTACATCATGATAAAAATCCAACAAATCGTTATTATAATTTTTATAATTCGATTTATTTTCAGAAAAAAACTTCTTTATCCAACCGTTTGCTGATGGGTTAATCATGGTGCTTTGTAAAATGCAAATGTATAAAAATTAGTGAACCATTTAGATATTAAGTTTGTTAAGAATTTATTAGGTTAATAATTTCCGATACATAGAAAATAGATGTTTTTAACGCAAAGCCACAAAGTTTTCAAAGAAGCTATGTTTACTATATAGAGCGAAGCTTTTCAACTCAATAAAAAATAATCCATGTGCCTATGTGTTTAAAAAAAACCTTCATGATACATTGTGCTACCAAAAAGAAGCTGAATCAAGTTCAGCTTGACAAAATTGAGGGTTTGGGTTTTGACGCAAAGAGAGAAAGTTTTTCGCAAAGTTTTCAAAGGAGCTATGCTAAACTATATAAAGTGAAACTTCTCGACTTAACAAAAAAAAATCCATGTGCCTATGTGTTTCAAAAAACCTTCATGATACATTGTACTACCAAAAAGAAGCTGAATCAAGTTCAGCTTGACAAAATTGAGGGTTTGGGTTTTAACGTAAAGAGAGAAAGTTTCTCGCAAAGTTTTCAAAGTAGCTATGCTAAACTATATAAAGTGAAGCTTCTCAACTCAACAAAAAAAAGCTATGTGCCTATGTGTTTCAAAAAAACTTCGTGATACATTGTACTACAAAAACCATAAATTTCCCTTATACCAAAATCGCAATAATCCATTTTATCGTATATGATTTTAGGAAAGGAATTTGTAAATTTGAATTTTATCAAATTAAATTAAACATCAAAAGATGCTGAAATAAATTCAGCATTACAGAAAAATATAAAATGAAAATCGTAATATCACCAGCCAAGTCTTTAAATTTTGAAAGTCAGTTACCTACTAATAAATTTACTGAAGCACAATTTTTAAAAGAAGCGAACACCATTCAGAAAACTTTAAAAAAGAAAAAGCCTAAGCAGTTAATGGATTTAATGTCTATTTCTGAAAAGTTAGCTGATTTAAATTGGGAACGCAATCAAGTTTGGGAAACACCTTTTACTGCTAAAAATGCTCGACCGGCCGTTTTTGCTTTTGATGGTGATGTTTATATGGGTTTAGATGCGTACACAATTCCTGTAGAGAAATTAGATGATTTACAAGAGAAATTGCGAATTCTTTCAGGTTTGTATGGATTATTGAAACCTTTAGATTTGATTCAAGCCTATCGTTTAGAAATGGGAACTTCAATCAAAATTGGAACCAAAAAGAACTTATACGAATTTTGGAAAAAAACCATTACCAAAACTTTAAATGAAGAACTAAAAAAAGACGAATTATTCCTCAATTTAGCTAGTAATGAATATTTTAGTGCTGTTGATACCAAAACCTTAAAAGTACCTGTAATCACTCCAGAATTCAAAGATTACAAAGACGGAAAACTAAAAATGATTAGTTTTTTCGCTAAAAAAGCAAGAGGTTTAATGGTGCGTTACATCATAGACACTAACGCAGAAACCATTGAAGATTTAAAAGGATTTAATTACGAAGGTTATGTTTTTGATGCCAATTTGAGTAAAGGAAACACTTTGGTTTTTACTAGGTAAAATTTTAATTTCCTATTATAAATGATTTTATGATAATATCATTTGATAGCATCACAATTTACTTAAACATAAATTTGTGTCAATTTTTTTAACTGAAATTATTCTCTAATTGATAACAGCATTTATTTTTGCCCAAAGTTCATTATCAAATCCTGAAAGTGCAAAATTGGGATTGCTTGGATCTGAAGCATTCCCCATTCTAATAATTACCATTTTTTTACTTGGAATTACATAGATGCGTTGGTCTTCTGCACCCATTGCAGCATACATATCAGCTGGTGCGTTTGGTACTAAAAAACCTGGATAAACTGTTTGTTCGCTAGGAACCATATAGCTACTTTTGCCATTCAACCACCAAAAATAACCATACGATGGATTTATGTTTTGTGAAGTGGTGCGACTTGCATTAAAAAAAGTCTCATTGATGATTTGCTCGTTGTTCCATTTGCCATTGTTTAAGGCTAATAAACCAAATCTTGCCATACTTCTGGTATTACTATGGTAAATTTTAAAGATGACACCGTTATTCCAAGAGCCTTCCATACCAATTTTGTTTTTCAGTTTGACATTAAAATAATTTTCAAAACTTTGATTGCTTGAAGCTGCAACAACATCCATTAATTTTTGAAAAACGTTGCTATAAGACCATCTGCTTCCAGCATCTTCCAAATAAGTTAAATTGGATGAAATTACAAGTTGCGTATCACTAAGTCCAGAAGTCATGGTTAGTAAATGGCTTACTTTGATTAAGTCTTCTTTGTCTTGTGGAGCGCTTGTCCAACCATTTCCAATATATTGTGATACTTTATTGTTGATGGAAAGTAATCCTTCTTGTTGTGCAATTCCGGTTGTTTCTGAAACTAGGGTTTTTCCAGCGCTGTTCCATTGCCAGGTTGCTGCTGGTGTATGACCGTCAAAATATTCTTCCATGACAATTCTTCCATTGACCAAAATCATGAAGGATTTGGTGTTCTTTTGTAACAAATAGTCTTTAAGCGGTTGCACTTGATTTTGGTTCCAACCTAAACTAGCCATCGATGTGGTTTCCCAATTGGAATCTGTATTTGAGGGAAAATACATGGTTGCATTTGCAACAGGAGTTGTTGAATCGTCTTCATTATCACATCCAACACACATGGAAAGCAATAGTACTAGAAAGAATGGTATGTATTTCATTGTTATGGAATTAGTATGAGTGTTAGACTTTGAAAATTGGAAAAGGTTTAATGGTGTTTTTTAGTTTTAGACCTTCGAAATAAAAAAATATGTTTTAAAATAGAAAAATCTTAATTAATGCAATGATACCTAATAAAATAGGAAAAATAATGTCCAAAAAAAATACACTTTTCTCTATTACTTTAACTTTTTTGAAATTAGGTTTTAAACTTTGTGGAACATATTCATCATTTCGTTTAATTAATATTTCAGAAATATTTCTTTCTTCAATAAATTTTAAATACTTTTTATATTTTTCTCTTGCTTCTTCATCACTATATCTAATAATTAAAGCTATAATTTCGAAAATAATTATAAAACCAACTAATTGAGGAATAACATTTGCATCATCAATAGGTATTTTAAAACCTAAAAATTCAATATTTCCAGTAGAATTTTTAACCAAGACTTTAAAACATATGCCAGCAAAAGAAGTTATTAGAATCGTTTTCCTTATTTGTTTAGTATTACTGAATTCAAAATTTTCTATCATTTTTAATTAATTTGATGATTCCCTATCAAATATAACAAAAATAAGGGAACCCTAATAAAAATCTCACAAACTACTTCACACTAGCAAAATTCTCTTTCAAGTCTTGTTTATATACTTTTGGAATTTAACTTTCCCAATCCTTATTTCACCTCAAGCACATAACCAATTCCATGCACATTGGTTAATTTGATGGTTTCGTCTTCGCTTAGTTTTTTGCGTAATTTAGAAATATAGGTATCTAAACTTCTTCCAACAAAAACTCCGTGGTCTTCCCACACTTTTTTAGAAAGTTCTTCTCGTTTGATAATTTTGTTTGGGTTTGCCACAAATAGGGATAAAAGTTCTACCTCTTTTTTGGATAAGCTTATTTCTGTGGATTCATGCATTAATTTATTTTCGTCTGGATAAAATTGGAATTTGCCAAGTGCGATGCTATTTTCTTCTGAAGTTAAATTTGTTTTAACTGTTTTTCTTCGTTTAGGAAAGAAAACAACAATTGAAATTAGACTTCCCAATAAAATTATTATCCAAATCGTTTTGCTAGATGAATGGGCTACTTTTTTTAAAAATCGTACTTCAATAGTGTAGCATTTTTTTGGCATAAATCTTCCGCTGCAAGGAACGATGCTTTTTTCTATGTTTTCATTTTTTTGATAACTGTAAGCTACTTCTAAATCAAAACACTGTTTCACTTCTATACGATAATCAGTTGAAAGATTTGCTTTTTGAAAGCTTTGGTCAACTATTGCCACTAAAGTATCTGGATGAATGGCAAGTTGTTTTTGAAAGGAAAGTTGGTATTTTGAATCTTCAATTTTCACAACTGGAAGTATCAGCGATGTACTGTCTTTGTTGGAAAGTAAAAGTTTGTTGCCTACATCACGTAAGGAAATCTTGACCAATTCTTCAAAATTTTCGTTTTTTTTATCAGAACTAAAAAGGAATAGGATGGCAATAAGTGCTAAACCAATACTGCAGTAGCAATAAATTATTTTTTTATTCATAAGTGGTACAAAGAAAAAGCAATTTTGTCATTTTTAAAAACTGTTGACACTTCTTTTGCATTTTTTTGACATTTTAACGTATTGATTAGGCTAGTTTTACATTGAAATTTAAAAATACAGTATTTCAATTATATTAATTTTAAAACCATTAATCATGAACAACAATTTATTTTATGGATTAGTAATCCTTGCTTTCAATTACAATTGTACAAATGTGAACTCTCAAGAAGGTATCGCTAATGCATCATTGCAAGATAGTCTTTATTTGGTACCTACTCATTTTAGCGATGATTTGTTACGAGTAGATGAACTTTACACTTCCATTATTCGATTAGACAAACAAAAGAATGATGAATATTTGCTATCTATTGAAATGCAATTAAAAAAGAATTCCTATTTTGTTTCGCCAAATGCAAAAGGAGATTTTTCTGGAAAATTTACAATTGTACTTACTGAGCCTAATAAAATTCAAACTAATGATGCAATTACTGAAACACCATTGTCAAAAGAGGAATATGAAAAGCACAATGGTATGGTTAATTTCGTTCGTGAAAACACTACTTACAAACAAGCTTTAAAAGTTTTATCTACTGAAAATTTTGAAACTTATGGTTATTTGCAATTCACTATTGAACCACGTTGTACATTAGAGAAAATACCGTTTATTCTTTCCTTTGTTGATGGAAAGTTGAGTATAAAGTTGGATGGGTGTTAGTGATGAAGTTTATTCAATGTAAACGATTAATTATGATGTTTAAAATATTTCTAAAAATCTAACTTTTGTGCTATAAAAGACAAAAAGGTTAATTACTATATTGTAATTAACCTTTTTAAATCATCTTTATTTTTTGTAAAGCTTCATCAGCTAAACTGTCTGTTAAACCAACTGATCCACTTGTTTGGATTAATTTATTTTTTAAAAAATCGGGTAATCCATTTAAAGATTTATCATCATCAATAATTATGAATTTTTCATTTATTCTTTTTGAATTAAACCAATTAATTAGTTCTTCTTTTCTATTTAAATGATTTATATTTTTTGGAAGTCTACTTATTTTATTTACTTTGATATTTCTTCGTTTAAAAATATTATTCCACTCTTTTAATGAATACTTATATTTGTGAGAAGTAGTCAAAACAATATCTGCACTTGAACTAGAAATGATTCTATCAAGTGATTTAGCTGCATTTGAACTAAACTCAGGAAAACCATCTTCTAAAATCTCCGGTTTTCTCCAAGAGTTGGCAGGTACCATTACTCCGTCTATATCTAGATATAATAACATGTTACAAAAATACTAAAATTATTTAGTTAATTCAATTATTTTTTCCAGTGGGATATTGTTGTATAATGCGTCTAATTCATTCAATCGCAATATTTTATCTTCTGTGTCCCATTCTTCTTCAACAAATTCAACAATTGCCCAATCATATTCTTTTGTAGCACTTGTTTTTGAGGATTTAGCCTCTTCAAGTTTTAAATTAGCTAATAATGAACTTACATATCTATGATGTCCATCAATAATTAATTTATCACATACTTTTATATCATCAAATAGAATTCCATTTATCATTTTTTTGTAAATTCTTTTGATGATTGGGAGACATAGTTTATTGTGAGATGAAACTAAACAGTTGTTAGACTCTTGAACTACTTTTAAAATCATTTCTTTATTTATTTCATCCATTTTTAAGTTTTAAATTGAGTACAAATTAATTCTGTGAATATGTTTCATAAACTCAAATATAACAAAAAGAATATTCTAATATAACCCCACAAACTACTTTTAGCCATTAAAAATCTCTTTCACGGCAGTTTGATAGGCTTTTGGATTTTGAGCTTTTTTAATTTTTTTATAAGTTTTTTGTGGGTTTGAAAATGAGGTGGAAAAGTATTCCCAAAAACCTAACATTTTCATTTTTATAGGTGTTGGTCCAGAGAGAGCGGCATCGTATTCTTGGTAAATGGTATCGTGAAATTCGTTAAAAATCTTCCATCGGTCTTTTGGGTATTCTGTAGTGTTGTTTTTAATCATGTTGGGTAAAAAAGGATCAGCAATTAAACCGCGACCAATCATAAAATGATCAATATTGGGAAAACGTTCTTGCATTTCTTTGTACTTGGCTACAGAAGTAATATCACCATTATAATACAACTTGTGCTTGGTGTTTTCTGTACAACGTTGAAAGGCTTCTAAATTGACACCACCAGCATACAATTGTTTGCCAATGCGAGCATGAATAGCAATATTTTTTAACGGATATTTATCTAAAATGGGGAAAACGTCTAGGATTTCTTCTGGATGTTCGTAACCCATTCGCATTTTCATGGAAACAATTACATCGGTTTCATTGTGCACACGATTTAAGATATGGTCAATTTTGGTAGGTTCACAAATCAAACCAGAACCCATTCCTTTTTTAGTTACCATGGGATACGGGCAACCTAAATTCCAATTCAGTTCTTTGTAACCTAATTCTTGAATGTATTTTACGACAAACAAAAACTCATCTGCATCATTAGTCATCACTTGTGGAATCAATTCTAAAACTTTATTGTTTTCAGGTTGTAAATCACGTTGGTACGAATTTTTAATGACCATTTTTCCATCCAAACGAATATAAGGAGCATAAAAAGTATCAATACCACCAAAGTAGTGGTGAAATGCATTTCGAAATCGGAAATCGGTAAAACCTTGTAATGGTGATGAAAGTAGGGTAGGACTCATGTTTAAAATTGAATCGCAAAGATAAGAGAAAAGGGAATGTTTTTTTGTTGTGGAATAAAAAATCCCAAATACAAAACAATGAATTTGGGATTAAAATAGTCTAATTTTAAAATTTTTACTTTATTTCTTCAGTCGGTGTGATATCAGATGAAGTATCTTTTGGTTTGACTTCATCAACTTTGTCTTCACCTTTTAAATATGTTGGTAAATTTAAACCAGCCATATTGAATAAATCATTTAATGGAGGAACTGTTTTCATCATACCAGAAACAAAGTTGGCCGTTGAACCATTTCCATCTGTGTTATTTCCAGAATCCCAAACGGTGATTTTGTCAATTTTTATGTTTTTAACAGCTTCTACTTGAGTTTTAACCAATTCAGGAAGTTTTTCAATTAACAATAACTGGAAAGCTTTTGTTGGATCACCACCAGCTGCACTAACTACTTCACGATATCCTTCAGCTTGTTTGGTTAGGATTTCATACAAACCTTTTGCTTCTGCTTCCATTTTTGCAAAAATAGCATCGGCTTCACCTTTAGCTTGAACTCTAGTTTTTTCAGCTTCAGCTTGTGCATCAATGATGGCTTTTTGTTTGGCAATTTCTGCTGGAATAACTACGTTTGCATTTTGAGTAGATCGTTCTCTTTCTGCACGTGCTTGCTCTGCTTTTTGCTCTGCTACATAAGACTCTTCTAAGGCTTTTGCACTTTGCACTTTTTCAGACGCTAATGCAATTCTTAGAGCTTCTGCTTCTCTTTCTCTCCTAGTTGCTTCCGATTGTGCAATGGCAATTTTTGCTTCATTTTCTCCTTGAATAGCTATTGCATTGGCTTCGGATGTTTTTACACGAGTATCTCTTAGGGCTTCAGCTTTACCAATACTTTCGTCTTTGAAGGCAGCAGCAATACTAACTTCTCTGTCTTTATTGGTGATGGCAATTTTTACGTCTCTATCTCTGTGTGTTTCGGCAATTTGAACGTCTTTTTCACGATCAGCCATGGCTTTACCTGTTTCTCCTATTTTTTCTTGTTCTGCTACCGAAATTTTAGCTTCGTTAATCGCTTTTGCAGCTGCTTCTTTTCCTAAAGCTTCAATATAGCCTGATTCGTCTTTAATATCGGTAACGTTAACGTTGATTAATTTTAGACCAATCTTTTTTAGTTCAGAATCTACGTTTTTAGAAATGTTATCTAGAAATTTATCACGGTCAGAATTAATTTCTTCAATAGTCATAGTAGCAATCACCAAACGCAATTGTCCAAATAAAATATCTTTTGCTAATTCTTGAATTTGTTCAGGTGAAAGTCCTAATAAACGTTCCGCAGCAGTATTCATGCTATCAGTTTCTGTTGAAATAGCAATGGTAAATCTACAAGGTACATCTACACGTATGTTTTGTCGAGAAAGTGCATTGGTTAAATTGGCTTCAATAGAAATAGGTTTTAAATCTAAATATTGATAATCTTGAATAACTGGCCAAATAAATGCTCCTCCACCATGAACGCATTTGGCAGAAGTTCCGCCAGTTCGTCCATAAATTACAAGAATTTTATCAGAAGGACATCTTTTATATCTAGAAATTAGGGTAAGAAATGTTACGAATAGTACAAATACTGCAACAACAATAATAATAATTTGAGTCATTTTTTGGTTGGATTTAAATTTTTTCTACGATTAATAATTTATCTTCAATGGCAATTACTTTTACAACGGTGTTTGAAGGAATTCTTTCGGTAGACTTTGTAATGGCGTCTAATTCATGAAAAGTTCCATTGATGCTAATTTGCACTTTACCTTTTCCTGATTTTGCTTCTGGAATGGATAAATAGACTTCGGCGGTTTTGTGTAAAGCATTTTCAATTTTAAAACTGTTATCTTCTGATAATTTTAAAACTTGCTTAATTAAGAGAAAGAAGAGTGCTACAAATGATAAACCTACTAAAACGGCAACAAAAATCAATAAAGTTTTGTTTTCGAAGGAATCATAAAACGAAATTCCAGTCCAACTAAATCCTAAAAGGAAATTGATTAGGTTTCTTAATGTAAAGATTTCAAATGGCATGTCACCAGAGTCTCCACTTTCTGAATCTACATCAGTTTCTCCACCACTTAAACCTACAAAAGTCATAATGGTTTGTAGTCCAAAAAATAAGCTGACAGGCAATGCAATATACCAGAAAGCTTTGAGCAAGGGTTCATAGTTTTCTAAAAAGTTCATAGTTAAAGTTTGATTGTCATAATTATACGACAAGTTTTACAAAAAGTTACAAGAATATGTTAAAATAATTCTATATATAACATTATTAATAAGTTATGAAAAATTGACTATGAATTTTTTAATATTAGAAACAGATTTTATTTTTAGAAATTTAATAAAAGCACTGCCAATAATTGCTCCTTTTTGATGTTTTGTAGCTTGAGTAAATGTTTCATTATCTTTAATTCCGAAGCCAACGATTTGTGGATTTTTTAGGTTTAAATCAGCAATTCGTTTGAAATAATTCATTTGTTCATTTCCAAAACCAGATTGGCTTCCTGTAACAGCTGCCGAACTTACCATATAAATGAAACTATCAGAAAGAGTATCAATTTGTGTAATGCGTTCGTTAGAAGTTTGAGGTGTGATAAGAAAGATGTTTTTTAAATTGTATTTTTCAAAAATAGTTTTGTAGTCCGTTTCATAAATATCTAAAGGTAAATCGGGAATGATTAAACCATCGATACCAATTTCAGTACATTTTTGGCAAAATTTTTCCATGCCAAATTGCATCATCGGATTGAAATAACCCATAATTATTAACGGAATTTGAACTGTTTTTCGAATATCTTTCAATTGTTCAAACAGAAGTGAAGTAGTCATTCCGTTGTTAATTGCTTGTGTTGAACTTTCTTGAATAGTTGGTCCATCAGCCAAAGGATCAGAAAAGGGCAACCCAATTTCAATCATGTCCACACCACTTTTTTCCAATTCATGAATAATGGAAACCGTATCGTTTATTTTAGGATAACCAGCTGTAAAATAGATGGATAAAAGTTTTTTGTCTTCTTGAAGTTTTTTATTTATTCTGTTCATTTTTTACTAATCACTAATTACTTTTTATTAATCTTTCAAATTAAAATATTCAATATACGTATTCAAATCTTTATCTCCTCTTCCTGATAAATTGATAACCACAATGTCTGTTGGTTTAAATTGTTTTTTATCCAAAACTGAAAAAGCATGAGCGGTTTCAATAGCCGGAATAATACCTTCCATTTTTGAGATTTCTAAACCTGATTGCATGGCTTCGTTATCGGTAATAGCAATAAATTCAGCGCGATTGGAATCATATAAATGTGCATGTAATGGACCAATACCAGGATAATCTAAACCCGCAGAAATAGAATAAGGTTCAGTAATTTGTCCATCTTCAGTTTGCATTAATAAGGTTTTACTTCCATGAATGATTCCGATTTTTCCCAAAACAGATGTTGCCGCACTTTCACCAGAATGAACTCCATGACCAGCAGCTTCTACAGCAATTAATTTTACGACTTCATTTTCTAAAAATTCATAGAAAGCACCAGCTGCATTGCTTCCACCACCAACACAGGCAATTACATAATCTGGATTTTCTCTTCCTTCTTGCTCCAATAATTGTGTTTTAATTTCTTTGGAAATCACACTCTGAAATTGTGCTACCATATCTGGATAAGGATGAGGTCCAACAACAGAACCGATAATGTAAAACGTATCAATAGGATTATTAATCCAATCGCGAATGGCTTCATTGGTAGCATCTTTTAGGGTTTTAGAACCTGATGTAGCTGGTCGTACTTCTGAACCCAACATTTTCATACGAGCTACATTAGGGGCTTGACGTTTGATATCAATTTCTCCCATGTATACAATGCATTCTAAACCCATTAAAGCACAAACTGTTGCAGTGGCTACACCATGTTGACCAGCACCAGTTTCGGCAATGATTCTAGTTTTTCCTAAGCGTTTTGCCATCAAAATTTGTCCGATTGTGTTATTGACTTTATGGGCACCTGTGTGACACAAATCTTCGCGTTTTAGATAAATTTTTGTGTTGTATTTTTCAGATAAACGTTTGGCAAAATAGAGTGGAGTTGGTCGTCCCACATACTGTTTCAATAAATGATTAAACTCTTCCTGAAAAGAAGGTTCTGCGATTATTTTCAAATAATTTTGTTTTAATTCTTCAACATTTGGGTACAACATTTCTGGTATGAAAGCGCCTCCAAATTTGCCGTAAAACCCGTTTTCATCTACATTATATTTCGTTTTCATATATCTTTTTTATAAATTTTTCAATTTCAATTTTATTTTTTAAACCAGGTTCAATTTCAAAACGACTGTTTATATCGATAGCGTGACAATAGTTGGATAAATCAGAATGAAGAAATTCTTGTATTTTGTCTGTTTCGGTTAAACCAATTCCACCACTTAAGAAGAAAGGTTTCTGCAATTTGTAATTTTTCAAAACTTGCCAATCGAAAGTTGTTCCATTGCCACCAGGTAGCTTTCCTTTGGTGTCAAAAAGAAAGTAATCCACAACATTTTCATAAGCTTGTAATTGATTGAAATCAAAATCGGTATTCATTGAAAAGGCTTTGATGATTTCGATTTTTTCTTTTTTTAAAGTCGAACAAAACGCTATGGTTTCTTTTCCGTGCAGTTGAATAATATCTAATTGAAAATCTTTAATTTTCTTTTGAATTTCTTCTATAGTTGCATCTACAAAAACGCCTACTTTTTTGAGGTTTGATTCTAATTTTGGCAGTTCTTTTAAATCAAATTTCCGACTTGATTTTTTCCAAAATATGAAGCCTAGATAATCAGGTTTTAAAGTAGCAATTTCTTGAATATTCTGAGAATGTTTCATGCCACATATTTTCAATTTTATCTTTTTCATTTGAAAGATATTTTTCGGATAAGCTCACTTGCTACTGCTCCGGGATTATCTGTTTTCATGAAATGTTCTCCCATTAAAAAGCCTTGGTAACCAAATTGTTGTAGTTCTTTAATAGCTTCAACTGAGTTTATACCACTTTCGGATACTTTTACAAAATCATCTGGAATTTGATGAGCTAATTCTTTGCTGTACTCTAAACTGACATCAAAAGTTTTTAAGTTTCTATTGTTGACTCCAATCATGTCAAGACTTGGCATAATGGCTTTTTCTAATTCTTCTTGATTATGCACTTCCAGTAAAACTTCTAATGCTAGGCTTTGAGCAAATTTAGATAACTGTTTGATTTCTTCACGTGTTAAAACAGTTGCAATTAATAGTATAACATCTGCACCATAAGCTTTGGCTTCTACCAATTGGTATTCATCAACTATAAATTCTTTTCGCAATAAAGGAATGCTTACTGAAGCTTTGGCTAACAATAGATCATCTAAACTTCCACCAAAATATTTGCCATCTGTTAAAACCGAAATCCCACAAGCACCGGCATTTTGATAACCTAAAACCACACTTTCAACGGAGTGATTGTTATTAATTACCGATTTTGATGGAGAACGACGTTTGTGTTCAGCAATGATTCCTGATAAACTGTTTTTTAGCAATTTAGCCATAGAATTAGTTCTTTCATTAAATAAAACTGAAGCTTCTAATTGGGAAACAGGAATGATACTTTTCTTTAAGGCAACTTCTCTTTTTTTGTCGTTTATGATTTTATCTAGGATGTTCATGTTTTTAGTAATTAGTGAAGAGTAATTGGTTATTAGCTACTGATTTTAATTAAATGATTCAGTTTTTCAAATGCTTTTCCTGAAATTAGACTTTCTTGTGCTTTGGCTAAAGCATCTTCATAACTTGATTTTTCTATTGTTTGAATGGCAACAGCAGCATTGACGCAAACCACATTATTCTGTTCAATTGAACCTTTTCCTGCAATGACATTATGAAAAATTTTAGCGGCTTCATCTATTGTATTTCCTCCTTTGATGGTTTCTAATTTGATGGTTGAAAAATTAAAATCAATTGGTTTTAAAATTTGTTCAGCATTGTTTGAAATAATCTTTACATCATCTGTTAAAGAAACTTCATCAAAGCCACTCAAGCCATGAAGAATGGAATAATTTATTGAGGTGTTTTGATACAAATAAGCATACATTCGAGCTAATTCTAAACTAAAAACACCAACCATTTGGTTCTTTGGGAAAGAAGGGTTTACCATTGGGCCTAACATGTTGAAAAAAGTTTTGACACCTAATTCTTTTCTAATTGGACCAACATTTTTCATCGCTGGATGAAATAACGGTGCATGCAAAATTGCAATGTTTGTTTCTTCAATTGATTTGGTTAGAAAGTCAATATCATTGGTGAATTTTACACCCATTTTTTCCATCACATTGCTTGAACCTGAGATTGAGGAAACTCCGTAATTTCCGTGTTTTGCTACTTTTATTCCTGCTCCAGCTACTATGAAAGAGGCTAAAGTTGAGATGTTAAATGTGTCTTTTCCATCACCACCTGTTCCACACAAATCGATGGTGTTATAAGCCGAAAAATCTACCGAAATGCACAATTCCAGTAAGGCTTCTCTAAAACCTGAAAGTTCTTCGATAGTAATGCTTCGCATCATGTAAACGGTTAGGAAAGCTGCAATTTGACTTGGGTTGTAATTTCCGATTGATATGTTGACTAATACTTCTTTGGCTTCTGCTTTAGAAAGTATTTCGTGATTGATTAATCTGTTTAATATGGTTTTCATAAATTTAGTGATAAGGGAAAAGGGATTAGTTTAGGGGTCTAATTCAAAAGCCAATTTTCTAATATCTTTTTTCCATTGGGTGTCAAGACGCTTTCTGGATGATATTGCACACCACGAACATCATAAATTGCGTGTTTCATGGACATAATTTGTCCGTTTTCATCAACACTTGTAACGATTAAATTTTCAGGAAGATTTTCATTGGAAACAACCCATGAGTGGTATCTCCCTACTTCTGTTTCTTTGGGTAAACCGTTGAAAATAAAATCTTCTTCTGTTTGTGTAACTTTAGTAGCAATACCGTGATAAACTTTTTCTAAATTAGTTAGTTGAGCACCAAAGACTTCACCAATGGCTTGAAGCCCTAAACAAACTCCGAAGATACTTTTTGTAGAGGCAAATTTTTGGATAACCTCTTTTAATAAACCAGCTTCATCAGGAATTCCTGGTCCAGGTGAAAGTAAAATTTTATCAAATTTTTCTAGTTCATCTAATTCAAATTCATCGTTTCGATACACAGTGACTTCTGCATTTAAATCTTCTAAATAATGAACTAGGTTGTATGTAAAACTATCGTAATTATCTATGACTACTATTTTCATGTTTTATTTTATTATATGATTGAATGATTATTAAATATTCTCTGCTAAATCTAAGGCTTTTTGCAAAGCTCCTAATTTGTTATAAACTTCTTGAGTTTCATTTTCTTCAGAAGAATCAGCAACAATTCCAGCACCAGCTTGAAAGTGTAAGGTATGATTTTTACTTAAAAAACTTCGTATCATAATTGCGTGATTAAAATTACCTTGAAAATCCATAAAACCAATGGCTCCACCATAAAAACTTCGGTTTGTTTTTTCAATATTTTCAATTAGTTCCATGGCTTTGTATTTTGGAGCACCTGTTAAAGTTCCTGCTGGAAATGTTTTGGCTACTAATTCCATAAATGAAGTATTGGGTTTTAGCTTTCCAGTGACTTTTGAAACTAAATGTATCACGTGTGAAAAGAATTGTACTTCTTTGTATTTTTCAACTTTTACGTCGTTGCAACTTCTACTTAAATCGTTTCTGGCTAAATCGACCAACATAACGTGTTCGCTATTTTCTTTTTTGTCTTCATTGAGTTTTTTGGCTAAAATGGCATCATCTTCATCGTTTCCCGTTCTTTTGAATGTACCAGCAATGGGATGGATTTCGGCATGATTGTCTTTTACAACCAGTTGTGCTTCGGGCGAAGACCCAAATATCTTGAAATTTCCATAATCAAAATAAAACAAATAGGGTGAAGGATTAATACTTCGCAATGCTCGATACACATTGAATTCATCGCCTTTAAAAGTTTGCGAAAATCTTCGAGATAATACTAGTTGAAAAACATCGCCTCTTTGACAATGTTGTTTTGCTGAGGCTACATAATTTTTAAAATCAGAATCCGTGAGGTTTGAAATTACTTCACCTGTTTTTGAAAATGAAAAAGAGGCAAAGTTTTTAGCTTGTAATAATTGTTCAATTTCAGCCATGTTGTTTTGATTTTCATGGGAATGACAAAAAATATATGCTTCATTTTTGAAATGATTTATTGCAATTATATTTTGATAAACAGCATAGAATAGTTCGGGAATTTTATTTTCAGTTGATTTTTGACTGATTTTTATATTTTCAAAATATTGAATGGCATCATAAGCTATATATCCAAAAAGGCCTTGTGTGATGAATTTAAAATTATTTTCGTCAGTAACAAATTGTTTAGAGAATTGTTCGATTTCATGAGCTACATTTACAGTGTTATCAATTGGAATAATTTCTGAAAATCCGTCTGGGAAATTAGTTTCAATTTTTTGATTTTCTACTTTTATAGATGCAATTGGATTGAAACAGATATAAGAGAAACTATTTTCATTGCCATGATAATCAGAACTTTCTAGTAATATGCTATTGGGAAATTTATCTCTAATTTTTAAGTAAATACTAACAGGTGTAATGGTGTCAGCTAATATTTGTTTGTAATTTGTATTTAATTTATAGGTTTTCATGAATTGTATTTTAAAATTTGGCAATAAAAAAAGGCTTGTCGTGATTGACAAGCCTTTTCTATGTATTTGAGTTTAAATTATACTATAGCAGGAATCGCTCACGAAGATTGACGTAAGTTATTCCACCACCAAGTATTATTTAAAAATGTGTTCATTGTTGTTTTAATTATGATACAAAGATATAGAAAGTAATTTGTAAAAAACAAATTTTGTATTAATCTTTAATTACTAAATCATATTTTTCTAGTAATCCTTTTAAACCATCAACGGAGAATTGTGCCTTTTTTAATTTGTTTATTTCAGGATCGATTGAATAGTTATAACTGGAGTGAAAATCTGCTTTGTTGGCAATAGTATTTATGAAAACTGTTCTTCGCAAATCGCAATTGTGAAAAGTGGCTTCGGTTAAATCAGTTTCCATGAAATCAACGGCTACCATGCTGCAATTGTCAAATCGCATTTTTTTGAGTTTTAGTTTATAAAATTGAGCATAGTCTAAAATACAATCTTGAAAATTAAAATGATATAACACTTGATCAGTCATAGCAAAATTGACGCTTGTGAAATTGCATTTGATGAACAAAACATCTCTTAGTGAGACATAATTTATTTTGGTGTTTTTAAAATTACATTCTGTAAACATACAATCTACAAATGTTTCGTTTTGAAAAGTGCATTGGGTAAAATCACAATTTACAAAAGTGCATTCTTCAAATTCTTTATATTTTATGTCAGTTTCTTCAAATATTTTGCCTTCAAATTTTTCTGAAACAATGTAATCACTCATCTTTTATATTTTTGTAAATGTAGAAAAATTGTGGTTTATTCAAACAATAAAGTTATGTTAAAAAGCCATATTTACTTATCAAATTCACTAATTTTGAGATAAATATTTTTGCCATGAAGTATATGTATTCAAATGTAATGATTCTTTTTTTAGTTGTTTTTGGGCAAACCCTATTTGCACAAGAAAGTAAGCTAGCTGAATCATTAAAAACATATAAAAGTGCAAATTATGAGGTGAAATCGTATGATTATGAAGGCTTAGAGGTTTATATGAATGCAAAAAACGACACAACTTATGTTTATAATTTTTGGGCAACTTGGTGTGCACCTTGCGTGAAAGAATTACCTAGTTTTTTAGAATTGCAAGAGAAATATAAAGACAAACCATTTAAATTAGTTTTGGTAAGTTTAGATTTTCCAAAATCAGTAGAAAAAAGTTTGTTGCCGTTTTTAGAGAAAAAGAAAATGGATGTAACAGTCATTTTATTAAATGATCCAGATGCTAATACTTGGATTGAAAAAATTAATAAAGACTGGTCAGGTGCTATTCCTGCTACATTGATAATTAAGAATAACGAAAGAAAGTTTTTTGAACAATCTTTTGATTATGAAACTTTAGAAAAAGAAGTAAAACCGTTTATAAATTAAAATTTAAAAAAAATGAAAAAATTTAGAATTGCTTTGTTAGGATTAATTGGTGTTTTTGTTTTTGCTTTCACAACAAAAGATACCGGTTCAGGTTACGCAATAGGAGATGTTGCTACAGATTTTTCACTGAAAAACATAGACAACAAAAAAGTTTCTTTAAAAGATTACAAAGATGCTAAAGGTTTTATTGTAATATTTACTTGTAATCATTGCCCTTATGCAGTTGCTTATGAAGATAGAATAGTTGCTTTGGATAAAAAATATAAAAGTTTAGGGTATCCAGTAATTGCTATCAACCCAAATAATCCAGAAAAAAATAAAGACGATAGCTTTGATAAAATGATAGTTAGAGCCAAAGAAAAAGGATTTACATTCCCTTATTTGTTTGATGAAGGTCAAAAAATATATCCTCAATATGGAGCAACAAAAACGCCACATGTGTATATTTTAGAGAAAACATCTAAAGGAAATATTGTAAAATATATTGGTGCAATAGACGATAATTATGAAGATGCAAATGAAGTAAAAGTAAAGTATGTAGAAGATGCAGTTAATTCACTTTTAAAAGGTAAAGAAGTTGAAGTAAAAACAACAAAAGCTATTGGTTGTTCAATCAAAGCTTAATATCAAGAACCACAATACATAAATACTAACCATGCTTTTTTGCGTGGTTTTTTATTTAATAGTTAAACGTTTTGTTTATTTTAGCAGTATAAAAAATATATAATGATTTCAGAAGCACAATTTAAAACCGAGTTAGATATAATTATTTCAAATGCCATTAGAGAAGATGTTGGAGATGGTGACCATAGTTCTTTAGCTTGTATTCCAAAAGAAGCACAAGGAAAAGCCAAACTTTTGGTAAAAGACGAAGGAATTATTGCTGGTGTTGAATTTGCTCAAATGATTTTTAACTATGTCGATCCAGATATGAAAATCGAAATTTTTATTAACGATGGACAAAAAGTAAAGTATGGAGATGTAGTTTTTCATGTTTCAGGAAGATCACAATCTATTTTAAAGGCAGAACGTTTGGTTTTAAATTCTATGCAACGAATGAGTGCTATTGCTACAAAAACTAAAGAGTTTGTTGATGTAATTGGAGATGCAAAAGCTAAAATTTTGGACACCAGAAAAACAACACCAGGTATTCGTGCCATTGAAAAATGGGCTGTAAAAATTGGTGGTGGAGAAAATCATCGTTTTGCATTATACGATATGATTATGCTAAAAGACAATCACATAGACTTTGCTGGAGGAATTGCACAAGCGATAGCAAAAACAAAACAATATCTGATAGACAACGACAAAGATTTAAAAATTATAGTTGAAGCACGTGACATGGATGAAGTGGAACAAATAATTAATGCTGGAGGAGTTTATAGAATTCTTTTAGATAACTTTGATTTTGAAACTACTAGAAAAGCTGTTACTTTTATTGGTAACAAATGTTTGACAGAATCTTCTGGAAATATAAACGAAAAAACGATTCGAGAATATGCTCTGTGTGGTGTAGATTTTATTTCGTCAGGAGCTTTAACGCATTCGGTTTACAATATGGATTTGAGTTTAAAGGCTTTATAAAGCAAAAATATGTCAGAAGCTATTGAAAAAAAATTAAATAAATTGCCAGTTATAAAACACTTGGTGCAATTTACTAAAAACATTAAGTTTAAATCTTTAGCCGAAGGTTTATCGCTTTATGATTTGTTGGAAATGTATATACTAGGGATTTTTAAAGGTGCATTTTCATACAGAGCTAGTGCAATTGCTTTTAGTTTTTTTATGGCATTGTTTCCTTTTGCATTATTTATTTTAAACTTAATTCCCTATATTCCTATACAAGATTTTCAAGTTGATTTTATCAATTTTATTGCCCAAAATGTTCCACCAAATACATTTGAAGCCATCAATAAAATCATAATGGATATTTTGAATAATAGCTACAAAGGGTTATTGTCAACAGGTTTTATATTGTCAATTTTCTTGATGACAAATGGTGTTAATGCTATTTTGGGAGGATTTGAAATGAGCGAACACATTACTTTAACAAGAGGATATTTTAAACAATATTTAATTTCATTAGCACTTTCACTAATTCTTTCTCTATTATTGATAATAACAGTTGCTGCCATCATTGTATTTGAAGTTTTTATTCAGAAAATTAAAATTCAAAACTTCTTTTCAGATAATATTTCATTAATTGAATGGGGAAGATATGCCTTTGTTGTTTTGATGATTTTATTCACCACATCAACATTGTATAAATATGGCACAAAGGAAACTTCAAAAATTAGATTTATTAGTTCAGGGTCAATATTTACAACCATTTTAATTATAGTGTCATCCTATGTTTTTGGAATTTATGTAGAAAAGTTTGCCACCTATAACGAATTGTACGGTTCAATTGGTACGCTTCTTGTATTAATGTTTTATATATGGATAAATTGTATGGTTTTGCTTTTAGGTTTCGAATTAAATGCCACCATCAATAAATTAAAAAGAAAAAATTTATATCTTTAACAAAATTAAAACGAATTATTATGAAAAAACAGATTATTGCTTTATTTTTAGTAGCATTCACAACATTAACAATGAATGCGCAGAAAACAGTTTCTGGAGTTAAAGTAGATGACAAACTTTCTTTAGATGGAAAGAATCTCTCTCTAAATGGTGCTGGAACTAGAGAAAAAATGTGGATAGATTTATATGTTGGTTCTTTATATGTGACAAAAAAAACAACAAATGCTCAAGATATTATAGATAGTAAGGATGCAGCTGCTATAAAGTTAAACATTGTTTCTGGAATGATAACATCAGACAAAATGATTAGCGCAGTTAATGAAGGATTTGAAAACGCTACAAATAAAAACACAGCTTCTCTAAAAGCAAAAATTGATAAATTCAAAGGTTTCTTCAAAGAGAAAATTGTAAAAGGAGATGTATTTATCATTATGTATGACGGCAATGAAGTAAATGTCTATAAAAACGGTGCAAAAAAAGGATCAATTGATGGACATGATTTCAAAAAAGCCTTATTCGGAATTTGGTTAGGTAAAAAACCAGCAGATGACGATTTGAAAGACGATATGTTAGGGAAATAATTTCCTGTAAAATTCAACTACAAACACTTCCTTTTGGAGGTGTTTTTTTTGGAAAAAATTATGTGAATTAGAAAGTTCAATTAAAATTTTAAGCACATTAGATATTTAAATTTAAGAAAGGTAAGTAAAACTCAAAGAAAACCTATGTGGTTTAAAAATTAACCGCAAAGAAGTAAAGTTTTACGCAAAGTTCGCAAACCAATATATGAGTATTATGTAGAGCAAAGCGACTTTTTTTAAAGCAACCAATCTATGATTCTATGTGTTTAAAAAAGCTCTTTCCACAAACGTGTCATACCAACAAAGAAAAAAAACCACTAACAACACCTCAAACAATAAAATTTTAAAAATTGCTCTAATTTCTCAAATCAGTGTTCCAAAAACAATAATTTAAGTCTTTTTCCCATTCTCTTTTTTCTATTCTCTTTTTTCAAACTATCTTTGCTAAATGCAGTTTTTTATAGAAGTAGTTTTACCTTTAGCCGTTAATAAAACCTTTACGTATGAGGTTTCAGAAGCCGAATTTCAGTATGTTTCTATTGGAATGCGTGTGGCAGTTCCTTTCGGGAAAAGTAAAGTATATACTTCTTTGGTTATTGAAAAACACAATACTTCGCCACAATTATATACAGCCAAAGAAATTCATCAAATTATTGACGAAAAGCCGATTGTTAATGAAATTCAATTAGCACATTGGAACTGGATTGCTACCTATTATATGTGTTCATTAGGAGAAGTTTTCAAAAGTGCTTTGCCTTCGGGATATATTTTAGAAAGTGAAACTATAATAACAGCCAAAAAAGATGTTCAGGTTGACGAAAACGAACTCAAAGACGATGAATATCTCATTTTTGAAGCTTTAAAATTACAATCTTCAATAACAGTAAATGATGTTGTAAAAATTTTAGGGAAGAAAACTATTTTTCCAGTTTTAAATAGATTACTCGAAAAAGGAGCATTGCAATTACAAGAAGAAATTTCAGAACAATATAAACCCAAACAAGTTCGTTATGTAAAACTTCATGATGAATTCTCAAATCAAGAAAATTTAGCATTATTACTCGAAAATTTAGCAAGATCAAAAAAGCAGCGTGAATTGGTTTTATCTTTTTTTCAATTAAGTGCCAAAGAAAAGAGATCTATTTCCGTCAAACAGTTAATTGAATTTTCAGGAAGCACTTCTGCAATCATAAAATCATTAATTGAAAAAGAAGTTTTTGAGGAATATTATATCAATCAAGATAGAGTAGTTTTTGAAAAAGAAGATGACAGTCATTTCACGTTAAGTGCAGCCCAACAAAAAGCATTTGATGAAATTAAATCCACTTTTCAAGTAAATGACATAACCTTATTGCATGGAGTAACAGCTTCAGGAAAAACAGAAATATACATCAAACTCATTGAAGAACAAATTGAGCAAGACAAACAAGTATTATTTTTATTACCTGAAATTGCCTTAACTACACAATTGGTACAACGATTAGCAGCTTATTTTGGCAATCAAGTAGCTGTTTTTCATTCCAAATATTCAAACAATGAACGAATTGAAGTTTGGAACCAGGTTTTAGAAAATTCTGAGAAAGCTAAAGTTGTTATTGGAGTTAGAAGCGCTTTATTTTTGCCATTTTCAAATTTAGGTTTAATTGTAGTAGATGAAGAACACGAACAAACCTATAAACAAGAATCACCAGCTCCAAGATATCATGCCAGAGATTGCGCAGTAGTTTTAGCCAAACAGCATCAAGCAAAAATACTGTTAGGAAGTGCTACACCAAGTTTGGAAACCTATTATAATGTAAAAGCCGATAAATATAAATTAGTTGAACTAACTGAACGCTACGGAAACGTTGTCCTACCTGAAATAAAACTAATTGATTTAAAAGATAAATACTTCAGAAAGAAAATGAACGGTCATTTTTCAGATGAATTAATAGAAGAAATTTCAACAACATTAGCATTAGGAGAACAAGTTATTCTATTTCAAAACCGAAGAGGTTTTTCGCCTTATGTTGAATGCATCACTTGTGGACATGTGCCCAATTGCCCAAGTTGCGATGTGAGTTTGACCTATTACAAACACAAAAACCAATTGCGTTGTCATTATTGTGGGTATTCCATAGCCAATCCAACACACTGTCATGCTTGTCAATCAGTTGAATTAATTACAAAAGGATTTGGAACAGAACAAATTGAACTAGAATTAAAAACCATTTTTCCAGATAAAAATATTGGACGAATGGATCAAGATACAACAAGAGGGAAATTTGGGTACGAAAAAATAATCGATTCCTTCAAAAATAGGGAAGTAGATATACTCGTTGGAACACAAATGTTAGCTAAAGGATTGCATTTTGACAATGTTACATTAGTAGGAATTCTAAATGCAGATAATTTATTAAATCAACCCGATTTTAGAGCTTATGAACGAGCCTTTCAAATGATGACACAAGTAGCAGGAAGAGCAGGTCGAATGGAGAAAAAAGGATTAGTCATGATTCAAACCTACAATGTATTTCATAATACTATTCAACAAGTTTTGAATAACGATTATTTGGGAATGTATAAGGAACAGATTTATGAAAGACAAAATTTTAAATATCCACCATTTTATAAATTGATTAAACTAACATTGAAGCACAAAGATTATGATAAGTTGAAAGAAGGCTCAATGTGGTTGTATAATGTATTGTCTCAAAATTTACCCATGCCTATTCTTGGACCAGAAGAACCAGCCATAAGCAGAATAAGAAACGAATACATAAGAACCATTTTAATAAAAATACCTAAAGAAAAGAATTTGTCATTAACAAAAAAAACTATCCATAAAATCATGAATAGTTTTGAAGCAATTTCGTTTTATAGAGCTATAAAAGTTACTATAAATGTAGATAATTATTAAGAAGACTTTTTCAAAGCTTCCATTAAATGATCTTTTTTATTTCTACTTAGAGGAATTTTGAAAGTATCAATCTCAGCATATTTACTATTGAATGTCTCAATTTTGTGAATATTAACAATATAAGATTTGTGAACCCTTATAAATTTATCAGCAGGTAAATCTTTTTCAAAAGCTTTCATGGTAGATAGAACCAAATGATTGTCATCTTCGGTAATTATTTTTACATAATCGCCAAAAGCTTCAACCCATCTAATTTTTGAAGTATATATTTTTAGTTTCTTTAAGTTACTTTTGATAAAAATATACTCATCATCTTCCTCGTTTATTTCTTTTTTGAGATGATATAAATTACAAGCCTTATTAACTGCAAGGTTAAAACGCTCTTTTGTTAGAGGTTTGTGTAAATAATCAGTTGCATTATAATCAAATGCTTTCAAGGCATATTCTGCCTTTATAGTGATAAATACAATTTGAGGCTTAACTTTTAAACCGTCTAAAAAATCAAAACCATTTATTACAGGCATTTCTATATCTAGAAATACTAAATCAATATTCTTGGTTGATATGCAATTTTTAGCATCAGTAGCATTGGAGAATTCTCCTACAAGATGCAAAAATTGATTCTCATTTATAAGTTTGGTTACAGTAATACGCTGCAATGCACTATCATCTACAACAATACAATTTAATTTCATTTATCAAATTCATGTGTTATTACGTTGTAAATATATTGCTAATCATTATAATACGCAAGTTTAAATAAAAAAATAGAGATTTTATTTGCATTAATAATTTTTAGGGAATATTTGCTTGTTAATGATAAAAGACTTACTTTTGCACCCAATTTTATAACAAAATAAATTATTTAGTATGAATCATTATGAAACTGTTTTCATCTTGAATCCCGTTTTATCTGAACAACAGATAAAGGAAACAGTTAGCAAGTTTGAAGATTTTCTTACTTCTAAAGGAGCAAAGATGGTAGCCAAAGAGGATTGGGGCTTAAAAAAATTAGCTTATGAAATCCAACACAAAAAAAGTGGTTTTTATCACTTATTTCAATTTGAAGCAAGCGCAGAAGTTATTATCGCTTATGAAACAGAATTTAGACGTGACGAAAGAGTTATGCGTTTTTTAACTGTATCATTAGACAAGCATGCAATATCTTGGGCAGAAAGAAGAAGAGAAAAATTAAAAGCTAAATCAAACTAATTATGGCATCTTTAGAGCAATCAGCAAAAGGTAAAAAAGAGGGAGATATTAGATATCTTACGCCTCTTAACATAGATACAAACAAACAAAAAAAATATTGTCGTTTCAAAAAATCAGGTATCAAGTATATCGATTATAAAGACGCAGATTTCTTATTAAAGTTTGTGAATGAGCAAGGTAAAATTTTACCAAGAAGATTAACAGGTACTTCATTAAAATACCAAAGAAAAGTGTCAGTTGCCGTTAAAAGAGCACGTCACATCGCAATCATGCCTTACGTGGCAGATTTGTTAAAATAATATTTAAAAATCAGTTGTTGGTTTTCAATATGAAACCTAACTTCTACTAATAAAGGACAACAACATGGAACTTATTTTAAAACAAGACGTTCAAAATTTAGGATTTAAAGACGATATCGTAACTGTTAAAAATGGTTATGGTCGTAATTATTTAATTCCACAAGGATTTGCAGCTTTAGCAACTCCATCAGCAAAAAAAGTTTTAGCTGAAAATTTAAAACAAAAAGCACACAAAGAGCAAAAATTAGTTGATGATGCTAACAAATTAGCAGACGCAATTAAAGCTCTTGAAATCAAAATTTCAGCAAAAGCTGGTGGTGATAAATTATTTGGATCTATCACAAACGCTAACATAGCTGAAGCTTTAGAAAGTAATGGTCATTCAATTGACAAAAAATTCATTACGAGTGGAATTGTTAAACGTGTAGGAAAATATTCTGCAAGTGTAAGATTACACAGAAATGTAATTATTGATTTACCTTATGAAATTATCGCTGAGAAAGCATAATTTTATACTTTAATAAGATTTTAAAAACCTTACTATTTTAGTAAGGTTTTTTTATTTACCAGTTTTGGTTGAGACTGTGGTTTTATCTTTATTAGAATTAGAATTTTCTGCTAATTCATAAGATAACACGCCTTTAACAAGCCATATTTCGTTAATATCAGATTTTTCAAATTCAATATTGCTAAAGAACGTATTTTCATTATTTAATATCAAAGTATTATTATTGGTTTTATTCATTAAAATTCTATTCATGAAAAAGCCCTTCGTTCGACTAATGATTACTGCAAGTGAATTATCTTTTATTTCATTTAAATCTTTAGCTTCACAAACAACATAAGAATTTAATTTTATCAAAGGATACATGTTATTACTTGAAACCTGGAATACCATAGTGTTGCTACTTTTAATAAAAGGAAAATGATAAACAGGTAAGCTTTCAAGTAAACTCTCCTTTTCTATACAATATTGAAATTGTAATTCGCTAGAAACCAAAGGAGTCTTACATGAAATAAAATCTATTGTGTTTTTAGCTTTTGTATTTATGAAAATCTCATTTAAATCTATTTCGTATAATTCGCATATAGAGATTATTGTGTTATAATCAACAGTATTTCTCTTTTTCCATGAAGAAATAGTGTTTGGTTTAACATTTAGAATTTTAGAAAGCTCAATATCTGTAGCTATTTTCAGCGTTTTTTTTAATTTTTTTAAAATTAAATTCGCGTTTTGAGAATTATTTTCTTGCATATTCGCAAAATGTGTTGTAATTTTACTTCAGTTAAATGCTATTAGGTAAAAGCGCAACAAAGAGCCTCGTAATTTCAATACAAAGATGAAATACGAAAAATAGACGCAACAATACACAAATATTGTTACATTTTTAAAAGCATCTTTTTTGAAAAAAACCGCCTTACAATAATTTAATGTGTCATATAGAATTATTAAAATCCTAAATATGAATCAAATGTAGATTATTTTTTTTAAAGATTAATAAAAACAACTCTTAAAGTTTTCTTAGAAAAAAACAAAAAGCAAGAATTAAACAAAAAAATATAACAAAAACATTATCTAAAAACTTTAAAACATCCACTACGGTAACTTAAACGAGTTTGAATAAATTATTAATTTTAAATATAAATCTATGAATTTTACTTTTACCCCGAAGCGAGCAAAATTTAATGCTTTATTATGTTTTGTTATGATTGTTTTTGCAAAACAATTTGTTTTTGCTCAATCAGTCCCTATAAATGCAGCTATTATTTCAAATCAAAATGAAGTAGATTTTTCTTCAAATGCAATTGATGGAGATTTGTCTACTAGAGCAGAGATAAGAGCAAGCTCTGGAATTTTAGTAGGAATAGGAGCTTATTCAGGTTTTTTAGAACTTGAGTTTCCTTCTGTTTTGCCTGCAAATACTACTTCATACGTTAAAATTGATGCTGATGACAACTTACTTCCAGCTTTGCTTGGTGGTAGTTTAGGAGGATTGCTTTCCGATGTTTTAGGAACAGCCTTAATTGGCAATCAAGAGTTTACAGTTCAAGCTAAGAATGGAAATGCAGTAGTTCTTGAAGGCAATAGCCAAGTAACTAATGATTTTGCTTCTAACAATCTAAGAATTGTTGTGAATGCACAAAACGAATATTTTATTGCAATTACTCCTTCTCAAGATTACAATAGAATTAGAATTAGAAATCGAGTTGGTTCTTTAGTAGGATTGAACAATACAAAAGTGTTGGGTGTTTATGGAGCATTTTATATTCAAACACAAGATAATTGTGGTTCAGCATCATACACTTCTTTCAACGGTTCAGGTTTAAATTTAGATTTATTAAACCTTGGAGGAGCTGGTGTTACAAATCCAAATTTTGTGATTGATGGAAATCCTAATAATTTTTCAAAGTTAAGTTTAGGAATTTTAGGTGTTGCCGCTTCAATAGAACAAACAGTCTATTTTGATGGTCTATCAGAATCTAGCGATCAGTTTTTAGTTAGATTGAAAGTTGATCCTTCATTATTAGCGTTAGGAGTTGCAAATAATATTCAAATTCTGGGATATAATAATTCCACCTTGGTTCAGTCAGTGAATCTAAATTCATTATTAAATTTAGATTTATTAACGCTACTTCAAAATAATCAAGTGGCTACAATCCCTTTTTCACCCAATTCCCCAGTGAATAGAATAACCATTCGCTATAACTCTCTTTTAAATGTACAGCTAACACAAAGTTTAGATTTATATGATATTAAAAGAGTTCCACCACCACCAGTTATTACAGATGCATTTACCTTAAATCCTATAGTTTGTGCTGGAGCAACAGCTTCTTTAATAGCAGAAACGGATCCTGGAACTACTATAAATTGGTATTCACAACCAACAGGAGGAACATTATTAGCTACAACAAATTCTGGAGAAGCATTTGTTACTGGCGTTTTAACACAAGATACTTCCTTTTACATAGCAGCTAGCGATTCAAATTGTCCTGATGAATCATTAAGAGTTGAAATTGCAGTTGCAGTTGTTGATATACCAACAGCAAACGATATTATAATTAGTTCTCCTTTGGACGCATGTAATGGTTCTATTGTATTATCACCAACCACAAATATTGGCGGAGGAGTATTTAAATTTTATAAAGATCCATTAAAAACACAAGAAATTACAACAGGCTATTCAGGCGATGTTGGTGTTAATTATGTTTTAAATAGTTCCACAGGTCAATTAACCATTTCGGGTTTAACAGCAATTAATTCGCCATATAGTTATTATATATCATTAGCAATAAATGGATGTGAAAATGAAATTAATGACCTAAAAGAAGTAATAGTTAATTTCTCTTCTGGATTAACATTAAATGTGTCTTCCTCCATTGAAGGTTGTGGTAGTGTCAATTTGTTAGATGCTATATTGAATTTAGATTTATCAGGAGATACCCAATATACTTTTTTTGATGCTTTAAATAATGCAATTTCCATAGATGTAGCAACGAATATTGTAACGAGTGGCATTTATTCAATTCAGTCCGCTAGTTTGTTAGGAGGTTGTGTTTCATTGTCACAACAAGTTAATGTTACTGTAAATCAAGAACCTACATTGACAATTCCAAATACTAATATAATTGCAAATATTGGTGATTCAGTCACTTTAGACGCTACCTCAAATGGTACCATAACATGGTATGATTCAAATGGAAATGTTCTAGCTTCAAATATTGTTGGTCCTTTTACAAATGCTGGATTATATACCTACACTGCAATTGCAAACAACGGTTCTTGTTCAAGGGTAGGAACAATTTATGTAACAGTTATTGATTCATCTGATTGTCCAACTTTAACAGAAAGAATTTACGCAACATCACAAAGTTGGGGTTCAATCCTAACAGGAGGCGTTTTTAATCCTACAAATGCAATAGACCAAAATCCTAAAACATTTTCTACAATAGTTACTGGAATTGGACTTTTAGGCGTTGGAACAACTTGGCAAACTTTAGAATGGGATAATACAATTTCAGCAGGAACTCCGTTAAAAGTGAAGTTAGGTTCTGAATACAGTGGTTTAATAGCTGCTGGAGCATATTCAATAGTGGGAACTAAAAGAAATATTTCAGGAACACCTGAAGAAATTGGTACCATTCAACCAATCTCAGGTTCATTATTAGATTTGTTACCAGGTGAAAATTCCTTTGAATTCACATTTGTTCCTTCTGATGGTACTGGACCAAAAGATTATGATGGCGTTAGAATTATTGTTGGTTCTATTGCAAGTGTTGCGCAAAACATTAAAGTTTATGAAGCCTATTATAATGAACCAATAACTCAATTAGATTGTGCGCTTGGAGATGTCAAAGATGTTTTTAGTGGAGCAGTTGATTTAGGCGTTGGAGTAGTAACAAGCACAGTTGGAGTTGATAATCCTTATGACGCAGTTGATGACAGTTTAAGTACATACGCAACTATGTATAGTGGAGTAGGAGTTTTAGCTGCTGCTGATTTAACTATAGTTTTCAATACACCTACATTAGAAAATGAATCCATTCAATTGTTGATGTCCAGACCTAGTACTATTTTGAGTTTAAATTTACTAACAGGTTTTTCTATTCAAATGTTTATGGGTGATGTGCCTGTTGGTCCAATTTTAGATAATAACTCAACATTATTGAATTTGGAACTATTAAATGGTGGAACAGAAGCGTTATTGACAGTAATTCCACAAACGTTTAATTTTGATAGAATTAAAATTAGATTTGGAGGCGTTGCTGGAGTTTTAGATATCCTAAGAATTCATGATGTAAACCGAGTATATAATACAAATGTTGTTGATGCTGATAGTACAAACACAATTCAGGCATGTTCTGGAGATACAATTGAACTAGAAGTTACTCCTCAAGATTGTGTTACATTTATATGGTATGATGCTCAGGTTGGTGGCAATATAGTATCAACAGGAACAACTTTTACAATTCCAGCTGGATTAGTATCAGGAAGCTATGAATATTATATTCAACCAGTTCGATATGGTTGTGAAACTTATGACAGAGGAAAAGTTACTGTAGTTATAAATAACGCTCCTCAAAACGCAATCAATCAAGTTGATATTAATGGTAGTTCAGATACAGATATTTGTTCAGACCTAGGCGTAGTTACACTAAGTACACAATTGAACTCTAGTTTAACCATAACAAATCCAATTTTTTATTGGTATAGCTTCAATGGAACAACTCAACAACTTATAGCAAATGAAACACAATCTACTATTGTTTTATCAAACCTTTCTCCAGGAACACATACTTATTATGTAGGTATAAGTTCAGATGAATTTTGTCAAACTTTAGAAGGAGATAGAGCAGAAGTGACTTTCACAATTCGTCCATTTTCTGAATCATCAGATATTATTCTAGACGATGTAACTGCTTGTTCAGTAAATCAAGTTTCACTAAATCCAACTACTTCACTTCAAAACCCACAATTTTCATGGTTTTTTGCAAATGATACTACACAACCAATTATAGATGGTAGTACAGTTGGAAATCTAACATTTACCATATTACCAAATGGAACACTAACTATTACAGGATTAGATGTTGCTAATAGTCCATACACTTATTATGTGGGTTTAAGTTCAGACACAACCTGTTTAAATGAAGCAGGAAATTTTAAGTCTGTTACAATAACAATAAGCAATGGAACAACCCCAACAACAACTTCAGCATCACAAACATTTTGTTTAGTAGCTAATCCAACAGTTGCAGATATTCAAGTAAACGAGCCTAATGTAAGCTGGTACACTACACCAACAGGAGGAACACCATTAGCTTCAACAGAAGCATTAGTTGATGGAACAATCTACTATGGTTCAATAATTGACGGCTTAGGTTGTGAAAGTGGAATTCGTTTAGAAGTAACAGTTTCTGTAAGCAACGGAACTACACCAACAACAAATTCAACCTCACAAACATTTTGTTTAGTAGCTAATCCAACAGTTACAGATATTCAAGTAAACGAGCCAAATGTAAGTTGGTACACTACACCAACAGGCGGAACACCATTAGCTTCAACAGAAGCACTAATTGATGGAATAATCTATTACGGTTCAATAGTTGACGGTTCAGGATGTGAAAGTGGAATTCGTTTAGAAGTAACAGTTTCTGTAAGCAATGGAACTACACCAACAACAAATTCAACATCACAAGCATTTTGTTTAGTAACTAATCCAACAGTTGCAGATATTCAAGTAAACGAGCCTAACGTAAGTTGGTACACTACACCAACAGGAGGAACACCATTAGCTTTAACAGAAGCATTAATTGATGGAACAATCTATTACGGTTCAATAGTTGATGGATTAGGTTGTGAAAGTGCAGTTCGTTTAGAAGTAACAGTTTCTATAAGCAATGGAACTACACCAACCACAAATTCAGCATCGCAAACATTTTGTTTGATATCAAATCCAACAATTGCAGATATTCAAGTAAACGAACCAAATGTAAGTTGGTACACTACACCAACAGGAGGAACACCATTAGCTTCAACAGAAGCACTAATTGATGGAACAATCTATTACGGTTCAATAATTGATGGCTCAGGTTGCGAAAGTGCAGTTCGTTTAGAAGTAACAATTTCTATAAGCAACGGAACTACACCAACAACAAATTCAACCTCGCAAACATTTTGTTTAGTAGCTAATCCAACAGTTGCAGATATTCAAGTAAACGAGCCAAATGTAAGCTGGTTTACTACACCAACAGGAGGAACACCATTAGCTTCAACAGAAGCACTAATTGATGGAGCAATCTATTACGGTTCAATAATTGATGGCTCAGGTTGCGAAAGTGCAGTTCGTTTAGAAGTAACAGTTTCTATAAGCAACGGAACTACACCAACAACAAATTCAACATCACAAGCATTTTGTTTAGTAGCTAATCCAACAGTTGCAGATATTCAAGTAAACGAACCAAATGTAAGTTGGTACACTACACCAACAGGAGGAACACCTTTAGCTTCAACAGAAGCACTAGTTGATGGAACAATATACTATGGTTCGATAATTGACGGTTCAGGATGTGAAAGTGCAGTTCGTTTAGAAGTAACAGTTTCTATAAGCAACGGAACTACACCAACCACAAATTCAGCATCACAAACATTTTGTTTGATATCAAATCCAACAGTTGCAGATATTCAAGTAAATGAGCCTAACGTAAGCTGGTTTACTACACCAACAGGCGGAACACCATTAGCCTTAACAGAAGCACTAGTTGATGGAACAATATACTATGGTTCAATAGTTGATGGTTCAGGATGTGAAAGTGCAGTTCGTTTAGAAGTAACAGTTTCTATAAGCAACGGAACTACACCAACCACAAATTCAGCATCACAAACATTTTGTTTGATATCAAATCCAACAGTTGCAGATATTCAAGTAAACGAGCCTAACGTAAGTTGGTACACTACACCAACAGGAGGAACACCTTTAGCTTCAACAGAAGCACTAGTTGATGGAACAATATACTATGGTTCGATAATTGACGGTTCAGGATGTGAAAGTGGAATTCGTTTAGAAGTAACAGTTTCTATAAGCAACGGAACTACACCAACCACAAATTCAGCATCACAAACATTTTGTTTAGTAGCTAACCCAACAGTTGCAGATATTCAAGTAAATGAGCCAAATGTAAGTTGGTACACTACACCAACAGGCGGAACACCTTTGGCCTCAACAGAAGCACTAGTTGATGGAGCAATCTACTACGGGTCAATAATTGATGGCTCAGGTTGTGAAAGTGGAATTCGTTTAGCAGTAACAATTACTTTATTGGATGATGGAAATGCTCAAATTTCAGGTGGTTCAAATGAATCTTGTATTTCTGAACAAGTTACATATACAACAGCTTCTGGAATGACAGATTATATTTGGACAATTACAAATGGAACCATCGTTTCAGGAGGTCAATTAACAGATGATTTTGTAACCGTTTTATGGACAAGCTTAGGAACAGGAACAATCAGCGTTTCTTATGTAAATAGTTGTTCAGGAATAAGTAGTGGTAACCTTAATGTAGGCATCGTAGTATGTTCTGATTTAACAATATCAAAAACTGTTAATAATTTGACACCATTAGTAGGAGAAAATATTGTTTTTACAATAACAATTAATAATGTTGGAGTAAGTCAAATTACAGATTTAGTTGTGTCAGAGCTACTACCTTCTGGATATACATTTGTTAGTTCAAACACATCTGCTGGAACATACAATAGTTTAAATGGTATTTGGAATATACCAGTAATTGAGTCAAATCAAAGTGTTACGTTATTAATTACGGCAACCGTTTTAGGTTCTGGAAATTATACAAATATTGCTACCATAGAAACTTCAACACCAATTGATATTGATTTAAACAATAATACAGCTCAAGCTACGATTCAACCTTTATGTTTGATTGTTTATAATGAATTTAGCCCTAACAGTGATGGTGCAAATGACTTTTTCACAATTGACTGTATTGAGAGTTTTCCTGATAATAAATTAGAGGTATTTAATAGATATGGAGTACTTGTATATTCTAAAAAAGGATATACAAACGAATGGGATGGAACTGCAAATGTTTCTGGCACGGTAAATAAAGATGAAAAATTACCAACAGGAACTTACTATTACATCTTAGACATAGGAGAAAAAGAAACCAAGAAAAACGGTTGGTTATCAATAGTTAGATAACATCTTTTTTAAATTAATTAATCTAAAAATTATCAATATGAAAATATATATAAAATTAAAAACAGTTTGCTTTTTAGGGATAGGTCTATTAGGTATTACTACTGAAATAAATGCTCAACAAAACCCAGAATATACACAGTATATGTACAATACTATGACTATAAATTCTGGTTACACAGGATCTGTTGGAACATTAGAAGCTGTAGTTCTTCATCGTTCTCAATGGGTAGGAATTGATGGAGCTCCAAGAACTCAATCTTTTACATTACACACACCATTAGTAAATGATAAAGTAGGTTTAGGATTGAGTGTTGTCAATGATCAATTAGGCCCTTCAAATGAATTCAATATCGATGGAAATTTTTCATATACTTTAAAATTTGCTGAAAATAGAAGACTAGCATTCGGAATTAAAGCAGGAATGAGAAAATTAGATGTTGATTGGACTAAAGGAATCTACAGAGATGAAACAGACATTCTTCTCAATTCAAATATTAGTAATGAAATTAAACCTTCAGTTGGAGCTGGACTTTATTACTACGCAGAAAAATGGTATGTTGGAGCTTCAGTTCCTAACTTCATTAGAGGAAATTACTACGATGATATACAAGAATCCATAAATATTGATAGACTTCATTATTATTTAATTGGAGGTTATGTATTTGATTTTTCAGAAGGACTAAAATTCAAGCCTGCATTTTTAGCAAAAGCAGTTAGTGGTGCTCCTCTTTATTACAACGTTTCTCTTAATTTTTTAATTCAAGAAAAATTGACATTAGGAGCTTCCTATCAATTTGATGATTCAATGAGTGCTTTAGCAGGATTTCAAATTTCAGATAGTTTTTTTGTAGGCTATTCCTATGATTACACTACCACAGAACTCAATAAATATAACGATGGTTCACATGAAATTATATTGCGTTATCAACTTCAAAAGAAATCTTCACAAATTAAATCCCCACGATTTTACTAAAAAAACAATTATGAAAAAAATTTATATACTTAGTTTACTTTGCTGTTTTATGTCTGTTTTTTCACAATCAAAATTAAAAAACGCAGACGATCTTTTTAAGGCACTAGCATTTACAGATGCAGCAAAAGCCTATGATGAATACCTAGAAGATGTGAAACAACCTCCAATTCGAATATTAAAAAATGCAGGTGATTCTTATTATAACATCAATGATAATAGAAACGCACTAAAATGGTATCAAAAAATTTATGATATTCAAGGAAACGGCATAAGCGAAGACTATTTTTTAAAATATGTACAATCTTTAAAAGGAGTAATGGATTATGAAAAAGCAGATGAAATCATAAAAAGTTATCTCCAAAGTAAAGGAAATCAAAAAGAAATAGAGCGATACATGTTTCAAAAAAATTATAACGATAGTTTAGCAAAAACCAAATCACTTTTCACCATTAAAAACCTAGACATTAACACAGAAATGTCTGATTTTGGAGCCACCTTTTATGGAGAAAAAATTGTATTTACCTCAAGTAGAGATGAAGCTAAATTAACGGCTAATCTTTATACATGGAACAATCAACCCTTTCTGAACTTATATGTGGGTGAAAGAAATATGGATAATGGAGATATTTATGAACCAATTCTCTTTCTAAAAGAAGTAATGACAAGGTATCATGAAGCAACAGCTACTTTTAGCCCAGATTTAAAAACCGTTTATTACACCACTAATATTGTCAAAAAAAATAAACTCACTTTGGACGAAAGCAGAACAAACAATTTTCAAATTATAAAAGGAGAAATTGTTGATGGAAAATTAACCAATTCTGAAAGCGTATTTTTTAACAGCAAAAATTATTCAGTTGGTCACCCTTCATTGTGCGAAACAGGCAAATGGTTGTTCTTTGCTTCAGATATGCCAGGTGGTTATGGAGAAACTGATTTATATGTCATTAAAATAGCTGAAGATGGTACAATGAGTTCTCCAAAAAACCTTGGACCAAAAATTAATACCATTGGAAATGAATTATTTCCCTTTTTTAGAGATGGAACTTTATATTTTTCTTCAGATGGCCATTATGGTTGGGGTGATTTAGACGTGTATCAAAGTACTTTTACAGACGATAAAAACTTTACAACACCACTAAATTTAGGCGCTCCAGTAAATAGTAACAAAGATGACTTTGCCTTTATAATTGATAACAAAAAAGGGTCACATGGATATTTCTCTTCCAATAGAGCTATGGGAAAAGGAGATGATGATATTTATTATTTTACAAAAGCAAAACCTGAGTGTAATCAATTGGTTTCAGGAAAAGTTACAGATAAAAAATTGAAAAATGCAGTAGCAGAAGTTCAGATCAATGTGTATGACCTTTTTGAAGATTTAATACTTACCACAACAACAGATCAAGAAGGTAATTATAAAGTAGAGCTGCCCTGTGATAAAAAAGTAAAAATCATAGCATCAAAAGACAACTACAGCAACGATCAAAAAGAAGTTACCACATTAAAAGTTAATGGCGATGAAATTAAAGACATCAACTTTGAAATCAGTAAATACGAAGATTTAGTAGTCAATAAAAATGGTCAAGAACAAATTGATATTAATCCTATCTTTTTTGATTATGATAAATTTGGTATTACAACCCAAGCAGCAACCGAACTTGATAAAGTAGTTTTTGTAATGGAGAAATTTCCAAATGTAAAAATCAAAATAGAATCGCACACAGATTCAAGAGGAAATGATGCTTATAACATGACATTGTCAGACAATAGAGCAAAATCCACACAAGCTTACATTGTATCAAAAGGAATAGATTCATCAAGAATTATAAGCGCAATTGGTTTTGGTGAAAGTAGATTAGTCAACAAATGTTCAAACGGTGTAAAATGTTCTGAAGAGGAGCATTTTAATAACAGAAGATCTGATTTTATTGTAATTGAAAAATAACATTTTACAAATATCTAATAAAAGCCTTCCTTTTTGGAGGGCTTTTTTTTTATCTTTACGCTACTTTTTATCCTATTTAATGAAATACGCAAGACTTACAAAAGAACAATTAGAAGAATTACATCCAGAATTTATTAATTTTTTAGCCACTCAATCTATTGATAAAAAAGAATGGGATGAAATTAAAAATAACAAGCCTCAAGTGGCCATGCAAGAAATTGATGTCTTCTCAGATTTAATTTGGGATAGAGCATTAACCAATGTGAATTATATAGATCATTTTTCTACAAATTACATATTTTTGTTCAAATGTGTAGAAACAACAATATATTCCTTAGTCATCAATACAAACAATAAAAAAATTGATTTTCTGACTAAAGAAGGAATTAATTGGTTGAGTGAAAATATGTTTTCAGATAATGTTGAAATTCAAAAAGGGAAAAAAGATATTTCACAAGACAGAAATCAAGCCCTTTTTAAAATCATTAAAGAAGGCGGAATTATTAGTAAAGGAGAATTGTTTTCCAAATTAGAACATCTTATCAACAATTAGTTTTATGAACGTTTTAGATACAATTACAAAGCTTCGTGCCGAATTAAATCAGCATAACTACAATTATTATGTGTTAGATAATCCAACGATTTCTGACTATGAATTTGATATAAAACTAAAAGAACTTCAAGAACTAGAAAACAAACATCCAGAGTTTTTTGATGAAAATTCGCCAACACTTAGAGTAGGAGGAGCCATCACTAAAAATTTTGAAACGATTTTTCACGAACACAGAATGTATTCCTTGGATAATTCCTATTCAAAAGAAGATTTATTAGACTGGGAAACCCGTTGCAAAAAAATTGTAGGAGATGTTCCTATTGAATTTACTTGCGAATTAAAATACGATGGAGCTTCCATAAGCATTAGCTATGAAAATGGAGAATTAAAAAGAGCTGTTACTCGTGGAGATGGTTTTCAAGGAGATGATGTGACCAACAATGTAAAAACCATAAAAGCAGTTCCCATTAGATTGAAAGGAGATTTTCCAGATAAATTTGATATTAGAGGCGAAATCATTCTACCTTTTGCAGGTTTTGAAAAAATGAATCAAGATTTAATTGAAATTGGTGAAACACCTTATTCCAACCCAAGAAATACAGCTTCAGGAAGTTTAAAATTACAAAATAGTGCTGAAGTTGCCAAACGACCATTAGATTGCTTATTGTATTCAATAATAGGAAACAATTTAAATTTAAAAACGCAAAATGAAGTCCTACAAAAAGCAAGAGATTGGGGATTTAAAGTACCAAGTCAATCCAAATTAGCTAAGAATTTAGACGAAGTTTTTCAATTCATAGACTATTGGGATGTACACCGTCACGAATTGCCTTATGAAACAGATGGAGTTGTAGTAAAAGTAAATTTGATTCAATACCAAGAAGAATTAGGCTACACCGCAAAATCGCCACGTTGGGCAATGGCATATAAGTTCAAATCAGAGCAAGTAAGCACAGTTTTAAATTCTATTTCATATCAAGTGGGTAGAACAGGAGCTATCACACCAGTAGCCAATTTAGAACCAGTGCAACTAGCAGGAACAATTGTAAAAAGAGCATCATTACACAATGCAGACCAAATTGAAAAACTAGACATTAGAATTGGTGACACCGTTTTTGTAGAAAAAGGAGGAGAAATTATTCCAAAAATCATAGCTGTTGATTTGACTCAAAGAAATTCAAATGCCTTACCAACAAACTATATAGCAAATTGCCCTGAATGCAATACAGAATTAGTAAGAATTGAAGGAGAAGCCAATCATTATTGTCCTAATTTCTATGGTTGTCCACCTCAAATTATTGGAAGAATTCAGCATTTTATTTCGCGCAAAGCAATGGATATTGAAGGTCTTGGTGGAGAAACAGTAGCTTTGTTATACAATGCAGGGTTAGTCTCAAATTATGCAGATTTATATGAACTGCAAAAAGAAGAAATCATTCCTTTAGAAAGAATGGCCGAAAAATCAGCAGAAAACCTAGTCAAAGGTGTTGAAGATTCTAAAAAAGTGCCTTTTGAACGAGTTTTATATGCTTTAGGAATCCGATATGTAGGAGAAACAGTTGCCAAAAAACTAGCAAAACATTACAAAAACATTGATGCCATAGCAAATGCCAGTTTATTAGATTTAATTTTAGTAGACGAAATTGGAGAAAAAATAGCACAAAGCGTACAATTGTTTTTTGAAAATCAAGAAAACAGATTCATTATCGAACGGTTAAAAAATTATGGAGTTCAGCTAGAAATAAATGCTTCAAATGACACAACAGTTTCCGATAAATTAAAAGGCAAAACATTTGTGGTTTCAGGTGTATTCGAAATTTATTCTCGTGATGAACTCAAAAAAGCAATTGAAGACAATGGAGGAAAAGTAGGAAGCTCAATATCATCAAAAACAGATTATGTCATAGCAGGAGATAATATGGGACCATCAAAATTAGAAAAAGCAAATCAACTAAATATACCTATAATTTCAGAAGTGGATTTCAATCAATTAGTAAATGGATAATGCAAGACTTTTAAAACTTTATTTTGGTCTGATAGCAATGGAAATGATTTCATTGTTTTTCGGACTAAATTTCTTGCACATAATATCCAATGTTTTAACAGCTCCTCTAATTTTATTTCTTTATTTGAAAATTGTTAAACTCAATTACAAATGGTACTTTATTTTACTATTAATTACTTTATATGCAACAGATTTATTTCATCTAATTATAGATTTAGACATCAATAATTTATTTTGTGTTTACTTAAATTCCATTGCTTATAGCATCTTGATTTACTTCACCTTAAAAGAAATGGAATTTAAAAAGTTGAAAGAATTAGATTTTATTTTCTACACATCACTTGCAATTGTTGTGGTTTTGTATGCTTATATACTATATGTGGTGAATGAAATTCTGCTTGAGCAAAAAGTTGAGAACTACTTAATATTTGTAATTTACGCTTTGCTAATGTTTTTTATGTGCGTCTTGATTACAATTAAGTATATTATTAAACCTAATATGAGCAACACAAGCATTCAAATTTCAATAGCTTGTTTTATAATTAGCGATTTGTTTTATTTGATAAGTATAATTTATGATGAAATAATTATGTTCAAATACTTATTTCTGATTCCTCAACTGGCAGTGTATTATTTCCTGTTGAAATACGAATTAAATAGAAATAAAATATTTGAAATTAAATAACAATATTTTTAGACTGATTAACATACTTTTCATCATTTGAAAAATAAAAATCAATTCTACCCAGATTTATTCCATAACACCCAACTTGATTGATAAGCACATCTTTTCCAATACTATTTTTCTCAACAACAGGTTTGTCTAAGAAAGTATGAGTATGTCCACCAATAATTAAATCAATGTCCTTAGTTTGTTGAGCTAAAATAATATCACAAACCTTTTCAGGCTCATTCTTATACTTAAATCCAAGATGAGAAAGACAAATGATTAAATCACATTTTTGCTCCTCTTTTAAAGTGCGAACAATGTCTTTTGCAATTTCAACAGGATTGTTATAAACCGTTTCCTTATATAATTTTTTATCTACCAACCCTTCTAGCTCAACGCCTAAACCAAAAACACCAATTTTTAAACCCGATTTTTTTACAATTTTATAAGGCTTTACAATTCCATCTAAAATAGTATTTTTAAAATCATAATTAGCAGAAACAAAATCAAATTTAGCATGAGGCAATTGTGCATAAAAACCATCAATTCCATTGTCAAAATCATGATTGCCTAACGTTGCTATGTCATATTGCATCATACTCATTAATTTAAATTCTAATTCACCACCATAATAATTAAAATAAGGAGTACCCTGAAAAATATCACCAGCATCTAACAACAAAACATTTTCCTCTTCACGTCTAATTGCATCTATGATTGAAGCCCTTCTTGCTGCACCACCTTGATTAGGATTTCTAGGGTCATCCGCAGGAAAAGCATCAATATGACTATGCGTATCATTCGTGTGTAAAATTGTTATTTTTTTTGTATTTTCAAAGGAATTAAAACTAGTCAATGATAATCCACCAAGCGTTAATAAACTTGAACTAGCAGCCGTATTTTTTATAAAATCTCTTCTTTTCATCTTATTCTTCAATTACAATTTTGTCAGAAAATAACTCAATGGTATCAACTTGTTTGAAATAATCAATCAATAAATTTCTCAATTTATAATCCAAGTCATAGTTATTCTGATTTACAAAAAAAGTCATGTTGTCGCCACCATTTGATAAATAATCTGAAGTTGCCACATAATATTTTTTATTCACATCCAAAGGTTTATTATTGACTTCAATAGTTTTAATTTCAAGTTGTTCATTTACATAGATTTTTAAACCATAAAGCGGATGAGGTTTTTTCTCTTTTATAATATACTCAGCTAATTCTCTAATTTTTTCACCAGCTAATTCAACAACAATTACACTGTTTTCAAAGGGCATTACATTAAAAGCAGTTCTAGTGGTTACATTTCCTTTAGGAATGATAGAACGAATACCACCATGATTTAATAAACAAATATCAATAGATTTTTGTGTTCTTTTTAAAAATATAGGATTAGCCAAATCATAAGTAACATTTGCCATAAAAAGCCCAATATTCGTTTCCCATTTCCCTTTGCTTTTATCCAAAGTTTCAGGACAAAAAGCCAAAATACTATCTAAATCCTGATTGATATGAGCCTTATATGGAGCTACAAATTGGTCAATAGATTCCTTTGATTGATAATTTTCATTGACATTTATTTTTGAACCTTTCACCTCATAGTTATAATAGCTTTTTGATTTACAAGAAACTAAGTTTGAAAATGTTAATAATATAACAAAATAGACTAAAAATGAGTTTATCTTTTTTACTTTTACCATCATAATATGAGATGAATAATTTAAATTTGTATTTGGTAAAAATACTATGTTTTATAGAACTATTAAAGATTTTAGGGTAAAAAAACACATTAAGAAATCGTTAGGTTTAGGGTTGCCCGCTGTTAATAATGATCCAATAAAAACAATTGGACTCCTAATAGATGGAATTAATTTTACTGATAAAGAAAAATTAATAAATGAATTTAAAAAACACGCCAACGGACAATTTAAAATAAACCTTCTCGTTTACAGAAAAAAAGCAAAAAAAGACGAAAGTATTGAATACCCATACTTCACAAAGAAAGATATTGGGTTTGATGCAAGTCTAAAAAAAGGAGAAATCGAAAATTTTGTAAGCTTCCCATTTGATTTATTAATCAGTTATTATGATGAGAAAAATGCAGATTTAGAATTGATAACAGCAACCTCCAAAGCTAAATTTAAAGTTGGATTTGCCACAGCAAATAAAGAGTTGAATCACTTTTTTATCAATACTTATGTAGAAAAGTATATAGATTTTACACAAGTTTTGTTTGATTATTTAAAAATTTTAAAAAAAATATAATATGCAGATGTTTGTAGGAACCGGTGTTGCATTAGTTACACCATTTAAAAAAGATTTTTCAGTAGATACAGAAGCTTTATCGCGAATAGTAAATTTCGTAATCGATGGAGGTGTTGAATACCTAGTGGTTTTAGGCACAACCGCTGAATCGGCAACTTTATCTAAAGAAGAAAAAGAATTGGTAATTCAAACCATCAAAACAGCAAATGCAGGAAGATTACCTTTGGTTCTTGGTGTTGGAGGAAACAATACAATGGAAGTAGTTGAAGAACTTCAAACAAGAGACTTTACAGGATTTTCTGCTATTTTGTCCGTTTCACCTTATTACAATAAACCTACTCAAGAAGGAATTTACCAACACTTCAAAAAAGTAGCTGAAGCATCACCTCTCCCAATTATTTTATACAACGTTCCAGGTAGAACAGCAAGCAATATGTTGCCTTCAACAGTAGTTAGATTAGCAAATGATTTTAAAAACATCATAGCCATCAAAGAAGCAGCAGGAGATATTGTTCAAGCGATGAAACTTATCCAACATGCTCCAAAAGATTTTCTAGTTATTTCTGGAGACGATATGATTACACTTCCAATGGTTTTAGCAGGTGGAGCAGGAGTTATTTCTGTAATTGGCGAAGGTTTTCCAAAAGAATTTTCCGAAATGGTTCGATTAGGAATACAACGAAAAGTCAATGAAGCCTATGAATTGCATTACAAATTAGCCGATTCAATTGACATGATTTTTGAACAAGGAAATCCAGCAGGAATAAAAGAAATCTTCAAAACAAGAGGCTTATCTGAAAATACCGTAAGATTGCCATTAGTCAATGTTGATGATAACCTAGCCAAAAGACTAGAAAACTTCACCAAAAATTTAGCATAAAAAAAGATTTTCATACTAGATAAATATTCCCTAAATTTGCCAACTGCTTTTTAGGGTCTATTAATTTAGAACTTAATAAGTTAAAAAACCATTGATGAATAAAATAATTTACATACTTCTTATTGCATTTGCTTTTAGCTCATGTAGTGAATATCAAAAAGCATTAAAATCAGATGATTTAGCCGTAAAAACTAAGTTAGCTAACGATTATTTTGAACAAGGTAAATACAAAAAAGCAATTGCTTTATTAGAACAAGTAACACCTTCTCTTAAAGGAAAACCAAGTGCTGAGAAAATATTTTATACCCTTTCAAAATCATATTACGAAACAAATCAGTTTTATCTAGCAGGTTATGCATTTGAAAGTTTTGCATCAAATTATCCTAAAAGCGAAAAAAGAGAAGAAGCAGCATTCCTTGGAGCAAAGTCTTTTTACACTCTTTCACCAAAATATAGCTTAGATCAAACAGATACATACAAAGCATTAGAAAAATTACAAAACTTTATCGACACTTATCCAAACTCTGAATATATGCCAATGGCAAATATTTTAGTAAAAGAACTAACAGATAAATTAGAAGAAAAAGCTTTTGAAATTGCAAAACAATACAATACAACAGCAGAATATTACAGAGATTTTTCAGCTCCCATAAAAGTTTTAGATAACTTTTTAGCAGATTATCCAGGTACAAAATACAAAGAAGATGCACTATATTATAAATTTGACACTTTGTATCAATACGCATTAAATAGTATTGAATCAAAAAAACAAGAGCGTTTAATGAGTGCCAAAGCAGCTTATGAAACTTTAATCAAGTTTAAAAGCGATACAAAATACATAGAAATTGCTAACAAACATATAGCAGAAATTGAAAGAGAATTAACGCAATATTCAAATAATTAAGATGGATTTAAAGAAAACAAATGCTCCAGTAAACACAATCACTTACAACAAAAGTGAAATTGAAGCTCCAACAGGAAATGTGTATGAAGCGATAACAATTATCTCAAAAAGAGCTAATCAGATTAATGCTGATATCAAAAAAGAGTTAATTGAAAAGTTAGAAGAATTTGCTACATACAACGATAGTTTAGAAGAAATATTTGAAAACAAAGAGCAAATAGAAGTATCTAAATTCTACGAAAAATTACCTAAAGCACATGCACTAGCTGTTCAAGAATGGTTAGAAGGTAAAATTTATTACAGAGATTCAAAAAATCAATAACAATATGTCTGTTTTAAACGGTAAAAAAATCTTACTAGGCATTTCTGGTGGAATTGCAGCGTATAAAACAGCATCTTTAGTTAGACTATTTATAAAAGCAGGTGCCCAAGTACAAGTTATAATGACACCTGCTTCTAAAGATTTTGTTACTCCATTAACATTATCTACATTATCCAAAAAACCAGTTTACTCCAATTTTTATAATGAAGAAGACGAAAATGCAATGTGGAACAACCATGTTGAATTAGGTCTTTGGGCAGATTATATGCTTATTGCTCCTGCAACAGCTAATACATTATCAAAAATGGCTAATGGAACTTGCGATAATTTATTATTAGCCACCTATTTATCTGCAAAATGCCCAGTCTATGTTGCACCTGCAATGGATTTAGACATGTATAAACATCCTTCAACTTTAGCAAGTTTTGAAAAATTAACTAGTTATAAAAATACCATCATTCCAGCGGAAAGTGGCGAATTAGCTAGTGGATTATCAGGAGAAGGTAGAATGGCAGAACCAGAAAACATCATTTCTTTTCTTGAAAAAGATATTGAAAGTAAATTGCCATTAAAAGGAAAAACCATCCTTATTACGGCTGGTCCTACCTATGAAGCAATAGATCCAGTGCGATTTATAGGGAATCATTCTTCAGGTAAAATGGGATATGATATTGCCTATGAAGCAGCTCAGTTAGGAGCAAATGTAATTTTAGTTTCTGGACCTTCCAATCAAAAAATAAACCATCATTTGGTAAAACTAATCAGAGTCACATCAGCAAAAGAGATGTATGATGTTTGTCATCAGTATTATTCAACAGTTGACGTAGCCATTGCAGCAGCAGCAGTTGCAGATTACAGACCAAAAAATGTAGCTCTTCAAAAAATAAAAAAGAACGATTCTACGTTTACTATAGAGTTAGAAAAAACAAAAGATATTTTAGCCTCACTAGGAGAACAAAAGAAAAATCAATTTTTAATAGGTTTTGCTTTAGAAACTGAAAATGAAATTGAAAACGCAAAATTGAAAATCCAGAAAAAAAACTTAGATTTGATAGTTTTAAATTCTCTAAACGATGAAGGAGCAGGTTTTGGAAAACCAACCAATAAAGTTACTTTTATTGATAAAAACTTTTCAATTGAACCCGTAGCATTAAAATCAAAAGAAGAAGTTGCTAAAGATATCATTGCAAAAGTTGTAAGCAATTTTGAAAAATAAAAACAATAAAATGAAGAAATTAACATTTATAGTTGCCTTATTATTAGTAATTTCAGTAGCTAATGCTCAAGAATTGAAGTGTACAGTCACTATTAATTACGACAGAGTAACAAATGTTAATACTCAGATTTTTAAAACATTGCAAACTCAAATGACAGAGTTTATGAATAACACAAAATTCACAAGCGATGTCTATGAACAAAACGAAAAAATTGAATGTTCATTCTTTCTAAATATATCTTCATACGATTCTAATAATTTTGGAGCAACCCTTCAATTGCAATCCTCTAGACCAGTTTTTAATTCTAGTTACGCTTCACCAATAGTTAACTTCAACGATAATGATGTAAATTTTAGATATATAGAGTATGAAAATTTCATCTATGATCCCAATAGCTATACGTCTAATTTAATCTCCATTTTGTCCTATTACGCAAATATAATTATTGGACTAGACAAAGATTCTTTTGCAGAAATGAGCGGTTCAAAAGAACTTGAAATGGCTTCAAATATTATGAGTTTAGCTCAATCAAGTGGATATGGAGGTTGGAGTCAAGCAGATGCAAAATACAACAACAGATATTACATAATTTCAGATATTTTATCTAGTACTTATGCACCATACAGAAAAGCAATGTATGAATATCACTTGAAAGGATTGGATTTAATGAGTGAAGACCAAAAAGCAGGTAAAGAAAAAGTATTAGAAGCTATAAAAACAATAGCTCAGATAAATAAAGTTAGACCAAATGCCTTACTCACAAGAACTTTTTTCGATGCAAAATCAGACGAAATTGTAAGTATATTTTCTGGAGGACCAACAATGCCTAACACTGAATTATTAGAAATTTTAAACAGAATTTCTCCACTTAATTCAACGAAATGGAATAAAATTAGATAAGCGTTTTTAAGTCTTATCTTTTTGCTTAAATTTGAAGCTTATTACAAAACCACATGCTTCAATCATTATACATAAAAAACTATGCACTTATAGAATCATTAGAGATTAATTTCTCTACTAATTTTTCTATTATAACAGGAGAAACTGGTGCAGGAAAATCAATTCTATTGGGTGCTTTAGGTTTAGTTTTAGGAAACAGAGCAGACCTATCCACTTTAAAAGACAAAGAACAAAAATGCGTTATTGAAGCTCATTTTTGTATTTCAAATTATAACCTTAAACAACTTTTTGAATCTTTAGATTTAGATTATGATGACAATACAATCATCAGAAGAGAAATTTTGTCCACAGGAAAATCAAGAGCATTTGTAAATGATAGTCCTGTTAATTTGCAAGAACTTCAAGAATTAGGAAATTATTTAATTGATATTCATTCCCAATTTCAAACCCGAAATATAATTGCTGAAGAATACCAAATAGATTTGTTAGACAAAGTAGCAAGTAACGAACTTGTATTACAAAATTATCAAACAGAATTAAAAAAATACAAGTCATTTCAGTCAGAATTAAAGAAAATATTAGCCGAAAAAGAAACCTTAGGCAAAGAACAAGATTACAATTTGTTTCTATTTGAAGAATTAGAAAAAGCAAAATTAAAGATAGGAGAGCAAGAAGAATTAGAAGTTGAGTCCGAAAAATTAAACAACCTAGAGTTTTTAAAAGAGAATATTAGTAAAGTAATAGCAATCTCAAATCAAGAAGAAATAGGCCTTATTGCTAATTTGAAAGAAGTGAAGCTAAGTTTGCAAAAAGTTGCTTCCATTGCACCAGAATTTAATGAATTACACGAAAGAATCAACGTTGCTTTAATTGAAGTTGAAGATATTATTGCTGAAAACGAATCCATTGCTGAAAAACTAATTGATGATCCAAGTAGAACAGAATTAGTAAATAGCAAATTGCAATCGATATATGATTTACAGAAAAAACATCAAGTAAATTCTGTTGAAGAATTATTGCAAATTCAAGAAAAATTAGAACAAAAAGTTGTCAAATTTGATGATATTGATACTTTGATAAAGAAATTAGAAAATCAAATAAACACTTCTAAAGAAACACTTGATAACCAAGCCACATTGCTAACAGAAGCAAGAAGAAAAGCCTCTAAAGTATTTATAACTGAAATCACAAAGATTATCACGCAATTAGGAATGCCAGATGCACAATTTGAATTTGAAATAAATCCATCAGAAAGCTACACAAAATACGGGAAAGACCAAATCAACTTATTATTTTCTGCCAATAAAGGCTCAAGACCAGAAGCCATCAAAAAAGTAGCATCAGGAGGAGAAATGTCCAGAATCATGTTATCCATAAAAGCAGTTTTAACCGATTATTCAAAATTGCCAACCATAATTTTTGATGAAATAGACACAGGAGTTTCAGGAGAAATAGCTTTAAAAATGGCAGAAATTATGAAAAAAATGAGCGATAAAATGCAAGTTTTTGCCATAACACATTTACCACAAATTGCTTCAAAAGGAAATCAACATTATAAAGTATTTAAAGTCACAAATAACAATGATACCCTATCTGAAATTAAATTGTTAAATGAAGACGAAAGAGTAGTGGAGATTGCCGAAATGTTATCAGGAAAAGATATTTCTGAATCAGCCATCAATCACGCTAAAGCATTGTTAAACTAAAATATTCAAACTATATTTGTCTTGAATAAGAATTATATAACGCAACAACTTAATAAAACATAAAAGAATGATAATAGAACCAAGAATGAGAGGATTCATTTGTTTAACAGCTCATCCAAAAGGTTGTGAACAAAATATAAAAAACCAAATAGAATATGTTAAATCAAAAGAAAAAATTGATGGTGCAAAAAAAGTATTAGTAATAGGAGCTTCAACAGGATTTGGATTAGCCTCTAGAATTGCAAGTGCTTTTGGTTCTGACGCATCAACTATAGGTGTCTTTTTTGAAAAACCACCACAAGAAGGAAAAACAGCTTCACCAGGTTGGTACAATTCTGCCGCTTTTGAACAAGAAGCAACAAAAGCAGGTTTGTATGCAAAAAGTATCAATGGTGATGCATTTTCAGATGAAGTAAAAAGACAAACTTTAGACTTAATAAAAAAAGATTTAGGTCAAGTAGATTTAGTAATTTATAGTTTAGCTTCGCCAGTTAGATTGCATCCAAAGACTGGAGTTTTACACCGTTCAACTTTAAAGCCAATAGGGAATACATTTACCAATAAAACGGTTGATTTCCATACAGGAAATGTTACCCAAGTTTCAATAGAACCAGCCAATGAAGAAGATATTGAAAACACAGTAACCGTAATGGGTGGAGAAGATTGGTCTATGTGGATTGAAGCTTTAAAAAATGAAAATCTTTTAGCAGATGGAGCAACAACAATTGCCTATTCATACATAGGTCCATCATTAACTGAACCAGTTTATAGAAAAGGAACAATTGGTCGTGCAAAAGACCATTTAGAAGCAACAGCTTTTGAGATAACAGATAACCTAAAAAACATCAACGGAAAAGCTTATGTTTCCGTTAACAAAGCATTAGTAACACAAGCAAGTTCTGCAATTCCTGTTATACCGTTATATATCTCATTATTGTATAAATTAATGAAAGAAGAAGGAATTCATGAAGGATGTATAGAACAAATTCAAAGACTATATGCAGATAGAGTTTTTACAGGAAAAGATATTCCATTAGATGACAAAGGAAGAATAAGAATTGACGATTGGGAAATGCGAGCTGATATTCAAGAAAAAATAGCTGTTCTTTGGGAAAAAGCAACCACAGAAAATTTATCAGAAATTGGAGATTTAGCAGGATATAAACAAGATTTTCTAAACTTATTTGGGTTTGGTTTTGAAGGAGTTGATTACTTAGCTGATGCAAATGAAATGGTACATGTGAAAAGCATAGATTCTTAATAAAAAACTCAAAAATCCTACAAAAAAAGCTTATAATGTAAATTATAGGCTTTTTTTTGTAACAATTATCAATTAATATGTTATTTTAGTGCATAAAACGCATTTTTTAACTTTTTCATTTTGTTTTGCTATGAGAACTTTAGTATTTTGGCTAATAACTAATTTTTTATTAATCAAAAACAAACAACATGAAGAAAATTACCTTGTGGATTTTTGCCCTTTTTGCCGTCACCCAAATGAGCGCGCAATTGTGGACAATCAATTCATGCTCAAACCTTGGCTCAACCACTTATGGGCCTATGTACAGTGCAGCAACTGCAAATGCTAACAATAGAACTGCGGTTATTTATCCTGCATCACAGTTAGCTACTTTGTCAGGTCAAAATTTGAACTCCATGTATTTTCAACGAAGTACAGCAACAGGTTCAATGGCAGGTACTCCTAATTTTAAAATATATTTAAAAGAGGTTGCTGCCTTAGACTGGGGAACAGGTTCAATAGATTGGGCTACTGAAACTACTGGTGCAATTCTAGTGTATGATTCAAATCCTGCAACAAATGTGGGAAGTGATGCAGGTTGGAAATCTTTTCCTTTCAGTACAAACTTTTTGTATTCAGGCGCACAGAATTTAGCTGTTTTTATGGAGTATTCAAACTCTTCAGCAAGTGCAGCCATATCATGGAATTATGAGTATACCGCTCCTTGCTCTGATACAGGGAACAGTAATACGACTAAGTACAACAACAACACTACAGGAACTCTTGAAACAACATTAGCTTCATCAAATTACAGAAGACCCTTAATAGGTTTTGATTTTGTAGTTTCATGTAATGCTCCAAATTCTTTAGTTTCTACAAATTTAACGATAAATTCTGTTGATTTATCTTGGACAGAGAATGCAGTTCAACCTCAAGATGGTTATGAATATTACAATTCAACATCTAACGTAGCTCCTTTACCTACTGAAACACCAACAGGAACAACAGCAACTGGAATAGCTACAGTCTCTTTGTCATCCCTTACACCAGCAACAAATTATTACTTCTGGGTTAGAGGTAATTGTGGAGCAGCAGACAAAAGTATTTGGTTTGGACCAATAGCTTATACAACCTTGTGTGTTGAATTAACAGATTTTACAGAAAATTTTGATAGTTCACCAACAGGAGTTGGAAATTTACCAGTTTGTTGGAGTAAATTAGGAACATCAAATAATGTTTATACAACAACGGGAGGTGCAGCACCAATGTCACCTGCCAATAGACTATATATGAGTATTACGGCTGCCAATAATGCTTTTGCTTTATTGCCACCAGTTTCTACTTTACAAGCAAATACACATCGCTTAAAGTTTAAAGCTTATGCAACAACAGCTAATAAAATTCTTAGTGTTGGATATTTTATAACACCTGGCGATATTAATACATTCATTGAGATTGAACCAATTCAATTGCCAAGTACTACTTTAGCCTCAACACAAGAGTTTTTAATTATTCCAACGGGTATTCCAGCAGGAGTTAATCAATTAGTATTCACAATCCCACAAGGAACTGCAACAACACTTTATGTTGATGATGTAATTTGGGAAGCTATTCCAGCTTGTGTGGAACCAATTTCTTTTGCTTCAGGTGCAATAACAGCGAATTCTGTAGAATTAAGTTGGTTAGAAATGGGTACAGCTTCAACTTGGAACATTGAATATGGTCCAACAGGTTATACACAAGGATCAGGAACAGTAGTTTCTGGTGTTACTTCAAATCCATACACATTAACTGGTTTGTCAGCTAATACAACTTATGATATATACTTACAAGCTGATTGTGGAGGTACTGACGGAACCAGTCCATGGGTTGGTCCAATTTCAATATCAACACAATGTGCAGAAGTTGCAGCTTTTGTAGAGAATTTTGACAGTTCACCTACAGGTACTGGAAATTTACCAGCTTGTTGGAGTAAATTAGGTACATCAAACAATGTATATACAACAACAGGAGGTGCAGCACCAATGTCACCTGCCAATAGGTTATATATGAATATTTCAACAACAACAACGGCTTATGCTGTTTTGCCTCCAGTTTCTACATTACAAGCTAATACACATCGTTTAAAGTTTAAGGCTTATGCAACATCGGCAAACAAAACATTAAGCGTAGGATATTTAACAACTTATGGAGATGTTAGTTCTTTTGTTGAAATAGAACCAATTCAATTGCCAAGTACTACTTTAGCCTCAACACAAGATTTTCTTATCATTCCAATGGGTATTCCAGCAGGAGTTAATCAATTAGTGTTTACTGTTGTGCCAGGTGCTACAACAACGCTTTATATTGATGATGTGATTTGGGAAGAAATTCCAGCGTGTGTTGAACCAATTGCTCCTACATCAGGAACTATAACACCAAATTCAGCAGAATTGAGTTGGTTAGAAATGGGAACAGCTTCAACTTGGAATATTGAATATGGTCCAACAGGTTATACACAAGGTTCAGGAACTGTAGTTTCAGGTGTTACTTCAAATCCATACGTATTAACAACTTTATCACCAGCAACAACTTATGATTATTATGTACAAGCTGATTGTGGAAGTACTGATGGAGTTAGTACATGGGTTGGTCCTTATACATTTACAACTGAATGTGTTGAAGTTGCTTCTTTTGTTGAAAACTTCGACACATCACCAACAGGGACAGGAAATTTACCAGTTTGTTGGAGTAAGTTAGGTACTTCAGCCAATGTGTATACAAATACAGGAAGCGCAGCACCAATGTCACCTGCTAATAGGTTATATATGAATATTTCAACAACAACAACAGCTTATGCTGTTTTACCTCCAGTTTCTAATTTACAGGCTAATACACACCGTTTAAAATTTATGGGATATGCAACTACTGCAAGTAAAATTTTAAGAGTAGGATACCTTACAACTCCTGGAGATGAGACTACATTTGTTGAAATAGAGCCAATACAAATGCCAAGTACTACTTTAGCCTCTACTCAAGAATTTACGATTATTCCAACGGGTATTCCAGCAGGAGTTAATCAATTAGTATTTAATGTACAATCAGGTGCTACAACAACATTATACATTGATGATGTAAGATGGGAAGTTAATTCATCATGTGTTGAACCATCTGCATTGACAGCATCAATGATTACTAATGAAAGTGCAACTCTTGGTTGGACAGCTGGTGGACCAGAAACAGTTTGGGACATTCAACATGGATTAACAGGTTTTGCATTAGGAACTGGTACAATCGTTAGTGGATTGACAGCTAATTCATATCTTTTATCAAGTTTAACACCTAATACATCATATGAATTTTATGTGAGAGGTGTATGTACAGGACCAGAAAATAGTTCTTGGTCTGGACCATACTTATTCAATACACAATGTAATGATGTAACTGACTTTATAGAAAATTTTGAACCTTATGCGACTGGTACAGCTGCACCAATGCCTGACTGTTGGGGTAGATTAGGTAGTGGATCAACATATATCACTACAGGTTCAGTAGCTCCAATGTCTCCAACTAAACGATTATACATGACAGCAAATGGTGCAACTCCTACTGTTGCTTGTGCTGTTTTACCAGCTGTGTCAAATTTGCAAGCAAATTCACATTGGTTAAAATTTAAAGCTTATGCTACAACAGCAAATAAAGTTCTTTCTGTAGGATATTTAGTTGATCCATCAGATTTGGCAAGTTTTGTTGAGTTACAAGAAATACAACTTCCAAGTACAACTGCAGCAACTGCTCAAGAATTTATTATTTCTCCAAGTGGAGTTCCTGCTGGAGTTAAAAATTTAGCTATTAGAAATTCTGGTGTCATTACAGGTACTACAGTTGTGTATATTGATGATGTTATTTGGGAACCAATTCCTGCGTGTCCAGATCCAACGTTTCCTACTGCTACAAATTTAGGATCAAATTCTGCAGATTTGGCATGGACTGAAATGGGTTCAGCTACAACTTGGAATATTGAGTACGGTCCAACAGGTTATACGCAAGGTACTGGAGGAACATTGTTGTCAGGAATAACAACAAATCCTTATTCATTAACTACATTGAGTCCAGCTACTACTTATGACTTTTATGTACAATCAGATTGTGGAACATCAGGAACAACTTCTTGGGTTGGACCATATACTTTTACAACACTTTGTTTACCTGCTACAGCTCCATACTTACAAAATTTTGATAGCTTAGCTTTAGTAACTCCATATACTGACTTGCCAAACTGCTGGGAACCACAAATTGGTCCTGATTTTTGGGATGTTACAAATGATTTAGTAAATACAGGTCATACATATTTGCCTAATCTTGGAGATCATACTACAGGTAATTCAAATTATATGTGGATTGATTCATCAACAGATATCACTTCAAATGAAATGGTAACTCCATTGATTGATATGAGTGCATTAACTACTCCATATGCTGGTTTTTGGTTTGCATCAAATAATACAGATAATACTATAAATCACACTATAGCTTTAGATGTATGGGATGGAGCAAACTGGTTAAATATAGCTACAGAAACAGGAAATTTCACTACATGGGTTGAAGTAGCAGCGGTTGTGCCATCAACAGTGCCTACTATAACTAAGTTCCGTATTTATGCAATTGCTAATCCTCTTGGTACAACAGCAGATTATTTTTATAATGATTTAGGAGTTGATGACTTCTTTGTTATAGAACAACCTACTTGTTTTGCTCCAACGGCATTAACTGCGACAAATATTACAACTACAACAGCAGATTTAGGTTGGACAGAAAACGGAACAGCAACTACATGGGATATTGAATGGGGAGTTTTTGGCTTTACACCAACAGGAACACCAAATATTGCTGCAACTACAACTAATCCACAAAATATTGGAGGATTAACAGAAAACACTTATTATAGTTTTTATGTAAGAGCAAATTGTGGAGGTACTAATGGAGAAAGCACTTGGGCTGGACCATTTAGTTTTTTCACTGCCTGTGGAATTGCTAACGTTCCATATACAATGGATTTTGAATCAGCATTAGTTCCAGCATTACCAAACTGTACTTCACTACAAAACGTAGGTACAGGTAACCTTTGGACTGTAGCTTCAAATCCTGGTTATGGATTTACAACTAAGGTTTTACAATACCTATATAGTTCTACAAATCCAGCAGATGTTTGGTTTTATACACAAGGAGTTAACTTAGTTGCAGGAACTACTTATGCAATAGCGTTTGATTACGGTTCAAATTCTACATCTTATGTGGAAAAATTAAAAGTTGCTTATGGAACATCAGCTGATGCAGCATCTATGACAAATCTAATTGTTGATTTACCAAGTATTTCTAATAATACACCTATAAATAGTTCAACACAATTTACTCCTACTACTAGTGGTGTATATTATTTTGGATTTAATATTTATTCTGCAGCGAATCAGTTTAACTTATATGTAGATAATATTGATGTGGATGTATTCTTAAATGCCAATTCTTTTGATAAGAACAGCTTTGTATCTTATCCAAATCCAGTAAAAGATGTTTTAAACTTATCTTACTCATCTGATATTTCGTCTGTTAGAGTAGTTAATTTATTAGGACAAGAAGTACTTTCTAAAAATGTTGGGGCAACTTCAACACAATTAGATATGACTAATTTAGCAGCTGGTGCTTATATAGTAAATTTAACAATAGGTGATATTGAAAAATCTATTAAAGTGATTAAACAATAATTTTTTAAAAGCCTTATATTTCAACTGCTCCTTAATCAAGGAGCAGTTTTTTTTTGAATATTTTATGATTATTGTTATTTTTTATTTAAATTCGCTAACGTTTAACTTAATAATTAACTAATTCATGAAAAAAATTACATTTAAACAAATGTTTTCGTTGATATTCCTGTTAGGGTTTTTTTCAACAACATTTGTATCACTAAATGCCCAATGTATTAGGCCTACAGCTTTTGGAAACGTTGTTTCTGATAATTCTGGTCTACAACAAGGTATTACAACCTGTGCCTACAGTTCAGCAGAGTATTCTACTGTTACTGGATTGACATTGGGCGAAGATTATGTATTTACGGGTCAAACCGGTACAGAGTACGGAGTAGGTACTCACATCTATCTTACAATTACTGATGCTTCTAATACAGTAATTCAGCATGGTGTCTCTCCTCAAACAGTTACTAATGTTGCTGTTACAGGTGTAAGAATTCACCTTTCAAATGATGCCGCTTGTGCAGGTTCAGCAACTTGTCACAATACAACTGTTTTACTTATAACAAGTTGTATAGTACCTTCTGGTTTAACTTCATCTAATGTAACAACTGTAGCAGCAGATATTTCTTGGACTGCTCCAGTTAACGTTCCTTCAGGTGGGTATGATTATTATTATTCTACCTCTAACACTGCTCCAACGGCTTCTACTACACCAAGTGGTAATGTTGCTTCTGCTACAACAGTTAATTTATTAGGTTTAAATCCTGCTACTCAATATTATTATTGGGTGAGATCAAATTGTGGAACAGAAACTTCATCTTGGTCATCTTCAGGAACATTTACTACTGAATGTGTGCCGCTTACTGTTCCTTCTCTTCAAAATTTTGCAACTTTCTTACCACCATGTTGGTCTAAAGCTAGTGGAGGTGATTTAACAGCAGGGCCATTAACTCCAGATGCTGGAGCTTGGTTCTCTGATGGATTCGCAAACGTAGGATTCGATGGTTCAGCAAAATACAACTTTTTTACTGCTGATACCAATGATTGGTTAATATCACCTCAATATGTGATACCAGTTACTGGTTATGAACTTAAATTTGATGCAGCTGCAACACAATATAATAGTACTGCATCTCCAAGTACACCTTGGGAAGCAGATGATTTTATAGAGGTTTTAGTTTCTACAGGTACTAACTGGACTGTTTTATATACTTTTGATGCAAATAACGCTCCATTAAATACAGGATCAATTATAATCATTGATATTGATGCTTATGCTGGTCAAACTGTTACATTCGCTTACAGAATGGTTCAAGGTTCTGATAATGGTAATGCTGACATTGAATTTTTCGTAGATAACTTCCAAGTTAGATTAACTCCTTCATGCCCAGAACCAAATGATTTAACAGTAAGTTCAATTACAACTGATTCAGCACAATTAGGTTGGACAGAAATGGGAACTGCAACTCTTTGGAATATTGAATATGGTCCTTCAGGATTTACACCTGGAACAGGTACTTTAGTATCAGGAGTTACAACTAATCCATATTTATTAAGTGGCTTAACAGCTAATACAGAGTATGATTTTTATGTTCAGGCTGATTGTGGAAGTACTGATGGAACTAGTACATGGACTGGACCTTCTACTTTTGTAACGGCTTGCGTACCTTTTGGTAGTTTTGTAGAAAATTTTGATACAACTGCAGATGGTGGTTTAACAAATTGTTGGTATAAAATTGTTGATACTACAGATGGATTCGCAAGAGTTTCAATTGAAGATAATACAGCATTTACAGAACCAAATAGTGCTGAGTTATATAATTCAGGTGATATTACTGCGGATTTACTTTTAGTAACTCCAAATTTAATTGATTTACCACTTGGAACACATAGACTTAAATTTAGAGCTAGTGGAGCAACAGGTTATTTACTTGATGTTGGAATAATGTCAGATCCTGCTGATGCTAGTACTTTTGTTTCTATTGAGCCATTTCAACTTTCTGGATCTTTTGCAGAATATATAATTGACTTTTCTTCTGTAACTACTACTAATAATTACATTGCTTTTAAACATGGTCTTTCAGGTACATTTCAAACAATAAGAATTGACAATGTAGTATGGGAACCAGTTCCTGCAACAGTTCCATCATGTGCTTCTAATATTGTGGCAACTCCAGATCCTGCATGTGGTAACTTTGAGACTTCATTTGCTTGGGATGCTACTGTAGGTGCCGATGGATATAGAATTACTATGGGAACAACTACTGGTGGTAACGACATCTTAAACAATGTTGACCTTGGTAATGTTACTTCTTATTCTTACACAGGAAACTTCAATACAACTTATTACTATACTCTAACTCCTTACAATGCTGTAGGAAATGCAGTTAGTTGTACTGAACAAAGTTTTACAACTTTTGTTACTGGATGTTACTGTACATCTGTTCCTACTTCTTTTGATGCTTCAGGAATTACAAATGTTCAATTAGGGTCAACTAATTTCCCAACTACACCTATATCTTATTTTGATCATACAGGAACAGCTGTTACTTTACCTCAAGGTGTAAATGCTAATCTTCAAATCTCATTTGCTACAGGTTATACTTATAACACTTATGTTTGGATTGACTTCAATGATAACTTAACTTTTGAAACTTCAGAAATGGTTTTCACAGGAGAATCATTAGTAACAAATCCAACTACATTAAATGCTTCATTTGTTATGCCTGTTACGGCTGCTTTAGGAACGCATAGAATGAGAATTGTTACGGCAGATTTTCTACCTGCTGCGGATCCATGTTATTCAGGTTCATGGGGTGTAACTCTAGATTTTGATGTTACTATCGTTCCTGCACCAGCATGTATTCCTCCTTCTGCTTTAACAGTTACGAGCATTACAAATGCTGCTGCAAATTTAGGTTGGACAGAAAACGGAACAGCAACAGTTTGGGATATTGAGTGGGGAACTAATGGTTTCACACCAACAGGAACACCAAACATCGCTGGAACAACAACTAATCCTCATAACTTAACAGGATTAACTTCTAACACAGCTTATAGTTTCTATGTTAGGGCTAATTGTGGTGGTGCAAATGGTGAGAGTACTTGGTCTGGACCATTTAACTTTACAACTTTATGTGATCCTTATACTATTCCTTATTTTGAAGGTTTTGAATCTGGATATACACACAACACAGCAGTTGCAGGTTGTTTATCACAATCTTCAGTAGCGGAACCACAAGTATGGACTGCAAATAATACTTTAACAGATTACAACAGATCACCAAGAACAGGAAGCTGGAATGCTTTCTTGAGATATGGTAATGAAGATTGGTTATATATTCCTGTTCAATTAGTGGGAGGAACTAACTATACTGTTGAATTATACGCTCGTCAAGATGGTGCAACAGCTACAAACTCTAATATGTCAATTAGCTATGGTTCTAGTGCAACAGTTGCAGCAATGACTAATGCGATTGTTCCAGCTACTGGAATTGTTAATGGTGGTTACCAACAAATTACAGGTACATTCACTCCAGCAACATCTGGTGTATATTATGTAGGTATTAAAGGGTTTATGAATTTCTCTCCTTGGTATATCTCATTAGATGATATCCGTATTGATGTAACACCAGCATGTCCTGCTCCAACTGGACTTACTGTATCTAATATTACTAGTACAACAGCTGATTTTGCTTGGACAGGTACAACAGGAAATTATGAATATGTTTTAAATAATGATGCTACTCCTCCAACAGGTTCTGGAACAGCAACAAACCTTAGTACATACAATGCAACTTCGTTAACACCATCAACAACTTACTATTTTTATGTTAGATCTGATTGTGGAAGTACATGGACAACGGTTTCTTTCACAACTCCTGCAGCTCCACCAGCAAATGATAATTGTGCAAGTGCTATTGCTGTTACAGCAGTACCTTATACAAACACTCAAGATGCAACAACAGCTAGTGGTCCAATAGTTCCTACTTGTAATGGTATGAATGATGGTGTTTGGTACACTATAGTTGGTGATGGAAGTGATATTACTGTTGCTTTAAGTGCAGTAACTGGTTGGGATCCTGAAATTGGTGTTTACACAGGTTCATGTGGTACATTTACATGTGTAGGTTTTGTAGATGATGCTGGAAACGGTGGTTCAGAAACATATACTATTTCTTCATCAGTAGTAGGAACTACTTACTTTATCAATATAGGACATTACAGTGGATTTAGTGATAGTCCAGAAGGACCATTTACAGTAGATATCACAGCTGTTTTATCTAATGAAACTTTTGATAATGCTAGCTTCGTAGCTCATCCAAACCCAGTAAAAGACGTTTTAAATTTATCTTACTCATCAGAAATTTCTTCTGTTAAAGTAATTAATTTATTAGGTCAAGAAGTGATATCAAGAAATGTTGGAACTACTTCAACACAAGTAGATATGACCACTCTAACAGCTGGTGCTTATATTGTAAATGTTACAATGGGTGATGTTGTTAAAACTATTAAAGTGATTAAACAATAATAGAATATAATTTTATTATTAAATATTTAACTGCTCCTGTTTCAGGAGCAGTTTTTTTTATTCTTTTTTTTAATATATTTGGACTGGAAAACAATTGTTTATGAAAAAAATTACGCTACTCATAGTTTGTTTATTATCTTTAAATATATATTCTCAACTATCAATTTCTGAAAGCTTTAATTCTTCTACATCTTTGCCAACTGGCTGGACAGCTAATAGATACTCTGGAACAGCAACACAATCTTGTAGCGGAAATTCATTTAGAAGTAGTTTGTATGCTGGAGCAACAACTTCATCAGGGTGGTTATCTTCACCTAATTATGTAGCCGCTTCTAATGGTCAAAATATTGTTGTTACTTTTGATTATAAAGTAGTTAATTTTTCTTCAGCAACAGTTGCATCACCTGCTGGATGGGGAAACTTACAAGTTCAAATGTCTCAAGATAATGGAACAACTTGGGTTACACAATTCACAATAAATGATTCAAATCATATTGTAAGTAATAGTTGTGCTAATAAATCTTTTACAATTGCAGCAACTTCAGTTCCAAATGGTTCAAATTTTAAACTAAGATTTTTATCAACTTGGACAGCTGGAGATTATTATTTTTATTTGGATAATATTAATGCTTCACAAACCAATTCAGTACCTCTTTGTGATGCTATAATGACTATACCTTCTAATTTAGCTACAAACGTTAGTGAAACTACAAATTTAAATTGGTCTGTTGCTTCTGGATTTCCAACAGGATATTTTTTAAAAGTTGGGACAATATCTGGAGGAACACAAATTGTAAATAATGAAGATGTGGGAAATGTAACATTTTATGATTTACCCATTTTGTCCTATTCAACCACTTATTACATTACAATAATACCTTATAATAATAACGGAAATGCAACAGGTTGTATTGAATATTCTTTCACAACAAATCCAGCTCCACCAATAGGAAATGTTTGTGAAAATCCAATAGTTATTTCTTCTTTACCATATAATTCAGTAGATAATACTTCAAACTATGCCGATGACTATTCTGGTGGACAAGGATCAAATTGTGGAAGTAATACTCAATTTTATTTAGATGGTGATGATGTTGTATACAAGTATACAGCAAATACTACAGGTTTTATAAATATTACATTAACACCTAGTAGCAGTGCCGATATATACTCAGGAATATTTATTTATGCAAGCTGTTCAGACATTGGTACAAATTGTTTAGCTGGTGTTGCAAATGGCACGGCAAATGTTAGAACTATTTCACAGTTTCCTATAACCAACGGTGAATCATATTATATTTTGATATCATCTTATCCATCTCCTCAATCGATAGCTTATACTTTGAATATTGAATTGGCAACTTGTACCAATCCAACGGCTACTTATACTATAGTTCCTGATTGCTCAAATGGCAATACTCAATTTTTTGTAAATACGAATGTAACTAGTTTTGGTTCTGCAACTTCAGTAAGTGTTTCCGATAATTTGGGAAGCACACCCATAAATTTAAACGCAATAGGTAATGCACAATTAGGACCATTTCAAAATGCTACATCAGTATTGGTTTCAGTAACAAATAATCAAGACACTTCTTGCGTGCTCGTTAGTCCATTTTTAACACAATCTAGTTGTCCACCAAGTAATGATGAATGTAGTGGAGCCATCAATTTAATTCCAGGAGGTACATTTGAACAGAATGAAATCACATCAGCTAATTTTGGAGCTTTAGCCTCATCAGTGCCAAATCCAGGTTGTACAGGTTCAGTATTTTTAGATGTTTGGTATAAAGTAACAGTGCCTTCATCGGGAAACATTACCATAGAAACCAAGCAAGAGCCAGGAGGATTGAATGACACAGGTTTAGCAGTATATTCGGCGAATTGTTCTAGTTTAAACTTGTTGCAGTGTGACAATGATAGTGGCATAGATCCACTTCATGCAAAAGTTGTTTTAACAGGTAGAACACCAGGAGAAGAAATTTTTATTAGAGTTTGGGATTTTGGAGGAAATGACTTTTCATTATTTAGAATTTCAACGTATGACGCAACATTAAATACTAATTACTTCAGTCAAAATGATTTGAATATTTATCCCAATCCAGTTAAAGAAGAGTTGAAATTGAGTTATACTTCCATGATTTCTTCAGTAAAAATTATTAATATTTTAGGACAAGAAGTCTTTAATAAGAAAATAAATAGCAAAGAAGCAAATCTAGATTTATCAGGTTTGATAGCAGGAAATTATATCGTAACACTCGAAATAGAAGATTTTGTAAAAACAATTAAAATTGTAAAACAATAATGAACAAAGCCACTTTTTTTAAAGTGGTTTTTTTTAGAATTAAAGTATCTTTGTCAAATGAAATTTTCATTTATCATACCGGTTTATAATCGTCCTGAAGAAACTAAAGAGCTTTTAGAGAGTTTAGCAACGCAAACTGATTTGGATTTTGAAGTTGTAATTGTTGAAGATGGCTCAAAAAATACTTCAGAAGAAATAGTAAAATCATTTTCATCTATTTTGAACATTTTGTATTTTTTCAAAGAAAATTCAGGGCCAGGAGATTCTAGAAATTATGGAATGAAAAATGCTACGGGTGATTATTTTATCATTTTAGATTCAGATTGCATACTTCCTTCAACCTATTTTGAAAATGTAAAGAATGCCTTAAAACTTGATTATGTAGATTGTTTTGGCGGACCAGATAAAGCTTTAGATAGTTTTTCTGATACTCAAAAAGCTATTAATTATGCAATGACTTCGTTTCTTACCACAGGAGGAATTAGAGGAGGAAGTGAGAAAATTGAAAAATTTCAACCCAGAAGTTTTAATATGGGTTTATCCAAAAAAGCTTTTGAAGACTCTAAAGGATTTGGAAACATTCACCCAGGAGAAGATCCAGATTTGTCCATGAAACTTTGGAAGAAAGGATACAGAACAACATTAATAAAAGAGGCCTTTGTTTATCATAAAAGAAGAATTGATTGGAATAAATTCTACATGCAGGTAAATAAATTTGGAAAAGCCAGACCAATTTTAAATTTGTGGTATCCAGAATACTCAAAATTTACTTTTTGGTTTCCTACCTTATTTTTAATAGTATTTGTATTAGCAACAATGAATGCTCTTTTGCGTTACTATTTGCCAATTTTTTTATTTTTTGTATACTTTTTGATGCTGTTTGTTGATAGCACACTAAAGAACAAGAGTAGTAAAGTAGGTTTTTTATCAATTATAGCAACATGTATTCAGTTTTATGGTTATGGAATTGGATTTTTAATTTCAACGATTAAAATTGTTATTATGAAGAAAGAACCAAAAGAAGCATTTCCAGAATTATTTTTTAAATGATATGACAAAAATTATTGGTTTGACAGGAGGAATTGGTAGTGGAAAAACTACAGTTGCAAACTATTTCATAGCCAAGAATGTTCCTGTATATATTGCCGATGATGAAGCTAGAAAAATCACAGATTCTAAAAAAGTAGTGGATAAAATTGAGAAAGTTTTTGGCAATCAAGTTATTGAAAATAAAAAAGTTAATAGAGCCGCATTGGCAGATATTGTTTTTAAGGATAAAGAAAAATTAGCTCAACTCAACGCAATTATTCATCCAGAAGTAAAAAAACATTTTGAAAAATGGTTAAAAACCAAAACAGACTTCAATTACGTAATTAAAGAATCTGCCATTTTGTTTGAGTCAGGTTCTTATAAAGATTGTGATGCAGTTATTGTTGTTACAGCACCCTTAGCAATAAGAATTGAAAGAACCATGAAACGCGACAACATTGATAGAGAAAGCGTTTTACAGCGAATTAACAATCAAATTTCAGAAGAAAAAAAGATTAAAAAAAGCGATTATGTAATTCAAAATGTTCTGTTGAAAGATACTCACATTCAGGTAAATGAATTGTTAAAAAAATTAAAATAACATAAAATCGAACCATTTTGTTAATGTTTGGTTAATGTATATTCATTGATTATGTTAAAATACTAAATTTGTAGTGATGAACAAAGCAAGATTTAGAATATTAGTTTTTTTTATGAGTGTTTCATTAATAGGACTAATATTAATTAAGTTTTATTGGATAAACCTGTTGCTACAAAAAAACAATGAGCAATTTAAGCAGCATGTACAACAAGTTATAGGAAACGTATCACAAAAAATCAATGATAAAGAGTTTTATACTTTTTATCAAAGATTTAATAAAATGGCAGATAGCCTAGGAAAAACTCCTAAACAAAGTGATATTAGAAAGTTTTATTATATCTCTGAGAATAATAATACTAAAGAAACCATAATTTATTCTAATTCAATAATTCCTCAAGATTTTGATATAAAAGGGTCGTTCTTTGATAAAAAAGCAGATTCATCATCAGTAAAATCATACATAGCTGAGCGAAAAACTGAGGTGTATAATACCAATGGAATTGATAATTCATCCATCGGATTGCGAAACACACCTGATGTAACTATTGAAAATAAAGGAAATTTAGACATCCTTGATAGAGCCCAATATGAGATAACTTTTAAAGATGTAATGGCTCAAAAATCATTGTATGAGCGTTTGTCCAAAGATGATTTAGAGCGCATATTATTCAACGAGTTAAATAAATATGAAGTAAAAACGCCTTTTGAATTTAGTGTTTACAACAATGGTTTAGCTACAAAATTGAAATCAGAAAACTTCAATTATGACAAAGAAAATACGTATGGAGTTCCTATTTTTCAAGATATAGAAGGAAACAGTAGATATCAACTTTTAGTTACTTTTCCACAAAAAGGTAAATACGTTTTATCGTCAATTTTTTGGGTAATCGCATTATCGCTATTGTTGACTTTAATTATCATTTTAACTTATGCAAGTGCATTGAAACAATTGATAACACAAAAGCAAATTTCTGAAATTAAGTCAGATTTTATCAACAATATGACGCACGAATTTAAGACACCTATAGCAACCATTAATTTAGCTTTAGATGCCATTAAAAATCCAAAAATTATTGATGATAAAGAAAAAGTACAGCGTTATCTTCAAATGATTAAGGATGAAAACAAGAGAATGCATGCCCAAGTAGAAAATGTTCTTCGTATTTCAAAATTGGAAAAGAAAGAGTTAGACATCAATAAAGAACCACATAATGTTCATGAAATTATTGAAGATGCCGTGGAACATATTAGTTTAATTGTTGAAGATAGAGAAGGACAAGTAACTACAAATTTTGATGCAACAAGAACAACTGCTTTATTAAACGATTCACATTTTACAAATGTTATTGTTAATATATTAGACAACGCCATAAAATATTCTGTTGAAAGACCTATAATAAATATTCATACAGAGAATTTGAGAGATTTTGTCTTAATAAAAATTAAAGACAACGGAATAGGAATGAGCAAAGTGGCTCAGAAAAAAGCTTTTGATAAATTCTTTAGAGAACACACAGGAGATGTACACAATGTAAAAGGCCATGGATTAGGCTTATCCTATGTGAAACAAATAATAGATGACCATAACGGTTATATATCAGTAGAAAGCGAAAAAGGTAAAGGAAGTACTTTTACCATAAAAATGCCAATTATTAATTAAAAGAAAAATAAAAATACTATGGAAACAGCAAAAAAAATATTACTAGTAGAAGATGATCCAAACTTTGGAGCAATACTAAAAGATTATTTAATGTTAAATGATTTTGAAGTAACACATGCTAAAAACGGAATGGAAGGATTTGAAAAATTCAAAAAAGACACTTATGATTTGTGTATTTTAGATGTGATGATGCCATACAAAGATGGTTACACTTTAGCTAGAGAAATTCGTGAGAAAAATCAAGATGTGCCTATTGTTTTTTTAACAGCAAAATCTATGAAAGAAGATGTGTTAAAAGGATATAAAGTAGGAGCAGATGATTATTTAAACAAGCCTTTTGATAGTGAAGTTCTATTGATGAAAATAAAAGCTATTATTCAAAGAAAAAGTGCTGAAACGAAACCAGATTCAACAATTTTTGAATTCTCGATTGGTAGATTCCATTTAAATTCTAAATTGAGACAGTTGTCTTTTAACGGTCAAGAACCTATTAAATTGTCTCCAAAAGAATGTGAATTATTAAAAATGTTAGCTTTGCATGAAGATGATGTAATGCCAAGAGAGTTAGCTTTAACAAAAATATGGAGAGATGATAATTACTTTACCTCAAGAAGTATGGACGTTTATATAGCTAAACTTCGTAAATACTTAAAACCAGACGAAAATGTTGAAATATTAAATATTCACGGTGAAGGTTTTAGATTAGTTGTAAAAAAATAATGACACTGCAATATTAAAAAGCTCTAAGAAATTAGAGCTTTTTTTATTTCCATTCAATCTTCAAAGCATAAGCTATTTTATCATCTTTAGAAAGAGTAAAAACATTTTCCCTTTCAGTTGAAATTTTGCTTATCAATGCCTCATCATTTAGATTTAATTCACGCATAAAATTCATATCAAACGCTTTTACATTATTTAGTAAAAGATTTTTGGGATTCTCATAATCCAAACACCATTCTAAATATTTCACATTATTAGCATGATTGACAATATCTAAATCTGAAAATACTACTTTTTTATTGCCAATAGTTTCAAATGATTCATTAGTGTTTATTTTTTCTGTTGGTTTTTCAGTAGCATCAGTATCAAACTTTTCAAAATGATTGTGACTTAAGGCAAGTTGGTCTGGTCTTCTGGTTTTTGTGTTGATTACAACCCAATAAGTTTCACAACCTACAATCTTTTTTCCATTCAAATACATTTCTAAACAACGAGTAGAACGTGAATTTTCTAATGATTTTATCCAAGTTTTCATAACAATTTTATCACGCCATTTTGGAAGTTCTGTAATTTCAACACGCATTCTACTCAAAACCCAAGCTTGGTCGTGTCTTTGCAAATCAGAATAACTTATTCCTCCCAAATCAGCATGATTTCCAGCCGTTATTTGAATGAAATTGCATAAATCCGTGTATTTTAATAAACCATTAGGATAGCAGTTTAAGAAGGAAAGTTCAAATTCTTGTTCGTATATTGAGGTAAAATTAGGATTAATTTGCATTATCTGTTTTTTCTGAAATTGTATTTATAATTATTGAAGTTTCCGTTTGAAAATCAAACCAAAGGGTATTTTCAGTTCGTTTAAACCAAGTCAATTGACGTTTGGCAAATCTTCGCGTATTCATTTTTATTTGTTCAACTGCAAAGTCTAATGTTGTTTTTCCATCAAAATAATCAAACAATTCTCTATAACCAACCGTTTGCAAAGCATTTAGTTCTTTATTTGGATAGACATTTTTAGCTTCTTCTAATAAGCCTTCGTTCATCATAATAGCAACTCTTTGGTTGATTCTTTCATACATAATTTCTCTTTCAGCTTCTAATCCAATAATAATTGGAGTGAAATTGCGAGTACTTTTCTTCTGATTCAAAAAGGAAGAATAAGGTAAATTAGAAGCCAAACAAACTTCCACAAAACGCATCATTCTCTGAGGATTTTGAAGTGTTTGAGGATTTTCCTTTAAAAGAGTAGAGTAGTACTTAGGATCTAATTCTTGTAATTTTTGTTGTAAGAAATCAAGACCATTCTCTTCATATTGATTTCTAACTTTTTCACGAATCTCTGCTGGAATTTCTGGAAAATCATCAAAACCTTGTAAAATAGCATTTACATATAAACCAGAACCGCCAACTGCAATTTGAATGTTTTTGTTTTGAAATAATTCATCTAATTTGGTAATCGCTTCTTTTTCAAAATCGCCAACGGTGTAATTTTCAAAAATAGATTTATTTTGGATGAAATGATGGGTTGCTGCTGCCAATTCCTCTTTATTAGGAACTGCCGTGCCAATTTTCATTTCCTTAAAAAACTGACGACTATCACACGAAAGAATATCGCAACCAAAATGTTGAGCCAATTTTATACTCAAGGCAGTTTTTCCAATAGCGGTTGGACCAATAATTATGATTAAATAGTTTTTCAATTTTTATTTTACTTTTGCTATGGACTCAAATACATATCCCCAACTGCTATGTTTTCCGTAATTTTTGCCTAATCTAACTATTATGGTTTCCGTTTTTGGATTCACGTAGATGTATTGCCCTAAAATTCCTTCTGCTCTGAAGCTCATGTCTTCTTTATTAGAAATCCACCAATGATTTTGATAATACCAAACGCCGCTTAGGTTATTTTCTGCTTTAGTTGTTTTTTCAACCCATTCTTTTGAAATGATTTGTTTGCCATTCCAATTTCCGTTATTTAAAAATAATCGTCCTAATTTGGCATAATCAATTGCCACTGAATTTAAACAACAAAAAGTTTTTTCAACACCTTCTTTTTTATCTAAACTCCAACTGGCATCAAATTCCATACCTAAAGGTTTCCAGATTTTTTCTTCAAGGTATTCACTAATTTTTTTTCCTTTCAAACTGGATTCTAAAATCAAACCTAAAATTTGCGAATCACCACTACTATAACTAAAAGAATTGTTATGGTTTTTTTCTAATTTCAATTTTGAAATTTCTTTCTTTAAATTTCTTCCGTAATATACACTTGCAGCATTTCCAAAAGGATTGTAATAACTTTCATTAAAATCAATTCCAGAAGTCATGTTTAATAAATGACTAATGGTAACTTTTTCAAATCCATTTTTCTTCAATTGAGGAAGATAATTGGTAATGGGTTCATCTACTGATTGAATCAAGCCATCATCAATGGCACAACCGATGAGCATAGAAATTACGGATTTTGCCATAGAAAATGAAGGCACAATTTTCTCTTTATCATAACCCTTAAAATATTTTTCATAGATTATAGTATCTTTTCTAATTACTACAAAAGCAACTGTTTTATTTAATTCTAAATACTCATCAAAAGTATATGCTTTTTCCTTTCCCTTTATGTTTAAAGTAACTGTTTTTGCAATTTGGTCTCTTAAATTATAATGAAATTTGAAAGGTTTATCAGATTTTTCAATGTCTCTTTTAGGAAACTTTTTGTGATCATTAATGTCAGCAAAATTATATATTACAAATCGACCTAATTTACATGAAGTAAAGAAAATTAGGGTTATAATTAAAATTAAAAAAATCTTTTTAGTCACAGTTTTTGGTTTAATAGATTAATAATGTACATCTAGTAGGCTTCCGCAATTTTGACAAAATTTAGCTTCTTTTAAATGCTCATGATTGCCACAATTTTGACATACTTTTGTATTACTTTTATTATCTGAAATTTTACTTTTTTGTTTAGCAAATTCAGCAGTTACAATTCCTGTTGGAACAGCAATTATACCATAACCTAAAATCATTACAAACGAAGCTATAAATTGTCCCAAAGGTGTAATTGGAGAAATATCTCCATAACCTACTGTTGTTAAGGTAACAATTGCCCAATAAATTGAAATAGGAATGCTTGTAAAACCACCAGCTTCTCCTTCAACAACATACATGATAGAACCAATTAAAATAGTACTAACCAATACAAAATACATAAAAATCATAATCTTGCTTCTACTTGCAATTAGCGATTCTTTTAAATGTGTAGATTGATGATTGAATTGAGGATGATTAAGTATTTTGAAAAGACGCAAAAGTCTTAACGCTCTTATAACAGCAAATACGCTTGTGCCAGTAATAAACAAAGATAAATACATTGGTAATATGGAAATGAAGTCAATAATTCCATAAAAGCTAAAAATATAACTTGTCTTTTTTTTGATGGTTAAAATTCTAAAGACATATTCAATGGTAAAGAAAATTGTAATAATCCATTCGCAAATGATTAGAAAAGTGTGGTATTTTTGGTCAAAACCTTTTACGGTTTCTAGCATAACCAACAGCACACTTAAAAGTATTAAACCCAATAGAATTAAATCAAAAAGTTTCCCAGCAAAAGTATTGGTACCATAAATGATTATATGTACTTTTTGTAAAAATTTTTCGTAATTAGATTTAATTTTTCGCATAAGTAAATATACGGCTAAAATTTTATAATTTTCAAATTCTTACTTTTTCTAATGTATGATTTTATAATAGAAAGCGTATCTCTATTGCTCTGCATTGGAATAATTAAATTTCGTAGAATTTCTATATTGTTGATTTGATAATTTAAATCATAAAAGCAATATCCTTTGTAAACACCATGTTCAATTAAAATTGCACTTCTTTCATCATAAGTTCTGCCTTTATCAATAATGACCATATTGTTGTTTTCAAACGAATTATTCTCAATAAAATTGGCAACTCTTTTGTTGTATTCTTCTGGTTTTTCTTTGCCAATACAAGCTCCAAAACATTGTTTTATATCATATTGAAAACAACTCTTTTTAGTGTCATAAATACCATTAATTTTTTGACAAAGATTGTATTTTTCGGTAATTTTAAACAAAGCATTTTTACCTTCTTGAATAGAAGTGAATGATGTTATTTCTTTTTTTCTTCCGTCTGTTTTTTCTAAATTTAAGGCAAGATAACCTTCTTTAGTTTTTTCTTTATAAAGTGCCCAGTTGAATAACGTTTTACGCTGTGCTCTATTGTAAACAGGTTTATTGATTTTAATTTCTTCACTTTCTTTCAATAAAGCAATAAGTTCTGAACCTGTTTCTTCATAAGTGACTGCATAAACTTGCGATTGGATTTTTAAACACTTTGAAGTTTTTCCAGTGAAATGCTGGTTGATTCTGTTCTTGATGTTTTTACTTTTCCCAATGTAAATTAAATCTCCTTTTTCGTTATGGATATAATAAATGCCAATTTTGTTAGGTAAACTTTCTACTATATCCAAAAGTTTTGGAGCCATGCCTGGTTTTACCTCAGTTTTTATATATTCTTTTACAATTTCTTTGGTAGAATCTTTAGATAATAAAAGCTTGAAAAGTTTCACCGTTGCTAATGCATCACCACTAGCTCTATGTCTATCTGTAACAGGAATTCCAAGGGAACGAACTAATTTGCCTAAACTATAAGAAGGTTGTTCTGGAATTAATTTTTTGGACAATTCAACGGTACAAATAGTTGGACGAATAAATTTGTATCCTAGTCGGTCAAATTCAGTTCGTAAAATTCTATAATCAAAAGAGGAATTGTGAGCTACTATGATGCAACCTTCAGTAATTTCGATGATTCTTTTGGCAACTTCATAAAATTTAGGAGCAGAACGCAACATGGCGTTGTTAATTCCAGTCAATTTTACCACAAAAGGTTGAATTGGTTTTTCGGGATTAACAAGACTTATGAATTGGTCAATTACTTCGTGTCCATTGTATTTATAAATAGCAATTTCTGTAATTCCTTCTTCATTAAATTGACCACCAGTGGTTTCTATGTCGAGAATTGCGTAAATTTTTCTTTTTCTTTAATGTTGCAAGGAAACAAAGTTACAAAGCGGAAAGTATTTATACTATCTTTTTTATATTTTCTTTTTTTAATTATCTTGAACCAAAAATACTACTTCCAATTCGAACCATTGTACTTCCACAATCAATAGCTAATTGGTAATCGCCAGACATTCCCATCGAGAGAGTTTGAAGCTTGGAGTTTGGAGTTTGGAGTTTATCAAAAATTGATTTTAAATGAAGAAATTCTTTTTTGATTTGGTTTTGATTTTCTGTGAAAGTTGCCATTCCCATTAAGCCAATAATTTTTATATTTTCAAATGATTTATTGTCATTCTGAACTTGATTCAGAATCTCATTCAATTCGTCATCATCCAAACCAAATTTAGTTTCTTCTTCAGCAATATGTATTTGTAATAAAACATCAATGACTCTATCGTGTTTTTTAGCTTGTTTGTTGATTTCTTTTAGCAATTTCAAACTATCTACACCATGAATTAGGCTTACATATTCAGCCATGTATTTTACTTTATTAGTCTGAACGTGACCAATCATGTGCCATTGAATGTCTCTGGGCATTTGTTCCCATTTTTCGGTCATTTCTTGGATTTTGTTTTCTCCAAAAACACGTTGACCAGCGTTATAAGCTTCCATCAAATCAGAAATAGGTTTTGTTTTTGAAACGGCTACCAATGTTACGTGATTTGGGAGTTGAGATTTTATGGTTTGTAAGTTGTTTGTTATTGACATTTTTTTTTTAAGGAACACAGATTTAAGAAATTTCAAAAATTTTAATAATTTCTTAAATCTGTGTTCCTAAATAATTAATTTAGTTAGTTACAATTCATAAACCACCAAACCACTTCTAAATTTTGGTTCAATATACGTACTTTTTGGAGGCATGATTAAATTGTTATCGGCAAAAGCTTTAATTTCATTGATGTTAGAAGGAAATAATGTAAAACCAACTTCATATTCACCTTCATCAATTACTTGTTTAATAGCAGTGATGGATTGTTTTCCTGAAATGTAATCAATACGTTCATCATTTCTTAAATCTTCGATGCCTAATATTGGATTTAATACTTTATCATATAGAATTTGAGCATCAAGATTTTCCAAAATACTAGTTTCATCGTTATTTTTTTTGTAAAAAAGCGCATAGAAATTTCCATCTAAATACATTCCAAATTCAAATTTGTCTTGTGGCTTCCAAAGTTCTTGTTCTTTGATTTTTAGGATAAAATGGTCTTCTAATTTTTGTAAAAAATCAGCTTTAGAATATCCATTCAAATCTCGTATTATTCTATTGTATTCATATATCTTAACATTACTTTCTGGAATTAAAAAACTCATAAAGCAATTTAAATTTTCATTTTTCAAATGTTTGTCTTCATCATACAACAATTCAGCAGAAGCAGAACGATGATGTCCATCAGCAATATATAAATTTGGAATACCTTCAAAATGTGTTGTCAGCCAATTGATATCACTATTAGTGTCAATTTTCCAAAGGGTGTGTTTTTCTTTATTTGTAGTTGAAAATCTGTATAAAGGTTCACTCTGTTTTTTTAATAAAATCCATGTATTTAGTTCTACACTATCAGGATAAGTAATTAAAACAGGTTCTGTGTTAAATTGTGTTTGATGCAAATAATCTTTGAACAATTCCACACGATATTGTAAAGTATCTTCGTGTTTTTTGATTACATTATTTTTATAATCTTCAACTGAAGTTCCAGCTATGATTCCAGTAAATTTTTGTGATTTGGTTTCAATTTCATACACATAAAAAACGGGTTTTTCTTCTTGTTCAAAAATGTGCTCCTCTTTAAAATCTTGATACTTCAAAGCAACGCCTTTAAAACGTTTGTCCAAGCTAATTTTTTGTACGTTAGCAAAAGCAGGATTGATAACATGCAAAAATGAATATGGATTAAAATTTAACCAAGCAGCAAGCTCAGCAGCACTGTAATCATCGTAATTTCTACACGAAACCAAGGCTACTTTGTCTTCGGCTGGACGAACTGCCTTAAAGGGAATTATTTTTGCCATTTTTTTGAAATAGTGTTCAGTTGGCAGTTTTATGTATTCAGTAACTGCCAACTAATTATTGAAGACTGAATACTATTTTACAAACTGTTTAGAAACTTTCTCTGCTTTTTTACTTTCAGAATAATCATAAAAACCTTCACCAGATTTTACACCTAATTTTCCAGCCATTACCATATTGACTAAAAGTGGACAAGGAGCATATTTTGGATTTTTGAAACCATCATACATTACGTTTAAAATAGAAAGACATACGTCAAGTCCAATAAAATCTGCTAATTGTAATGGTCCCATAGGATGAGCCATTCCTAATTTCATTACTGTATCAATTTCTTCAACACCCGCAACACCGTTGTAAAGCGTTTCAACAGCTTCGTTAATCATAGGCATTAAAATTCGATTGGCTACAAATCCAGGGTAATCGTTAACTTCTGTTGGAGTTTTCCCTAATTTCCCTGATAAATCCATGATGATTTTAGTTACTTCATCAGAAGTATTGTAACCACGAATAATTTCCACTAATTTCATAATTGGCACTGGATTCATAAAATGCATACCAATAACACGTTCTGGATGAACAACTTGTGCAGCAATTTGCGTGATAGAAATAGAAGATGTATTGGAAGCTAAAATGACATTATGATCACAAGTATCACTCAATTGTTTGAAGATATTCATTTTTAAACCAACATTTTCTGTGGCAGCTTCTACTACCAAATTGCAACCTACAACACCATCTTTTATATCAGTATACGTAATAATGTTTCCTATAGTTTTGTGTTTGTCTTCTTCTGATATTGTTCCTTTTGAAACCATTCGATCCAAATTATTAGCAATAGTTGCCATTCCTTTTTCCAATGATTTTTCTGAAATATCAATTAATTTTACGGTAAATCCGCTTTGTGCAAATGTGTGAGCAATTCCGTTGCCCATGGTTCCAGCTCCAATTACAGCTATTTGTTTCATTATATAAATTTTGTTTTTTAGTTTTATTTGTTTCAGATTGTTTTCTAAAACAGATTATTTTTGGTTCATAGAATCAATAATCATATATGCAACTCTTAACGCTTCCGTTCCATCTTCCAAAGTAACAATTGGCGTTGTATTATTTTTAATTGCATCAGCAAAAGTTTCTAATTCATCTAAAATGGCATTGTTTTGAGTAACTTCTGGATTATCAAAATATATTTGTTTTTTTTCACCTTCAGCATTTTGCAAAATCATATCAAAATCTCCTGGAACTTCTGGTGCATTTTTCATTTTTACCACTTCACACACTTTTTCTAAATAATCAACCGAAATGTAAGCATCTTTTTGAAAGAAACGAGATTTACGCATATTCTTCATGGAAATTCTACTTGAAGTAATATTAGCCACACAACCATTTTCGAATTCAATTCTTGCATTAGCAATATCTGGTGATTGACTTAAAACTGAAACACCACTAGCATAAACTGCTTTCACTTTAGATTTCACAACACTTAAAATAGCATCAATATCATGTATCATCAAATCTAAAACCACAGGGACATCGGTTCCTCTTGGATTAAATTCAGCCAAACGATGTGTTTCAATAAACATTGGACTTTCAATCTGATTTTTTACAGCAATAAAAGCTGGATTAAAACGCTCAACATGTCCCACTTGTCCTTTAACATTATGTTCTTTAGACAATGCGATTATTTCTTCTGCTTCTTCAACAGTGGTTGCAATTGGTTTTTCAATAAAAACATGCTTTCCAGATTTGATAGCAACTTTAGCACATTTATAGTGAGAAAGCGTAGGTGTCACAATATCTACAACATCAACTGCATGAATCAATCTTGCAATAGTGTCAAATTGTTTGTAACCAAATTCGGCAGCTACTTTTTTTCCGTTTTCTATGTTATCATCATAAAAACCAACTAATTCGTATTTTTCTGATTGTTGTAATAATCGCAAATGTATTTTTCCAAGATGACCAGCACCTAAAACACCAATTTTTATCATAAAAAATTAAATTTTATCAAAAGTACTATTTTAGTTTAAAGTTTAAAAGTTTATAGGTTTAAAAGTTTCGTAAAATTCAATTTGAAAATTAATTTATTAAAGGTATTTTTACCATTCAAATTTTAGCCTAAATTGAAAAATACTGCCAAACACCAAGGATTAAGAAATCAGTTAGCCAAACTACTTGAAGAAAAAGGAATTACAGATAAAAAAGTACTGGAAGCCATAAAAATAATTCCAAGACATTTGTTTTTAGATTCAAGTTTTGAGGATTTTGCTTATCAAGATAAAGCTTTTCCTATTGGTGCAGATCAAACTATTTCTCAGCCTTATACAGTAGCTTTTCAAAGTCAACTTTTAGAAGTAAAGAAAGAAGATAAAATACTTGAAATAGGAACAGGAAGTGGCTATCAAACAGCTGTTTTATGTACAATGGGAGCAACTGTTTACACCATTGAAAGACAAAATGAACTATTCAAGAAAACTTCCCTTTTGCTACCAAAACTTGGTGTAAGACCCAAAAAAGTGATTTTTGGAGATGGTTATAAAGGTTTACCTGAATTTGCTCCTTTTGATAGTATTATTGTAACGGCTGGAGCACCAATTATTCCACAACCTTTAATGGCTCAATTGAAGATAGGAGGTAGGTTGGTTATTCCTTTAGGAGAAGAGCATCAAATTATGACCATGTTGATTCGTAAAAATGAATCGCAATTTGAAAAACATGAATTTGGAGAGTTTAGATTTGTACCTCTATTAGAAAATAAAAATTAAAAAGCGAATTCAATTTAATGAATTCGTTTTAACTTACTGTTTGATAATGGAAAGATATCTTTCTAAACTGTCTTTTTCTGTTTTTGCAATAAACAATAAAAAATCTTCTTTATTGTTAGATGTTTGTGCAATTTCTAGAGCTTTATAATATTTCATTCTTGTGTCGTAATCTCCTTTTATGTTTGCAATTACATATCCATGCTGTAAAAGAATAAGATTCATTACTAAACGAGAAGTTCTACCATTTCCATCAATGAATGGATGAATAGTTACCAATCTTTCATGCATTTCTGCTGCTAGGATTATGGGATGCAACTTGTTTTTGTATTCTAAAAACCAAATAAAATAATCTTCCATTGCTTTTGCAACTAAATAGGGTTGTGGCGGCATGTGGGAGCTTCCTTTTATCATTACTTGTACTTTTCTATACTTGCCAGCATCTTCGGGAATAATTCCTCTAAGAATTAGATTGTGAATAGACAATAGTTCTCTTTCGTTTAATGAAAAATTTCGTTCTAATAATTGTTTTATATAGCTAATTGCTTCTTGATGATTTATAGCTTCAAGATGTTCTCTCATGCTTTTTCCTGAAACGGTTAATCCTTCGTTTACTACTAAATCAGTTTCTCTGAGTGTTAAAGTATTTCCTTCAATTCTATTGCTTTCAAAAGTGTATTCTAGTTCCAGAGCTTGTGCAATTCTAAAACTATCAAATTGACGAAAATTATCTAATTCTTTTTTTAGCAAATCAATATCTAACAATATTGATTGTAGATTTTTAGAAAGGGGCTTTTTTTTAAAAGCAGCATTGTAAATCGCTTCTGCTTCTGCAACTCTTAATGCTTTGAGCCCAAACTCATCTTCGTCTTTGATTTCATATAGTATTCTTGCTTTGATCCATTCTATTATTAATGTTTCATAGTCTATATCTAAAACTTCAGACAACTTTTTTATTTGCTCTTTTGTAGGTTTTCTTGTACCACTTTCAAATTTGCTTATCAAAGCTTGATCTATTCCAATAAGTTGTGCTAACTCACGTGTTTTAAGATTTTTATGCTCTCTAGCATTTTTTAATAATGTGTTCATAGAATTTTGACATAAATTTTCATGACAAATTTAGTCATTTTTTTTGAAAAAAAAAGTTAAAAGGATTTTTTTATCCTATCTATATCCCTTTTACTATCTTGTTCTTTTAAAGATTCGCGTTTGTCGTAGTTTTTCTTTCCTTTTGCTAAAGCAATTTCAAGTTTAGCTAACCCTTTTTCATTAGTGAATAGTTTTAAAGGTACGATTGTTAACCCTTTGTTTTGACTATCTTTTTCAAGCTTTTTTAATTCTTTTCTATTTAAAAGTAGTTTGCGTTCGCTTTTGGATTTATGATTATAATGTGTACCATATTGATATTCTTCAATATGAGAATTAATGATAAAAAGTTCATTATTATGAAACTCACAAAAGCTTTCGGCAATAGAAGCTTTTCCTAAACGAATGGATTTTATTTCTGTGCCAGTTAATACAATACCAGCATTGTATTTGTCTATAATTTCATAGTCAAATTTTGCTCTTTTGTTAAGTATGTTAATGGTTTTTTGCATAGGATTGCAAATGTAAGGCAAAACTTTAAAATAGCAATTATTTCATTTACCAATTTAGATTTAAAATTATTTTTTGAACAATGATTTTATAAGTTTTTTATGTTGCTGCTTCTTTTAATTTATAATATTTTTTAATACCCAAAGCAATTTCTATTTAGAGTGTTTTTTAGGATTAAATTGACCCGCAAATAAAGTATTAAATCTCTTGATTTATAATTTCTGCAAAAATTTCTGTATCACAAAACGTTGATTTAATCGAATAAATTTAACTTTAATCGATTTTTTTACAGAATGTTTGCAAATAAACCTTAGTAATAAGATTATTAGCACAAATCTTATTAAGTTTAGATGAAATTTTTAAGAAAATGTCATCAATGAAGAATATTTTTGCATTATTAGTAGTAGTAATATTATCGGAATCTTGTGTTAATAAAAAGGAGAAAATTTCTGAAGATATTAAAACAGATACTATTCAACAAAATATTCAAATGATTGATAAAGGAGGAATTATTTTACCTGATAAGAGGGATGAATTATAAAAGCGTTTAATTTTTTTAAACTATTTTTATGTTAAAATTACATTCAAAAGTGCTTTCTGGATTTAAAATTTGAATGGATTTTTTTTCTAAAATTTCTCTATTTGTATTGTCATAATCCGCGTGACCCATCCAAGGTTCGATGCATAAAAAAGGAGCGTTTACTTTTGTCCAAATTCCCAAGTAATGAAAACCTTCAAAATTAACGATAATGTAATTTTTATTATTTCTCAAAATGCTAACTTCGTTAGATTGTAAATTTTTAAAAACTAATGCATCTTTTTCAAATAGCGAATATTTTAATTTAATAATATTGTTATTACTGTCAACCAAAGTACTTTTTCCATTAAACAACTCATTTTCTAAATGATGTGTTTTAAATAGCTCATTCTCATTAAACTGCAAACTATATTCTTCAAAATCTGAAGGAATTGAAAATGCAGGATGTGCACCTATGTTAAAAGGCATTTTTTGATTAGAATAATTAAACACTTTATAACTTATTTTTAACTCATTCTGATTTAAGCTATATTCTAATTGCAATTCAAATTCAAAAGGATATACCTCTAAAGTCTCTTCATTTGATTTTAGAGAAAATAGTACAGAATTGCTCGTGTTTTCTAATATATTAAATTCAAAATTTCTAGCAAATCCATGTCTTGGTAATGAATATTCTTTTCCATTTAAGGTGTAAAGATCATTTTTTAAACGACCAACAATAGGGAACAAAACAGGTGAAGTTTTATTCCAATATTGCTCATCAATTGTCCAAATATAATTAATACTGTCTTTATAAAAAGATTCTAGTTCAGCACCTAATGGGTTTATAGTTGCTGAATAATTTTTGTCTTTAATTGTAATCTTCATTATTCTTCTGCTATTCCTTTCCAGTTTCTAATTATTCTACTCATTACAAATAGTATAACTATGCAAATTATAAAATTGAATGTTAACATATTTAAAAAATTATCTCTCAACCAGCGATACTCTTTAGAAATATAATCAATTCCACGAGAATATTCCACAGATTGATAATATTGCATAGCTAATCCATAAATAATAGGTATTATAAACGGAAAACTCCACAACAAAACATTTAATACAATTCTAGAAAAGCCTAATCCTTTTTTATCTAAATAAATTTTGATAAAGTATATTTTAAACAGAATAAAAGTAAATAATACTAAATAAAAATAAGTGGATTCAGATGAAAAGAAAAAGGTTAAAATACCAAATAATATATTTAAAACACCTATAGTTACAACTGTAATTAGCCAACTTTTTCCTGTAGTAACTCTAAATGAAAATATTAGAATGGACAAGCCTAACGCTGAACATAAAAATGCTAAGAGAGCTTCATATTCTATGAATGGATTGGTATGAGCTTTACTTACAATATTATATTTTGATTTTAAAATATCTTGTTGTACAAATAAGCTAGAGTATTTATTTTGATTACCATATTTTGGTGCAGCTGTTACAATGTCATCTTTATAATTGTTATATGATGTCTCAGCTTCATACTCATTAAAGTAAGGTCTAATATAAACGAAATTTGTAAAATTTGGATAGTTATAAATTTCCTCAAACCATCTGTCTGTTGTTAAATTGTTTTTTAGGTTGTGTTCATCAACTATTTTCAAATAGTCATTCATTAAGTTTTTAACTTTATGTTGTTGATTTTCAATCAACCAATTTTTTACTTTGATAGTATTTAGTGAATCTTCTTGCTTAGAGATTAGACTAAAATCATAAGCTCTTCTATTTAAAAGTGAATATTGACCATATCTTTTACCTTGAAATAGCATTGAGTCTTTGTAGATTAATTGCGCATATCTATATTCACCATTAATGACTGTATCATTCAAAATGGATTTTGTTGAATCAACTTCTGTAGCCGCAAAATAACCATCAATGAATATGTCAGCTAAAGCAATAGTTTCACATCTTTTAGTTGCTTCATTAATGGAAAAATAACTACGTTCATGGATTTGTTTTCCAATACTAAAAGGGATGTAGAAAGAAATTAGTAGAAAACTTATAATAAAAATCTGAAACCATTCATAAAATAAAGCATTTTTACTTTTGCTATAGAATGATTTTAGCGCATTGTTTTTGAAATAAAAAACCAACCAAACTATTGTTGTTAAAATGGATAGCAAAACACCAAACATAATAGCTGTTGTTTCTCCATCATAATATCTTCTACCTGAAAAATCTATATTTCCATTTAGGAAACCAATTCCAAAATATAACAAATTAAAAAGAATTCCAATTATCAACATTGGAACAAATTTAGTATTCCAAATTAAAGGGTACTTTAACAATATTTTTTTCTGAATATCTTTAATCATAGTAATTTAGTTTACAAAAAAACGACGAGTTGAATTAGAAATATTTCGCATATAACTAATAGTAACGTTTTGGTTAATAACAGTTTTCATAAAATCCGTAACAGTAACATTATCCAAAAAAGTAGCTATTAAGGTTCCACCATTTTGTTCTAAGCTTTGTAAATGCAAAGGTTCAAATGCAATTTTTAATTCACTCAAGGATTGTGTACTTTCAAATTCTATTACTAAATGTTTTTCTTGGTTTTCAGAATCAATATTTAGATTTTTCTGCGAACCATTTTTTAAGAAAACTACCTGATTTGAAGTTTTTTCAACTTCATATAATTGTTGTGAACTCAAAACAATTGCAATGGGTCTAAACGGAGAATTTGCAATATTTCTAAAGTCATCTAAAATGGTTTGCTGTGCTAAAATATCGAGGTTTGCTAAAGGTTCATCAATCAACAGGATTTTCGGTTTTCTAAGTAGCATTCTAGCTAATTCAAAACGCATTTTATATCCAGAAGATAAATTATTCCAACCATGATTTCTAAATTTTCTTAATCCTAATCGAGTGATGACTAAATCTACTATTAAATTATTTTCTTCTGGTAGATAACCATAACAACTTGCTGTAAATTCTAAATTCTCATACATTGAACCTCTCCAAGTTTCAGTTCGTTGAGCAATGTAAATTAATTTAGTTCTCAAATCAAAAGTGTCATCATACTTAAAATTGTATGAAATCGTGCCAGATGTAGGATGCAATTCGCCACATAAACTTCTTAATAAAGTCGTTTTTCCATTACCATTTTCACCAACTAATCCAATAATTTCACCTGTTTTGATTTCCAAATCGATAGGCCCAAGAGTAAATGAAGTATATTGTTTTACTAAATTTTTAACTGAAATAATATTTTGATGTTCATGTATAGTTTTTGAACTCAAAAAAGCATGAAGCTCATTTAAAAGGATGGTTAATTTTTCTTTCTTCTCAGATTCATTAGTTTCATTATGGTCTAACCAATTCAAAAAAGTGTTTGTCTTTTCATAGAACACCATGTTTTCTGTATCCAAAGTAAAATCAATAACTCGCTTTATAACCTTGTTATAATCTTCAAAGTGTAAAAGTTCTTTTACTTGCTGGAATTGTTTTTCAAATTCTGTCATTTTTTTAAATTGTAATTTCTTTTAAGTTGTGAATAAATTACGGTATCAATAAACCTGCCATTATAAAATTCATTTTCAATCAGATGCGCCTCTTTTACAAAACCATTTTTCTGTAAAACTCTTTCAGAAGCAATGTTTTCAGGATCAATTATAGCTTCAATTGAATGAAAATTAAGCGTATTGAATGCATAATTAAGTAAAGTATCAACAGCTTCTGAAACATAACCTTTATTGTGGTATTCGGGAAGAATCATATAACCAAGTTCAGTTCTGTAATTTTCTGGTCTAGTACGATAAAAACCCATAATTCCAATACACTTGTCATTGTCTTTTTTAGTAACAGCCCAATTGATGTCGATATTTTCATCAATTTTATCATTGATTAGTTTTATGTGTGCTAAAGCTTCCTCATTGTTTGTAATTAATGGTCTAGGAATATACTTCATGGTTTCTGGATTACTTCTTAAAGCATAAATTTCATTAACATCATTTTCATTCAATCTTCTAAATCGAAGACGATTCGAAGTTAATATAGGAAAAGGAAAAAAATTGAAAGCTAACATTTTCGAGTTTTAAAATGTGAATATACTAAATATTACAATTGTTATTTAAAAATTTCGTTAATTTGCTAATCATTAATCAAAATAGTATTAACAAAAACCATTTCAATGAAAAAATTTTTCTCTAAAGCTATATTAGTAGTAGCTTTTTGTATTGGGTTTTCAAGTGTTCAAGCACAAGAAACCAAAGAAAACAAATACAGTTATGTTGAGGCATTTGCCCCTAATTTTTATACCAAAAACGGAAACGAATATCGCTCTGCAAGTGGAAAACCAGGGCCAAAATATTGGCAGAACAAAGCAGATTACAAATTAACAGCCAATTTAACCGAAGCAACTAAAACAATAAATGGTTCTGTAGAATTAACTTATACAAACAATAGTCCAGAAGATTTAGATTTTATTTGGATGTATTTAGAACAGAATTTGTTTGCCAAAGATTCTCGTGGAAATGCAGTTGTTCCTGTTAGTGGTTCAAGAAACGGAGCAAAAGGAGAAGAATTTAATGGAGGTCATACCATATCTAATTTAGCAGTAGATGGAAAAGTAGCTAAATATGAAATTACGGATACCAGAATGAAAATTATGTTAGACAAACCATTAAAAGCAAATGGTGGAAAAATTAAAGTAAACATGAATTTTTCATTTGTATCACCAGAATATGGTTCTGATAGAATGGGATATTTACCAACAAAAAATGGTGTAATTTATACTTTGGCGCAATGGTATCCTAAAATGGCAGTTTATGATGATGTTAGAGGATGGAATACACAACCATATCTTGGAGCAGGTGAGTTTTACTGCGAATACGGAGATTTTGATATTTCAATTACAGTTCCTTCAAATCATTTTGTGGTTTGTTCTGGTGAAATGACAAATGCTTCACAAGTATTAACATCTTCAGAATTATCAAATTGGTCAAAAGCAAAAGATAGTGATAAAGCAGTTATGGTTCGTTCATCAGATGATTTATTAAAATTATCAGCAAATGGAACAAAAACATGGAAGTTTAAAATGACAAATACTCGTGATGTAGCTTGGGCTTCATCAGCTGCATTTATTATTGATGCTGCTCGTATCAATTTACCAAGTGGTAAAAAAGCTATGGCAGTTTCTGCTTATCCTATCGAAAGCGAAGGACAAAAAGCATGGAGTCGTTCTACAGAATATACAAAAGCAAGTATAGAAGGATACTCAAAAAGATGGATGGAATATCCTTATCCAGCAGCCATAAATGTTGCAGGAAATGAAGGAGGAATGGAGTATCCAGGAATAGTATTTTGTAAATATACCTCAAAAGGTTCAAGTTTATGGGGTGTTACAGATCATGAATTTGGGCACATTTGGTTTCCAATGATTGTAGGTTCTAATGAAAGACAATTTGCATGGATGGATGAAGGTTTTAATACATTTATAAATGGTGTAAGCACTGAAGATTTTAATGCAGGTGAATATAAAGATAGAAAATTCAATATGCATAGAATGGCAGAAATGCTAACAAGTCCAAATCTTGAACCTGTGTACACAGCACCAGACGGAATGAAAGAGAGAAACTTGGGAACCCTAGCATATATGAAACCAGGAATGGCTTTAGATTTACTTCGTAATGAAGTTTTAGGAAAAGAGCGTTTTGATAATGCATTCAGAGTTTACGTAGAAAGATGGGCATACAAACACCCAACACCAGACGATTTTTTTAGAACTATTGAAAATGTAGCTGGAGAAGATTTAGGTTGGTTTTGGAGAGGTTGGATAATCAATAACTGGAGATTAGATCAAGCAGTTACTGGAGTTAAATACAATAAAAAAGACCCAAAAAACGGAGCCGTTATTTCAATTGAAAATCTTGAAAAAATGGCAATGCCAGTTACTTTAGAAATTGAAACCGTTTCAGGAAAAAAAGAAATTGTAAAATTACCAGTTGAAATTTGGCAAAGAAATACTACTTGGTCATTTAATCATAACTCAACAGAAGAAATTAAAAAGATAACTATTGATCCAGAAAATCTTTTACCAGATTCAAATGATGACAACAATGTATGGAAATCTGAAGGATACGAAGTTCCTAAACCAGGTAAAAATGCAGCCTATGTTGGAGAATATTCTAGTAAACAAATTCCAGTAAAAGTTACTATGTATGAAGAGGGTGATAAATTAATTGCAAGTGCAAATGGAGAAGACATGGAGCTTGAAGACAAAGGAAATGGCACTTTTGCAGAGTCATCTCAAGGAATAGAAATTAAATTCTCAGAAGATAAAAAATCATTTAAATTAAACGCAGGAGGTCAAAGTTTTGATTTCACAAGAGATTAATTAAAGAATAATCAATTAAAAACAAAAGGTTTTCAGCAATGAAAACCTTTTTTATTTTGTACTTAATGCAATACTTTTATCCAATTAGCAATAGTTTCAACTAAATTTTCCGAATGATTTTTTATTTCCGCTTTGGATGTAAACGTAACAATATCCCTATCATTAGAAGCCCATTTTAATAATACAAAATTCTCTTTTATTAATTTTTCTTGAGGTTGAACCTTATTTTTTGCACCTCTATGAAGAATCAATCGGATTTCTTTAAGATTGGAAAAATTAAACGTCAAAAAATCTTCTTCATTTTTTTGAAAACTAAAACCATTCCATTTAATATGCTCATGCAGTTTAGGGAAATTGGTTAAAATTATATTTCTCAATTCAAGAGATTCACTTTTAAGAGGATGATTCAGCTTATTGATAAAATCATTAACCTCATTTATTACGCTTTTATTCAAATGGTATAGTATTAACTTGTTTGTTTTAAGTGTTTTATAAAAGTAAATATATTAAAAAAATATCGCTGTTATCATGTTTTAATTTTAATTCTATAATAAATTGATGAAATTATATAAAATGTTTATGCACATGTGATTGTAAGTTTGTAATGTTATTAATCATTAAAAACAATTATTATGAAAAAGATAAGCATTTTATTAGTTGCACTAACAATGTTTTCGTGTAAGAATACAGACAAATCAAATTTAGACGAAGCAAGACAAACAACAATTGATTCTATGGAATTAGTAATTGCAAAGCAAAAAGTTATTGATTCAATGAATAGTGTCAAACCACAGAAAGAAGTTGTAATTGTTAATCAAACTACCGCTCAACCTGCAACACAAGTTGAAAGAAAAAAAATGAGTAGCACTGCAAAAGGAGCTTTAATTGGAGCAGGAGTAGGAGCAGCCACAGGTGCTATTGTTAGTAAGAAAAAAGGAGAAGGTGCCATAATAGGTGGTTTGGCTGGTGCAGGAGTTGGTGCAGGAACAGGTGCAATTATAGATTCTAAGAAAAAGAAAGAATAAAAATAATAAAGTTGGTTAGTGAGATTATATTTCCTCAAATGTAATCTTTTAGAAAACCCTTTCAGCTACTACTGAAAGGGTTTTTGTATTCCCTCAGTAAGGATATATAATTTATGAATTATCAACTTTCACTATTTTAAACGTTCCAAAACCCCTTTCCGTTTTACAATATTTTTGTAATCCCATTGAATTTCTTTTGATTTTTGTAACCAACGCACTAAATCTTCTTCCACAATTTCATCAGCAGAATTATATGTCATGGAAGCATCTTTGAATTTGCCAGTACCAGCTTTTAATTTTGGTTCATCAAAATCAATTCCACTCCAAAACAGCAATCGCAAACCATTTTTAAGTTTACTATAACCAACAATTGGATTACCTTCTATAAACCAAACTGGATGTGCATGCCAAATTTTGCTTTCAGCTTCAGCTAATTGTCTGGAAATAATAGTTGCCAATTGATTACAAATTACTCTATATTCATCAGGTTGAGAATCGTTGTATTGTTGGATTTCTAGCTTCATTGTTATAAATATACGTTATAATGAAAAATTTTTTATGAAGTTTGTTTTTTTATTGTCTATAAAAATCATCAATCTTCTGTACTTACTATCATGTGAGTTTTCCAATTGACAAACATACCAAAATTAGTATTATTCATAAACTTAAAAGTAGTCTACAGTTTCAAAAGTTCTAAAATCAAATATAACAAAATTCAATATTGAAATTCAAATTTTATTTCAAAGGCTTTTTGGTAATTTAATTCATTTGATTATAAATCGTTTTAATATCTATTTTGAAATCAAATGATTAATGATTTAGCCCATTTTATTCGTCATATCAAATACTAAACTTATGCTAAAATTTTTGAAAAGACTCTTTTTAAATGTAATTTTAAGGTATTAACTAAAAATAATAAAAGTATATGCAAATTCAAATTAATACAGACAAAAACATTGATGGAAATGAGCGTTTAGTAACCTTTTTTTCAAATGAAGTAAAAAGCGAATTGGAACGTTTTGATAATCTAATCACAAGAGTAGAAGTACATTTTGGAGATGAAAACAGTGAAAAATTTGGTAAGAATGACAAGCGCTGTTTAATTGAAGTTAGAATTGCTAAAAAAGATCCAATTGCTGTTACAGATTACGCTGACACCATTGAAAAAGCTTTTCACAATGCATTAGAGAAAGTTAAGAGAGTTTTAAATTCAACACATGAAAAAATGCGTGAATATTAAAAAAATATATTTTTAAAGTTTCAACAAACTCAGTCAATTTTTGATTGGGTTTTTGTTTTAAAAGTAGGTTCGATTTTTTTTAAAATGTTTTTTTAAGCAAAAAAAAACACCCATCATTTATTTCAAATGCTGAGTGTTTTTTAACCAAACTAACTAATCATTATTATTTATGAATTACGAATTTGAGATTGATAATTCGCAATTGAATATATTATATTTCGTTTCTAAAAACTAATTTTCCATCAAAACTGTCAAGCAGAATAATGCTATCTGTTGTGACTTTTCCTGATAAGATATCTTTGGATAATTCGTTTAAAACTTCTCTTTGAACTACTCTTTTAACAGGTCTTGCACCATATTGAGCATCAAATCCTTTTTCAGCTAAATAATCTATGGCTTCTGGTGTTGCATCTAGTGTTATTTGTTGTTGAGCTAGCATTTTGGTTACTCCTTTTAATTGAATGCTTACAATTTGTCTAATATCAGCATTTGTTAATGGAGTAAATAATACAATTTCGTCTATTCTATTGATAAATTCAGGTCGAACACTTTGTTTTAATAACCCCAAAACTTCTACTTTGGCTGCTTCTGTTGCGGCTTCAATACTTCCTTTGAGGTTGTCAAATTTTTCTTGAATGATATCACTTCCCATATTAGAAGTCATGATGATGATTGTGTTTTTGAAATCGGCAGTTCTTCCTTTGTTATCGGTTAAGCGACCTTCATCTAAAACTTGTAATAAAATATTAAATGTATCAGGATGTGCTTTTTCAATTTCATCTAACAAAATCACTGAATAAGGTTTTCTACGAACAGCTTCTGTTAATTGTCCACCTTCATCATAGCCAACATAACCTGGAGGAGCACCTACTAATCTACTAACACTGTGTCTTTCTTGGTATTCACTCATGTCAATTCGCGTTAAAGCACTTTCATCATCGAATAAGTATTCAGCTAATGCTTTGGCTAATTCGGTTTTTCCAACACCAGTTGTTCCTAAGAACAAAAATGAACCAATAGGCTTTTTCATGTCTTGTAAACCTGCACGACTTCTACGTACAGCATCGCTAACTGCTTCAATGGCTTCTTGTTGACCAACCACACGTTTGTGTAGTTCGTTTTCTAAATTCAATAGTTTTTCTCGTTCTCCTTGAAGCATTTTCATTACAGGAATTCCCGTCCACTTGGCAACAACTTCGGCGATATCTTCACGAGTTACTTCTTCTTTGATTAATGAATCTCCTGCTTGATTTTCGGCTAGTTGTAATTGTAAAGCATCTAAGTTTACTTGTGCGTCTTTAATTTTTCCATAGCGAATTTCGGCTACTTTTCCGTAATCTCCATTGCGTTCGGCTTGCTCGGCTTCTAATTTTAAATCTTCAATTTCTTGTTTTACATTTTGAATATTGTCTACAACTTCTTTTTCGGCTTTCCATTTGCTGTATATTTCATTGCGTTCTTCTTTCAAATTGGCTAAATCTAAACCTAGACCTTTTAATTTGGTTTCATCATTTTCTCTTTTTATGGCTTCAATTTCAATTTCTAATTGCATGATTTTTCTATCCAAAACGTCTAATTCTTCAGGTTTTGAATTGATTTCCATACGCAATTTCGAAGCTGCTTCATCCATTAAATCAATGGCTTTATCAGGAAGAAAACGATTAGTGATGTACCGTTGCGATAATTCCACGGCACCAATAATGGCATCATCTTGAATACGAACTTTGTGATGTGCTTCGTATTTTTCTTTGATTCCACGCAAGATAGAAATGGCACTTTCGGTATCAGGCTCATCCACAATTACTTTTTGAAAACGTCTTTCAAGGGCTTTGTCTTTTTCAAAATATTTTTGATATTCATCTAAAGTGGTTGCCCCAATGGCACGCAATTCGCCACGAGCTAATGCTGGTTTTAAAATATTTGCTGCGTCCATTGCACCTTCACCACCACCAGCGCCTACTAGTGTGTGAATTTCATCAATAAATAAGACAATATCACCTTCGGCGGAAGTTACTTCTTTTACTACTGCTTTTAGGCGTTCTTCAAATTCGCCTTTGTATTTGGCACCAGCAATCAAGGCCCCCATATCTAAAGAGTAAACGATTTTATCTTTTAGATTTTCTGGTACATCTCCATCTACAATTCGATGTGCTAAACCTTCTGCAATAGCTGTTTTACCAACTCCGGGTTCACCTACTAACATTGGATTGTTTTTGGTTCTTCGGGTTAAAATTTGCAATACTCTGCGAATTTCTTCATCACGACCAATTACAGGATCTAATTTGCCACTTTTTGCTAATTCGTTGAGGTTTTTTGCGTATTTATTTAAAGAATTATAGGTTTCTTCCGCAGATGCTGAGGTTACTCTTTCTCCTTTTCGCAACTCGGCAATAGCACTTTCTAAGCCTTTTTCGGTCACACCTTGATCTTTTAAGATTTGTGCGATTTTACTTTTTGATTTGAAAATAGCCACAATTAAATGTTCGATGGAAACATATTCATCGTTCATTTTTTTGGCAATGGCAATGGCTTCATTCAGCATATAAGAGGCATCACGAGACAATTGAATTTCACCACCTGTTACTTTTGGAAAACTTTGTAAAGTGCTATCTAAAATTTTTTTGAACAGTTCTATGTTTACATTAAGCTTTTTTAGAATGAAAGGAGTTACGTTTTCATCGACTTCTAACAAACCTTTAAAAACATGTTCGTTTTCAATTTGTTGATGCCCTAAACTTTGTGCAATTTGCTGTGCTTGTTGTATAGCTTCTTGCGATTTAATAGTTAAATTGTTTAAGTTCATGATTTTTATAATTGTGTAATAGCTCTATCTAACGACTTTACTTTTTTGTTATACATTTGCAGTGTACAATTCAATAAGTGTACCTATTCAAAAACAACGACAAAATGGCTTGTTTTTAGTGATTTTTACTACAATAAACAGTCAGATTGTCTTAAAAAGAGACAGAAATGGGATTTTTAGATTCATTATTTGGGGAAAAAGAGGCTAATGAAAATGGAGGAGAAGCTAAGTTTTATTCGTTAGATACGATAAATCAATTGGATGAAATTGATGCAATTTCAATCTTAAAACCTGTTGTGATTTTTAAGCATAGTACACGCTGTAGCATCAGTCGCTTTGCTTTAAAAAGATTTGATGTTGCATTTACTTATGATGCAAATGCAATGGATTGGTATTTATTGGATTTATTAAATCATCGAGATATTTCAAATGAAATTGCTCATAGGTATGAAGTGATGCACCAATCACCTCAAATTATAGTAATTAAAGATAAAAAAGCCATTTACCATGATTCACATGATGGTATTGATGCAGATGTTTTAAAACAATTTGTGTGATTTTAATGTAAGACTATTACGGATTTATTTTATGATAAAAGATTATTTCTGAGTAAAAAATAACAAGTTATTAGTATTCTCATTACTTTTGTTTTCCCTAAATCTTACAAAAATATGAAAACAAAACTACTTATAGTTTTTATTTTAACTACCTATTCACTTTTTGCTCAAAATTTTATTACCGTCTGGAAAACTGATAATGTTGGTGTTTCTGCATCAAATCAAGTTAGTATACCAACAACTGGTACAGGTTACAATTACAATGTTGATTGGGAAAATGATGGTGTTTTTGACGACTTTTCTGTAACAGGAAACATTACGCATACTTACCCAACTGCTGGAACTTACACAATTGCAATTTCAGGAAACTTTCCTAGGATTTATTTTAATAATATTGGTGACAAACAGAAAATATTATCGGTAGAACAATGGGGTTCTATTTCTTGGAGTAGCATGATGAATGCTTTTTATGGTTGTTCAAATTTAGTTATAAATGCTACTGATTCTCCAGATTTAAGTTTAGTAACCAATATGTCAGGAATGTTTCGTGGAGCTTCATCATTGGATCAAAATATTGGTTCATGGAATACTAGTTCAGTCACAAATATGAGTAGTTTGTTCCAATCTGCATTATTATTTAATCAAGATATAAGCTCTTGGAATACATCAAATGTTACATTGATGAATAGTATGTTTCATACTGCAACATTATTTAATCAAAATATTAGTACTTGGAATACTAGCAATGTAACTAATATGTCATCAATGTTTGTTTTGGCTAGTTCATTCAATCAAAATATTGGTTCATGGAATACATCAAACGTTACATTGATGAACAATATGTTCCAATCGGCAACATTATTTAATCAAGACATAAGTTCTTGGGATACTTCAAAAGTTACAGCAATGAATAGTATGTTTCAGCTAGCTACATTGTTTGATCAAAATATTGGATTATGGAACACATCTAATGTTTTAAATATGTCTTCAATGTTCAATTCTGCAATATCTTTTAATCATAATATTGGTTCTTGGAATACTAGTAAGGTAGTAAATATGTCTTCTATGTTCCGTTCAGCAAGTGTTTTTAATCAAAATATAGGTTCATGGAACACATCTAATGTTTTGAATATGTCTTCAATGTTTAATTCAGCAAGTTCATTTAATCAAAATATTGGAAATTGGGATGTTGGAAACGTTACAAATATGTCCTCAATGTTTGCATCAGCAAGTTCATTTAATCAAAATATAGGTCTATGGGATACGTCTGATGTTGAATTAATGAGTAATATGTTTCAATCATCACCATTTAATCAAGATATTAGTTCGTGGAATACAGCAAATGTTACTGCAATGAATAGTATGTTTCAATCTTCTCCTTTTAATCAAAATATTGGTTCATGGAATACAAGTAATGTAACGGCTATGAATAGTATGTTTCAATTGGCATCATCTTTTAATCAAAATATTGGCATGTGGAACGTAGGGAATGTTGTAAATATGTCTGCTATGTTTAGGTCTGCAAGTTCTTTTAATCAAGATATTGGATTATGGGATACTTCTAATGTAACAAACATGTCTAATATGTTTCTCTCTTCTACACAATTTAACCAAAACCTTGGAGCATGGGATGTTAGTAATGTAACTAATATGACATCTATGTTTAATGGTGTTACACTTTCTACAGCAAATTATGATTCATTATTAATAGGATGGAATTCACTTACTTTGAAACCAAATGTAGTTTTTAGTGGTGGTAATAGTACATACTGCATTGGGATTAATGATAGACAAAATATCATAGATACCTTTGACTGGGTTATTACAGATAATGGTATTGATTCTTCGTGTGTTTTGTCAAATAATACAGAAATTCAACAAAATAATTTTTTAGTGTCTATAACAGATAATAAAACAATTGAGTTTTTGAGCTCAGGTATTGAAATGGATATTATTGAGATTTATGACTTATCGGGTAGATTATTGTTTGAAAAAAGATTAATAAGTAGTAACGAATATAATATTTATAATACATTTGATACAACAATTTTATTAATAAAATCAACAATGATTGATGGAAGTGTTGAATTTAAAAAGCTATTAAATAATTAAATTTTGTATTTTTAATCAGCGTTATAATAATTTAAAAAAGGCACTTGTTTTTTACAAGTGCCTTTTTTTGTATACTATTTTGACAATTTTCTTCAAATCATAATAATTAAAGACAAAAAAGCCATTCACCATGATTCACATGATGCAACTGTTTTAAAGCAATTTGTGTGATTTTAATGTAAGATTTATAAACATCTAAAACTGCTCTTTCCTAAATTTATTTCTGGAAATAATGTCTTTTAATTTTAATTTTAAATCTTGTCCAGAATCATAAACCATTTGTTCATTACTTGGGAACGGAACGGCTCTTCTATCGAAATATTGAAAATAAGATTCTTCACAAGCACGTTTGTCACCAGTGTATTTGGCATAAACATAATCAAAAACAAATTCACTAGACAAAGGGAAAGTCTCTAACAATTGGTTCGAATTAAGGTCAATATAATCAACTTTTGCAGTTACTTGTGCAGCTTTAAATTGTCTAAATTCATAAATGGAAGCCTTAATGGTTTTCATGTTGTCAACTTTAATAGCATTTCCCAAACTATCTTTTACTACATTTCCGTTGTTATCTAGTAATGTTTTGGTACCATCTTTTATTTGTTTCTCTTTATAAAACTCTTTTTCTTTTACTTGCTCTGGCGAAATGTCTATTTGACGAAAATTAACGGCTAAAGCATAATCATAATTAATTCCTTTAACTTTATTGCTATGGTATACTGTCCATTGATCGTTTAAACCATAAGTACTAAAATCTAATAAGTCATTTTGTAAACGAATAGGAATTACCATATTTGTTTCGTTTTTAGTGTACACATTTACATAATCTGTTCCTTTTTGCTTAGCTGTTTGAATGAGTTGGTTTACGTCTTTGAAATTTGGACTTAATTCATCTAAATACACTAAATCATCATAAGCTCTTCTGTAACTCATTTTATCTTTTGTAGCTAATAATGCTTTTGAATTGTCGTATAAAAATTTAGCTAAAGCATTTTTACTACTTACAATTTGGTCTGAATAATCATTAAAATTAAATTGAGCATCTCTTTTCTCTTTTAATAGTTTTAATGGCAATAAGGGACGAATAATTTCTTGTCTTTGGTTTAGACTTACATAGGTATCATAGATTTTTTCTAAATTTCTAGGATTGGCATCTTTAAACCATGACTCTACATTTCTTAAATCACGTTCATTGGCTTTTGCGTATGCTTCTTCTAATAAATATATATAATCTTGCTTACCTTTGGCGTCTTTATTGTTCCTTAAGCTATGAACAGCCTTGTTTATGGCTTCGTCATAATTACCTGTGCTTAATAAATTTTGGGTTTGTTTTACGCCACAAGCTACCAAAAGAGTCACAATTGCTAAGAGTATAGTAGTTTTTTTCATAAGAGTAAAATTTTAGCAAATATATTATTTTTTCTACGTTAATAACATATACCCAAAAAAAATGCCATTCTCAAAAGAATAGCATTTTTAAAATCTGATTTATGCATTTTATTTTAGTTCAAATGCTGGTAATAATTTACCAATACATTCTCCAAATCCAATTCTTACATTGTCATTTTTACAATATCCACGCATAATTACAGTATCATTATCATTAATGAATTTACGTTCAGAACCATCATTTAACTTTAATGGGTTTTTTCCACCCCAAGATAATTCTAGCATCGAACCAAAGCTATCAGGTGTTGGTCCCGAAATAGTACCACTTCCCATCATGTCTCCTGAGTTCACTCTACAACCATTTACAGTATGATGAGCCAGTTGTTGTGCCATTGTCCAATACATATATTTGAAGTTAGATTTGCTAACAATAGTTTCAGTTGCATTTTCTGGTTGAATAGAAACTTCTAAGTTGATGTCAAAAGTATGTTTGTCTTTTTGTTGTAAATATTTCATTGGAGTAGGAGATTGCTCAGGACTTTCAGTTTTAAAAGGTTGAAGCGCATCCATAGTTACTATCCAAGGAGAAATAGTTGAAGCAAAGTTTTTAGCTAAAAAAGGCCCAAGTGGAACATATTCCCATTTTTGAATATCTCTTGCACTCCAATCATTAAATAAAACCATACCAAAAATGTAATCTTCTGCTTCATCAACAGGAATTGGTTCACCCAATAAGTTAGCATCAGTAGTAATAAAAGCCATTTCTAGTTCAAAATCTACTAATTTTGATGGACCAAAAACAGGTTCAGTAGCATCTGCAGGTAGGGTTTGACCATTTGGTCTACGAACATTTATGCCACTTGGAACAATTGTTGAACTTCTTCCATGATAGCCAACGGGAATGTGTAACCAATTAGGCAATAAAGCATTTTCTGGATCACGAAACATTTTTCCAACATTGGTTGCATGTTCTTTGGAACTGTAAAAATCTGTATAATCACCAATTTGAACAGGAAGTAACATTTCTACATCACTAATTTTAAAGATAACAACGTCTTTATGTTTTTTGTTATCTCTTAATTTTGGATTATTCTCTTCAAAAATGTTTGAGAGTCTATTTCTAACCAATCGCCATGTTTTTTTTCCGTCAGAAATAAAATCATTTAGCGTGTCTTGCATAAACATATCATCGGTTAAATCGATTCCCTCAAAATATCCTAATTGTTGAAGAGCTCCCATATCAATAGCATAATCACCTATTCGAGTTCCAATTGTGATTACGTCTTCTTTTGTGATAAAAACTCCAAAGGGAATATTTTGAATAGGAAAGTCACTGTTTTCAGGAACTTTTATCCATGATTTTCTTTTTGGGTCATTTGCGATATTTGGCATAAGTATGTTGTTGAATTATTGTTGAAAAATTAATAACCAAATATAAAGTTTACTATCAATTTAACAAACGATTTTTGTAATTTTGAAGAAAATTTAACGAAAATTCATCCCAATGCAACGCGACGAACAAATCTTTGACCTAATTCTTGACGAACAAGATAGACAAATTCACGGAATTGAATTAATTGCTTCTGAAAACTTTGTAAGTGATTCTGTAATGGAAGCAGCAGGTTCTGTATTAACCAATAAATATGCAGAAGGTTATCCAGGTAAACGTTATTATGGTGGCTGTGAAGTTGTTGATATAGTTGAACAAATTGCTATCGACAGAGCTAAAGAATTATTTGGTGCTGAATATGCTAATGTGCAACCTCACTCTGGTTCTCAAGCAAATACAGCAGTATTTTTTGCATGCTTAAAACCTGGAGACAAAATTTTAGGTTTTGACTTATCACATGGAGGTCACTTAACACATGGTTCACCAGTAAATTTTTCAGGAAGATTATATAATCCTGTTTTTTATGGAGTAGATAAGGAAACAGGTATGTTAGATTACGACAAAATTCAAGAAATAGCTACAAAAGAACAACCTAAAATGATTATTGCAGGAGCTTCTGCCTATTCTCGTGATATGGATTTTGCTCGTTTTAGAGCCATTGCTGATTCAGTTGGAGCTTTATTATTAGCAGATATTTCTCATCCAGCAGGATTAATTGCTAAAGGACTTTTGAACGACCCTGTTCCTCATTGCCATATAATTACAACAACAACACATAAAACTTTGCGTGGACCAAGAGGTGGAATGATTTTGATGGGAAAAGATTTTGAAAACCCATGGGGATTAACTACTCCAAAAGGTGAAATTAGAATGATGAGTCATGTTTTAGATATGGCCGTTTTTCCAGGAAACCAAGGTGGACCATTAATGCATATTATTGCTGCTAAAGCTGTTGCTTTTGGTGAAGCTTTAACAGATGAGTTTTTTAGATATACGATGCAAGTGCAAAAAAATGCCAAAGCTATGGCTGAAGCGTTTGTGAAAAGAGGATACAATATCATTTCTGGAGGAACTGATAATCACATGATGTTAATTGATTTAAGAAATAAAAATATTACTGGTAAAGAAGCTGAAAATGCTTTAGTGAAAGCTGAAATTACAGTAAATAAAAATATGGTTCCATTTGATGATAAATCACCATTTGTAACTTCTGGAATTCGTGTGGGAACTCCTGCTATTACAACTCGTGGTCTGGTAGAAGAAGATATGGAAACTATTGTAGCTTTAATTGATAAGGTGTTAATGCATCACACTGATGAAGCTGTTTTAGAACAAGTAGGAGAAGAAGTAAATGAATTAATGGGTGATAGAGCCATGTTTGTTTTTTAGACATTTTTGTCATGCTGAATTTGTTTCAGAATCTTATATAAATAGTCTGATATACTGAATCAAGTTCAGTTTGAAAGCAATTATAGTAAAATCACTTTAGTTTTTGATAAATTAAAGTGATTTTTTTATACAAGCAAAACTTAAATATCTATTAATAAAGTCAAATAATTGAGCTTTTCTTTTTACAATTAATTATCTTTGCACGCGATTAATTATGTCTTTTCTGAATTTCAATTCTTATGAACAAAAATATATTTTCTGTCCTTTTTTCTACACGTTTAATGGCTTTCTTATTCATTGTATTTGCAACAGCAATGGCAGCCGGAACTTTTATTGAAGATGCTTACAATACTGACGTAGCTAGAAAAATAATCTACAACGCTTGGTGGTTTGAAGCTATTATGGTGTTTTTCGTAATTAATTTCTTTGGAAACATCAAAAGATACCAGTTATATCAAAAAGAAAAATGGGCTACTTTATTGTTGCACTTGTCATTCATCCTAATTTTATTAGGTGCTTTTGTAACAAGATATATCAGTTATGAAGGAATGATGCCTATCCGTGAAGGGGAAACAGAAAGTGTTTTCTATTCAGATAAAACCTATTTAACAGCATTGGTTGATGGTGAGTATCAAGGAGAAATGAGACGAAAAACTTTTTCAAAAGACGTTTTATTAACACCAATTAATTCATTGCTAGCCAATAATAATTTTTCTATTACTAATGAGTTTAATGGAATTCCTTTTGAAATTGAATATAAAGATTTTGTAATGAACTCAACGGAATCTTTTGAAGCTAATGAAAATGGACAATATTATATCAAATTAGTAGAATCAGGAGAAGGCACAAGACATGATCATTATTTGAGAGAAGGGGAAGTGCAAAATATTCATAATGTTCTTTTTGCCTTTAATAAATTTACGCAAGGAGCTATAAATATCACAAAAGTTGAAGACGCATACACCATTCAAGCTCCATTTGAAGGAAATTTTATGCGAATGGCTGATCAGTTTAAAGGAACAGTTTCTAAAGATACTGTGCAACCTTTGATGCTTCGTTCGTTGTATAATTTAGGAGGAAGTCAATTTGTATTGCCAGAACCAGCTATTAAAGGAAATTTAGTCAGCAAATCAAATGGAGATTTCAAAGACAAATCTTCTGATGATGCAGTAACGGTAATCATCAAATCTCAAGGAAAAGAAGAACAATTAACATTAGTTGGCTCAAGAGGTAAGCAAGGTGTTCCTCAAAATGTTAAAGTAGGAGATTTAGACTTTACCTTATTTTATGGAAGTAAATTATACGATTTGCCGTTTTCAATTAAGTTAGATGATTTTATTGCAGATAAATATCCGGGAACAGAAAAAAGTTATTCTGCTTACAAAAGTAAATTAGAAATTGCTGACAAACGCAAAAATGAGGTTTTCAAAGACAGTGTTTTTATGAATAATATTTTAGATTATGACGGTTATCGATTTTTTCAAGCAGGTTTTGATCCAGATGAAAAAGGAACAAATTTATCGGTTAGTCACGATTTTTGGGGAACTTGGATAACTTACATAGGCTATTTTCTATTGTACATAGGTTTGATGGCTATTTTGTTTGACAAAAACACTCGTTTTGCAGACATTAAAAGAAAGCTTGAAAAAGTAAAAGAAAAGAAACAAAGTTTGATGACTATTGCTTTGCTTTTATTCTCATTCATTGGTTTTTCGCAACATGACCACAGTGAACATAGTAATGCTCCTATGGAACAAAATACATCAAAAGCATTAGAGCTTATTAAGAAATACAATGTTTCTCAAGAGCAAGCCGATGCCTTTGGTAAAATAGTGATTCAAGATGCTAATGGTAGGATGAAACCTATTAATACTTTTTCATCAGAATTACTTCGCAAGGTTTCAAAAAGTGATACTTTTGAAGGTATGGATTCAGATCAAGTACTGCTTTCCATGACACAATTTCCTGAATATTGGTATCAAATTCCAATTATTTATTTAAAAAGAGGTAATGATAGTATTCGAAAAATTGCAGGAATAGAGAAAGATGCTAAATATGCCAAATTAATTGATTTTTTTGATGAAAAAGGAAACTACAAATTGGGAAAATATCTTGAAGAAGCCTATTCAGCTCCAATTCCAAATCAGTTTCAAAAAGATTTTAAAGACATTGATCAAAAATTAAATTTGTTGTCTAATGCTTTATCTGGACAAATTTTAAAAGTTTTCCCAGTACCTAATGATGTCAATAACAAATGGGTTTCTTATTTAGAAGCGAATAAACCTACTGGAACAGCTTTAGATACCATAAAAAATGTTTTACCTTATTATCTAAATGCAGTCAATAAATCTTCACAAAGTAAGGATTATACTTTGCCAAACAGTCTTTTAACAGGTTTAACCAAATATCAAAAGTTGTATGGTTCAAAAGTGATGCTTTCTGATGAAAAAATTGAATCAGAAGTCCTATATAACAAATATGATATATTCAAAAAGCTACACTATTGGTATATGTTAGCTGGAGTTTTGATGCTTATTTTTACTATTATTGGCATGTTCAATAGCAAGAAATGGGTTGTAAAAACGATTAATACATTTCATATTTTAATAGGATTGTTTTTTGGGTTACATACCATTGGACTAATTGTGCGTTGGTACATATCTGGTCATGCTCCATGGAGTGATGCTTATGAAAGTATGATTTATGTAGCTTGGGCAACCATGTTTTTTGGATTAGCCTTTGATAGAAAATCAAAATTAACAGTGGCATCAACTGCTTTTGTGGTTTCAATGATTTTAATGGTAGCTCACTGGAATTGGATGGATCCAACGATTGGAAATCTTCAACCGGTTTTAAATTCATATTGGTTAATGATTCACGTTGCAGTAATTGTTGCTAGTTATGGACCATTTACATTAGCGATGATGTTAGGTTTAGTTTCTTTATTCTTAATGATTTTTACAACAGAAAAGAACAAAGAACGAATGAAATTAAGCATTCAGGAAATCACTTATATCAATGAATTAGCTTTAACAGTTGGTTTAGTAATGTTAACTATTGGAAACTTTTTAGGAGGACAATGGGCAAATGAAAGTTGGGGAAGATATTGGGGTTGGGATCCAAAAGAAACTTGGGCATTAATTAGCATTATGGTTTATGCTTTTGTAATTCATGCTCGATTTGTACCAGCTTTAAGAGGTTTGTGGATGTATAATTTTATGAGTGTTTTAGCATTTGCTTCAATATTAATGACTTATTTTGGTGTAAACTTCCATTTAAGTGGATTGCATTCTTATGCTTCGGGTGAAAAACAAAACGTAACTTATTATTTATACATATTAATTGGTGTAATCATTATTGCCTTTTTTGCTCTACAGAAGTACAGAAAATTTTATAAAAAATAATTTTAGTTAGGAGTTGGCTCTTTATAAAAAGTTCTGTAAATCAATTTTATACACGCTATATTACCTAAAAAATAAAATGATTATTCTCATAGAATCATAATTTAAAGCAGTTAAAGTTAATAGTAATTTTATGTGATTTTACTCTAATTTTGTTTTAAGCTGTTGATATAATTAACATAAATTAGCTTAAAATAGTAGTAATATTACAAAACAATTTTTAACTTGCTAAAAAAGATTATTTTATGAATTATGTGATTATTACAACAATTTGTGCTTTATTATTATTGGCTTACGCTTTTACAGTTTCTTCTAATAAGACACAAATTCCATCAGTAATTTTATTAATTTTATTAGGTTGGGTAGTTAAACAAGGTACAGATATTTTAAATATTGAAATTCCAGATTTGAATCCTTTATTGCCTTTTTTTGGCACAGTTGGTTTAATATTAATTGTTTTGGAAGGTTCTCTCGAACTTCAATTCAATAAACATAAGCTTCCATTTATAGGAAAAACACTTGTAACAGCTATTGTGCCGTTGTTTGTTACGGCTTTTGTAATTGGTCACTTTTTTTATTATTTTTTAGATGCTGATTATAAGCAGGGCTTGATAAACGCGATACCTTTGTGTATTATCAGTAGTGCAATAGCCATTTCTAGTGTTGGTAACTTAGGTTCTTTTAATAAAGAATTTGCTATATATGAAAGCAGTTTGTCAGATATTATAGGTGTTCTATTTTTTAATTTTTTAGTATTAAATGAAGTAATTAATATAGAAACGATTGGTAGTTTTGGATTACAAATTCTAATCATGTTGGTTATTTCCTTTATTGCTACAGCCTTTTTAGCCTTTTTATTGAGTAGAATAGATCACCATGTAAAGTTTGCTCCTATTGTGCTTTTGATTATACTTATTTATGCTGTTTCAGAAATATATCATTTACCAGCACTTATTTTTATCATGCTCTTTGGTTTAATCATGGGTAATTTTGACGAATTAGAAAGATTTTCTTGGATTAAAAAATTGCGACCAAGAACACTAGACAAAGAAGTTCATAAGTTTAAAGAATTAACAGTTGAAGCCGCTTTTCTTGTGCGTTCACTTTTCTTCATTCTCTTTGGATATTTAATCAAAACAGAAGATGTTATAAATCCAAATACTTTTGAGTTAGCTTTAGGTATTGTAGGTCTTATTTATTTAGTAAGAGCCATACAATTAAAAGTATATAAAGTAAAACTAATGCCACTGCTTTTTGTTGCACCACGTGGTTTGATAACCATATTACTTTTCATTGGTATTCCCACAGCTATAAAAATTCCTTTGGTTAATAGAGCTTTAATCATACAAGTAATTGTTTTAACAGCCCTTATAATGATGTTTGGATTGATGTTTAACAAGAAGCCAATTGAAAAAGACGAAACAAAGAATGATGAAAAGGATTCTAACTTAAAATTAGATATTGATGTTCCTCTTTAAAACATAAAAAACCGTTACGAGAGTAACGGTTTTTTTATGACAATAAAGTCATCAAATCAAACTAAAAACGTAACTAATAATTTTTTAATTAATAAACATATTTATTTTCAGCAATTAATTTAGCTGCAATTTTTTCACGAAGACCAATTACATTTGGCATGTTTGTATATTTTGTGAATCGTTTTAAACCCATTAACATCATGCGTTGTTCATCTCCTTCAGCAAAAGAAACAATTCCTTCTTTTCCTTTTTGGTTAACAATATCAACGGCTTTGTACAAATAAAGTTGAGCCATAGCAATTTGTTCTTGTACTTTATCAGCACCTTCTTTCTTAGCTAGTTTTTCAACTCTTAAAACAGTGCTTTCTGCCATATAAATTTCGATTAGAATATCAGCAGCAGCCATTAATAATTGTTGGTGTGATTCTAATTCTGGTCCAAATTTTTGAACTGCTGCTCCAGAAACCATTAAGAAAACTTTTTTCAGTTTAGTAATCATTTCTTTTTCTTCAGCCATTAATTCTGAATAATCTGGAACATCAAACGAAGGAATTCCCATTAATTCTTCGGCAACAGCCATTGCTGGTCCCAATAAATCAACATGTCCTTTCATTGCTTTTTTAACTAACATTCCCACAGATAACATTCTGTTGATTTCATTAGTTCCTTCATAAATTCTAGAAATACGAGCGTCTCTCCAAGCACTTTCCATTGGTGCATCTTCTGAGAATCCCATTCCACCAAAAATTTGAATTCCTTCATCTGTACAAGCTTGAACATCTTCAGAAACGGCTACTTTTAGGATAGAACATTCGATGGCAAATTCTTCAACGCCTTTAAGTTCTGCTTCTTGATGTGAATTTCCTTCTTCAACTCTTAGATTGATTCGGGTTTCAATATCATGAGCAGCTCTGTAAGTTGCGCTTTCTCCTGCATAAGAATTAGTTGCCATTTCAGCAATTTTTGACTGTATCGCTCCAAAACTTGAAATTGGTACATTAAACTGCATTCTTTCATTGGCATATTGAACTGCTGTTGAAATGGTTCTACGTTGAGCTTCCAAACAAGCTGCGGCTAATTTTATACGTCCAACGTTTAAGGCATTCATGGCAATTTTAAATCCTTCACCACGAGCTGCTAACATATTTTCTACGGGTACTTTTGTTTCGTTAAAGAAAACTTGACGAGTAGAAGAGGAGCGAATCCCTAGTTTATGTTCTTCATCACCTAGAGAAATTCCGTTTGATGGATCATTTTCTACGATGAAACCCGTAATGTTTTTATCATCTTCTATACGAGCAAAGACAATAAAAACTTGACAAAAACCTGCATTTGAAATCCACATTTTTCCACCAGTAATGCTATAATATTTTCCATCTTCTGATAAAACGGCTTTCGTTTTTCCTGAATTGGCATCTGAACCTGCTCCCGGTTCTGTTAAACAATATGCACCAAACCATTCTCCTGAAGCTAATTTGGGCACGTATTTTTGTTTTTGTTCTTCTGTTCCATATAGTGTAATTGGCATGGTTCCAATTCCTGTATGTGCACCAAAAGCTGTTGAAAAAGAACCTGTTGCTCCTGAAATATAATCACAAACTAATACTGTATTGGTAAAACCCATTCCCATTCCGCCATAAGCTTCTGGGACTGCAATGCTTAGGTAACCTAAATCGCCAGCTTTTTTCATTACTTCTTCTGTGAGAGCGTAATCTTTCTTTTCAAAACGTTCTTTGTTTGGCCAAAGTTCTTTGTCTACGAATTCGATAACCGAATCACGCATCATTATTTGTTCTTCATTGAAATCTTCTGGTGTAAAAATGTCTTCACATTTTGTTTCTTTTACTAGGAATTGACCTCCTCTGATGATATCTGCCATTTTTTATTTTTTTAGAGAAAAGAAGAAAGAAGAAAGAAAAAAGATTAACCCAATTTATTGATAAAACCAGTAGTCATTTTTTGGAATTCAATAATCTTATTTTCTATTTCAATCGTTTTTTCTTGAGTTATATATTTATTTTGTAATGCTATTAATAATTGTGTTTGTAATTCAAAAGAAGAACCTAAACTAATATTCAAATAATGTTTGAAATGGGTGTTTTCTCTATTAGAGCCTTCTGCAATATTTGAAGGCATAGAAATAGCAGCTCTATTCATTTGACTAACTAAACCATAAACTTCATTTTTAGGAAAATCTAAACATAAATTATGAACATCTGAAGCAATTTCCATCGCTAAAGCCCAAATTTTAAGATTCTTAAAGTTATGCTTCATTAGTCTTTTTTCTTGCCTCTATCTTCTACTTTAAAAATTCGTAAACACCTGCTGTTCCTTGACCAGTTCCTACACACATAGTTACCATTCCGTATTTTGCATTGCCACGTTTGCGCATTTCGTCAAATAATTGAACTGATAATTTGGCTCCGGTACAACCTAATGGATGACCTAAAGCAATTGCTCCACCATTAACGTTTACGATATCTGGATTTAAACCTAATTCGCGGATAACAGCTAATGATTGTGAGGCAAACGCTTCGTTTAATTCAATTAAATCGATATCTGCTTGTTTTAAACCTGCTTGTTTTAAGGCTTTTGGAATAGCTTTCACAGGGCCAATTCCCATAATTCTTGGTTCTACACCAGCTGAAGCAAAGTTTACTAAACGTGCGATTGGTTCTAGGTTTAATTCTTTTACCATTTCTTCGCTCATAACTAATACGAATGCTGCACCGTCACTCATTTGTGAAGAGTTACCAGCGGTTACACTTCCATCGGCAGCAAATACAGGTTTTAATCCTGCTAAGGCTTCAATTGAAGTGCCTGCTCTTGGCCCTTCATCTTTTTTTACAACGTAAGAGCGTGTTTCTTTTTTACCATTTTCGTTAACGAAAGTTTCTTCCACAGTGATAGGAACAATTTGGGCATCAAATCTTCCTTCTGCTTGTGCTTTTAGAGCTTTCATGTGTGAATGGTATGCAAACTCATCTTGGTCTTCACGGGAAACTTTGAATTGATTGGCAACGGCTTCGGCTGTTAAACCCATTCCCCAATAGTAGTCTTCATGACCTTCTTTGGATACTTTGTAATCTGGTGTTGGTTTATAACCACCCATTGGAATATAACTCATACTTTCTGCACCACCTGCAATGATACAATCTGCCATTCCTGCTTGAATTTTAGCAGTTGCCATTCCGATGGTTTCAATTCCTGAGGCACAATATCTGTTTACTGTCACACCTGGAACGTCTTCTACTTTTAATCCCATTAAGGATATTAAGCGACCTACATTTAAACCTTGCTCTGCTTCAGGCATTGCATTACCTACCATGACATCATCTATACGGGTTTTATCGAAGTTTGGTAATTCGTTCATCATGTATTCAATGGTTTCAGCAGCCAATTCATCTGGTCTTTTAAAGCGAAAAACTCCTTTTGGTGCTTTTCCTACGGCTGTTCTGTATGCTTTTACTATGTATGCTGTTTTGCTCATCTTTTTTGTTATTTTGTATGTTGTAATTTGTATAATGTATATTGAATTATTTTGTTTCTATTGTACTTTGTAATTTGATAATCATATTTTGAATATGTTGTATTTCAGATTCTAAAAATTTAAAATCACTTTCTATAATATAACCTAAATTTTTGCAGATAATTAGTTGCGTTTCAAATTCAAAAGCTGAACCCAATGAAATTCCAAGAAAATTACTAAAATCTTTTTTAGTTTTTCTCCCGCAACCTTCTGCAATATTTGAAGGTATTGAAATAGCACATCTTCTTATTTGAGAAGTTAATCCATAAATTTCTTCCTTAGGAAAAGATTGAGTTTTTAAATAAGTATCTGTTACTAGTTCAATTGCTTTCTGCCAAACTTTCAATTCTTTAAAGTAATTCATGTCTAGTTATTTACATTATACAATTTACAAAATACATTATACGATTAGTTTCTCAACGGTTTCCCTTTAGTTAACATGTGTTGAATTCTTTCTAATGTTTTTCTTTCTCCTGTTAGTGATAAGAAGGCTTCTCTTTCTAAATCTAATAGGTATTGTTCTGTTACTAATGTTGGTTCCGATAAATCACCTCCAGCCATTACATAGGCTAATTTGTTTGCGATTTTCTTGTCGTGTTCAGAAATGTATTTTCCAGCTTCCATACTGTCTGTTCCTACTAAGAACATTCCTAAAGCTTGTTTTCCTAAAACTTTGATGTCTTTTCTTTTTGGAGCTTGTGTGTAGCCTTGTTCTGCCATTTGCATCGCAACTTGTTTTGCTGTTGCAATTTGACGGTCTTTGTTTACCACAACAATATCTCTTCCTTTTTGCAAAACTCCTGTATCAAAGCCTTCGTAAGCAGATGTAGCTACTTTTGCCATTCCTACAGTTAGGAAATATTCTTGTAAAACGTTTAATTCTACATCGTTTTTACGGAATAAATCTGAGGCTCTCAAAGCCATCTCTTTAGAACCACCACCACCAGGAATTACTCCAACTCCAAATTCTACTAATCCAATGTAGGTTTCAGCAGCAGCAACAGCTTTGTCAGCGTGCATAGTTAACTCACAACCACCTCCAAGAGTCATTCCGTGAGGTGCAGCGATAACTGGAATTGCTGAATAACGACAACGCATCATGGTGTCTTGGAACATTTTGATGGCCATGTTTAATTCATCATATTCTTGTTCAACTGCCATCATAAAAATCATACCTATATTAGCCCCAACAGAGAAGTTAGCTCCTTGATTTCCAATCACTAGACCATTATAATCTTTTTCGGCAATATCTATTGCTTTGTTGATTCCTTGTAATACACCAGCACCAATTGAATTCATTTTTGACGTAAATTCTAAATTGATGATTCCATCACCTAAATCGGTAATAATAGAATCACTGTTGTACCATATTTTTTTGCTTTCGCGAATGTTATTTAAGATGATGAAGGCATCTTGACCTGGAATTTTTTCTATTTTTTTGTTGGTGATAGAGTAGAAGTGTGTTGCTCCATCTTTAACAGAATAGAATGAAGTATTTCCAGAAGCTAACATATCGGTTACCCATGAAGCGGGTTGATATCCTTCGTCTTTCATCAATTCGATTCCTTTTGCTACTCCAATGGCATCCCAAATTTCGAAAGGACCATTTTCCCAACCAAATCCTGCTTTCATGGCATCATCTATTTTGTATAAAGCATCAGTGATTTCAGGAATTCTATTGGAACAATATTGGAACATTGAAGCGAAATTTTTTCTATAAAAATCGCCTGCTTTATCTTTTCCAATAACTAAAACTTTGAATCTATCGATTGGTTTATCAATAGTTTTGGTTAATTCTAAAGTAGCGAATGAAGCTTTTTTATTGGCTCTGTATTCTAAAGTATCTAAATCCAAAGTTAGAATATCTTTCCCTTCTTTTTTGTAGAAGCCTTGTCCTGTTTTGCTTCCTAACCATTTATTTTCCATCATTTTGTTGACAAATTCTGGAAGTTTGAATAATTCATGGGCTTCGTCGTTTGGACAATTTTCATAAATTCCGTTGGCTACATGAACTAAAGTATCTAAACCAACTACATCAACGGTTCTAAAAGTAGCTGATTTTGGACGACCAATAACTGGTCCAGTTAGTTTATCAACTTCTTCAACGGTTAATCCCATTTCTTTTACTTGGTGAAATAAGCTTTGAATACCGAAGATTCCTATTCTGTTTCCAATAAAAGCAGGTGTGTCTTTAGCAACAACTGAAGTTTTTCCTAAGAATTTTTCTCCATAACTATTTAAGAAATCTAATACTTCATCAGATGTTTTTGGACCTGGAATAATTTCAAACAGTTTTAAGTAACGCGCTGGATTGAAAAAGTGTGTTCCACAGAAATGTTGCTGGAAATCATCGCTTCTACCTTCGCTCATAAATTGAATAGGAATACCAGAAGTATTTGAGGTTACTAATGTTCCTGGTTTTCTGTATTTGTCGACTTGTTCAAAAACTATTTTTTTGATGTCTAATCGTTCTACTACAACTTCTATAATCCAATCTGCTGTTGCAATTTTCGACATATCATCGGTTGTGTTTCCTGTGGTAATTCGGTTTGCAAAACTTGGATGATAAATAGGTGAAGGTTTAGATTTTAAAGCGTTAGCTAAATGATCGTTTACCAATCGGTTTCTAACTGCTTTGCTTTCTAAAGTCAATCCTTTTTTTTGTTCTGCTTCGGTTAGTTCGTTTGGTATGATGTCTAATAATAAGACTTCTACACCAATATTAGCAAAATGGCATGCAATACCACTTCCCATAATTCCGGAACCTATAACAGCAACTTTTTTAATATTTCGTTTCATAAGTATATTTATTTTTTCAATGATAATGTTTGTTTCCACGATAAGAATCTTTCTGAATGTTTGAGAAAACTTATCTTGATTATTTCATTGTTGAAAATTTATTTAAGGTGTAATTCTTTGTCTAAAAATATTTTTTTATCAGCTATTAATTCATTGATAACTTCAGCCACTTCCATAAAATGAAGTAACTTTTCTTCTGAAACTGCATTTTTGATGGTTTCGTTAAATTTGACAACGGTTGACTTGGATAGTTCTCTTTTGTCTTGACCTAATGCTGTGAGTTCAATTATCACACCTCTTCCGTCATCTGGATTTTTTTTGCGAACAATTAATCCTTTTTCTTCCATTGATTTAAGTGTTCTGGTAAGGCTTGTTGCTTCCATTCCCATTTTTGGACCTAGTGCGGTTGATGGTGTTCCTTTTTCTTTATCAATACTTAAAAGAACAAAACCAGTGGCCATTGTCGCTTCGTATTTTGAGGCTTCTTCGTTATACATTCTTGCTACTGCTTGCCAAGTTGCTCTAAGAACATAATCTATTGTCTTATCTTTCATATATAATTTTATGATAAACCAAAGATAAAAAAAAATACTATGCACGCATAGTATTTTTTAAATTATTTGATTAATTAATTGTTAAATTATTTATTATCGTATATTTTTGAATATAAATCGGTGTAAATTTCTTTAATAATTTTACGTTTTAATTTCATGGTTGGGGTTAAATGCCCACTTTCAATACCCCATACATCTGGAGTAAGTTCGAAACGTTTAATTTTTTCCCAACTACCAAAATGTTCATTGGCTGTATCAACTTCCTCTTGAATTCTGGCAATGACATCTTTGTTATTGGCTATATCTGCATTGCTTGAACCAACAGCAATTTTTTTACGACTAGCCCAATCTTTTATAAATTCAAAATTGGGTTGTATAAATGCTGCTGGCATTTTTTCACCATCACCAATAACCATAATTTGTTCTATGAAGCGTGATTGCTTGAATGCGTTTTCTAAAATTTGTGGAGCGATATATTTTCCACCAGAGGTTTTGAACATTTCTTTTTTACGATCGGTGATTTTCAAGAAGCCATCAGTATCAATTTCACCTATATCTCCTGTGTGGAAGTATCCATCATCTGTTAGTACTTCTTTTGTTTTTTCTTCGTCTTTATAGTATCCAATCATTATGTTTGAACCTTTGCAAAGAATTTCACCGTCTTCTGCAATTTTTACTTCAACACCATCTAAAACTTTACCTACAGTTCCTATTCTGAAACCGCCATTTCTCATATCATTTACTGAAATAACAGGAGAAGTTTCTGTTAATCCATAACCTTCCATAACTGGAATATTTGCAGCACAGAATACTTTTGATAAACGTGTTTGTAGGGCAGCACTTCCACAAACTAATAATTCTAATTCGCCTCCAAGACCTTCTTGCCATTTGGAGAAAATCAGTTTGCGGGCAATTTTTAATTTAAATTCGTACCAAGCACCATTTTCACCATAAGGTTTATAATCCATTCCTAAGTCTAATGCCCAGAAAAATAATTTCTTTTTAATACCTGTAAGGTCAGCTCCTTTTGCAAAAATTTTGTCGTAAACTTTTTCTAACAATCTAGGAACCACAGACATTACATGAGGTTTTACTTCTTTTAAATTATCAGAAATTTTTTCGATACTTTCAGCAAAATAGATGGAGATACCATAATATTGGTATAAGTATGTCAACATTCTTTCAAAAATGTGACATATTGGTAAAAAACTCAATGCTCTTGTGTCTCCTGCTCTTAAAGGCACTCTTGGTGCGCTCATTAAAACATCTGAAACTATATTTTGGTGGGTTAGCATTACCCCTTTAGGTCTTCCTGTAGTTCCAGAAGTATATATAATTGTAGCTAAATCTGTTGTTACAATTGCATCTTTTCTGGCTTCAACTTGTTCTTGATTGTCTTTATTTTCACCTAATTCAAGGACTTCTTTCCAGCTTTTACAACCTTCAATGTCATTGAATGAAAAAACTTCTTTTAGTTTAGGTACGTTTTTGTGAATGGCTTTCACTTTTTCATAAACTTCTGTATCTGACACAAAACAATAAATAGATTCTGAATGATTTAAGATGTATTCATAATCTTCAGCAGAAATTGTTGGATAAATAGGTACATTTTGAGCACCAGTTTGTAGGGTTCCAATATCACAAATATGCCATTCAGTTCTGTTTGAAGAAGAAATTATTGCAATTTTATCGTTAGTATTTATACCTAATCGCAATAGACCTCTAGAAAAGGCATTTGCTTTGTTTAAGTATTCTTCTGTGGAGGTTTTTATCCAATCGTTACCATATTTTGTTACAAGTGAATCGGATAAATTATATGTTTTTAATTGGTGATAAGGAAAGTCAAACAATCTAGTTATTGTATTCATATTTTCTCATTATTTATGGAATGCAAATTAACAAAATTTAATTAATTAACCAATTTTTTAAGAATTTGATAACTAAAAAGTTATATTTTATTGATTGTAAGAATATTATGCGCGCATAATAAAATAAAAATCCCATTTAAATTTAGTTTTTTGCTATTTAAATGGGATTTATTTAGTTAATTATTTTCAATCCAATCTCTTGCATTGACAAAAGCTTCTAACCAAGGAGAAACTTTATCAGTTCTATCTTTTGGATAATGTGCCCAGTTCCATGGGAATGTTGATCTTTCTATATGTGGCATCATCACCAAGTGTCTTCCAGTAGTATCGCACATCATGGCTGTATTGAAATCAGAACCATTTGGATTAGCTGGATAACCTTCATAGGCATATTTGGCTACAATATTGTATTTTTCTTCCCCATAAGGTAGGTTGAATTTTCCTTCTCCATGTGAAATCCATACTCCTAGAGTGCTTCCTGCTAACGTTTTTAGCATTATAGAATTGTTTTCTTGAATAGTAACAGAAGTGAAACCGCTTTCATGCTTGTGAGAATCATTGTGTTTCATTTTACCATGTACTTCATGTTCTGGATTGATGACTTCTAATTCCATGAACAATTGGCAACCGTTACAAATTCCAACAGAAAGTGTGTCTTTTCTTTTGAAGAAGTTTTTCAGTGCTGTATTAGCTTTTTCGTTGTATAAAAACGCTCCAGCCCAACCTTTTGCGCTTCCTAGTACATCAGAATTTGAAAATCCTCCAACTGCTCCTATAAATTGCACATCTTCTAAGTTTTCTCTGCCTGAAATTAAATCTGTCATGTGAATATCTTTCACATCAAATCCAGCTAAATACATTGCATTTGCCATTTCTCTTTCGGAATTACTTCCTTTTTCACGAATGATGGCTGCTTTTGGTTTTGGTTTTGTGGCATCAATTTCAGGTTTATTTCCTGTAAATTGTGAGGGAAATTTATAATTTAAAGCTTGTTTGTCAAAATTTGTATATCGTTCTTCAGCTTTATTGTTGGCTGTCTGTTTTTGGTCTAACAAGTATGAAGTTTCAAACCAAAGTTTTCTATAATTTTCAATATTTAAACTCCAATTGCCGAAATCTAAACCGTTAGAATTTGTTACACTTCCTAATTTAAAAATTTCTAAACCTTCAAATGCTTTTTCAAATGTTACATCATCTTTGGCTTGAAGCACTAAACCAATATTTTCAGCAAAAAGTATTTTAATTAAATCTTTTTCAGCAAATGCATCGAAAGAAATTTTTGCACCTAAATTGGTGTCGGCAAAACACATTTCTAATAAGGTTGTGATTAGACCACCGCTTCCGATATCATGTCCAGCAACTATTTGATTGTTTTTAATTAATTCTTGAACAGTGTTAAATGCTTTTTTGAAAAAGTTGGAATCTTTAATAGTTGGAACGTTATTTCCAATCTTATTTAAACTTTGTGCAAACGAACTTCCTCCTAGTTTGAAGTCGTCTTGTGATAAATTAATATAGTAAATGGAACCGCTGTTTTTTTGAAGAACGGGTTCAACTACTTTAGTAATATCATTGCAATTTCCTGCTGCGGAAATAATCACTGTTCCAGGTGCAATTACTTCTTCATTAGAATATTTTTGCTTCATGGAAAGGGAATCTTTTCCTGTTGGAATATTGATACCTAATTCAATAGCAAAATCTGAACATGCTTGAACGGCTTCATATAAACGAGCATCTTCTCCTTCATTTTTACATGCCCACATCCAATTGGCAGAAAGTGAAACGGATTTTAAATTTTCTTTTAAAGGAGCAAAAACAATATTTGATAAAGCTTCAGCAATTGCTGTTCTACTTCCTGCGGCTGGATTTACTAATGCAGCAATAGGTGAGTGCCCAATCGATGTTGCAATACCTTCTTTTCCGTTATAATCTAGAGCCATTACACCGACATTATTCAGTGGTAATTGTAAAGGCCCAACACATTGTTGTTTGGCTACTTTTCCACCCACACAACGGTCAACTTTGTTCGTAAGCCAATCTTTACATGCAACGGCTTCTAATTGTAAAACGTCTTTTAAATAGGTTTCTAAATTTGCTTGAGAATAATCTAATTCTGAATATTTTCTTTCTACAGTTGCATCTGTCATAATGGTTTTTGGAGAACTTCCGAAGAAGTCTTCTAAAGCATAATCCATAGGTTTTGCACCAGTTGACTTTGATTCAAAAGTGAAACGGTGGTCGTTTGTAACATCTCCAACTTGATACATTGGAGAACGTTCTCTATCTGCAATTCGTTGTAAAATATCAATATCTTTTTGACCAATAACTAATCCCATTCTTTCTTGAGATTCGTTACCAATGATTTCTTTAGCCGAAAGCGTTGGATCACCAACAGGTAATTTGTCTAAATCAATTAAACCTCCTGTGTCTTCTACTAATTCTGATAAACAGTTTAAATGTCCACCAGCTCCATGATCGTGAATAGAAACGATAGGATTTTCAACACTTTCAACTAAACCACGAATAGCATTTGCTGCACGTTTTTGCATTTCTGGATTAGAACGTTGGATGGCATTTAATTCAATTCCTGAACTAAATTCTCCTGTATCTGCTGAAGAAACGGCTGCTCCACCCATTCCGATTCTATAGTTTTCTCCACCTAGAATTACAATTTTATCACCTTCACTTGGTTTTTTCTTTATGGCTTGATCTAATTTTCCATAGCCAATTCCACCAGCTTGCATGATTACTTTATCGTAACCTAGTTTGCGGGAGTCAACTCCGACAGAGTTTAAAACTCTGTCGGAGTTGTTGTTTTCTTGATGTTCAAAAGTTAATAATGAACCTGTAATTAAGGGTTGTCCGAATTTATTTCCAAAATCGGAAGCACCATTTGAAGCTTTGATTAAGATATCAATTGGAGTTTGGTATAACCATTTTCTTTCTTGAAAACCTAATTTATTTTCTTTTAAACGAGAATAAGAAGTCATGTAAACCGCTGTTCCTGCTAATGGTAATGAACCTTGTCCTCCTGCTAATCTATCTCTAATTTCCCCGCCAGAACCTGTTGCAGCTCCATTGAAAGGTTCAACGGTTGTAGGGAAATTATGTGTTTCTGCTTTCAAAGAAATTACAGAATCAAATTCTTTTTCTGTGTAGAAATCGGCTTTATCAGCACTTTTTGGAGCGAACTGTGTTACTTTTGGTCCTTTTAAAAAGGCTACATTATCTTTATATGCTGAAACAATATCATTCGGATTTTCAGCTGAAGTTTTTTTGATTAATTTGAATAATGAGGTTTCTTTTTCAACGCCGTCAATTACAAATGTTCCGTTAAAAATTTTGTGGCGACAATGTTCTGAATTGGCTTGAGAAAAAGCAAATATTTCAGAATCAGTTAATTTTCTATTGATTTTTGAAGACACTTGGTGAAGATAATCTACTTCTTCATCACTTAAAGCTAAACCTTCTTTTTTGTTGTAAGAAGCGATGTCTTCAATTTCTAAAATAGGTTCTGGTTGAATATTTATGGTAAAAATTTCTTGATTTAGTTCATTGTACTTTTGTGAAAGCATTGGATCATAATCTTTGAAATCTGTAGTGACTTTATGAAATTCTTCTATTCTGATGATTCCTAAAATGCCCATATTTTGAGTAATTTCAACAGCATTGGTACTCCAAGGTGTTATCATGGTTGCACGTGGTCCAACAAAAAAATCCGCAAGAACGGATTTTTCAATTTTATGTGCGTTGCCAAATAACCAATTTAATTTTGAGATAGTAGCTGCTGAAAGTTCGTTTTGCGCTTGTACAGCAAAAACAGTAGCGGTTTCGTTTCCGAAAAAGTGAATCATTGTGTTGTGTTGTTGTTAGGGATAAGGATAAATTTATCCGTACGTTGTAAGTGCAAATTTAGGTTAAAAAGTTAAAAGTTCAAAGTATAAATTATAAACAAAAAAAGCTGCTCTATGAGGAACAGCTTTTTAATGTTTTTGAATCAATTTTATTTTCTTCTTTTAGAAAGAATTTCCATGTTTTTAAACTCTTTACCTTTAGCATCAATATCAAACATCTCCATTTTTTGTGTGTTTTCGTCAATATATGTGATGATTTCTTTGATTTTTTTCTCTTTTCCTGTTACAGGGTCAACCATAGCTCCTTTGAAGGTAATTGATTTAGAAGCTTCGTCATATTGTCCTCTAGAGACTAGCATTCCTGTGCCCATATTATCAATCCAAGTTGCTATATATTCTTTGGATGCATTGTCATAAGCAGTTGTGCCACGACCTTCAAAAGGCATTCCCCACATATCTCCTTTAAAAACGCCTTCTTGATATTTTCCATCAAGAATCATTTTATAGGTTGCTACAGATGTTGCTTTTTGTGGCTCTGGACTTTCTGGCATCCAAAATGTCATTTCTGCATCCCAAGTTCCAGTGTCTTTTGCAAGCATTTCATGTGCTTTAGATGGAGTTGCATAATCAGCCCAAGCTTTTGCTACAGTTGCAGAATCAGGAGCTGCTTCTACAGTTTCTTCAACTTTTACTTCAGTTTCAGGAGTTGGAGTTGTTTCGGTTTTTTCTTCTTCTTTTTTACAAGATGTAAAACCAATCGAAATTGCCAATAATGGTAAAATAATTTTTTTCATGATTAATAATTTTAGTAGTTTGTTAATCAAAGATAATAAAATTATAGGCACCTATATCATAACCAGAAACAATATTTCTTGGTTTGTTTAAAATGTCAAATGTTCCAATTGAAAAATTAGAATTAGCTGTTCCTTTAGCAACTGATTCTGAACCAATGATTAATTGGTTGTCCGTTGGGTTTTTAAAATCAGGTTTGTTTTGTGTTGAATTTGAGGCTCTTATACAGTTTAAAAATTTTGCAGGATCATTAAAATTATATAACGGATTGTTTGCAAATTGGTTATTGGTATCAATAAATTTTATCAAACAATGATTAAAATTGTAATTAAATACGCTTCCTAATTCTTTCAAAGAAATACCTAAATTAGAACTTCCATAGATGATACAATTCTTAAAATCTGCTTTTAATAATGAAGTAGGTATGTTGTTAATAGGATCATCACTCAAAGCAACACAAGTTTGATTTGGTGCTGGCCAATAATTGGCAAAGGTACAATGGGTAAATTCATAGCTTCCTCCAAAACTTCCTTTGAATGAGGCTTCACCACAATTATTAATAACTACATTTTTTCCGTCAACAAAACCAGTTGTGGCATACAAACCTATGTTTGAACAATTGTATATTTGAACATTGTTTAAAGTAGTATTTACCGAATTTGTGCCATCATTTCCATTTACGTATAAACCAATAACGGCATTTTTAATAGTCAAATTGTTTAACACATTAGAGTGACTTCCATTGGTTAACCAAATTGTTCCCCATTGTCCAGGAACTTCTGAAAAATCGGGTTCCAACCGATCTCCTTCAAAAATTACTTCATTTTCTAAATCGTCAGTATCAGAAGGTTCTCCATTAACAACTAGTGAGGCATTATTAGCAACAATTATTCCTGAATCTGCATGAAAATGAATTCTTGCACCTGCTTCAACCGTTAAAGTTTCTGTAGGTGGCACAACAGCATAACCATAAATTACATAAGGTTTACTATTATTCCAAATCAGTTCATTGCCATTTACAGGGTCATTTTCATTTAAAATACTAGCTCTAATAGGGATTGGGTTTTCATTATCGCCTAAATTTATCTCTTCATAATCAAATCCGCCATTTCCATTTGGAGTTCGACTTGGATAAATAAAATAAGCATCTTGAATTAAGGTTACTAATTCCACTTTTTGAAAATTAGTTCCTGTTCCAAATTCAATAAAATCGGTATATAAAAAATCGGTTGGATTTACATTGGCAACATCTTCAGTAACTTCTATAAAAACAAACATACTGTCTTTGGCAAGCATTTCTATGTTTGAAAATTCTTTGCCAGGCATACCATCAACCATTAAACGGTATTTTGAATTTTGTCCTTTGTTTAATCGAATACTTGGAATAGAGATGTTTTTATCACTTTTATTGTAAACTTTTAAGGTGTATGTACTTGAACCAATATTGGTAAAAACAGTATCTAAATAAACGGTGTCTTTTGAGAATTCTAAGCCACCAGAACTAGTTTCAAAATCAAAATCGTTCCTGCATGAAGTTAATGAAGCTACAAATACAACCAAAAGTAATCCTATATATTGACGCATAAATACTATGAATTTTCGTAAAAGTAATTATTAATTTGAAAACGCTAAATATTCAAACGAAAAAAAATCGTTTTTAGTCTCAATTAACATTCTATTATCAAAAGTTATTAGATAAAAGATTTAAAAATTGAGTAATTTTGTATGAAAATAATAAACAATGTTTGATAAAGATAAAATGCTTCAATTGTGTAACGAATGGTCTAAAAACACATTGATGGAAACCCTAGAGATTGAATATATTGATGCAGGTGAAGATTTTTTGACGGCTAAAATGCCCGTAAATCCTAGAGTTCATCAGCCAATGGGACTTTTACATGGTGGTGCTAGTGTGGCTTTAGCGGAAAGCGTTGGTAGTGCTGCTTCCATTATGTTTGTAAACCCTGAAAAATCAGAAGTTAGAGGAATTGAGATTTCGGCTAATCATTTGAAAGCTAAACGTGATGGGATGGTGTATTGCACAGCAAAAATCGTTCACAAGGGAAGAAGTATCCATTTGTGGGAAATAAAAATCACCGATGAAAATAATAATTTGGTTTGTTTGTGTAAGTTGACTAACATGATTTTACCTAGAAAAGAACGCTAAAATGGAAATTCTTGAAAAAGCAGCAACTTATTTTCAATTGAATTTGCCTTTTGTTTTATTTACAAAGCCTAATAAAAATCAACTAAATGCTTATTTTCAGCATGATGATGAATTGCATCAATTTGAAAATCAAGAAGGGTTTGTGTTTGTTTCTTTTGATGGTAAAAATAAAGTTGTTTTGCCTAAAGCAAAATCAGATTATTTTAGTCAAGAAATAAATTTTCAATTGAATTTTGATTCTAAATCAATTGATATTCAGACTTCAAAAGAAGAAGAAAATAAATTTAAAGAATTAGTAAATACTGCTGTTGAAATTATAAAGTCAGGTAAGTTTAAAAAGTTAGTTGTTTCAAGGAAAATAGATTTTTCTTCTCCAATATATGTTTTTCAAACCTATCAAAATTTATTAAAAACTTATCCTTCAGCATTTCGTTATTTGTTTTTCCATCCAAGAGTAGGAATGTGGATTGGTGCAACACCAGAACAATTAGTTAAAGTAGAAGAAAATCAGTTTGAAACAGTTGCTTTGGCAGGAACACAATTATTTTCTGAAAATGTTCATTGGGAAGCAAAAGAAATTCAAGAACAACAATTTGTCACTGATTACATCGTTGAAAACTGTAAGCAAATAGCAACCTATATTAACATATCAGAACCATTTACAGTTCAAGCTGGAAAATTGGCGCACATCAAAACAATAATTTCTGGGAAAATTGAAAATGACAAATTGTATGAATTAGTTTCAAAATTACATCCAACTCCAGCCGTTTGTGGTTTACCCAAAGAAAGTGCCAAAGAATTTATTTTGAAGAATGAAAGTTATGATAGAAAATTCTACACCGGTTTTTTGGGTGAATGGAATGTAGAAAATAGAACCAATTTATTTGTTAACTTGCGTTGCATGGAAATTGGAGAGATTAATTCAATTTATGTGGGTTGTGGTGTAACAAAAGATAGTGAACCTGAAAAAGAGTTTACAGAAACACAAAATAAAGCAGAAACGATTAAGAATATTATAATTACAAAATGATAAAGTTAGATATTTTAGCCTTTGGAGCACATCCTGATGATGTGGAATTAGGAGCAGCAGGAACTATCGCTAAAGAAGTGTCTTTAGGTAAAAAAGTCGGAATTATTGACTTAACTAGAGGTGAATTAGGTTCAAGAGGTTCTGCTGAAATTAGAGATGAAGAAGCTAAAAAAGGTGGAGAAATTTTAGGTGTTTCAATTCGAGAGAATTTAAGATTTAGAGATGGTTTTTTTATAAATGATGAAGCTCATCAGATGGAAATTATTAAGATTATTCGAAAATACAAACCAGAAATTGTATTATGTAATGCTATTGAGGATCGACATATAGACCATGCAAAAGGAAGTAAATTGGTTAGTGATGCTTGTTTTTTATCGGGTTTAATAAGAATAGAAACTACTTTAGAAGGTAAAAAGCAAGAACATTGGCGACCAAAACAGGTATATCATTATATCCAATGGAAAAATATTGAGCCTGATTTTGTTGTAGATATTACAGATTTTATGGATAAAAAACGAGATGCTGTCATGGCTTATAGCTCACAGTTTTATGATCCAAATTCTAAAGAACCTGTTACGCCTATTGCTTCTAAAAACTTTTTAGATTCAATAAATTATCGTGCTCAAGATTTAGGAAGGTTAGTAGGAGTGGAATTTGCCGAAGGATTCACTGCTGAAAGGTATTTGGCAATCAATAGTTTAAATGATTTGAAGTAAATTTCTCTTTTTTTTATTTGTAGAATAGAAAAACAGTAGTATATTTGCACTCGTTAAACAACAAATGGTGATTGTAGCTCAGTTGGTTAGAGCATCGGTTTGTGGTACCGAGGGTCGTGGGTTCGAGCCCCATCATTCACCCCAAAAAAAAGCTCCAATTATTTGGAGCTTTTTTTATTTCTTTTATTCACCATTTTTGTCGGCTACTATTCTTTTATCTCGGTTGGCAATTTCCCAAGCATCTGCAAAAGCTAATTGGGCTCTTTTTGTCATCAACTCGTAATTAATTTTTTCAGCAGTATCAGTTGGTTTGTGATAATCGGCATGAACTCCGTTGAAAAAGAAAATCGCAGGAACTCCATTTTTAGCAAAATTATAATGGTCTGAACGGAAATAAATTCTTTCTGGATCATTTCTGTCATTGTATTTGTAGTCTAAATTTAGACCTACATATTTTGTATTCATTTCTTCGTTAATCTGATGTAACTCGGTACTTAATCGGTCAGAACCAATAACATAAATATAATTTGGATTTTCTTCGTGAGCTGGATCAACACGTCCAATCATATCAATATTAATATCAACAACAGTATTTTTTAGGGGAAATAATGGATTTTCTGAATAATATCTAGAACCATGTAATCCTTTTTCTTCAGCTGTTACATGAAGAAATAAAATAGAACGCTTTGGTCCGTGTCCTTCTTTTTTGGCTTTTGCAAAAGCTTGTGCCATTTCTAACAAAGCAACTGTACCTGAACCATCATCATCTGCACCATTATAAATTTCATCATTTTTTGTGCCAACATGATCATAATGTGCTGAGATAACTACAATTTCATCCGGAAAATCGCTACCTGAAATGAAAGCCCAGATGTTCTCAGAATCAGCACCTTTGTTTCCAAATTGTTTTGTCATAAATGCTGCAGGAACTTTTTGATAATAACTACTAGCGCCTTTTGGATAGTTTATACCCAAACTTTTGTAATAATTAATAAGATATTCACCTGCTTTCTTTTGACCTTCAGAACCTGTATCTCTTCCAGCCATTTCATCACCAGCTACGATGTATAGGTGTTTTTTTAAATCTTCTTTATCAATCTGATTGATATATGTAGCAACATTTACAGTCTCTTTAGACAAAGAAGAACTTGAGGCGCAACCATATAAAACTAATCCAATAATGCTATAAGCTATTATTTTTTTCATACAATATAAATTAAGTGACATAATAGAATTCAAAAATATACTTTTTATTTTAAAAACTATCATTTAATTATATTAGTATAAAATAGGATTAAAAAGTTTCATTTTTATAAGATTAAAATTAAAAGTTTATTTTTGCAAAAAAGAAAGTACTATGTTCAAATTAAAACTTCCTACAGACCCAAGATGGGCTAGAATTGCAGAATCTAATATAGAAGAGGTATTGTCTGATCATGCTTGGTGCGAACAAAAAGCGGTGACAAATTGTATTACACTTATTACAATGTTGCCAGAACATACACATATAATTACAGAGTTAATTAAAATTGCTCAGGAAGAAATGGAGCATTTTGAACAGGTTCATGAATTAATTAAGGCAAACGGTTGGGTTTTGGGTAGAGAACGTAAAGACCATTATGTGAATGAATTATATAAATTCATGCAAAAAGGAGGTAGTAGGCAAATGCATTTAGTTGAGCGTTTATTATTTTCTGCAATGATTGAAGCTAGAAGTTGTGAACGTTTTAAAGTACTATCGGATACAATTGAAGATCAAGAAATGGCTAAATTTTATAGAGATTTGATGATTAGTGAAGCCAATCATTATACTGTTTTTCTAGGTTTTGCCAATGAAATAGGGGAAGGCTTAGACGTTAAAAAGCGTTGGGAAGAATGGCTAGCTTATGAAGCTGAAATTATCAAAAGTTATGGGAATTCAGAAGCTATTCATGGCTAATTATTAGTTTGAATTTTGAATTTTCTTATTAGAATTTTTCTCTTCAATCCATTTACTCATATACATAGTGCTTTTTAAGGTGTGATGATTTAAAATTTGTCCGATAAAATTTTGAGTTCGATGCTTTTCTATGGATAAAAGTAGCAATTCAAGTCTTTGAATAAATTTATTTTCAAAATCTCTTTTATTAAAACAAGAATTGATGATTTTTGCACCGTTGTTTTGTGAAGTATCCCATAGTTGTTTCTTGGAATAAAGTGTAACAGCCATTTCCGCAAAGCCAGTTGGGTCATCTTTGATGAAACCATTCCAATTCATAGAGTTGTGCATTCCTTCTGCTCCTATAGTTGTAGTAACATTAGGTGTTCCAAATAACATGGATTCTATGAGTTTGCCTTTTATTCCTGCACCATAGGGTAAAGGTGCTAATAAAACTTTATATTGTTTGAAAACTTCAGCACTTTCTGTAGCTCTGCCTTTTATGATAAATCCTTCTTTTTCATGGTGTAATTGTTTTGCTTTTTCAGGAAGATAAGCGCCATATATATGCAATTCAGCTTTTGGTAATTGTTTTTTGATTAATGGCCAAAAAGAATTTTTTAATTGTAAAACTGCATCCCAGTTAGGTTGATGATAAAAATTGCCTATGGAGAAAAAATGATTTCGTTCTTCGAATGTTGGATAATTTTTAAAAGTACGTTCATCAATTGCATCATAAATCATTGGAATGTAATGCAATAATTCAGCTGAAATCCCAAATTGGTTCAACAACAAATCATATTCAAAGGAAGAAATTATAAGTGTTAAATCGCATCTATAAATAGAAGCAATTTCGCGTTTGGCAACCTCGTTTTGTAAATGTTTAGTTTCGCAATTAATCTTTTTCTTGTAACATTGTAACCTAGCTTCTCTAAGAAAATGCAAATCTTCTGAATCTAATATTTTGATTGCATTGGGACAATTTGCAGTTACTCTCCATCCAAATTGTTCTTCCATCATGAATCTATCAAAGAGTACAATTGTGGGGTTCAAATCTCTTATAAATTCATCAAATGAAGCGCTATTTAATGTTATGGGAACTGAATCAATATCTATAGAATTAAGATCTATTGCATATTCAGAAAATGAAGCAGTGGATGAAAAAGTAATTTTATAGTTTAATGTTTTAAAAATAGCAATGAGTTGCATTATGCGTTGACCTGCTGCAGTTGAATTTGGTTCTGGCCAAACGGATCCAATTATTAAGATATTTTTCATAAACGATAACTTATCACAAAGGTATAAAATAAAAAGTTGATGTTTAAAAATATGATTTTTAATCAGATAAGATTTTAATGTGAAAATATTTTCAATTATATCAAAAAAAGGTTTGCAGAAATAAAAAATGATACTATATTTGCACTCGCAATACGGAAGTATGGCAAGTCTTATTGGAGGAATGGCAGAGCGGTCGAATGCGGCAGTCTTGAAAACTGTTGACTGTAACAGGTCCGGGGGTTCGAATCCCTCTTCCTCCGCTGAAAAAAATCCTAAACGGTATCAAAACCTCGAAAATCCTATGATTTTCGGGGTTTTTTGCTTTTACAGACTTACCAAATTATTCATTGAATTCCATCTCTAAAGGGGCGAAATCGAGACCCTAGAAAAAATCTAAAATCTAGGGTCTCGCTAAATCTCTTTATCCCTTGCAAACACTGGGCTTATTAACGTGTTCAATAGCTTGTTCACTCAGTAAACATCTTGTTTGGCTTGGATTAGGAATTTAACTTGAAGAATAATTAATCGGTCAGTAAAATGAAAGCGAAAGTAAACCTGCATTTTTATGCAAAATCCACAAAAGCTAATGCCAAAGGGCAATTTCCAATTTATGTTAGACTAACTGTAAATGGAAACAGATTAGAATTCAGCACAAAGAAATTTATTGATTCCAGTAGATGGTCGTCAGAATCTTCTAAAATGAAAGGCACTACAGAAGAAGCTCGTTCAATCAATAGTTATCTTGATTTAATGAAATCAAAAGTATTGGATATTCAAATGGAGCTTATTCATAAGAATGAAGATTTAAGTATTGAAAATTTTAAAGATAAGTTATTTGGTTCGGAAGAAAAACAGCGTATGCTCGTCCCTATCTTTCAAGACCATAATAATAAAATAAAAGAGTTGGTTGGTAAAGAATACGCTCACGGAACATTAGAACGTTATACAACCTCTTTAAAACATACTATTGAATTTTTGGAATGGAAATACAATGTATCAGATATAGAAATCATAAAGATAAATCATGCTTTTATTTCTGATTATGAATTTTATTTGAGAAGCGTTAGAAACTGTGCCAATAATACAGCAGTTAAGTACATTAAAAATTTCAGCAAAATAATCAAGATTTGTTTGGCTAATGATTGGCTAGAGAAAAATCCATTTGCAAATTATAAATCAAAAGTCAAAGAAGTTGAGCGGGTCTATTTAACTGAGGAAGAAATTCAAGATGTAATTGAAAAAGATTTTAAAAATGAAAGACTTTCACTTGTCCGTGATATATTCCTTTTTAGCTGTTTTACAGGTTTAGCATATATTGATGTCAAAAACTTGACAAAATCCCATATAAGCATCGGTATTGATGGCGAGAAGTGGATATTTACCCATAGACAGAAAACAGAAAGCGCATCTAAAATTCCAATCCTACCAGTAACCCAAATGATAATTGAGAAATATTCTGACCATCCACAATGCGTAAATGAAGATAAACTTTTACCAATTTTGAGTAATCAAAAAATGAATGCTTATTTAAAAGAAATTGCAGGAGTTTGTGAGATAGAAAAGGAATTAACTTTTCACATTGCCCGACATACTTTTGCAACGACTGTAACACTAACAAATGGAGTTCCAATTGAAAGTGTTAGTAAAATGCTTGGACATAAAAACCTGAGAACTACGCAACATTACGCTAAAGTATTGGATAGAAAAGTAAGTGATGATATGAAAATTCTAAAAGATAAATTTCTTTACGTCAGTAACAAAAGTGTAACAACTAAATCATCTTAGTGTTCTCAAATTTTATCAATGCCAAATTTTAGGAATACCATTTACTTCGATTTGAATTATAATATTTCTTCGTAACAAATCATTATGTGTGAAATAAATATAACTCATAGTGAGCCTCTCAGTAATATTAAATGAGCCTTATAACAAAGTAAATTCATTACTTAATACTTATCTTTGTTATAAGGTTTAATTTAAACATTAACATTCTATGGATGCAAAACAAAATGAAAACTTAAAAACAATAAGCTATTCTGGCATATTTTTGTCATGCTTTAATGAGCAAGCTGAAAAATGTGTAGAAGCTGCTCCCGAACACATATTGTCCTATCTATATTCAGGTCAGCAAATCATCGAAAATGGTAAAGAAAGAATCAATATCAAAGCAGGTGAATGTGTCTTTATCCGACGAAATCACCGTGCTGTTATGTATAAGAAGAGCAAGGGAAAAGATTCATACAAAGGAATTTCTCTTGTTTTTAATCGAGGTGTACTACGGGAGTTTTATAATAAAATGGATAAAGCCGAATTACCAAAAAAAAATGAGCTAACAGATAAAGGTATTTTCAAAATAAATCCCAGAGCAGACATTATCAGCTTGTTTCAATCCCTAACCCCTTATTTTGATGAAAATGTAAAACCTACAGAGGCAATAGTAAACCTAAAGCTTTTGGAAGGTATTTACGCTATATTAAATAACTCCGAGATTTTTTTTCCCATACTTTTTGACTTTACCGAACCGTGGAAAGTTGATATAATGGACTTCTTGAACAGAAACTACGCAGAAGACCTTACGATGGAACAGATTGCATCCTATACGGGCAGAAGTTTGGCTACATTTAAGCGTGACTTTTCAAGAATTAGTAACCTCACACCTCAAAAATGGTTAATCAAAAAGAGATTGGAAGTTGCTTATATTAAACTGAAAGAAGATGGTAAAAAAGTAAATGATGTATATGTAGAGGTCGGTTTTAAAAATCCTTCACATTTTTCTATTGCTTTTAAAAAACAATACGGAGTTTCTCCAAACAAAATATAGTTTATTGCTGAATTTGAGCTTTATAACAAACAAAATTGAGCCTCTTAGCAATGTCGTTAAAAAGCTCTTTGTGTAATTTTGCTTTATAATTTAAAACGAAGTAAAATGAAAAATTTGAGAATAAAAAAAATGGCAATATTAATAATTTGCCTAGTTATGGGAACTTCTGCTTTTGCCCAGAAAACATTTTCACTTACTAGTAAAAATCTTCAAGGACAGGCAACCACAAAAGAGAGATTAAACAGTAGTGGTTGCAATGGTGAAAATCAATCACCACAACTATCATGGCAAAATGTTCCAGAGGGCACTAAGAGTTTTGCAATTACAATGTTCGACTCTGATGCACCTACTGGAAGTGGATGGTGGCATTGGATTGTTTTTGATATTCCTGCAAATGTCAATGAACTAGTATTAGGAGCAGGAAACATTTCTGCTAAACTCACACCAAAAGGAGCAATACAATCCCTAACAGACTTTGGTGTTGCGGGATATGGAGGTCCGTGTCCTCCTGAAAATACAGGTATCCATAAGTATACTATAACTGTATATGCATTGAAGACAGATAAATTAGGTTTGAATGAAAATACACTTCCACCGGGTGTTGGATTTAACCTCTTTAAAAATACAATAGCCAAAGCAAGTTTAGTCTTCTATGACCAATATTAGAAAGTAAAAGTGGGTGAAATATCTAGTTTTTCGAAAGGTAAAATCTACAACTTAAGTATATCAAAATATGATGGATTACTGTTATATGTTTAGCGGATTGCCATCGTGATTTTGATTTATAAAAAAATAACAAACACAAAAATAAAAAGTATGAGAGTATTAAAAATTATTGCCCTCGTTTCAATAATGATATTGGGACAGGCATGCAGTCAGAATTCAAATTCAAAAAATTCAAAATCAAAAGAGATGGAAAAAATATCACCAAAGGATTTTACAACCTTTACAGTAAGTGACTCTGTGGAGCTATACAGAGTATCATTCAAGAACCAGTATAAAATGAATGTGGTCGGGCATCTATTTATGCCTAAAAAATTGAATAGAAACCAAAAACATTCCGCCCTTATTGTTGTACATCCAATGGGTGCTGTAAAAGAGCAAGCTGCAGACTTGTATGCATCAAATATGGCAAATCATGGATTCATTACTTTATCTATCGATCAGTCTTTTTGGGGCGAAAGCGAGGGCGAGCCACGAAATGCTGTTTTACCTGAAGTATATGTTGAAAATTTTTCAGCAGCAGTTGATTTTCTAGGAACTCGTGAGTTTGTAGATAGAGAAAAAATAGGAGTTATAGGAATTTGTGGAAATGGAAGTTTTGCCATTGCAGCCGCTAAAATTGACCCACGAATTAAAGCTGTAGCTACAGTTAGTATGTATGATATGGGGTCTGTATCCCGAAATGGGATTAATAAATCTCAAACTCTTGAACAACGTAAACAGTTCATTGCACAAACTGCTGAACAACGTTATGTAGATTTTAATGGAGGTGAAGAAAAATGGATTAATTATTTACCAGTAAAACTACCCGAGGATGCTGATTCAATCAGACGTGAATTCTGGGATTTTTACCGTACTCCTCGTGGGATTCATATTCCTAAAGGCAGAACACTAGAGTTGACACAAAACCGAACTATTTCTACTGAAGTAAAATTCATGAACTTCTATCCGTTCAATGACATAGAAACAATTTCGCCTCGCCCTTTACTTTTTATCACTGGAGACCATGCACACTCAAAAGAGTTTAGTGAAGATGCTTACAAACGTGCAGCAGAACCAAAAGAATTATATTATGTTAAAAATGCAGGACACGTCGATTTATACGATAAAATAGAGATAATTCCTTTCGAAAAATTGGATTCGTTTTTCAAGAAAAATTTGATGTAATAGATTGATTACATGTAAGTTCACTCTAAGGCTGAAGTTTGCACTTCAGCCTTATTTTTTCGTAAAATTACGCTATCAATTAAACTTTTTTAGAAGATATAGTATTTGCTATTTTACCATCTTTTATGTTTTGACGGTGTTGAATTCCCCATTTTGTCATAGCGCCTACAAGTTCTTCAAGTGTATGACTATAGGGCAACAATTCATATTCGATGGTTATCGGATAACCAACTGCAACTTTCTTTATAATAAAACCGTTCATTTCCAATTCTTTAAGTTCACTTGAAAGTACTCTTGCGGAAATACCAGTTACCTGTCGCTGAATTTCAGTAAATCTTTTGTTTCCTCTTGCCATTGAGATTATAATCATCAATTTCCATTTACCTCCAATCGCATAAAGTGCATCTGAAACTGCCATTAAAACAGCATTACATTCTTCAGTAAATGCTTTGCTGTCTATTTGATTTTCTTTTGATTTTTTCATAAGTACGTTTTTGTAAGTCGATAACCTTTAGGTAACAACTAATAAATTATTAGCAAATATACCCTAAATTTGTCAAATAATTACAAACAAGAAAAAAATAATCGTTATGAATGTTACCATATTTGGAGGAACAGGTGTTTCAGGACTCCTTACTATTAAAGAAGCTTTAGAATCAGAACATCATGTTACAGTATTTGCAAGAAATCCCGAAAAGATATTATTTCAGCACAAAAATCTTCAAATCATAAAAGGTGAATTGAATGAAACTGATAAAGTAAATCAAGCTATAATTGGAGCTGATGCAGTAATTTCTTTATTAGGTCCGATGAATTTTGACAAGTCTCTGCCGATTTCTAAAAGTGTAGAAATAATAATCAAATCGATGCATGAGAACAATGTAAAGAGATTGGTCGCAGCTGTTTCATCAAGTTTTAGAGATTCTAAAGATAAGTTTCATTTCTGGATTGATTTTGGCGTTTGGGTGCTTAAAATTATTGCAAAGAATTCCATCTTAAAAGATATTGAAGAATTGGGAAAAACAGTTGAGAATAGTAAACTTGATTGGACAATGGTAAGACTACCAAAATTGAGTAACCAAAAACCAAAAGGCAAATTCAATGTGGGATATTCAGGCGACGGTAAAGTTAAAAACTTCTGGCTTTCAAGAGCAGACTTAGCAAACTTTCTAATCAAACAACTTGATGATAGAACATACTTACATCAAGCACCAATTGTAAGCAATTAATCATAAATAAATTTTCACAAATTAATTAAAACAACAAAATTATGACACTAGAAATTTTGAAAACAAAAGAGGAATTAAGAAATCTCATCGATGACTATGCTTATCTAGGTGATGAAAAAAAGATTTCACAAGTAATGGATTTATTTACACAAGATGTTGTTTATAAAGTTTATATGGGTGGTGTTTTAGTAGGAAACACTTCAGGAAGAGAAACTATGGAAAAGGAATTCAATGGGCATGCTTCTGAAGTAAAAACCTATTTCACATTAAATGGACAGCATACAGTAAAAATCAATGGAGATACTGCTACAGGTGTTTCATTCTCACAAATTAAAATGATAAGAGAAAGTGAAGGAAAAGATATTCTTTCAGATTACAGCGTTAAATATGATGATATATATGTTTTTCAAGATGGAAAATGGTTGATAAAAGAACGTATAGGTTACTTTATGATTATTGATACGAGACCAATTTCTTAGTTGAAGAAATTAAGATTCTTAGAAAAATTTTTCAGATTTCACAACAAAACTGTTTTGGACTTTGAATTTAACCTAATAAATAATAAAAAAATGAAAATATTCCAATTAATACTAATTGCATCATTGTTTTCTTTTGGTCAGTTGAATGCACAGTCAACGCAAAAACAATCGTCAAATAATAATAATTCTAAGAGCATAGAAGTTTTAAATGCAAAAGAAGAAATAAGAAATCTAATAGATGATTACGCATACTTAGGCGATGAAAAAAAGATTTCAGAACAAATGCAATTGCTTACAACAGATGTAACATATAATGTTTATATGAATGGCATTTTAGTTTCAAGTCTTTCAGGAAGAGAAAACATTGAAAAAGAGTTTAAGTTACATGCTTCTCAGGTAAAAACTTATTTCACACTAAATGGTCAGCATATGATCGAAATTCAAGGTAATAATGCTACAGGCAATTCCTTTTCTCAAATTAAAATGATAAGAGAAAATGAAGGAAAAAATATTCTTTCAGATTACAGTGTTAAATATGCAGACAAATATGTGTTCAAAGACGGAAAATGGTTGATTAAAGAGCGTATTGGATATTTTATAATTGTAGAAGCTAGACAAGTAAATAATTAATTCTAAAAAACATGAAAGTAAAAAAAATTGTTACGGTTGCCCTTACATCAATAACTACAATTATGGTAGTTTTAAGCGGTCTTATGAAAGCCACTCATCTTCCTTGGTCAGTAGATGGTTTGGTTAAATTCAATTTACCAAACTCAGCGACCACTCTTGGTTTGATGGAAATAGGATTTGCAATTTTGTTTATCTTTCCAAAAACAATGCGTATTGGCTTTATATTATTGTCTTGTTATTTTGCTGGTGCAATGGCGACAGAGTTATCACATGATGGGTCAATATTCAATCCCATAGTACCACTGGCATTAATCTGGGTTACCGCTTTTGTTCGCGATAGATCGATATTTATGGGTTCGCCAAAATCAACTGAGCTTATTAAAGAAAAATAATTTTTAAAAATTAAAAAAGTTGGTCTTGCAAATTGAACTATTGTTTAATATGTGAGACCAATTTAATTATAGAAAACTCATATTAATAAATTGAACTCAAAAATAACCCACCTCCTTTTAGAACTAAATGAGCAATTAAATTTCATCGATTTAGAAATTGACAATCCTATTAAAAAATCTGAAAAAGCAATTGAATTAAGTGTAAAATCAAAAGACAAATTAAAAGCATTGGTTCAAAAGACAAATTTTAAATCTGAAGAAGAGGAAATTCAGTTTTTTAAAGAAATAAAACCGCAATTCACTTCCAAAGTCATTTATTACAACTCCATCTTTAATATAGAAATGAAGAAACCCAACGGTGGGACGAGAGTTTTAAAGAAATATTACAATAACGAATTAGTTAAACTAAAAGCCTTCTTTGATAATGAATTAGACTTTTATAAATACTATAGATCGGGAAATATTTATTTGGACTACAAGTACTTTTTAAGAGGAAAGTGTGATATTAAACTTTCGTTAGACAGTTATTATTTTGAGACAGATAGAAGCTTTTCAACCTCACACGATTTTAAAGTGGCAAGAATACTTGCAAATGACTTGATTCAATTATACTTAGAAAATCAGTTAATAATGATTGAAAATAAAGACCCTCACGAAAAATCACAACTTAAACCTAACGTGAAAGTAACTTGGACTGCCCCAAAAGTTTCATTAACTGAACTGTTGTATGCTCTGCATTCGCAAGGTGTTTTTAATAATGGTGCTGTCGATTTAAAAGATATAGCTGAATATTTTGAGCATATTTTCGAAATAGATTTAGGTCAATATCGTCGTACTTTCCTAGAAATCAGAACTCGTAAATCAGAACGAACTAAATTCATTACTTCTTTAAATGAATCTATTATCAAGCGCATGGATAATGCCGATGATATAATCTAAAAAATCGTTCACAACACAAACCCCGTTGTGAAACAAAACAATTCAAATACTACAAATTTGTGCTATAACAATCTAAAATATACGTTATGGCAATCGAAGTTATTACTCGTGAAGATTTAAACGAATTCAGAAGTCTTCTCTTGAATGATTTAAAAGAAATCATTCAATCCAAACCGCAACAAGTAAAACAGTGGCTCAAATCCAATGAAGTCCGCAAGCTGTTAAACATCTCCCCAGGAACTTTACAAAATCTCCGTATCAATGGAACATTAACCTATACCAAGGTTGGTGGAATCATGTATTATAATCATTCAGATATTGATAAAGTATTGAACGGTAATAAGGCGAAATAATCTGTCATGATATGAACTACATAAAACACTTGACAGGCTTTCTCCGCAAAATAAAACCCTAACAATTGAATTACAATTTGTTAGGGTTTTTGCTTTTGTAAAAAAAATATTTTATTTTTCCTTGTTAGAAATTTGAATAGGCATTTCATTAAGAGCTTTTCCCCCTTTTATTCCAAAATCTAATGTTCTAATTGGAAAAGGAATTACAATATTGTTGGCATCATAGGCTTTTTTAATTTTCATGATAGCTTCACTACCAACTTTATTATACACGGCTTGTTCAGGAGTATTAATCCACATTCGAACAGATAAATTAATAGAACTATCACCAAATTCAACAAAATAAACTTGAGTGGTGTCTACTTTTGAAAGTTCCTCTATATCACTAACAGCATTTAGGGTGATTTCTCTCACTTTTTCTAAATCATCACCATAAGATACTCCAACAGTTAAATCAAACCTTCTTTTTTGAAGATAGGAATAATTTTCAATTGGGTTTTGGAATACTTCTTTATTGGGTATGATAACCGTTTGCCCTTGAAAAGTTTCTACTACAGTATCTCTAAGATTTACTTCTTTTACTTTACCCATATACCCTTTAACTTCTACAATATCGCCCACTTTTAAGGGTTTTCTAAATGAGATAAAAATACCTGACATAAAATTGGAAGCAATATCTTGAAAGGCAAAGGCTAGGGCAAGACCTAATATTCCAGCTCCAGCTAAAATGGAAGTAACTGCCTTGTCTAATTGTAGAATACTTAAAACAGTAAAAATTACAATTCCAATAAAAATGAAATAAATAATGGAACTAAATAAATTGTTTAAAGTGAGGTTTTTAGAAATTTTGTGAATGAGTTTACTGGCAATTTTTCGAATATATTTTGCGATATAAAAACCAATCACCATCACCAAAGCAGCCAAAGCTATGTTAGGCAATAATTTAATAACGGATTCAACCCAATAATTTAGTTTTTCAGAGATTAAATCAGAGATTTTATTTATATCAATATGCATAGAGTAGTTAAATTGAAATTTTATTTATGACAATATACTAAAAGATTATATTTTTTGCAATTAAAAGGTTCTTAAGTTATAATTACTTACAATGGAATAACTCGTTTTTGTTCGGAACTTAAAAGTGCAGCTTCAATAATTTGCATCACACGTAAACCGTCATCAGCAGTAACAGGTTCTATTTTGTCTAAGGTAAGGGATTGATAAACTCCTTCAAAAAAATCGTAATAATTACCAGCTAAAGTTGGAATGGTTTTCCGTATAGTTTCCCCTTCTTGCACAATGTGTAATATGCCTTCTTGTGCTAGAGGTTCTTTTCCCCAATTTTCCAAAGCAGGTTTTACGCCAGTTTTAAGAACATCTTCTTGTATGTCTGCACGATATTTGAAAAAACTACCTTTTCGTCCTTGTAATATAAATCCAGGAAATGGTTCTTTGTTAAAAAAACCTGCATGTAATCTAACTCTTTTATCATCATAGTATAGAATGATATCAAGATTGTCATCTACTAAGGAATGCATTCTAATGGTACGAATATCTGCAAATAGAGCTTTTGGATAACCAAATAAACACAAAGCTTGATCAATAATATGAGGGCCTAAATCTTTTAAAATTCCTGCACCTGCATTATGGGTTTCTTTCCATTTTTTTGGACTTAAAGTTGGATTGTAACGATCAAATCGAATTTCAGCTTCAACAATGTCTCCTAAAACAGCATTTTCTAAAATACTTTTAACGGTTTTAAAATCACTATCCCATCTTCTGTTTTGAAAAACCGCAAGTTTAAGCTCTTTTTCCTTGGCTAATGCCTTTAAATCTTCAGCTTCATTGACATTAGTTGTAAATGCTTTTTCAACGATTAAATGTTTGCCTGATTGTAAAGCTTGTTTGGCATATTGATAATGTGTATCTACAGGAGTATTAACAATTACCAAATCTATATCGTCTGAAAGTAGTTCTTCAAACGAAGAATAACTTTTTGCATTAGGATAATCGTTTTGAATTAATTTGTTACTGCGTTCCCAAGCACCAATTAACTCATAACCAGGATGCAATTCGATAAATGGAGCGTGAAATACTTTTCCAGACATTCCATAAGATAATAGAGCAGTTCTTATTTTTTTCATTAGTTTTTTATGTAGGTATATCAAAAGTAAAAAAAACAATGAGACTTCTAATATATCGAGTAGAAGTATTAACAAAAGTTAACTTTTGATAAAGAATAATGTAGATAAGTTATAAGTAAAAAAAAAGACTGCTTTTTCAAGCAGTCTTTTTAGTTATATTAAATATTTTTAATTATTGTTTAATTACTTTGATAGATTTAACAATCTCGCCGATTGTAACGTTAACAATATAAGCACCAGCATT